>Ga0209749_1002749_pt1 | contig 10819 bp, 8 predicted proteins | sample EPASupsiteSAE347_FD_187267 | JGI IMG/M metagenome (GOLD analysis project Ga0209749, IMG submission 187267) | Bioremediated contaminated groundwater from EPA Superfund site, New Mexico - Sample SAE3-47 (SPAdes) (version 2) | ecosystem: Environmental > Aquatic > Deep subsurface > Groundwater >... | reverse complement strand
ATGATTTCTCAACATTCGATGGGTAATTCTTTTCTTGCATGCGGGATAATGAACTTAGGAGGAACCACCTCATGAAACGCGTTTTTGTAACAGGAATGGGGACGGTAACCCCGATCGGTATCGGAATCGAGGAATTCAGCCGAAACCTTAAAATCGGCAAAAGCGGTGTCGGTACGATAACTTCCTTCGATCCGTCCCGCCATTCGGCTCGAATCGCCGGAGAAGTGAAGGGTTTCGATCCGTCGCTCTACATAGCGAAAAAAGAGATCCGCAGGCACGATCGCTATTCCCAGTTCGCGATGGGCGCTTCCGAAATGGCCATCAAACAAGCCGGGCTTACCCAAGGAACTTTCGATCCCCATCGCGTAGGAGTCATAATCGCGACGGGAATAGGCGGCATTCACACTTTCGAAACCGAACATGACGTTTACGTAAAGTCGGGGCCGGGGCGAGTCAGTCCTTTGCTGGTCCCGATGATGATCTGTAATATATCCGCGGGTTGTCTTGCGATAGCTCACGGTTTCAAGGGGCCCAACTATTGCGTTGTTTCCGCGTGCGCTTCGGGGCTGCATGCCATAGGCGAATCTTATCTCAAACTTGTTTTTGGTTTGTCCGATATTATCGTTTGCGGCGGCGCCGAGGCTGCGATAACACCCATGACCGTGGCCGGATTCGCCCAAATGAAGGCTCTTTCGACTCGTAACGACGCACCCGAACAGGCTTCACGTCCGTTTGACAAAGATCGGGACGGCTTTGTCATGGGTGAAGGAGCCGGAGTAATCGTTCTTGAAACGGAAGAAAGCGTGCAAAAAAGGGGTGTTTCGCCGATCGCGGAGATCATCGGTTATGGCGCAAGCGCCGACGCTTACCATTTGACCGCTCCCGATCCTGAAGGCGAAGGCGCTTTCAGAGCGATGACGGCGGCTCTCGCCTGGAGAAATACTCCGAAAGAAACAGTCGATTATGTAAATGCTCATGGAACCTCTACTCCGGTCGGCGATCCGATAGAAACCATCGCAACGAAACGCGTATTCGGAGAGCATGCCCGGAAAGTCGCCGTTAATTCCACGAAATCGATGATCGGTCATTTGCTTGGCGCCGCCGGAGCGGTGGGAATGGTGGCGACTTTAATCCAAATTCAGGAGGGATTCATACATCCTACGATCAATCACGAACTTCCCGGTGATGGTTGTGACTTGGATTATGTTCCCAAAATCGCCAGAGATGCAAAAATAAATACGGCCGTAGTCAACTCATTCGGGTTCGGAGGCCAAAACGCCAGCATCCTTTTAAAAAGAATTTAACCGTTTCGGGAATTGCAAAACCGACCGATCCCTTATATAATTTAATATTGGATGAGGTTCAAGCCAAAGCGGAAAGGATAGAACGGCACCGAAAGAATCGATATATGCCCCGAACCTCTCTGTTTTTGTCGTCTTTTCAATATCAGATTTTTCGCTTGGTGTGATATCGGTTTTGTTTTTATAAAAGTATTGCATTAAGAAAGATGGAGAAAAATGGATCAAGTAATAAACCGAGGAGAGGCTCCAATGGAAATTCTACGGGTCGCGTCATCGTCGAATCCCAAATCCGTCGCGGGAGCAATTGCAGCGGTTCTTGAACACGACACCCGCGTGGAACTCTTGGCTGTAGGAGCCGGAGCGGTCAACCAAACGGTCAAAGCCATTGCGATTACCCGTGGCTATGTAGCTCCAAAAGGAATCGAGTTGGTCACGACTATCGCCTTTGCAAAAATTGAAATTGACGGGCAGGAAAAGACTGCCATCAAATTTATTGTCGAAGCTCGCTAAATTCAATATATATAACCGAATTTTCAGATGATACGCTTAATTGGTTTATTGAGTTGTATCTTGGTGTTCTGTGTGATTACTTCTTCGGTTTATTCCCAAGAAGGTTCCGATACGGTTCCACAGCTTCAAAAACGTCTTCAGGATGATCCCGAGGATATTGAAGCTCTTCTGAAGTTGGCTTTGCAATACGGCATTGAAAAAAAATATTTGAAGGCCGTGGAAACATACTTCGCGGTGATAAAGATCGATCCTAAAAATTATCATGCCTATAACAACCTCGGCATCTTGTACAAGAAAACCGGTCAGTTCAAGGACAGCTTGTATTGTTATCAGCAAGCCCGGAAACTTAATCCGGAAGCTTACAGCGTTTGTTACAACATGGGATTGGCTTACGAAGCCATGGGAAGGATGCAGGAAGCTCGTGAGGCTTACGGGAAAGCTCTGTCGATAAATCCCGATTGTTCGGAAGCGCTGCAAAGACTTCGCGATCTTTCGGACGACCCGTTGAAAGTACCGGTTTTACCAAAACCGCCCAAAACAAAAGTGATCATGGTGGATGCCGGCGACGCGAAACCTCGGCAAATTCCGATTGCCGAAAAACCGGGAAAAGTGCCCGCGGAAGCGCCTGCGCCGGTGCCTGAAAAGCCGGCGACACCCCCTTCCGAAAAGAAACCGCCGGCGAAGCCTTCCGAGACATCACCCGAAAAACCTGCTCCGAAGTCGGATGAACAAATCGTGCGAACCATCCGAAGCGGACCCGCTGCTTCCCTTTTCAATCAAGCCATGGACGTTTTCGAAAAGGATGATTTGAAAAAAGCCCTGGAATTATATACGCGGGCAATATTGGCGGACCGCGATTTATTAGGGGAACCGGATAACGGATTAATTCAAAAAGCGCTTGACCTGTTGAAAGACCGACCCAACTGTATGAACGATGGATTTTTCTATAGAGGTTTTTTCGTGTCGATCTCTCAAAACCTTGAAAAGGCGATTCCGGATTTTAATATATATCTGGAGCAGAACGCGAAGGGTTTGTTTGTTGCCGAAGCGCGGGAATTCATAGATCGTCATGAAAGAGAAGTTGCCGCGGCGGAAGCGTTGAAAGCGAAAAAGGCTTCGGAAACCTACATTTTGTTGCCGCCGCCTGAACCCGCACCGGGTTCATTTGTTCCCCGCATCGACGACTACTCGGCGAAAAAATTGCCGATAGACGATATTATTGAAGAAGCAAACAAGCTTTCACGCGAGGAGCGCATTACTGAAGCAATCGCCGTCTTGCGCAACGGAATGGAACGCGAACCCGAAAACCTAAGACTCCTCATGACGATCGGGAACGCATATACCGATCTGATGTTGCTCAAGGGTGACAACGCCGCGGGAAAAATGGCAAAGGAAATCTTTGAAAGAGTAGCCCGTATCGCTCCCGAATCAAAGGAAGCGACAATGGCGCAAAACATGATAAAAGAACTCTCCGCGCGTGTTCAGTGAAACCGTACACCCTATGAATTTCAATTTAATTTCAGATGGGAGTTGCAGACGGCTTCAAATAATGGTAGTATAAACAGATAGTTTTTAAATATGGAAGGTGAAATGCACTATGGCTAATACAGTATCCGCCGCTAAAAATGCTCGAAAAGCGCAAAAACGTCATATAGTCAGGGTTTCAGTTAAATCCGAATTGAAAAGCCTTCGGAAGAAGACTCTTGACATGGCTGAAGAGAAAAAGCCGGCCGCTGATGTACAAAAGATGGCTTTGCAAACAGTGAAGAGTTATGCCAAAGCCGGTTCCAATAATTATATTCATCCCCGAACCGCGTCAAGAAAAATCGGACGCATGATGAAGCAGCTCCACAAGCTTCACGCAATCTAAATCCAAGTAAATTCTCAGCCGAAAGCGTTTTTTTCAGGCTGAATAGTCAGATATTTGACCCTCCTTTCCATGAAGGAGGGTTTAAGTCTTTAGAAATCAATTCGGTAACGAATTTTTGGAGTACCAACGAATCGTTTGGCGGAGAACTTTTGAGAAGCAAATCGATTTCAAGAAGCTTGGGCCAAAGCCGGCATAATTCCAAACGCGAGTATTTCAATGCAAAAGCAAGATTTTTAATCTCAAAAGCTTGATCCAATCCGGTCGCTTCAGTTAAATACCCGGGCCATTCCGCGATCTGCGTTTGAATCGCCGTTACCAAGTTCTTCTTTTCCTGATTGGAGTGAAAGTCCGATTTTCCGTGCAATCTGATCAAGGTTTTGAGATTGTCGAAAATCGGATTCAGCAGGTCCGGTCTATCGACGGCTAAATCATGTAAAAGACGATAACTCCTTACGGTCTTTACAATCATGAACCAAATTTTTATTACCGGCTCTCCTTTTTGCAGCAGATTTTCGAGTGTTTCCAGCGCTCCGATGAGGTTTCTTGTCCTGATACGGGCTAAAAGATCAAAAATGGAATCCTGCCGAAGATTACCCACACCGGCTGAAATTCCCGCGACATCGATTACCGCTTTCCCTCTTGCGGTACAAAGCTTGGAAATCTCACGGGACAACAAACGTAATTGAGTGCCTACTTTATGAAGGAGAAGTTCCCCCGCTTCGATCGTGATTTCTCCGCCCCAGTATCGAGCCTCTTTCTGGACCCATTGGATCATTTGGTTTTCGAACGGCGGCCAAAAATCGGTTTTATCGCTTTTATCGCCAAGAATGCGGGATATTTCGGACGCCGTTCTTGTTTCGGCGGTATTGATAATGAAGATTACGTTCGATACTTTTTCACTAATCACGCACATCCGCTCGATGAATACTTTTCTTTGGGAGTAAACGATATCTTCAATGTTGCGGATATGGAAAAGCCGATGACTTTGATTGAAAGAAAAACTGAACAGTTTGCCGAAAAAATCCTCGGGTTTCATCTGCGAAAGATCTATGTCGAAAACGTTGTCGATACGATCTTCCGAAGGCACATAGGCGGAAACCAGGTTTTCAAAAACCCTTTCTTTTAAAAAATCTTCCTTGCCCGAAAAGATATAAAACATTTTTTCAAGCTGCTTTTTCTTTATTGAAGATTCGAGAAGATTAATGTCCATCTATGTTTTGGTTCCTCAATCGGATTACTAAAAAAGCCCGGAAAATCAGCTTTTAGAGCCTGTAAGAAAATAACCATTACAAATAGTTGTTTTCTTACAGGCTCTTATGGCCGGTCGATGAACGAAATTTGTTACAGTTATTTCTTAACAAGGCCTTAACGGCTCGTTTTCCGGGCTGTATTTCGGGTTAGAATTTCTTTTCGAGAAAAGCCTTGTACGCTTTTACCGTATAGTGATAATCGATTTTGGAAAGAACTTCAAACGGCGAATGTAGCCCGAGGACGGGTAAGCTCAGATCAAGCACGTGCATGTTGAGTTGCGCGAAGAATTTCGCGACCGTTCCGCCGCCGCCCTCGTCAACCTTACCCATTTCCCCAAATTGATAGGGTATTTTCCCCGCCGTTAAGAGATTGCGGATGCGTGCGATGAATTCGACATCGGCTTCGCTGCTGCCCGATTTTCCTGCGGAGCCGGTAAACTTACAGATCCATACGCCGCTTCCAAGTAACCCGGAATTTTGCGCATCCCAGGCTGCTTCAAAATTCGGATCAATCGGAGCATTCGTGTCGGCGGACAAAACCATTGAAGCGCCAAGCACCTTTCGTAAAAAGGAATATGAAGAAACCCGCGTCGTGGCTTCAACCAACAGACACAGGAAATCCGGAACCATCATGGATTGTGCTCCGCTGGCGCCACCGGAACCGACTTCTTCCTTGTCTATTAATATCACCACCGCGGTGTTTTCAGGAACTTTTACCTCATTGATGGCTTCAAATGCCGCCATGACGCAAGCCCTGTCGTCATGTCCGAATCCGCCGATCATGTCGCCTTGGAATCCTACTTCGCGCGGACTGAAAGCCGGAACGGCCGCGATCTCGGCCCATGCAAGATCTTCTTCCTGAATACCGTATTCTTTTTGAAGCTTTTCCAGAACGGCGGCCTTTACCGGTTCTTCGATTTTTTCGTCGCCTTTGGCCGGTTTTGGCCGGTTGGCCGCGAGAATATTCAACTCTTCAGCTTTGAATACTTCGGTGGCTTTTCGATCGTTTTGGATTTTATAGGAAAGATGAGGCGGAAGATCGGTGATCGTAAAAACCGGATCGTTAGGCTTTTCTCCTATGGAGAAGGAAAGATGTTTGCCGGACTTGGTGATTAAAAAACAATGAAGAGCAAGCGGAATGGCGCACCAATGAAACTTTTTTATTCCCCCGTAATAGTGGGTTTTCAAAAAAGCCAGCTTATGCTTTTCATAGAGAGGTAATGCCTTGAGATCAAGGTGGGGAACGTCATGATGAGCCGCAACGATTTTGAAACCATCCGAAATCGGTTGCTTGCCGATAACGGCTATGCATAAAGCCCTGTTTTTGCTGACCCAATAAACCTTCGAACCCGGTTTCAAAGAGCCCGCCGCTTGTCCGCCGTCGATCGGCTTGAATCCGTTTCGCTGAGCTTTTTCAATCAAGTAGTCGATGGTTTCACGCTCGGTTTTACAGGTTCCTAAAAAATCCATGTATCTTTTCGCATAATTTTGCAGCTCTTTTTCTTCAGCCGGAGATATTTTGTCCCAAGCTGAAGCGGCGGCAAATTTCGTCGATACATTCTTCGTTGCGATCTTCTTTTTTTTATCCATGTCATTCCTTCCTTCGTTTATTTTTATTTTATTTGGATAAATCCAAACGATTATTTGGCGGATTCGGCTTCAAACGCTTCAACACATTTGATTTTTAAAGTCTCCAGTTCGTCAAGAACCGGGTGATAAATATCCGGAACTACCGGAATATGAACGCCCTTCAAATTTCCGAATTTTCCTTCAAGAATGTGACGAACGGCAATCGCGGCGGGCAAGCTGACGGTTCTGCTCATCGCGGATTCTCCGTTCGGAATTCCATAATCGACCAGAGTTGACGTTATTTTTTCGGTTTTGTTCGGATAGGTTCCGATGAATTCATGATAAAGAACGATCATGTCTCGTTCTTCGGGTAGAAAAACCAGTTTTTTTTGAAGGTGTTCACATAACAGATCCAAAAGATTATTGATTCCTGAGGGAACTTTTTCATCACCCAAAAGTCCAAGCCATTCGAGTCGCTTGACTTCATCGGAGTTCTTTTTCACTTTCCATTCTTTGCACACATCGTCGATTAATTTTCCTGATCCGGGGGTGAGCATTCTGGTGATTTGCGACCAGTTTTTTTCTTCCAGATCGGTTCTTGGAGCATCGGAAATCCAGCCGAAACGCGCCATTTGATACCAAAATCCGCACCATCCGGGATAGCGAAGGGTTCCTCTAAACATCGTTTTTGCGTCATGTAATCCGTAAAGATCGATGTAAGGCATGGAATTCCTGTTCGGATAGGCTTCAAACATTCCCTGACCCGGCACTTTCTGCAGCCAATTGTGCTTGAACAAATCCGGGCCGGGAATCTCGATTATCGTGTCGTTCTCCAGATACTTGGCGGCATTTCTTCCCGCCATTAAAACCCCGCGAGGGCTCCAGCTGAATTTGTATCCCATGGGGTTGGTGTTGGCTTCCGGTGCCGGTAATCCGCCGCAGAAAGATCGGAAAGAAGTGACTTTTCCCCCGTTTTTTTCGACATGGTGGATTATTCTCATCGCGGACATGTGATCTATTCCCGGATCCAAGCCCATTTCATTCAGGATCAATATTCCGGCTTGCTTTGCGGCCCCGTCCAGAGCTTTCATGGCATCGCTGACATAACTCGCTGTTACCATCTGTTTTTTATGTTTGACACACAGTTCGGCGATCGAAACGTGATAAGTATAGGGAACAAGGCTGACGGCAATCTCGCAGTCCTTGATCAAGGTTTCCAGAGCCGCCTTGTCTGTTACATTGAGCGGTTTGGCTCGACCGCGTGAATACCCTTTGATCAACTCTTCGGCCTTATCGACCGCGAGGTCGGCGCAGATTACCGTATAATCAGGTATTTCCAAAAGATAATGAACCAGGGGACGAGCTACCAAGCCTGCTCCCAGAACCAAAATCTTTTTTGCCATCTTAATTTCTCCTTATCTGAAATACAAAATTAAGAATCAAGTGAATTATTATTGAGTAGAATCGGCTGTAAAGGCAATTTGGTTCATTTGAGGAACTTTTCCATGAATGCATAATCGGGAGTAAATTTTCCGTGCCACAGACATACGGCTTTTTTAAGCGGTTCGGGTAACCCGCATTTTTCGAACGATTCGGCGGGATCGACTTTCAGAAGTTCAGGTAAGAAAGGCATCAAAGCTTCGCTGAAAGCCACGGAAGATTCAGCCGAAAGTTCGCAAGGCAGATTATCGACGGCCATTATGACCGGGCCGTTTCCCTCAACTCCGAATTCGGCGTACCCGTTGAGCGGGTTATAGACGAATACCGGGTTATCGGGTTGGGTTTCTTTCATCGTACATTCGATTCCACCCTCAATATCGCAGGAAATATCACCGATAACCTTTAGCTTTGAAGTTTTGCCGCTTTTCCATATTTGCGCAGCTTCCTTTTTGGACAGTAATCGCGGTGATTGAACAGACCAATAGATGCAATTGACCAAAACTGACAAATTGTGGAGATAACCATTGAAGGCGCTTTCATAGCGGTCCGGATGCTGATAATATTCCTGTAAGTCAAAACCTGCACCGGGTGTTTTGGGTTTTACCGTATGTTCTTCCTTAAATACGACTTTCAGCAGTTGTTGTCTGACATCGCTTGATTTAACGACAGCTTCAAGATCTTTAGGTTCGATTTGCTTATACGGCAACAGATCGAAAATCTCTTGGGCTCCTCTGGAGACATTGCCGTAACCGGCAAAGCCGAAAATCACGGGGCAGAGCTTTTCCGGTAATCCCTGCTTCTTTATCGCCTTCCCGATTTCGGTAAATGCTTTCTTGGCTTCATCCAAATTCGGATACTCATGCGCAAGTTTGGCCGACTTGAAAGGAGTGGAAAAACCTTCGGATTCGAGTCTTTTTCCAAAAGCCCAAAACGTATCTATCATTCCCGCGAGACCCGCGAATTTTCCGAAAAACACCAGACGTTTTCCTTTCGCATCAACGATTCTCTCATAATCGATCAATGTGCAATTCAGGTCCATAAGGCGTTTCAGCATTGGCATATTATGGGCTTGTCCCTTAATCGTATGGGAAAAAAACATGTACACACCGTCTTTTTTGAAAAAAGACAACGGCATCTCCTTGACTCCCATGACCAAATCACAGCCGGCGATGTCTTCTTGTACTGTTGCTCCAACTTTCTGATACTCGCTATCCGGAAAGATTCGTATTGGAGATGGTTGCATATAAAGCGACATTCCGCTTTCGGAAATCAACTTCTTCGCATCGATTGGAACTAACGAGACGCGTTTTTCCCAGATGTTCTTATCTTCTCGCCGGATTCCAATTTTCTTAATCATTTGCATTTCTCCGGTTGTCTATAAATATCATTTCAGCATTGCAAACCGCACGCGGAGTATACCCCCTGGCTTCAATCGTGTCAATAACTGTGCGCTGATCGGCAATGTCGCCGCCGTCGTAGAAATATTGATTTATCGTAAAACTTGCGTAAATTTCTTTTTTGCGGTACAACGATGCCCAAGCTTGAATTGCGTTTCTAGGGGGAATCGATATGTCGTTCTTTTCAGTTAGTAATATTGAACAAAGCGGCGATTATTATCGGAATCGTCGGCAGGATTTGCGATGCGGGATTCTGATATTGTTCCTTGTTGTCCAATCGACGTTGGTTTGCTTGGGGCAAGGATTCGAGTCGAATCTTGCCGGTATCTATCGCCTTTGGGAAGGAAACCGCTATTCGGAACTGGTTCCGATGCTTCAGCGTTACGGCAGGGGTGGTTGTCTTGAAGATTTGCGTCTGTTTCTTCTCGGGGAAAGTTTGAAAAATACGGGTAAAGAAAGCGAAGCTTTGAGTATTTATGAAGCTTTGGTGCAAAAATATCCGAAAACCGTTTCCGCGCATAAAGCAGGATTATCCGGAATTCTCCTGGCCACGAAATTAAAAGGTCTCGATTCGCTTCCTGATTTGATTGCTAAGGCGAAAGCTTTATCAACACCCTACCAACGAGGCCGTGCACTGGAGGGTCTCTGCGCGATGTCGTCCATGGGGATGCGCCAAAAAAGCCTTATCGCGCTGGATGCTTTGAGGGAATACCGGTCATTAAGTTTTTTCTATCAGAACGAATCCGATTGCGTAGGCATTCTAAAGGCAATTCTCACAAGCATCTCATCATGGCAGTTTACACCCAATGAATGGATTGAGATTACTCGTTGCGCCATTCGCGAGCACTTGGAGAGTCTGGTTATACAAGCAGTTCCGTATTTAACTTCCGCGCTGGGAAGTTCGGCGAGTGCCGTAACGGCGATTTTGGAAGCCGACGCTCTTCGTTCAATGGGAAGAAAAGATCGAGCTTGGGGACTTCTTAACGGTGTTTTAGCGATGAGAAATCTTGAACCCGAAATACTTGGTCTCGGCTATCAGATCCGCGGTGATTTTTTGCATTTTCTGGGAAGGCATTCTCAGGCGATTGCCGACTACGGCGAAGCGCTGAAGCTACCGCAGCTTAACGCTGATCGCCTGGCTACGGAATATCGCCTAATGCGTTCCGCATATGAAGCGGGATTCGACCAAGAAAGCATACAGGCCGCAACCCGGTTGTGTAAAATCAATAAAAAAATACCTCTGTTGCCGGTCCATCTTTACGAAATGGGCTTAAACAGGTATGATGCCGGACTGGCGGCTAAAGCCGTTCCCTATTTTCTGCTCCTTGCCAAGGAATTTCCAGGTCATTATCGCGCGGATGATGCCCTCGGATATGCCGCCGTTTCTCTCGGAATCGAATCAGGCGATGCGCAACAAATACTGCAATTGCTTTCCCGACAATATCCGCATTCTTTCTTCCTTTACTGGCTTGATCCTCCTTC
>Ga0209749_1002747_pt1 | contig 10821 bp, 10 predicted proteins | sample EPASupsiteSAE347_FD_187267 | JGI IMG/M metagenome (GOLD analysis project Ga0209749, IMG submission 187267) | Bioremediated contaminated groundwater from EPA Superfund site, New Mexico - Sample SAE3-47 (SPAdes) (version 2) | ecosystem: Environmental > Aquatic > Deep subsurface > Groundwater >... | reverse complement strand
TCTTCAAGGAGGAGTTCGGTAGTTATCGTACGGCGCGGATAACAGTCGGATCCTGATGACTGGGCTCTGAGTTCTATAGACTTGCCTGAGATAAAATCTTCAATAACATGAGCCCCCCCATAACTTTCCATTCTGGTAACTGACTTATTTGTTGCACCAATATAGGTATCCACAGCTGCCAGTCCGCCATACGCCTCAACATCGTTAAGCCAGAGACGTTCCATCTTAATTGGCGGCTCTGCATGTCCGAAATTTAAGAACGCACCTGAAGAACACATTGCGCCGAAGGTTCCGGTGGTTACTACGTCCACCTCTTTTAATGCTCCTTCTTCTCCAAGTTCACCGACAATGTCAGGCATCTCATCGGCAGTGACCACCCGGGCTGAACCTTCGCGAATACGCCGGTTGATCTCATCGATGGATTTTTCCATAATGCTATCCAGTTTGGTGACGGAAGAAGTTATACTCATCTAAGTACTGCGCCGATATCTGCCGGACCAACGGCCAGGGCATACCTCGCGAGAATCCCCTTAAGATTCTTTACAACGGGTTTCCATTCTGCCTTTCTCCTGTTCATCTCATCGAGCCCTACCATCAGATCAATCCTTTTTTCGTTAAGATCGATCTCTATAATATCACCGTTGTTAACAAGCGCTATTGGTCCGCCTGTTGCAGCTTCAGGAGATACATGACCGATACATGGCCCACGTGTTCCTCCGGAAAACCTTCCGTCAGTCACGAGAGCTACCCTGCTATACCCAAGCCCGACAAGTGCAGCGGTCGGTGAAAGCATCTCCGGCATTCCAGGTCCACCCTTCGGGCCTTCATACCTGATTATTACTACATCACCCTCCTGTATTGAACGTGATAAGATGGCTTTCATAGCATCAGGTTCACCATCGAAAACCCTTGCAGGGCCTTTATGACACCACATCGCATCCTGGACTGCACCACTCTTTATGACCGCTCCATCAGGAGCAAGAGATCCGGACAATATAATCAAGCCACCTGCAGAATGAACCGGGTTATTGACCGGTTTTATTACATTTTCATCAATATACAGTACATCATCGGCGATCGAAAACGTATCTTTTCCTGATACAGTCTGACATCTCTCAAGAGAATCCCGGATCTGTTTTAACACGGCAGGAATACCACCAGCACGATAAAGAGCCTGCATGGAATGTGGTCCTCCGGGCATCAGGGAAGCTATGTGAGGTATCTCTCCTGATATCCGGTTAAACTCCTGGAGACCAAAAGGAACTCCTGCTTCTGTTGCAATGGCCATCAGGTGGAGGACAGTATTGGATGATCCTCCAAGAGCCATATCAACCCTGATACCGTTGCGAAGACTTGCCGGATTGATAATATCTTTAGGGAGTACCTGATCCTCAACAAGTTTAACTATCCTTTTTCCGGTTTTATATGCGATTCTCATCTTTTCTGCGTAAACTGCAGGAGTTGCGGCACATCCGGGAAGGGACATTCCTATTGCTTCGGTCATGCAGGCCATTGTATTCGCGGTGTAAAGACCCTGGCATGAACCACAACCCGGCATGGCATCAGCTTCTATCTCACTGAGTTCTTCTTCAGTCATCATTCCGCCTGCAACCTTTCCGACTCCTTCAAATACATCAGTCAGGGAGAGTTCGCATCCCTGATGAAACCCGGGGAGCATATTTCCACCGGTCAGGAAGATTGCAGGGATATTGCATCGTGCTGCAGCCATAAGCATTCCCGGAACGATCTTATCACAGGTACAGATACAGACAATCCCGTCAAATTTATGCGCTTCAACCATTAATTCCACAGAATCTGCGATGGTTTCCCTGGAAGGAAGAGAATATCGCATTCCTTCGTGTCCCATTGCAATTCCGTCACATATCCCTATCGTATTAAACTCAAAAGGAGTCCCTCCTCCGGCTGAAATCCCTTCTCTAACCCTTTCTGCAAGCATTTTCAGGTGAGTATGCCCGGGCACAATAGTGTTCCAGGAGTTTGCAATTCCTATAAAGGGCTGGTTCATCTCATACTCATCTATTCCAAGCGAGCGGATGAGGGAACGATTAGGTGCACGGGCATACCCGGCTTTTACTTCATCACTCCGCATAATTCATCACCATGAGATAGGCTCTCATGGCGGATAAATAAACAGGTGGTGGTGCACTATGAAATGTGCCGGAACACCAGGTAAATTGCATCAGACTGATAACAATCGGGGGATAATAATAAACTGAGTAATCAGAGATGGGTTTTTCCTGCAGACAGTGCGGATCATGTTGTATGTACCTTGGAGATTACATAGTAATAGATGAAAAAATTGATACCTACAGGTTTTTGTGCAGTTCTGTCTCAACCGGAACCAGTTTCGAAGCGGTGGTTGATGCAGACAAACAATCTCTTTTTGATAACCTGGATTTTTTATTAGATAAGCCACATGCATGTTCATTTTTAAGACCTGCAGGTGATGGCCGGGTTGTATGCACGATCCATGAGACCAGTCCTTTCCAGTGTAAATCCTACAGGTGTATAATAATGGAGATCTATACAAAGTATAACAACCGGATCGGATATATCACCGGAACCATGGCACTTCATTCTGAAGATAAGACCCTGAGATCCATTTACGAAAACGGGATGAAGACCGTACCTGATTCTATATCTGAAAAAGAGGAGTGGCTGGCCCAATACATTGCAGGTAACGGATACACGATAAGATGAAAAAAAACCGGTATATCATCATAATTTTGGTTTTGATATTTTTAATCGCCACAGTATCAGGTGAACTTGTCTTTTTCTCGGACGGATCGGAATATAACAAAACTATGACAGAGAAAGATATCCTGAAAAAGTTCGAAGATTCATCAGATCAGGATCCGATCCTGATTTTTTTTGACAGGATGTGTACTTCGTGCCGGGAGATCATCTCCTGGCTTAATACATATGAAGCCAGACATCCTGATATTAAGATAATTTACTATGATCTCTACAAGAATGTCTCTAACCGGGAGATGTTCGAAAATTACATGAAACGGCATAATCAGTCAGATCTGAACGCCCCTACAGCTTTTATCGGCCCGGCAGGTCTTGAGGGTAATAAAACAATAGAGATGATGTTCGAACCATTCTCTCTCCTTTATACACAAAAAGAAAATTCCTGATAAAATTCAGCTCTAAATCCTACTACCGGTTTTTCCTTATAAGCGTATACAACCGGATTTTTTTGCCGCTTCTGATACGGCCTTTGCAACAGCCACTGCAACACCGCGATCCAATGGATCTGGAAGTATTCTGTCGACTTTTGGTTTATTTAAATAGTCAGCAATCGCACGGGCTGCTGCAACCTTCATATCATCATTAATCCGTGTTGCCCCGGCATCAAGAGCCCCTCTGAATATGCCGGGAAATACGAGTACATTATTTACCTGGTTTGGAAGATCGGATCTTCCGGTTCCTACAACGGATGCACCCCCGGATAATGCATCATCAGGCATAATTTCAGGAACTGGATTTGCCAGGGCGAATATTATGGGATCTTTGTTCATCATGCGGATCATATCCGAGGTAACAAGATTTCCTGAAGATACACCAATAAAGACATCTGCACCCTTTAAGGCATCGGTTATTGTCCCTGTCCTGTTTATTGAATTGGTCTCATCTGCAAGAAGGTATTTATAGATATTGTGATACAGGCCTGGTCTTCCCCTGTAGATTATTCCATTTCGGTCACAGACTATCAACTCCTTTACCGGAGAACAGGAGTTATTATCATATCCTATACATTTCAGGAGGCGGCAGATGGCATATCCGGCAGCTCCTGCGCCTGAAACTACTACATTTAGTTCTTCATATCGTTTTCCCGTTACTTTACACGCATTTATGAGTGCTGCCAGAACCACAATTGCAGCTCCATGTTGATCATCATGCATGACAGGGATACCAAGGTCCTGCAGCTCATCTTCTATCTCAAAACAACGTGGGGCAGCAATATCTTCAAGGTTTATCCCTCCGAATACCGGAGCAATACTCCTGATATGGCTGATGAGATCATCATGATCTCCTTCGATACAGATAGGAAATGCATCAATTCCTGCAAATTCTTTAAATAAAATTGCTTTGCCTTCCATAACCGGGATAGCTGCGTGTGGCCCGATGTTTCCAAGACCAAGGACAGCAGTCCCATCGGTTACTATTGCAATGGTATTATGTCTTAATGTACAGGCGAAAGACCTGTTTTTATCTTCGACAATATATCTGCAGACTTCAGCTACTCCGGGCGTATAAGCAAGCGATAGATCTTCGCGTGATATTAATGGAACTTTTGAACAGATTGAAAGTTTTCCATGGTTTTCTTTATGAAGAATCAGGGATTTTCGAGCCAAATCGCCCCGGTCAATATCCATGGGATAATCGTCACTCTTACCAGATAAGAATATTTTGATTGCAAAAGATCCTATGGAGCTACTGGTTTATTAAAGAATTAACTGATAAAGAAGCGGAGGATTTCCCTCCGCCAGGAGGACAAGTGAAGATTGCTTTAATTTTGGAGGCTCTCCTGCCATCAACCGATGGCGGTGTGATATATTATTGTAAGGTGTCAGATAATATAAAATTAACGTATGGTGCATCGACAAATATCGAACTAATAAAAAAAGATCAGGCAGGGACAAACTTAGTCCCATAAAATATTGCACCGCTGGATCCATCCGCACCAAGTTTTCTAAAGACACGTTTTACCGGCATTCCAATATAGACCTTATCGATATCACAGATCAAATGGGAAGTAAGCCGGCTGCCTTCATCCAGTTCGATAATTGCCAGAACATAAGGTGTTAAGAGCTTGAACTGATCTCCCGCACTTCTGATGATGGAATACGTAACTACTTTACCAGTCCCTTTGAACTGATGCTCAACGATATTTCCTTCACGTCTGCAGTCAGGACAGAACATACGCGGCGGGTAGTAGTACCTTCCACATTTAGTGCAATGAGTCCCAATCAGATTATATCTGTTCTGCTGTTTTCTCCAGAACCTTGCAACAGACATCTCAAGCCCTCCCTAAAATATGACAAACAACCGTGGCACCAGTTCCGCCCACATTATGAGTCATCCCGATATCTGCATCGATCTGCCTTTCACCTGCATCTCCACGGAGTTGTTTTACAACCTCATAGATCTGCTTGATACCGGTTGCACCAACAGGATGACCGCAGGCTTTAAGCCCCCCGCTTGGATTAATTGGAATTGATCCTCCGATTGCAGTTTGACCTTCTTCAGTAAGTTTACCGGCCTCTCCCTTTTTACAGAAACCTAAATCTTCGATGGCACAGATCTCTGCAATGGTAAAGCAGTCATGAACCTCGACAAACCCGATATCTTTCCTCTCTACTTTTGCCATATTAAAAACCCGCTCTGCTGCAGCCACTGTGGCGTCCATTGTACAGATATCCTTTCTATCATGCAGAGCTATGGAACTCGAAGCCTGACCGGTTCCGAGAACTTTAATCGGGGTGTCGGTAAACTCCCTGGCACGTTCCATGGGAGCGAGGATTACGGCGGCTGCCCCATCTGTGACAGGAGAACAGTCAAAGAGACGCAGGGGATCTGCTACAAGCGTTGAATTTATGACAGTACTGATATCTATCGGTTTTCTAAACTGTGCATTAGGATTTTTTGCCCCGTTTGCATGGTTCTTAACCGCGACCATTGCCAGCTGTTCTCTTGTAAGTCCGTATCTGTGCATGTACTGGGTCGCAATCATGGCATAAAGTCCTGGAAAAGTGATTCCTGCAATACCTTCCCATTCCCTGTCTGCTGCCGCTGCCAGAACATCCGTTGTAACTTCGGTCCCGACATCAGTCATCTTTTCAACACCTGCAGCAACTACAATATCTGAAAGGCCGGATGCAACGGCAGTATATGCCTGCTTGAAAGAGAGTCCGCCCGATGCACAAGCAGCTTCAACCCTTGTTGCAGGGATGTTTTCGGCTGCAAGCCCGGCATAATCTGCAATAAGAGCTCCTATGTGTTCCTGTTCAATAAAACGTCCCGCACTCATATTTCCGACAAATATCTCATCTATCTTCTCACCTGAGAGATTTGCATCTTCAAGGGCCAGTGCTCCTGCTTCAACAAAGAGAGCACGGAAAGAGTCCCCCCACTTTTCTCCGAATTTTGTACATCCGACCCCTATTACTGCTACTTCTCTCATTCCATCATCACCACTTTACCTTTATGTTTCGCATATATTGCATAATCAACCAGTTTCTTATCTGACAGTAATGAGGCGACCGTCGGAGCAGCACCCCTGGAAAAGAGATCTGAGTCTATTACATCCGTCACGGTGATATCAAATGAATCACTGCCTGATCCGGAACCATAAGATGTCACGAAGATCTTCTGACCTGGTTTTGCAACATCAAGCACTGCTGAGAGTCCCACCATGGAGGCTCCCGAGTATGTATTTCCAAGATAGGTTACTGCAAGCCCCGGTTTTATCTGGTCTATTGAAAAACCAAGCATTCCTGCTACCTGGGTCGGAAACTTCCCGTTCGGCTGATGAAAGACTGCATAATCATAATCAGACGGTTTCGTCCCCATATGTTCGAGCATCATCTTTGATGCCCCCATAACATGCTTAAAGTATGCAGGCTCTCCTGTAAACCTTCCTCCATGTCTTGGATAAGGTTTATTTTCGCGTCTCCAGAAGTCAGGTGTATCGGTTGTAAATGAACAGGTATGGTTAATCTCCGCGATTGGATTATCAGCACCAATAATAAATGCTGCCCCGCCGGCTGCTGCAGTATACTCAAGAGCGTCACCGGGTTCACCTTGTGCTATATCGGACCCGATAGCAACAGAGTATTTGACCATCCCGGATTTTACCAGTGCCATCGAGGTCTGAATTGCAGCGGTTCCCGCTTTGCAGGCAAACTCATAATCCGCTGCGGTCATTACAGGAGTTGCCCCGATTGCTTCACCAACAGTTACCGCCGATGGTTTTACCGCATACGGATGCGACTCTGAACCTACGTATACGGCACCGATCTCTTCCGGGTTAACAGGCCTTCGGGCCATTGCAGCACGTGCGGCCTCAACCGAGATGGTGATAGTGTCTTCATCCATATCAGGAAGTGACTTCTCATATACTCCAAGTCCTCTTGAAATCTCTACTCCGTTTGCACCCCAGACCCGGGCGATCTCTTCAACTTTAATACGGTATCGCGGAATATACGCACCGTACGAGATTATACCTACCATTTTTCTTCCCTCATTTTTTCTACAATCTCTTCTATGCCACTAGTTGTACACATGAGCGTAATGTTATCAACCTCTGCCATCTTCGGAACAATCGGATGTACCTCCCCGGGACTAATTCCGTGGAGTACAACACACCGGGGCTTGAAAGGGGTGACCCTGATAGCCACCATCGGTGACTTGCCATTTGATACTCCTGTAAAGATGAGCGCACGTTCTGTACTCCATCCGTATATCCTGCTGAATTCGCTGGCGGTAAGATTCATTATGGCCTTGATGCTGTCGATTACAGTATAACCATATATACTCAGATCTACTGAACCGGTCATTACCTCGGCATTCATTACCCTGGAAAATGTTGAGAGATCCATTGGACTTCGAAAATCGTGCAGGTCATAGATGATGCTGTCAGCCAGATCTGCAAAGAGAAGGGAGGCATATTTATGAATAAATCTTCCCCCCCTGCTTTCATCAATCGCAAGAATACTATCAACAATTCGCCCGATAATCGCGGTACCAGGGCTTTTTCGTCTTCCGCTTTCGTAGTCGCTGATAACAGATGGAGACACGCCCAGATACTCAGAAAGATGGCCTTGTGAGATATCAAAACTCAAACGCCATTTTTTGAGTGTCTTTCCGGGAGAATCTGACAAGGTGATCTCCCCCGCCATCTTCTCAGCGAGCCGATGACGAAGTCCCGATTCCATGTTAGTACACTAGGTTTCATTAGGGTTATATAATTAACGAACATGAGTTCGACAAAGAGCGTAAATAATCTGATCTGATTATTTAATTATATATTAAATGTTATAGAGTTAACAGAAAAATATATTTTTCCACTAATACTATAAAAAAACTGTCTGCATAAGACAGACAAGAGAGTATTAGAATGGCAATAATAAGACGTGATCCCTTCGGGGTATTCAGAAGTGAACTCGATAATATGTTCGCAGAGATGGAAAACCGGTTTCAATCTTTTCTTCCGGCATTCCCCGCATATTCACAGAGCGGGAGAGAAGTATCTCCAATATTCTCAGGTGGGTTTACAATAGATGTAAAACAACAGGATGATGTAGTTATTGCAAAAGCTGATCTCCCCGGGTGCAGCAAAGAGAATGTAAAAATTAAACTGGTCAGACCCAACCTGCTTCAGATATCATGTGAACGGACCGAAGAGAAAGAACAGGAAGAAAAAGACTTTTTTATCAGGGAACGCTTTTTTGGATCGGTGAACAGAAGTGTTCCGCTTCCGATAGATGTCACTGAAGACGGGGCCAGTGCTACATTTGAAAACGGAGTACTCGAGATTAAATTCAAAAAAAGTGATAAAGAAGTACCAGGAGATATTCCTATCAGTTAAACCCGTTCCCTTTTTTTTACCCGGGACATATGGTTAAACAATTTATTTCGGATATGGGAGAATCATTCTTCAAGTCCTTTTCCGGTATACAGACCGGAACCTACCAGGAAGTTATCACCGGCAGGCAGGACATAACAGAGTTTTAACTCATTTTCACCGCTCTTTGGGTTGTAATAGACCACATAAACAAACCCCCCTCCATCCCGGGCAGTCATTATCTCCTGGTTTATTATCCTGCTTCCATAGGTATCCGTGTAGGCTTTTCGATCCTTTCCGATAAGATCTGCCTGGTAAGGCAGAGCCAGGGTTGTCCCGTTATAATCATATGCAAAGATATAATTCTCTTCATCAGCATAAGTCCCGTTCAGATCATTAAAGTCCCTGATAGCCTGCTCCTTTCCAACTTTCTCAACATGAGCTGCTGCATTTTTGACCCTGGAGATAAGATTATTAATACTGTCCTGATCCTGTTCAGCCTTTACCCACGGCATAAAAATCCCTGATACAATATACCAGTCCTTGTCAACCGGTTCAACCCTGAATAACTTCAACTGGTTCTGATTTTCATGGGCCGGGTTTGGATAGACAAAATACAGATATCCTCCTCCATCCCGTGCAGTGTTTGCCATTGCAGGCATAATGGCAAGCCCGTTTACATCAGTAAGGTTACTCCTGTTTTTACCGAGGAGTCCCTGCTGATAAGGAAGAGCAAGAGCGTTACTGTCCATGTCATAACCAAAAATATACTTGTCACCTGATACATAGGGTCCGGAGAGATTGTTGAATTCAGCACAAGCCTTAACCTGTCCAATCTTTCTGGCATAATCAGCTGCATCCCTTACAAACCTGGTCATTTCATCGATGCTTAAACTAATATTACCTGAAATATATGTCTGATTATCAACTGTTGAAAGGGCGTTATCTCCAGCATTAATATTTCTTACAACGCCAATACGCCAGTTCTGATTATCAATACTCAGAGTATCCCATACGGTTTCCCTTGGAACCTGCTTATTCCAGAATTTATTCCAGAATGTATACACCGCCGTCCCGGACTTATTATCTATTACAGCATGAGAGAGATTACGCATTTCCGGAGATCCATAGAGCGGATCAGACAGGATATTTTTTCCTATCTCCACTTCATTGTTCTCATAAATTGTTGTACCATTTATTTGGTTGATATAAGCCTCATAACCTGTTTTTTCAGTAATAGGTATAATAATTTGGTTAAAGAACTCATCAGGACGGATGGTTATGTCGGTATAACCTAAGTAATCCTGATCTTTTGAAAAAATGGGGTAACTGATAGATATTCCATAAAATCCTTCTTCAAGAAGGAATATGTTGGTAATTACAGGTTTTTTTTGCTCGAGAACATACCGGGTCTCAGGCTGATAACTTAGGTTCTTCCCGATCAGACCGGCATACTTTGAGGGCGAAGATGCGGTTACTATCCCATCGGGTGAAATTATCAGGCTAGAATGAGCATATGTCACATTGCTGGTTTTGGTATCCAGGATTGCAGTTGCTGCCTCTCCTGATATTCCCGTATTTGAAAGGGCCTGTGCACTCTTCTGGTTTTCCTCCTGTATCTTCTCGATTGCAGCAGTAATATCCCCGGATATCTCTTCAAGTGTTTGTGTTAATGATGTAGAATTTGAATAATTTAAAGACTTATTCATCTCTGTAAATGCCTGATCTGCATATACCGGAGAAAGAATCATCACTAAAAGGGCCAGTAATATTAGAGAGTACTTCATTCTGTATGCATTTTTCCGGCCGGATGATAAAGAGTGTTATCTGGTTTATTGTGACGGTTTACAACCGCAATACCCTGGCCGATGTGAAGGATGATATAGGATAACATTTAAGGGATGATACGGGGTATTGATGGTAACAGGTTATGTAATAATATTTCTGCTCCTTTTATCAGCGGCTGTTACATTATCTCTTATTATCTACAGCAGGCAATATTACTCACCGATCTCACTTCCATATCAGTTATTAATGGCCTTTATTACTCTCTGGTCATTGAATTACACACTTCAACTCCTGACACCGGTCCTGTTGCCATCTATTCTCATTCATGATACAAGGTTTCTCATCATACCTTATGTTCCAATAATTATTCTCTGGATGTTTCTAACCTACATTGACAAGCAAAACTGGTTTTCCAGGTACACTGCGGGAGTGCTGCTTGT
>Ga0209749_1002741_pt1 | contig 10842 bp, 7 predicted proteins | sample EPASupsiteSAE347_FD_187267 | JGI IMG/M metagenome (GOLD analysis project Ga0209749, IMG submission 187267) | Bioremediated contaminated groundwater from EPA Superfund site, New Mexico - Sample SAE3-47 (SPAdes) (version 2) | ecosystem: Environmental > Aquatic > Deep subsurface > Groundwater >... | reverse complement strand
CGCCCATATGCGCATTAAAAACGACTTGGAAGGCCTGAGCCTGACTAACGTGAACGTGGAAGTTATTTTTACGGATGGCGAGGGCCAGACCGTGACCGCAACCTCTGACCCCAATAACACCAACGCCCTGTTTTTCATCACGGTGGATTCCATGTCCGGGATTGCGGATGTAAGCGGCAGCGGGGTGGTGGCGCCTGCCACCGCCGCTGACATTCATTGGCTGATCATCCCGGCAATCAGCGCCGGCGGCGAACAACCGGAAGGCGTCCTTTATTACGTCGGCGCCACGCTCTCTTACAAGCTTGGCGATACATCCTATGTCACGGAGGTGATGCCCGATTACATTTACGTAAAGCCCCTGCCAAATCTGGCGCTGGATTATTTTTTGCCGAGTCATGTCTACGGCGATGATGCTTTCACGACCAATATTGAGGCTTCCATTCCGTTTTCCCTTGGTTTGCGCCTGCTAAATATCGGTGCCGGGGCGGCGTATAACCTCAAAATTGAGATGGCCCAGCCCGAGATCGTGTCCAACACCAACGGGCTCCTGGTTGCTTTTGATATTCGCGGCTGTGAGGTGAACGGGGAAACGTGCGCCGCCAGCCTGCTGGCGGATATGGGGACGGTTGCTTCGGGAGCGGCCTCGGCTGTCAGATGGGAAATGGCCTGTTCCCTCTCCGGCACATTTACCAAGTTCACGGCCAGCGTGTCTCATTCGGATGAATTGGGCGGGGAATTGACCTCGCTGATCCAGCCGGCCAACCTGCACACGCACCTTCTTATTCACGACGTGCAGGTTGATCTGCCGGGCCGCGATAATATCCGCGATTATCTCGCCGAGGACGGCTATGTGTATGAATCGCAGGGGAGCAATAATCAGGTCTCCTTCATGGATGAAGAATACGCGCAACTGGAGTCCGCGGGTTCCAATCAGACCATGACCATTTCAACGCCTTCCTGGGGATTGATTTACGTCAAGCTCTCTACATCCAGCAACCAGGTTTTAACCTCGGTTGCGCGGTCAGACGGCAAGCAGATTCTTCCGGCCAACTTCTGGATCTCGCAGGAACGCAAGCTGAATCCCGAAGAGGGGTGGGATTATTATTTCAACCTGTTTGACGCGAACGCGTCGGATTGTTTCTACCTGATCAATTGCACGGGATCCGGTGTTTCAAATCATCCGCCTGTGCTGGCGGAAATATCTCCGGTTGTGGCTGGGGCGGGCCAGCCGCTCGGGGTCAACGTCTGGGCTTTTGATGAAGACGGCACTGTGCCCGCGCTGTCAGCCGGCAGTCTGCCTTCGGGCGCGCAGTTTACGGATGGCCAGAACGGCGCCGGCTTTTTCTCCTGGACTCCCTCCTCCGGCCAGACCGGTTCCTATGAGGTGGTGTTCACGGCCTCGGATGGGGTCCTCTCGGACACGGAATCCCTGGAGATTACCGTGGTGGAGGCCGTTGCCGGCGGCTCATCGCCCGCATGGTGGGGGCAACGAAACGTCCTGGAACAGGGCCGGGTGACAAATGACTTTGCGGCCGCGAACGTTGGGCAGTTGAAACATGTTGCCGCCATGGCATGGCAGGAAATAAATACCCTGCCGGGCGGGGCCGGGTTCACGCTGAGTTTGGCGAACAGCAACAATTATACGGCCGTAAATCTCGGCCAGCTCAAGCAGATGGTAAAGTCATTCTATGACCGGCTGTATATGATTTATCCATGGATCGGCGCGCCTGTCACGAACGATTTTGCAATCGCCAATATCGGCCAGGTGAAGTATGCGTTCAGCTTTGATCCGGCCCAAGACACCGATGGCGACGGCATGCCCGATTGGTGGGAAGTCCACTATAATCTCAATCCGAACAATGCTTCCGACGCCACCGCCGATCCTGATAACGATTTCCGGATCAATCGGGACGAATATATCCAGAACACGGACCCTCACCTGCCGAATGAGTGAAGCAACGATTCACGCTCTTTTATGTAATCGCGCCTGCCTTAATCATTGCATGCGGTCAGTGTTAGCGGTTGCGTTAAGTGTTTATAGTTTTCTGGCGCTGTTTCCTTTGCCCGGCAGGGCCGATATCGGCACGAATGCCGTCTCGTTACAACTGTTTTATACCGAGGGGTGTTACAAATGCGGGGAAGTCAAGCAATTCATGGAACGTTTGGAGCGGCAATACGCCGGCCGCCTGCGTGTTGAGCGCCTGGATATTGCCGACCTGTCAAACTACAAGCGGATGATGGATTACGAGCGGCGCCATGGAGTCAGGCAGAGCGTGCCCATGGAAGTATTTGCAGCCGGACGGGTCTTCCTGGGACATGAGAGTATCCTGCATGATTTGGGCCCGGCGCTTGCCAACGTATTTTCGGCCTTGACTGCGCCTCCTTCCAACTTTGCCACTAATCTGCCTGCGCCTTGTGCCCAGCCCTCTTTTTGTTCGCCTTCCCCTCGTTTAATTCCGACAGCAACCGTGCTGACACGGCTGCGTTTCTGGTTGGTGGCCGGGGCAGGGTTGATTGACGGCATCAATCCATGCGCGTTTGCCACAATCGTATTCCTGGTTTCCATCCTGGCGTCCGGCCGTTATACCACGGCCCAAATAACGCAGGCGGGTTTGACGTTCAGCGCCGCCGTATTTCTTGCCTATTTTTTGATGGGACTCGGCGCCATGAAGGCTCTGCATCGTCTTGACGTTTTCCGGACTGTCGCCGATGCCGTGTATTGGATGGTTGCGGTTCTGGCCGTGGTCGCCGGCGCGTTCCAGGCGCGCGATGCCATTGCGTATGCCCGCACCGGCGACGCCGATGCGATCGGCGTGAAAGTTCCGGAAACGCTGCGCGCGCGGATCCGGGTGTTTCTCCGGGAACGCCTGCGCGGGCGATACCTTGTCGCCGGCTGTTTTGCCGCGGGATTCGTGGTATCCATCCTGGAAGTCGTTTGCACGGGGCAGATCTATTTGCCGACGATCATGGTCATTATACAGGATCCTTCCGCCCGGGGGCATGGTTTGGCGTATTTGTTGCTGTATAATCTCATGTTCATAACACCCTTACTGGTGGTCATGGGGCTTGCCATCGCGGGCGTTGCCTGGCAACGGGTCCTCGGATTCTCCCGCCGGTCAATCGTGGCCGTGAAAGCGGCTCTCGCCCTTTTGTTTTTTGCGTTGGCCGTGTTTATGGCCGTTTCGCGTTGAACCGGTCCAATCTGAGACTCCCAATTGGGTTCAATCGGGCCGACGTTGATAAGAAGCCGTGACAGCTTCTCGAAAGCTATTAGTATATAGAAAGTCGGCGATTTTTTCGCCGAGAATGGCTTGGCCTTTGTCGTTTAAATGGACGTAATCCACATAGAGTGTTTCCGAAAACCCGGTCATGGACAAGGTCATATCATAACAGGGCACATGATACACACGGGCGAGGTCGCCCAGAGCAGACGCCATTTTCGGATACAACCGGCGCATGCCCTCGTTGATGCCGGGAAGCGAAAAACCGGTTTCCTCGGCCGATGGTTTTTTCCCGATTGCCAACTGAGGATGAAACACATGCCAGATGGGTATGGCGCGTTGGCGGCAGGCCTCATACGAAAGACTTGTGGCATAGAGATAGGTGGAAATGATGCCTGGAAAAATATCCTGATCATACTGCGGGTTAGCTGCGCGGCGGTTCTGCCGCAGACGGCTCCATATCCGGTACAAGTTGCTGTGCTGCATAATGTAGCCGTGAAGGATATCAAACGGCCGGCCGGTCATATAATAATAATTGATTTGCCATTGCCACGGGTTACCAGGGTTTTCGCCGAAGCATAAAGGAAATGTTAAATCTGTAAACCCATCCACCAGTATGATCCCATCCGGTTCCAAGGGGAGGATATTCAGGCACAGGTGAATCCACTCTTGAATGGCATTGAATCCGCCCCCGCCGCCCGCGATCACAAATTCAATTTGCGGGAAACGCTTGCGAAGTTGTTCCACATAACAAGTTGAATCACCACTAGCGCCTGCGCCATATGAAAAGGATGCGCCGTTGATGAACACCCGGGGGCGGGTTCGCGCGCGTGTCACCGTGACAGGATGACGGAATCCTTGCGCGTTGATTTTTATGGCGGACGCATTCGCAAGCGAGGTCTGCCGCGTCGCCGACATTACATAAGGTGCCGGGAACAGAGCGATCTCCGCTTGCCCCCTATTTTTTGAAGTAATGCGTCCTGCCAGCAAACGCCCGGCTATCCAGTCTGCCGCCAGCAATGCCATCAGCGCGGTCAATGACAGTTTGCCTAAAATTGCCAACGTGTTTTTCAAGTTCCAGTTCATCTCAAAATGCCTTGTAAACGAAATCTGGTATGTCGGTGCGATTTTGCAGAATAATCCAAGCCAGAAGAGCCGCCCGGGCCAAAAACCACAAACTAGCCACCCAGCCATTCGGCAGCCGGATGGCATCTTCTTGCAACCAGTTGGGCAGACGCTTGGCAACATTTTCATACAGTGCGGAGAGCAGTGCAATTACGAAGCCGAGGATTACCCATGACGCAAGTTCGCACCAGAATGGTATGCGGCGCAACAACTCGTAAAATGATGTCTCATCCAGCCAGAAACAGGTCAATGCCAAACTGAAGTAGGAGAGGGCCATACCCCGCGCCATGTGGCGGTAAAAAGGTAATGCCGTCAATATTTTTGTACGCTCCTTACCAATAATTTTTGGAAGATAAATCTGGTAAAGACGGTTAACACTGGCTCCCAAGCCAAGAAATAGTCCGTAGAAAACGAAGGCAGAGGTTGTGCCGTGCCAGATTCCCATCACAAAAAAGGCCACAAAAAGGGATGCCGTTCCCCAATAGGGCAACATGGTGTGTGATGGCCGGCGAGTTACCAGCGCCTTCAGAAGAGGATTGTAAAGATACCATTTAAACCAATTGGATAAAGTAATGTGCCAACGGGACCAGAAATCCAGGAAATTCTCCGCCGCGAACGGGTGGCGAAAATTTTCCGGTAATTTCCAGCCGAACAACAGTCCGGCGCCAATCACCAAATCCATATAACCGGAAAAATTCATGTAGAGGAAAAGCAGATAGCTGGCGGCGCTGCATGCGTAACATATTATCCAATATGCCGCCGCCGGCAGAGTGGCGGACACAATCCCGTTATTCCAATTCAGCAAATACACAGCGCTGTTTTTCTGCCATGCCAGAAATATGCCGGATAGAAATAATATTTTAATGTAGCCGGTCAACAATCGCGAGGCGGCGCCAAGGCCGTCTGTCCGTGTTGGGGAAAATACGAGAAAGGATTGTTTTTGCTCCTGATATGCCTGGAATCTTTGAATGGGGCCGGAGACAAAGGTTAAAAAGCTGCAGGTAAAATTAAAGTAGTCAAGCGCTGATATGGGTTGCGCGATTTCACGGACATAAACATCATACATTATCTGCAAGAGGCGGAATAAAATAAAGGATAATCCCACGGTCACATAGTCAAATGGCAGCGATTGCATGCACTTGCAAATGCTGTAATGTTTCAAATAAACGAAAACAGCCACCAGCGCCACAATAAACAACACCAGCAAGCTTCGGGATGCGTTCCTGGCAAGGATACGCACACAAAAAAAACCGGTCAGTAAAAACAGGAAAAGCGGAACAAGGCTGAACACACTGTTCGTATAACTGAATAAAAAAGCCAGATTCATGCCCGTGAAAATCAATGTTCGCAAAACGGGCTGTGGCCATATCATGCACAGAAGCCAGCCGCAAAACACGAAGCAGACGAACTGGATGGAAGAAATGTCCATGGTGAAATTTTCGGATATTCAGGCCAGCTTAGGTATTTTTACGCGCCAATAAGTCAAGCATCGCGCCAACGTTTTCCAACTGGCCGACCTCAGCCGCGTTCAAACGCACATGGAACTCCTTTTCCACCGCCACTACTAATGAAATGTGCATAAGGGAATCCCATTCCTTGAGGTCTTCCGCGGTCATCGTTTCAAACAGTTTTATCTTGTCGTTATCAAAAACATCCTGGAAAACTTTTTCCAATCGTTGTCTTATTTCCTCGCGTGTCAACGTCATAAACACCTCTTTAATAGGCGGAGACCGGCTTGATAAATGTTTTGCGCAATACTGCATCATCCGAAATTGCAAGGGTCCAGCGCGAGAGGGTCGCGGTCTCTTCCGCCAGTTCATAGTCCAGCTTTTGATAAAGCGTTTTAACCAAGCCGTTTTTTTGGGTGGGCAAATAACATCCTTCCACCATGAGCAGTCCCAAATCGCGGGCGATCTTTACGATTTCGTTATGCACAAACTCCTCCATGCCGCGCGTCAGCACACGGCAGCTCATCACCCATGTGTCCACGGTCAGGATGCGGGCATCCTTTTTTTTGAGAATCAATACGCAGATCAAGCCGTTGTCACCAAAACGATCCTTCAGCTTGAAATACCGGCAGACATACTCGGGATTTTTCATAATCTCCCGTATTTGAGCTTCTGAATAGCGCGTGGTGGTGAGATGGAATTGGTTGCTCTTGTTAATCAGTTGCGCGATGCGGGGCAGGTGGAAATCATCAAAAGTGTGGGATATCGCCTGCATGTTAAGCGCCTGGAGGTAGTCGTCCAGATTGGTGGCTTGCCGTTGGAGTATAGCGCGTTGCGCGTTTTCCCGGTACATCGTGCTCCGGCCGGCATCCTCAGCGGAAAAGGCTGTCATTTCAAAATATTTTTTGCAGTCCAATGCGCGGATATATTCGGCAGGATCTTGCGGCATCTCTGGGACCGCCACCATGGGGAGCACCTGGCGGATCAACTCGCGTTCCGCCGGATTATCGTCCACAAACACCAGAGCATCCAATCCAATATTTAAAATACGGGCGATTTCGCGAATATTGTCGGCTTTGTTGTCCCAGTTTGCCTGGAAAACTGCCACGTCATCAAGTTTTATACGCATGTCCGGGTGCTTGAGGAACGGCAGACGGGCGTTCTCTTCCTCGTTTTTGCTGCAGATCGCCAAAATAACTCCGCGATTCTTTAATGCCAGCACGTAACGCTGAAAATCAACGTAAGCTTCTCCTTCCGTGCCATGGCCGAGGCGCAAGCCGTCCAGGCCGTCGTCGCCAATTATGCCGCCCCAGAGGGTATTATCCAAATCGAGCACCAGCGCTTTTTTGGCCTGTCCTTTGCAAGCCCTGATGGTGCATGCCGCCTGATGCGCGGCAAACCCCGAAGCATCCAGCGCAAAGGCATGTTTTGAGTGATACCAATAACGTTCGTCGCACCAACGGGCTTTGCCATATTCGGACGACAAGTGATCAATATCCAGCACCACCACTCCGGCGTCGGCGGCCATCCCCAGGGCGACATTGAATTGCCGGTAAAGATTTGTGCAACCCCATGGCGCCTGGCCGTCAAGATTTCCAAAAGGCCGTACTAGAGGAGCATCCGCATTGTTTTGTAAAATTATTGCGGAGCTGTTCTGGCGGATGCTTTGCCAGAGGCGCGTGAAACGCTCCACATTTTCCTGAATCTTTTCGCGCACCAGCGCCTCGCTGCCTCCGGAACGGACAGCCAGATCCAAATCCCGGTAACCCGTGAATATCCAGATAAAATCCGGCTTGAAAGCATACAATGCACTGCCGGGATCCGCCGCCGTTTGTTCCAGTGTATTGAATGGGTTGTTGAAAATCTGCGCAGAATATCCTTCAACGGCCATCCAGAATTGGAAGGCTTCAATGAAATGATCCACCGTGCTTGAAGCCAGAAAGGCCACGCGCACTGGCAGAAGTCCCAAGCGCTCGCATGGCATTTTGCTGAACAACTTGAAATACCGATGCTGAAGTGAAAAATCGTCATCAGGCTTAACACAGGCTTTCAAAGCGGACCAAGCCTCTTCAGCCCGGTTCTCTGCGATCAAGGTTTTGACTGTTGCCAATTTGTCTTTTGTCTCTGGGGGCATGATTTTGAACACAGTTTGAAATCCATCGCGTGTCAATAAGGCATAAAATAACCGCCGTCAACATGCAGGACTTCGCCATTCACAAATGAAGCATCATCCGAACATAAAAATGCGACCAGCCTGGCTACATCGCGTGGTTCGCCAGCCCGCTTAAGCAAGGTGTTGGCAATAATGTTCTTTTCATTGATTTCAAAAATATGCCGCGTCATGTCCGTGCGGATTGGGCCGGGCGCCACAACATTGGCGCGGATTCCGTACTCCGAATATTCCGCGGCAAAACCTTTGGTTATTGCTTCAACAAATGCCTTGGTTCCGGCATATAACGCATTCATGCGAGGCACGGTGCGAGTGACAACGGAAGAAATCGTTACCACATTACCGGAGCGCTGTTGTTTCATCACGCCAACCGCCGATCGCATGAGATAATAAACGCCGAATTGATTTACCCGCACCAGATTCTCCAGGGCTTCCCTTGATATCCGCGCAAACGGAGCCAGATGCGATAAGCCGGCATTACAGATCACAAAGTCAATGCGGCCCCATTTCTCCATTGCGGCCTGGCACAGTGCTTGAGAAGTTTCTTCAATGCCAATATCTCCCGTCACCCATTGTGTCCCAACCTGCATCGCGCACAATCGTTCGTTAACCTGGGCCTGCTCCTCAGATTCCTGCTGACAACCCAGCACCAGATTGGCGCCCTTCCGCGCCAGTTCCTCGGCGATAGCCGCCCCGATACCACGGGATGCTCCGCTGATAATCGCGGTTTTTCCGGTAAAAGGTCCGTTCATAATGAGCTTGTCCGATTTTTATCGGATGATTCCGTGGTTAAACCAATTTGCGCTTTGCCGCGCGCAAGCAGCCGATCTTGTTGTTTATGCGCTATTTCAAACTTGAGAACAATTGTTCTTGTCGCCAACGAAATTTGATCAATACGAGCTCGCAACTCAACGGCATCGCCGATATAAGCCGGCATAACAAAATTAAGGGTCAAAGACTGAAGCACCGCGTTTTGTCCTGGCAGGTGCATACCAACCAAGCGCGACACCAAGCCAGCCAGAAGAACGCCGTGAATTACACGGCCCTCATAGCCCCGTTGTCGGGCAAATGTTTCGTCTATATGAATAGGGCTTTGATCACCGCTGATAAGGGTAAATTTGTCCACCTCTTCTTCCGAAAAAACATGATCAAAAGAATAACTCTGGCCTTCCCGTAATTGTTCCAATGTCCACCTTGCGGCCTTTATACATTCTTCTCCATTCATTTATACACATTATCTTAGTCGCGGCGTGGAAATCAAGAGTGAATTGCCAATTGCATCAGACACAATAACCCGTTTTCGGGTTAATTCAGGGCAAAGATTGGGAAACCAAACTTGAATTACCAAAAATATCAAAGAGTAGCTTTGATTTTTTGGCAGAATAAGATATATTCAATAGACACAGTAATAATTTTCAATGATGATACATGAATCCTGCTAACAAGACCAAGGCATTTTTGTGCTGGCGTAATGGTTTGTTTATTGCGTCAATTATTTTGTTTTCATTGGTCTTGTTTTATCCGTTGTTTATCGCCGGCCAATGTCTTTTTACAACGGATGACAATCTGGGAATGATGCCGTTCATAAAGGAAGTTTTCCTCGCCCAATTTGGGGGAGGTTGGGCAGACCATGTGTTTTACGGCACGCCGGGCTTGAGGGGGCAGATAACATGGACTCCGCTATTTTTAGGGGTTTTTCCGTCTTTGTTTGCCTTCAATTGGATTCACGCCATAGACCTGGTCCTGGCTTCCATTTTTCTTTTTTTCTTCCTGCGCGCCAATAATATCTCCCGGCCGGCAATAGCCCTGGGGATTCTGGCCGCCTTCTGGCTCGGAAGTAATTTTACACTCACTTATGCCGGTCATATTTCCAAATTCAGCATTTTGATGCTGGCGGCCGCTTTTTTAGTTTGCATCAAAAAAGTGCGGGGTAATGTTGATGACTGGCTTTGGTGCATAATGGCCGGAGGATTGCTGGGGCTGATGTTTGTTGAACAGCAGGATGTGGCGTTGTTTTTTGGCATTTTCCTTGGGCTTTATGCATTGTTTAATTTTATCCTTGTGCATTTTCCGGGATTATTCGGCAAACAACCATCATCCTCTGCCGGGCAGAATGAAAGGAAACTTGTGATACAGATTGTCCGCGTTGCCCTGATGCTGTTTATAATTGTGATTATGGCGTTGCTGGTATCATCAACCACTTTGATCAGCAGTTACGCGGCCAATGTTCAATCGGTATCCGAAGAGAAGAAGCCCGATCCGCGGGACCAATGGGAATTTGCGACCCAGTGGAGTTGGCCTCCGGAGGAATCAATTGATTTTATCGCGCCGGGATACATGGGCTGGCGGTCGGGCGAGGTAGAAGGGCCATATTGGGGCGGGATGGGGCGTTCAGCCGGATGGGAAAAAACCGGACAGGGTTTTATGAATTTCAAGCTGGAAAATCAATATCTGGGAGCGATCCCCGTTATTTTTGCGCTGTTTGCGATTTGGGCGGGGGTGATAGGGTACGGAGTAACGGAGTGTCGGAGTAAAGTCGTACAAGGGGAAAACAACGATAGTGAGACGCGATCCTGCGCCGATACGCCGATACGCTCATACTCAACTACGTCAACGCGGGCGGAAATCTTATTCTGGTTTTGCGCCGCAATTCTTGCCCTTCTGCTTTCCTTCGGTAAATATTTTCCATTGTATCAATTGTTTTACCAGTTGCCGGTGGTGAACAATATCCGCAATCCGAACAAGTTTCTTCAGGTTTTTCAACTGGCAGTCGGCATTCTGTCCGCTTACGGCGCGCATATTGTTTTTAATTGGAATAATCTATGGACAGATCGGAAAGGATTAACCACGGAGGCACGGAAGCACGGAGATAAAGAGA
>Ga0209749_1002740_pt1 | contig 10842 bp, 12 predicted proteins | sample EPASupsiteSAE347_FD_187267 | JGI IMG/M metagenome (GOLD analysis project Ga0209749, IMG submission 187267) | Bioremediated contaminated groundwater from EPA Superfund site, New Mexico - Sample SAE3-47 (SPAdes) (version 2) | ecosystem: Environmental > Aquatic > Deep subsurface > Groundwater >... | reverse complement strand
AAGACTTCTCTTACAGAGGGTATTGAGCAGACATATGAGTGGTATACTAAAAATATTACTAACAGCTCTCTAGTGCTTGATAATTAGATGCTTTAACAATATGATGACAAGCAAAATTAAATAAGCTATAATAGAGTTAGCCTGTTGAAAGGATTGATGTTATGGAAGAGATACTCAAGCAATTACTTGAAGGTCAAAAACAGCTATTTGAGGGTCAAAAACAGTTATTTAAAACCATGGATCAATTAGCAGAAGGTCAAAAGCAAATACTAAATCGCTTAGATAACCTTGATGGACAAGTGCGAGAAAATACTGACTTTATTAAGTCTCTTTTGCATCGCACGGATGAACTGGATGCTAAGTTTGATGGATTATTGCATGCCACTCTTACCAAAGACGCTATTTCTCACCTTGCGACCAAGGAAGATATTGCTTCTCTTGATGTGAAAATAGAAGCCTTAAACGTTCGTCTATTTCATCAGGAAGCCGAATTGTGTCGCTTGAAAGTTGTAAAATAAATAGCCGCCAAGTAGAGGAATGGATAGTTATAAAGAATTTTTAGGAAAAGTTTTCAGCTGTAGCAAACGCTACAGCTGTTTTGTTTTTGTAAGGTTATGGTATAATGGAGGCACGATAAAAGAGCTTCATAAGGAGGGTAACTTTTGAAAATCATAATTCTAGCAGGTGGCGGTGGTACTCGTTTGTTCCCATTGTCCCGTACTTGTTTTCCCAAACAATTTATGAAAATCGGTGGGGATTATTCCCTATTAGCTCAGACGGTATTGCGTTTTATACCTGTGACGAAAGCTTCTGATATGATTATTGTCACCAATCAAGAATATATTCATCATGTTAAGGCAGAGCTAGTAGCCTGCGGTGCGGAAGAAGCTCATATTCTACTAGAGCCTGTCGGGCGCAATACGGCGCCAGCCATTGCTCTTGCGACCCGGTATTGTATTGATGAGCTGGGTGCGTCTGAGAATGAGGTGATGTTCGTTACACCTTCGGATCACATTATACGTCAGGGGGAGCTCTTTCTACAGGCTGTAAAGCAGGCTGAGGAAATGGCAAAGCTAGAGAATACTGTTACTTTTGGCATTACGCCAGATAAGCCGGAGATTGGCTATGGCTATATTGAAGTTGGTGAAGCTACGGGCTCGGGCTATAGGGTCAAGTCTTTCAAGGAAAAGCCTGATCAAAAGCTAGCCGAGGAGTATGTAGCCGCAGGTTCTTATTATTGGAATTCGGGCATGTATGCTTTTACCATTGGTCATGTTATGCAGGAATTAAAGACGTATCAACCAGAGATACATGAACTAATTAGTCATCCGTATGGAGATGTATTAGCTAAATTTCAAGATATGCCGAGTATTTCCATTGACTATGCCATTGCTGAAAAATCTAAAAAAGTAGTGACCATTCCTCTAACCGCTTATTGGAATGATATTGGATCGTGGGATGCCATTTATGATGTGCTAGATAAGGATAAAGATGGAAATGCGGTCAAGGGGGATTGTATACCCTTAGATTGTACCAATACTCTGATGCTCGGCCGCAGTCGCTTGATTGCTGGTATTGGTCTTGAAGATTTATTAGTCGTCGAAACCGATGATGTCATTGTGGTAGCCAAGAAAGGCGAGTCACAAAAGGTTAAGGAACTGGTAGGGGAACTCAAAAAACGGGGTCGTCGTGAAGCGGATGAACACACTACCATGTATCGTCCTTGGGGTAGTTATACGGTGCTAGGGGATGGTCCTGGCTATAAAATGAAAAAATTAGTGGTAAACCCTGGCGAACGACTTAGCCTGCAACTACATTATCATCGTAGTGAACATTGGATTGTTATTGGCGGTACTGCCAAGGTGACCCTTGGTGATGAAATCAAAATGGTGCATGAAAATGAAAGCGTTTTTATTCCCATGTCGACGAAACATTGTTTGGAAAATCCAGGTCGGTTGCCACTAGAAATTATTGAGGTACAGAACGGTAAGTACCTAGAGGAAGATGATATTGTACGGTTCGATGATGTCTATGGAAGGGTATAAATGATGATGAAGAGAGAGGCTTTTAAGGCCAATGATATTCGCGGTCAGGTGCCTGAGGAATTAAATGAGGAAATGGCCTATCGCATTGGCAAAGGTTTTGTGTCCCTGTTTTCCGCGAGTAAAGTAGTAGTAGGGAGAGATGTGCGCCTTTCTAGTGAGACGTTAGCCAAAGCTTTAGTACGAGGACTGACAGATATGGGCTGTGATGTAATAGATCTTGGCTTATGTGGCACGGAGATGGTGTATTTCGGAACATCTCATCTTGGCGTAGATGGGGGCATTATGGTAACGGCTAGCCATAACCCTATGAATTATAATGGCATGAAATTGGTGGGCAAAGAAGCAAGACCCATTAGCGGTGACAGTGGTCTTAGGGCCTTAGAAGATTTAGTGGTTAGTGGTGATTTTTCTTCTTGTGACAATATAGGCAAGGGGAAGGCTACATACTATCCGATTATGAAGGAATATACGGAGCATCTTCTTACCTATGTGGATACTAACAATATAAAGCCTCTCAAGGTGGTAGTCAATGCGGGCAATGGCTGCGCGGGGCCCATTATTGATGCATTAGAGGGCTTCTTGCCCATTCAGTTTATCAAGGTATATCATGAGCCAGATGGAACTTTTCCCCATGGTATCCCCAATCCCTTGTTGCCAGAGATGCGCGTGGCAACGGCTGAGGCAGTACGAGAACATGCTGCCGATCTTGGGATCGCCTGGGATGGTGATTTTGATCGTTGTTTTTTCTTTGATGAACGAGGGGAATTTATTGAAGGCTACTATATTGTAGGATTTTTGGCAGAGGCTTTTTTACGTCGCAATAAAGGGGCAAAGATTATTCATGATCCTCGTTTGACGTGGAATACCATTGAGCAAGTTACAGAGGCTGGCGGCATACCTGTACTCTGTAAAACAGGTCATGCTTTTATTAAGGAACGGATGCGACTGGAAAATGCCGTATATGGTGGTGAAATGTCAGCTCATCATTACTTTAGGGATTTTTCTTATTGTGATAGTGGTATGATCCCGTGGTTATTGGTGCTGGATAATATCAGTGTAGCAAATAAACCTTTGTCAGAATTAGTGGCGGCACGGATTAAAAAGTTCCCTGTGAGTGGGGAAATAAACCGTCGAGTAGCTGATGCCAAACAGGTATTGGCAAAGATTGAGGAGTTATTTGTGACTCATGATGCCATAGTAGATCGCACCGATGGACTTAGCGCTGAGTTTCCCACTTGGCGCTTTAATGTACGGACTTCTAATACAGAGCCCCTCCTTCGTCTGAATGTGGAAAGCCGTGGGGACACTGCCCTCATGGAAATGAAAACTAGAGAACTATTGGCGATAATTGAAGCTAGCGACAAGAAGTAGTGCAGGATTCTTTTGCAGATTGACGAAAGATAATAAATGAGAAAAGAGTGCAAGGAAGAGAGGATGATGCTTAAATGTCAAAAAGTATTCGCCCAGTTCGCAAAGCTGTGATTCCTGCCGCGGGCCTCGGAACCCGCTTTTTGCCTGCAACCAAGGCGCAGCCCAAGGAAATGCTTCCGATTGTGGATAAACCAGCCATTCAATATATTATTGAGGAAGCCATTCAATCCGGGATTGAAGAAATTCTGATTATTACTGGCCGCAATAAACGGGCGATTGAGGACCATTTTGACAGGGCCGTAGAGCTAGAATTAATGCTCAAAGCCCAGGGAAAATATGATCTATTGAACTTAATAGAGGAAATTTCTGATGTTACCATTCATTATGTCCGGCAAAAAGAAGCGCGAGGGCTCGGCCATGCCGTACTATGTGCCAAACAGTTTGTGGGCAATGAACCCTTCGCCGTGCTGTTAGGCGATGATATTATTGATGCTAGTGTACCTTGTCTGAAACAGATGATGAGTGTCTACGAAGATTGTCCTGGGACCATACTTGGCGTGCAAGAAGTACCGCAAGATAAAGTATGCAGTTATGGTATTGTAAAGCCTGTAGCACTGAAACATAATTTGTGGCAAGCTGTAGACTTAGTGGAGAAACCAAGCATTGCTGAGGCGCCTTCTTGTTTGGCAGTACTCGGACGATATATTTTAGAACCAGAAATTTTTGAAATCTTAGAAAATACTCCGCCAGGTCGTGGGGGGGAGATACAGCTAACGGATGCTTTACGAACATTGGCAAGGTCGAAAAACTCTGTGTATGCTTACAATTTTCAAGGGAGACGTTATGATGTGGGGGATAAACAGGGTTATTTGGAAGCGACGGTAGAGTTTGCGTTAAAGAGGCCAGATTTGCGGGATGAATTTTTACAATATCTGATGAAAACAGTGAGCCCTTTAATCTGCGGTATTGACGTGGAAAATGAACGTGTAAAAAAGGCGGTAAAAGTATGAAAGTAATGGTAACTGGCGGCGCTGGGTACATTGGTTCCCATACCGTTTATCAGCTCACCCAGGAAGGTCATGAGGTAGTAGTCTATGACAATCTTTCCAAAGGCCATAAAGCTGCAGTCCCCGAAGGTATAAAGTTCGTAGAAGGTGACCTGCGGGATAGAGCATTACTTACCGAGACTTTACAGAAACATGAAATTGAAGCAGTAGTACATTTTGCTGCGGATAGTTTAGTGGGAGAATCTATGACGCAGCCTGCTAAATATTATCACAATAATGTGGTGGCGACTTTGGCGCTCCTTGATACCATGCGAGATTGTAGTGTAAATAAGATTGTATTTTCGTCTACTGCTGCTGTTTATGGCGAACCTGAAAGCTCTCCTATTAGTGAAGAAATGTCTACTAAGCCAACGAGTGTGTATGGACGGACCAAGCTCGTTATTGAAGGAATTTTAGCAGATTTTTCTATGGCCTATGGTCTAAACTATGTATCCTTGCGTTACTTTAATGCCGCTGGCGCTTTGGCTGGTGGGCAGATTGGCGAAGATCATAGCCCGGAAAGTCATTTAATACCTCTTCTCTTACAAACAGCCTTAGGAAAACGTCCATCCATTAGTATTTATGGTACGGATTATGATACGAAAGATGGTACTTGTATTCGGGATTATATTCACGTTACCGATTTAGCCGATGCTCATGTGTTAGCTCTTGGTCATTTGGCCGAGGGCGGTCTATCTAGAGTCTATAATTTAGGGTCAGAAAATGGTTTTAGTGTTCGCGAGGTGATTGAAGAGACTAAGCTTATTACAGGCATTGATTTTAAGGTGGAAGAGGCCGAGCGGCGTCCTGGTGATCCAGGAGTGCTGGTTGCTTCCGCTGCAAAAATTCGCTCTGAGCTTGGCTGGCAACCAACTAGAAGTGATTTGGCAACAATTATTAGCAGCGCCTGGCAATGGCATCAATCCCACCCAGAAGGCTATGATAAATAGTACATAAAAGAGTACATCATTAAAAAAGCGTGCCCGTCATGGCACGCTTTTAAATATGGATTTTTTTTGAAATTTACCTAGTTTCTTTGGCAGGATAATAATTATAGCTTGACGAATATATTTAATTATCATAATACATTTTATTTTCAATAAAATGTAGGAAAATGTCGATTCTATTACAGTATAAGGGAGCAACTATTATGAATGATAATAAGGATTGCCTAACACTGAATTCGGGTTTTAGTTTTGATTATGCTAATATTTATGGCGAAGATAGGGTGTCTGCAGAGGATATTTCTGCCTTGCAGGCTGAGATTGCTGCTGCTCATAGAGGGATACAGCACATGCGCTCTTCGGGTGAGGTGCGAGGGCACTTATCGAAAGATGGGACGCCGGAAAAGGTACTCTTTAGTCAACTGCCTTATGTGGAATCTGGGAATTTAAATTGCCCTGCGTCCATTGGAAAATTAAAAGATTTTGGGCGGTCCCTAAGAAACCGGGTGGATACAGTGGTATCCTTTGGTATCGGTGGTTCCTATCTTGGGAACAAGGTTTTATTTGATGTTCATTGCGGTGAGTTTTGGAATTCTAAAACTCAAGCAGAGCGCAATGGTTTTCCTAAACTTTATTTTAATGGTAATAATATTGATGCCCGTCGTACGGCGGAGATGATTGAACATTTATTGGCAGAAGCTCGCTTAAAGGCAATTCATGGTCAAAGAGAGCCTTATAAGGTAGCGTTGGTGGTTATTTCTAAATCCGGTGGAACGCTAGATACTATGTCCACCTTTATGGTGGTTTATGAAGCATTACGCACACAGGCACCACTCCTCGAAGTAGAGGTAATTGCGGTTACTGATCCTGCCGAGGGAGAAAAATCCACTTTGCTGAAAAAATTAGCCCAGGAGCAAGGTTGGCCTACCTTTAGTGTGCCGGATGGCGTTGGCGGTCGCTTTAGTATTTTTTCTGAAGTAGGTCTTGTTACAGCTGCTTGTATTGGTATGGATATTGAGGAGTTTTTAGCAGGAGCGCGGGATATGGATAAGGCTTGCCAAAGTGAAGATATCTACCAAAATCCAGCCCTACTCAATGCTACGCTCAAATATATTGCCGCGGAAAAATACGGCCGTGATATGGAAGTCTTTATGCCTTATGCCGATTATTTGAAATCTGTGGCAGAATGGTATGTTCAGCTCTTAGCAGAGTCATTAGGTAAGCGCATTGATCGAGAAGGAAATGAAGTTTTTTATGGGAGAACGCCTATTGTAGCTGTGGGAACCACGGATATGCATGCTCAGACCCAACAACATCAAGATGGTAAGAAGAATAAAGTTGTGCAGTTTGTAAAGATTGCCCAGTGGGAACAGGATGCTGTTATTCCTGATGTGTTTCCTAGCGCTCCTAAATTGTCGGAAATAGCTTCCCTGCAGCTTAGCCAAGCCTTAGAGGTGGCTCGCCTTGCCAATGCCGATGCCTTACTTGGTGATAATCGCTTTAATGCTACCTTTGTTATGCCTAGACTTACAGCATATCATTTAGGGGAGCTTCTCTATCTATTAGCTTTATCGGTAGCTTATGAAGGGGAGCTGGCCAATGTAGATGCCTTTGACCAGCCCGGAGTAGAAGCGTATAAACGTTTAATGGGTCCTCGATTAAAAGAACTTAGGAAATAGTAATTGCCCTCGCAGAAAAAATACCCAATAAAATCCTGTTTTTTCAATACAGGATTTTGTCACTTTATGTAGAAGATGTACTGTGAGGTGGATGTCGTGCCAATTAAAATTATTATTGCTGATGATCATGCCCTGCTACGGCAAGGGATACGGAATGTCTTGGAATTAGAAGAAGATCTTATTGTTATTGCCGAAGCGGGTGATGGGGAACAAGCTGTACAACAAGCTGTGGAACTCATACCTGATATTCTCTTGTTGGATATAAATATGCCCAAAATGAATGGTTTGGCAGTCATTAAAAGAGTGGTAGAGCAACAAAGTAAGGTTAGAATTATTGTATTGACCATTCATGATGATGAAAACTATGTAATTGAAGTGATTAAAGCGGGCGCCGTAGGATACCTTCTCAAAGATATTGAACCAGGTATGTTGGTGAAAGCCATACGGATTGTGCATGAAGGAGAATCCTTTATTTATCCCACCTTAGCAAAAAAACTATTTGGAGAAATTAGCCGTCAGCATACCAAGCAGTTAGAAAACATAAAGATTGCTGAACGCCCCAAAGAGGAACGTCTTAGTTACCGAGAAATTGAAGTGTTAGAAATGGTCTGTAAGGGCCTTAGTAACCAAGAAGTTGCTAAGCATTTATTTTTAAGTGAAAAAACAGTAAAGAATCATCTTACGAATGTTTTTCGAAAAATTGGTGTTGCGGATCGGACACAAGCTGTTCTCTATGCCATAAAAAATAAAATTGTCATCGTGGATTAAGACACATTTTAAAAAGTTCGCCATATAATATCCTATCCCATAATAAAGGGGGTAGGATATTTTGTTTTTTTCTTATTCCATAAGTGTTATCTTACTTTCTCTTTCTATGTATGGTATATGGTGTGCTCTGCAAGATATATGGAAATGGTGGCTAACACTTCCCTTAGGGGCAATGCCTACTGGTAGTTTTTTAGTTTTAGTTAGTAACTTAGATGGGGAAACAGAAGAGTTGTTGCGTTTTTTAGGGAAGGAAATTGAAGAAAAAGGCATGGATTGGGATTTGGTAGTGGTTGTCACTAGCTCGAATGAGTTGCCCTTAGGGTTTGTCGAACGCTTACTTGGTGATGGAGATAGGGTGCAAGTGATGCTCAGTTCTACTAGTCGCCAAGTAATTGACGAAGCTATCGGTCTATGCCAAGGTAAAGTAGTACATATTTTGGATTTATGTCATCGCATTAGTCGCGAAGAATTTATGGTTACGGTATGCGCCTTGCTAGGGCAGGAGAGACATGAAGTTGCGGTCCGGAGGATGTTGGAGTGATTGATGCTGAAAGAGGAGAAGGTCATACATAATCGCAACTTGTTTTTGAGCAATGAGAGTCAATGCCGGGGGCAGTATAGAATTGTGGGCGGTGCAAAGGGTAGCAAGTTTTCCGTGCTGGAAATGTTTTTTGACAGTACTTGCTTTCCATAGTACTGGTAGCTCTGCACCCCCAAGTAGTTTAATCATTGATTGATAAGGTTTTTGTGCGTTTTCTGTTACACTCATTAGGGCATGGAGGTTAATGTAGCCAATGCTTGTATCGCCAGCTACTCGAGGCAGGCGAACCTTGAGTGGGCAAAGGACAAGTCCTGGTGTTAAAGCTAAGGGTTGCAAGATGCTGCTAGCAGTGGCCTGAGAAGCGTTTTGTTTTAAGGCTGTCAGGTCTTTAGCACGACTGCGAGCTAACTGCCGGAGTACGGTAGCGAGGCGGCGCTGGATAAAGGTTTGACTGCCATTGATAGCGATGATGAGAGTGCTATCACCAGTACTCGTATAAGAAGGAAGAATAGCAGCAATGGTATTTATATTGGTTATTTCTTTAAACATATAAACCTCCTAAGTTGTTTTTTAAAAGTTCTTGCAGAACATATGCTCTGCAAGAACTGAAAATAGAATAACAAATAATGGAAAAATTAGCAAGAAAAAATTTTTTTGCATAATTATGCCTTCTTTCTCACATACTGAATATCAATTGCAGGATATAGGAGGCTCTTATTGATGTTGAATGAAGGTATAGATAATACGGAAGATACTTATAAATGCAGTCGGTGTGGCGGAATGTTTCCCTCTCGTGGTGATCATGTTGTACACTGTCCTTTTTGCTCTATGATTTGTGATGAAATCAAATGTCGTATTGTGGCCATGAATCATGAAGAATATTAAAGAATAGCAAAAATAATAAAAGGGAAATTTATCTATCTGTCGAAGTAATATTAGGACACAGGTTATGGCTTAATAATAGTTATTTCCTGCTAGTGAATAAGTGTAGGAGGTTGATACATACTATGGCCTATGGAAAGTCAGATGCTAAAAGTACAAGTACTGCAGGATTAGAGGAAGTACTTATTTTGCTAAGAGAAGATTTAATTGGTGAATTACAGGCGATTAATCAATATCAAGCTCATATTGATAGAATTGAAAATGAAGAAATTAGAGAGCTATTAGAACATATCCGTGATGATGAAAAAGAACATGTAGCAGAAATTACTCATGCTATCTCAAGGATTGATGCCATTCAGCGAGAAAAATTTGCTCATGACCATACTGCTGGTGCAGAAAAAGTAGCCGTTGAAACGGATGAAAGCACCATTTTAACAGTGGGCAGTATGTTTGGTAAGTGATAAACAGAGGGGAGGATAATTATGGATATATTAGATCGAAAAGCAGCACCCTTAACAGAAAATGAATGGGTAAGGATTGATGAGGCCGTTGTGACTACCGCTCGCCGGATGTTAGTTGGCCGTAAGGTCATTGAAGTTCTTGGACCCTTAGGCTCAGGAGTATATAGCATCCCTTACTCTTTGTTTGGGGGTAAATCTCCAACGGGTATTGATATGGTGGGGGAAGAGGATAATTTTGTCGTTGAGCCTACTTCCCGTGCTACGGTTAATTTACCTATGCTATATAAGGATTTCAAAATTATGTGGCGTGATGTAGAAGCCGATCGTCATTTAGGACTGCCATTAGATGTTAGTACAGCTGCGGTAGCTGCTAACTATATGGCGGTGCAAGAAGATGATTTAATTTTTAATGGTAATAAACAGCTTGGCCATGAAGGGCTATTTACGGCTCCAGGGCGTCAAGTAGTAAAAATCAGTAACTGGGATGAAACAGGCAACGCTTTAGCCGATGTGGTCAAAGCCGCTAGCGCCTTAAGTGAGGCTGGTCATTATGGGCCTTATGCTATGGTGGTGAGCCCTATCCTTTTTGGGCGCATGGTTAGAATGTATGGCAATACGGGGATGCTGGAGCTTGATCAAGTCAAGGCCTTGATTTCTGGTGGAGTACATTATTCCAATGTAATTAGTGGCAGTAAAGCTGTCGTAGTAGCTACTGGCGGTCACAACCTTAATTTAGCAGTGGGCCAAGATATGATAACATCCTATATGGGACCTACGAATATGAATCATGTTTTTAGAGTGCTAGAAACAACAGCCCTATTAATACGTCGCCCAGATGCTATTTGTACCATTGAATAGCTAGTAAATGGCATGGTAACCGCAGAGTTTAGGCTCTGCGGTTTTGCTTTTTCTCTCATTAACCTTTTCTTGCAGGCAATGAGGCTGGCGAGTATAATGTTAGAGGAATAAATAGAGCTTTTGGGGTGAGTTATGGGGATTTTACGAGTAGAAGGTTTAACTAAGGCCTTTGGCATTGAGACGTTGTTTACAGGCGTAAGTTTTGAACTAGGCCGAGGAGATAAAATTGGTTTAATTGGTGGAAATG
>Ga0209749_1002737_pt1 | contig 10855 bp, 7 predicted proteins | sample EPASupsiteSAE347_FD_187267 | JGI IMG/M metagenome (GOLD analysis project Ga0209749, IMG submission 187267) | Bioremediated contaminated groundwater from EPA Superfund site, New Mexico - Sample SAE3-47 (SPAdes) (version 2) | ecosystem: Environmental > Aquatic > Deep subsurface > Groundwater >... | reverse complement strand
ATTCGGGAAAGATTTCCAGAAAACCCTGGCCGGTGAGACGGACCAGCAGCCGGTTGCCATCACAACGAATCGTAAAGACCGCGCCCGGCGCGAGTTGGTACTCGCCCACATAGGCGTCGTACAACTTGGGATCCAACTTGACGGCCTGACGTTCTTTGGGAGGTTTATCGGAAACTTTCTTAGCGGTCTGGTCGAGGCCGTTTTGGTGGAGGACCAGGCTTTGCACCTTGTGGTCGGCGTCGTTCGTGAACGTGATCCGGGCGTTAACGACTTTGTAGAAGAATTCGGTTTCGGATTCCGGGAAAATTTCATAGTACCCCTGACCGGTTAGCTGGGCCATCAACTTTTCACCGTCCCGCCGTAGATTGAAGAAGACGTTTGGCGCCAGTTCATATCGCCCGACGTACCGATCAAGAATATCTGGTTCCAGATGAATCGCAACGCGGTCCTTCGCCAACTCAAAGTGCGCCAGTGGATGCCTGGGTTCAAGGAGGTGAAAGCCAATGTCGTCAATGGAGTTGGCCGAGTTGGCCAGCACCACTACACCCCGCCGCTTCTTCTTATCAAAGCCGATGAAGGAATGGTATCCTCCCGTTCCGCCGTTATGCCAGATCGCCTCCGTTCCGAATTTGTTCAGGATATGCCAGCACAGGCCGATCTGCATATCAGGAGAACCGGCCGCATGTCGTGGCACCTGCGTCAGTTGCATGGCCGGCCAGAGGTCTGACTTCGCCAGGCCGAGATTCGCCGCGACGAATTTCAGCATGTCGTTTGCCGTGGAGCTTAATGCGCCTGCCCCGGCGAGCGTTGGGATGTCCCAGTTTGACGTCGCCTCGCCCGCTGCGTTGTGGCCGGTCGCCAGGCGCGCCCTGAGTCCAGGCGGAAGCACAATCTGCGTGTTGGTCATGCCGAGCGGCCGGCAAATGCGACTGAGCACCACGGCTTCGTAATCGGTGCCGGCCTTCCGAGCGAGGAGATGTCCCAGCAACCCGGCTCCCAGGTTTGAGTACTCGTAGGTCGCGCCAATGTCGCGGGGCAGCGTGTAGCCGGAAAGGAATGCATACATCTGCTCAACCGTGTAGTCGGCATAGGGATTGTTCGTATTCCTGGGCAAAAAATTGTCCGGCATTCGCGGGAGGCCGGAGGTGTGCGCGGCCAAATCAACCAAGGTGATCTGCCGGTCATTTCGGGTGGGGACTTTAACTGCGGCCGGAAGATATTTGGAAATCGGGTTGTCCAGTTTCATCTCGCCCCGCTCAACTTCGTCCGCCAGGAGGAGCGCGGTAAAGACTTTCGTGGCGGAGCCGATTTCAAAAACCGTGTCCCCGTCAACCGTTCGGTCACTGCCGCGGCTCAGCTTCCCGTAACGAATGATCCTCGGTCCTTTTTCGTCCACAAGCCCGACAACGATCCCCAGCCCCTGTTTGGCAGTATCAATACGCTCGCGCAGGATGACCGCGATTTCCGAGTCAGAGGGCGGGTTTTCAGCGGCGGGCAGAAAGGGGGCCGTCCACAAAAACAAAATGACAATAAGCGAGTTACATATCATCCGGTTCATAAGATTAGTTCTCCAGTTGTTTTGGATCGCGCGCAGGCCAACTGCGCCAACTTCATGTCATACCGTCAGTCTTCAACGTTTACGAACATATATGAGTTTGAAATCAGCTATTGCAATACACCAATGCCTGAAATTGTTATGCAAAAGGTTTTCTTAAGTCAAGTTAGGATTACTAGCCGGAAATTGGGAATTGGCCCTTAAGAGTATTGGCTGATTCATAAAAAGGAGAAGATTAAAACCTGCGTGGAGGGAGGGAAAGCAGAGAAAATAAAAAGGGATTCCAACTTATTAGGTCAGAGTCCCTTTTTACTTTCGGATATAAAGAACGATCTTACTGCACCGTAACGTTCACGCTATCAACCAGAATCGGCCCATTCAGGTTCAGAATCCCATCCATCGGATAATCAACAGCAAACCAGAACGTATATGATCCAACCGGCAAGCCAGGCATGTTCAACACTTGTGTTTCAGGCAGATTGAACAAGGCACCCTGGTTCACCGGATGACAATTTGAAAGATTTCCATCAAATTGCGTCCACTGAACTGAATTGTTCAGGTAGTACCAGGACGATCCAGCACGAACAACAACCCACCAGTCAACATCATATCCATCAAATTCGCCAGGATTCATCTGAACCGTGATAGAAAGATTAGCTCCATTGTTGATGGTGATATCGTTTATAGAACCATTGGCTTTAATCACAGGTCCTATAACCGTCTTGAGAGGGAATGTGACGGTATCATCAATGAGCGGCGGGTCATAGACGTCCGGTGTCTCGTCGTCATCATTCTCTTTAACAGAGGCGACGACAACCTCCTGTGCGGTCGCCGTATTATTTGATGGATCGACAGAAACTTTGATGTAGCCTAATTTCCTTGTTTCGCCGAACTGGTACCAGACCGGGTCGGGTTCGGCAAGGTCGGCGCATATACCGCCGCCAATGCCGGCAATGATATAAGGAATACCCTCTACCATAAATCTCTGGTAATTATGCACATGGCCCGCGAAATTCGCGCTGATATTGTAGGTATGATACAGGGTTTCCCATGGCTCAAGATCAGAATTAATATTGGTCCTGCCATTATCCCATATCGGATGGTGATGGATGGTAAATGTTCCCGCCATGGTATTGTCCAACTGGTCCTCCAGCCAAGGGGCCTGGCTCTGGGCAAGGGCCAGGGAAGTTTGCGGATCGTCACTATCAGGAGCATGGTTAGTCGGATCCGGGGAATTAAGAATGACGAATCGGACATCAGCGCAGTCAAAGGAATAGTTCAGGGGCATGTCGTAGTCCCAATGATATTGATTGGCGGCGGTAGGCGGGTTGGTTTCACCATTGGGATCATGATATTCATGGTTCCCAATGACCGGAAAAATGGCGGTTTTCGCGAGCATCCCGTCGGCAACCTGGAAATATGTGGTCCATAACAACTCGTCATCAAACCCCGCATCGTCCCCACCGTGGAGGATGAAAAGTACATTGGTTTCCTTTGCGACGGCATCCGCCACGTACTTGAACCGTTGCTCCTCGGTGTAATTATGACCTTCCTGTGAATCACTGATTACAATAAAGATAAATGGACCGCTGACCGGCATCGTCCGGAACGTGCGGTTGCTGAATACGTCCTCATTCCCCGAAGGGCTCACCCAGTAGATATACGATGTATCCGGTTCCAGGCCGGTAAGCTGGACATGTTGATAGTTGGTCGTTGTCTGGGATGTTATCGTGTTGTCAAAGCTTTGATGCTGGTTATAATAATCCGACGTGGCGTAGTCTATTGAGCCCACCCCGTTGCTTTCCCCTCGCCAGTTGATGGTCGCGGAATTTGTCGTGGTTTTTGTTACCCACGGAGCCCAATAATCGCCCGATACTTCCGCAATGGCCGGAACAATGCAGACGAAGCATAAAAACATCGATGCCAACAAATACTGACAGGCCTTTTTGGTCATATTCACTTTACGCGGTAACTGATAACTGTTCTTTTTCGTTTTCATTTGATTCAATTTCCTTTGTTGCTGTTGATTATTCGGCACTTTGTTTTTCTTATCAATGACTCCAGCCTGCCTGCCTATGCCCGAGCCGAGCTCGTGCCGGCCAGGGAGCGTCGGCTAGGGTTTTGAAACAATTACGCTATGCGCATTGAGCCAAAATTATTTAATTGTTAATTTCCTCTTTCCCTGTCGTTTGTCAAGATGTCCGTTGGGAAGATTGGGAGATTAAAACCTGCGTGGAGGGAGAAAAAATCAAAAAGGACTCCAACTGGTGAGTTCAGAGTTTTTTTTACGGTGCCAAGCAGAACACAGGGCTGGTGGTCGTATCGTTTATTCCTTCACCGGTTCATATTCCGGGCCGCCGAAGCCACCCCAGACTAACTGATAACCATGAGCCGAGAGAAATAATTCCCAGATGCCGGTGTCCTGATGATATACGGCCAGATCTGCTTTCCCATCCCCGTCATAATCAGCCGGAACAGGTATGCCATTTATGCTTCCAGCAACACCGCCCCACCATGTATATTGACCTGTCGTATCCAGCGACCCAGACAACAACACCTGCCAATAAGCCGTGTCGGGAGCATATATGGCCGGATCGGCTAACCCGTCACCGTCATAATCTGCGTTGGCCGGCAGATAACCATATCCGCCGAACATCCCTGTTATAAGCTGATATCCGACACTGGATAAGCCAATTGCCCAGAGACCGGTTGTTAGGTTATATACCGCCGGATCAGCCAATCCATCGCCGTCATAATCTCCGAACACCGGTTGATATCCAATCCCACCAAGAGAGGTATAACAAGGAGCATACCCTCTTGACGAAGCCGCCCCCGCCCAGTATCCATCCGCTTCGCGATACACGACCGGATCGGTCTTGGCGTCCCCGTCAAAATCACAGGGGATTGGCATATAGTCCGGACCGCCCAGGAAACCGGATTCGCCATGACCGCCGTCGGACGAAAACCAGGCATACCAAAGACCATAATCCGGAACATAAACTCCCACGCCGGTCCTGCCCACGCCTTCATAATCACCGGGCACAGCTATCCAATCAGTTTGTCCCGGCTCCACTACAACCGCATCTCTATATCTCGTGCCGGATAATAACACAGCCCACGCCGACATGTTTGTAGCGCAAAGCGCGCCATCCGCCTTGCCGTCGCCATCATAATCGTTAAACGAACGACCAGACGAATTGACCCCGCTGGGCTTGATTCTGATTGACCCGGCGGCCGTGGTTATATTGTTCGCCAGGTTCGGATCGTTCAATGTGCTCAAATGTCGTACCGTAACCTGAACAGTTTGAACCCCGCTCAAATCTTCCCGCACCGTCAGACCGCGCTTCACCGATGACGCAAGAATTATCAGATTTTCTTCACCCGCGTTCAGAGTTAAGTTGCTCTGCGCCGATCCGATCCAGACCATCGCGCCTGCGCTCGTACCCATCTGGAAATCAAACGCCACACTGGCGGCGTTTAATGCGGCCGGACCCAAGTTCGCCAGCCGGCACGAGACTGTTCCGGCATAGGAAAGATTCGTCACGTTCACCGGCAGATACACCAGGTCGCTCACGGAAATATCCGCTGTGCCGGTTGCCTGTTCCGGCGGCAGCGCGGCATAGCCCATGCCCACGTAACTCATCGGGCTGATCAGCGTCGCCGTCTTCGCCCGCACCCAGTAGTAATAGGAATCTATCTGGTTGATAGCATAGTCATCGTAGGTATATGTATTGTCGGATTTCATCAATAACGAACTGCCCGTAGGAATATTCGCAATCCGTCCGGCCGCATTCGCGTCATTCGTCCGGCTTCGCCAGATCTCGTATCCTAATGCTCCGGCCACGCCCTGCCATGAAATCCGGATTCTGTTCGTGTATGTTCCTTCGGTCGCTGAAACTCCCGAGGGTGTTCCGATGTTGGTGGAGATGTGCAAGTATACGCCCGCAAAGAGGCTTGTGCTTCCGCCGGTCACAAACTGCGTTTGATTGCTCGGCACAACATAGCCGGTCAATGCCCCAAAGACGATTCTATATCCGCCCGTGACAGTGCTCACCGCCGCAAGATTACCCGTGCCGGATGTCGGACCGGGGTAGCCAACCGGCACAGTCAACTGCCAGTTCCCATCTGCCGGCGTGACTTGAACCGCCAGCCAGCCGTTTGGCGGCGGGACCGCGTTCACGGTCAGCGCCGCCACCGCGCTCGTCGCCGCGTTCACCATATTGCTGACTATGCAGCGGTAATTCCCCGCGTCCCCGGACGCCACCGATGCGATCATATAGTTGGTTGCCGTGGCGCCGCCAATACTGATGTTGTCCTTCTGCCACTGGTAATACAACGGCGCGGTCCCGGTCGCCGTCACCGAGAAGCTCGCCAACGTCCCGGGATTGTTGGTCAGCGACTGCGGATCAACGGTGATGACCGCCGGTGCGTTCACGGTCAAACTCGCTACCGCGCTGGTGGCCGCGCCGGCTATGTTGGTAACCAAGCACCGGTAATTGCCTGTGTCGCTGACCGCCAGCACTGCGATCGTATAGTTGGTTGCCGCGGCGCCGCCAATGTTGATGTTGTCCTTCTGCCACTGGTAATTGAGCGGCGCGGCCGTTCCTGTCGCTGATACAATAAAACTCGCGGTTTCCCCAACGCTCCGGATTAGCGACTGCGGGTCCGTTGTAATCACCGGCGGCGGCCATAGGGCGGTCGGACGACCGGCCCATGTGTTTGGAACTGTCGGCCAGCCCGTGGTTCCTGCCAGGTAATAGACGGTTGCATTGGTGTCACCGGAGAACACAACCACACCAATGCTGGGGGCGTTACCATAGAAATAGACGCCGGTCAGGCTGGTGCAAGACTGGAACGCCACATTCCCGATGCTGGTGATACCGCTGCCGATCGTAACGCTGGTCAAGTTGCTGCAGGACTTGAACGCATAGTCCCCGATGCTGGTGACACCGTTGCCGATCGTGACGCCGGTCAGGTTGGTGCAGGACTGGAACGCATTGGCCCCGATGTTGGTGACGCTGTCCGGGATCGCGACATTGGTCAGGCTCGTGCAGGAACGGAACGCATAGGTCCCGATGTTGGTGACACCGTTGCCGATCGTAACGCTGGTCAGGTTGCTGCAGGAACGGAAGGCATAGTTCCCGATGCTGGCGACACCGTTGCCGATCGTGACGCCGGTCAGGCTGGCGCAGGATTCGAACGCATAGGTATTGATGCTGGTGACGCTGTCCGGGATCGTGACATTGATCAGACTGGCGCAGAAACGGAACGCATAGTCCCCGATGCTGGTGACACCGTTGCCGATCGTGACGCGGGTCAGGCTGCTGCAGGAATAGAACGCATAGGTCCCGATGCTGGTGACGCTGTTCGGGATCGTAACGCTGGTCAGGCTGGTGCAGGAATAGAACGCATAGTCCCAGATGCTGGTGACGCTGTCCGGGATCGTGTAGGTTCCGGCTTTGCCGCCCGGGCATTGAATGAGTGTGGTCTGGCTCTTGTTGAACAATACCCCAGCCACGCTACTGTAAGACATATTGGCCTCATCTACGTTGATTGCCGTCAGGCTGGTGCAGGAAAAGAATGCCAACGACCCGATGCTGGTGACGCTGGCCGGAATCGCGACATTGGTCAGGCTGGTGCAGGAAGAGAACGCCTCGTCCCCGATGTTGGTGACACCGCTGCCGATCGTGACGCCGGTCAGGCTGATGCAAGAAGAGAATGCCCCCGACCCGATGTTGGTGACGCTGTTCGGAATCGCGACATTGGTCAGGCTGGTGCAGGAAGAGAATGCCGAGTTCCCGATGTTGGTGACACCATTGCCGATCGTGGCGTTGGTCAGGCTGGTGCAGGACTGGAACGACGAGTTCCCGATGCTGGTGACGCTGTCTGGAATCGTGACGCCGGTCAGGATGATGCAGGACTGGAACGCCGCGTCCCCGATGCTGGCGACGGTCTTGCCCTCTATGATGTTCGTGATGACAACCGCACCGCCGGAACCGGTGTAGAGGGTGATGTTGATCGTATCATCGGCATTTGTAGTGTAGGTGAAGTCGCCGGCCTTGACCATCGCTGTGGTTGCCAACAAGAAAAGCGCCGGCAGCCACCATGCCCGGCCGATTCGCATCCACAAAAACACCAGCCCCCATCCATTTTTCATTAGTATGGTTCCAGACAATTTAATTACTTAATATAATGGCAAAAAGTTTTCTTAAAGTCAATTTCGGATTACTTGGATTACCCACTAAAAAAACAATCCCTATTAAATATCGCAATCAACATTTCTTAATTCAATCCGAAATAAAATTAATAATTCCCCAAAATGCCCCATTTTTATGCCCGATTTTATATTGGCTATTTTATTGCCCAAGCCCCTATTTTGCCCTTAAAACGATTCGAAATCCTGGGGGCAATCTGGCACAGCCATGGGCGGCTTTGAGAGCGTACAGACATTTTTACGAATTTTCTTGGGGCATTGGCTGATTAAAGACTGCTGGGAGGAAGAAATTGTTATATTAACCAAAATAATCCCTGTTTATATGCCAGCCGACGTATACTCCAACCATGCTGCCAATACCGCTAAGCACGTAGCCAGTCACGAATCCAATTTTACTTCCTAACCACCATCCAATCCAGCCCAAGACCGTCATGCCGACAAAAATGCATAGTCTTTTCATATTTCCAAACAAAGATCATATTGATATGCATACAATTTTTGATCTGTAGAACCGTCCTTAATACTATTTATGATTCTTGTTTTAAGTGCTTGTTCTTCAGCACTGTTTCTTGGGTTGTCGTTCATAAGGTTATTAAGGACTGCATCGGGAAACTTGCCGTCTCCTCGCTTGGCAAACACTCTAAAACCACGGCTTTCCCAAAACGGACGCGGCGGGATGCAGTGGTCAAGCCAGTCCACAGGAAAAAGACCTCCTGCCGTGTCATAAACCTCAATTGTTTTCCATCCGTTCTCTTTTGCCCACTCACGCATAATCTGGACAAGAGCCTTGCCCAGTCCTTTTCGCCTGAACTCGTGGCCGCTAATGGAACACATCGCAAGATTAACTACAATCAGTGTTCTGTCATCCTTTTCGGTTTCGCCATAATGTTCCCATCCAGTAGACTTGCGTTGTCGTGCGATTGTCTTCGGCAGAAAAACAATATGACCAAGAACAGTCTCTCCATGCCAGGCAATAGCAGCACAATTGCCATATTTATCCCGCATCTGCTTCATGAAATCAGGCAACTCATCGCCTGGGACTGGAAGCCTGCTGCAATGGTCATGGTGCGCCCAAACTACGCCATGCCGTGGTTTAAATGGGGCTGAACTGACGCACATGTTGAATGTCCAGAAATCATCCATGAGCTTCACTACGACCTGCTTGCCGTCAGCATCTATGTTTCGTGGCTCTATCATTTTTTCATTCTAAACGAAGTAAATCACGGACAGCGGGATGCCGTATCGTTCATTTGCTTGATTCGGGATTTCTGTCATTTTGTTTTGAGCAATCGCTAACAAACAGAAGAGGCCAATTTGGGACTCACGCTTTAAGGCGTGATAAATCATAGTGGTCAACCACAACTGACCTCTCAATTTGAATAATTTATAGCGAATCCGATACCAATATCAATAATCAAATAGAGCACACAACAGGATTATTCCAACCGATCAGGAGTCAAAGCAAGTCGTTGGTCTTTACAACAAGCGCGTTTGGGCTATACTGAACAAATTGTTGAGACATGGTTTTGGGAAAGTCGAACGTTCGGGACATCCCTGATTTTCAAAACGCCAAGCGCTTGCGGCGGCGGAGATACGACGGGAAAGGCAAAGACCAAAGGAGTCTAAAAAAACATTACTGAAGAAACATGATGAATGCACCAAGAAAGTACCCTTGTCCAAAGTGCGGACAGATGACCGGATTACGGATCATTTACGGCTATCCCGGCCCGGAGTTGTGCGAGGCGGAAAAACGCGGGGAAGTCGAGTTGGGTGGCTGCTGCGTCGGAGATAATGATCCGAACTTCCATTGCAAGGCCTGTGACCATGAATGGCGATTCAAGAAATCCGAGCAGGCTTAATTAACGGAGTTGTCTGAGGCGGCTGTTGGGACTGAACTGGCAGGATTAAGACGGGCCACGACGAAAGGTGTCGAAAAGTTGAGCAAAAAGCGAAAAAGGCTAAAGTGGATCAACAGAAAGGAAATCCGTCCGTCCATCCCGGTCGTGATCACAGATGAAATGGCGAAGAATATGGCCTGTCACGACATGTCAGTCGACGAGGAATCTCTTTTTAAATCCCTCAATTTCATTAATCGGTGCGGTGATCAGGCGCAACAGGATCCGACTTCGGAAGCAACCTTCTATATAGAAGAACTAACTAGGACATTAGCTTCCCTGTACGCAAACCTTGTGACCGAAGGCAACATAAAGCTGGCAGGACTTCTGCCAACGATTCTCGAGACTTTTAAGCGCGCAGACTCCAGGTACAGGAACACCGTCCGCATCATGCCGAAACAGAACACGCTTCATAATCGCTTCGTGGCGTATTTATACCAAGGTTGCCTTTGGAATGAAGGCAGATTTACTTCATGCCAGTTGACGGCAAAGAAGTTGCCACCAAAGGAAGATAAGAAAGCATGGAAGATGCTTATCATGCGGTATCTGCGGCGAACATTTCGGAACTCCCTGACATATTACAAACCGAAAACTAAACGAAGGCGATGCAAGATAGACGTATTTGAGTATCTTCTGAAGTCGCAACACGCAAGGAAGTTTTCGGCCGAAAATGAAAAGGTGCGGCTGATTGACGGGCCACCAAGCGAACAGTGGAAGGCAGTCGAAGACGCAATCGAGCATGCGATTGAAACCATGCACAAACGCTGAATTGTGGGGGATTTTGAGTAGAAGTTCCCCCTGATCGTGCTTGTTGTGCAAGCACAGTATATCATTTAAAAAGTAGGCATACCTTTACGGAAGGTGTGCCCATTTTTCTGAAGGGCTATCCCCGTGGGGGTAGCCCTATTTTTTTGCCCGGTACGGCAACAACAAAACTTTGACGAAGGTGGCAGATATGCACGAGAGAAGGCTGGAATTAAAGGCGGAGATGACGCGGCGTGACATGACACAACGTGACCTTGCTCACATTCTTCGTGAGAAAGGTTTCGATGCGGAGCCTTACGACGTGGCAAGGATCATTGCCGGCAGATGGGATCCGCCGGAAAACGTTAAGAAAGCAATTGCGGGGATTCTGAACCGCCCGACCTACGAGATTTTTGCGCCCGGGGTGATTTCATGATGCCGATCACA
>Ga0209749_1002734_pt1 | contig 10866 bp, 5 predicted proteins | sample EPASupsiteSAE347_FD_187267 | JGI IMG/M metagenome (GOLD analysis project Ga0209749, IMG submission 187267) | Bioremediated contaminated groundwater from EPA Superfund site, New Mexico - Sample SAE3-47 (SPAdes) (version 2) | ecosystem: Environmental > Aquatic > Deep subsurface > Groundwater >... | reverse complement strand
CATATGTGTCATTGTACGCCTTGAAAAAATCAATATCTACCATTATTAACGCTAAAGGCTTGCCTAGGCGCCGCGCTGCATGACATTCGCGTTCTAAATAATCGTCTAAGTAGCGTCGATTGGCTATACCCGTTAGTCCATCCACATTAGAAAGTCGCTGTAGTTCATTGTTCATGGCATGTAATTCATCATTCATAACCTGTTGTTCATCATGGGCTTTTTGTATTTGGCGAGTCCTTTCTTCTATTTTAATTTCCAAATTTTCTTTTTCTCTACGTAATTCGTGTTCCAATCTTTCTTTTCGTAGCACCATCCAAATAAGCAAACTAAAAGTTAGGGCGATAAAAAGGCTGACTATCGATGCGGTAAAGTAATATCTGTTTTTCCGCTGGTAATAATCTGATAATGCATCCTTTTCCAATGCTGAAATAGTCAAAATTAGAGGATAGTCCGGCATAGCAACATAGCTATTTATACGACGTTTATTATCTACAACTGATACACTAACATACGAGTCTATATTGGCTTCCTGCACATATCGAAATAAGGTCGAATCACTAACATCTGTGCCGACGTCCATTTTCTCACCTGTCTGCCTCACACGAATGATTCCATCTCGGCCGACTATGGAAATTGCATCATTTTTCCCTAAATTCATCTTACTGTAAAAGTTTGAGAAATATAAAGGTTCTACACCGATTACAACAATGCCGCCGAAGCTACCATCTGGTTTGTTTATGCGGCGGCTGATATGAAAAATCCACTTTCCCACGTCTACACGCCCTACAAAAGGTTTTGAAAAGTACAATTGTTCACTATCCGTCATTAAATGAGCATTAAAATATTCTCTGTCAGCAATGTTAATTCCTAAATAATTCGACCGCGAGCTGGCTATAAAGTTTCCCTTTTCATCAATTACCGATATGTGTAAAGCTGGGATTGCTTTTGTATTTTCTAGCCGCTTTGCCATAGCAGGGGTGACCGACTCATATTTTTCATAGTCGGCTTTTAAAAATAGCAAGACTTCATCCATGTCTTGCAAGGTACCACGAACATGTTCCTCAAAGGCTTTTGCCAAATTGGCATTAATTCGCATTGTGGATTTAATTTCCGCTTGTTCTTCCAAAGCAATCTTAGACATAGTATCTGTCCAAATAAGACCGATTAACACAAAAGTAAAAATCACCATAAATTGATTGATTCTTGAACGTATCAATACATTTAAATTGAATTTTATTTTTTCAAATTTAAAAATACGTAACACCCCACACGTTGTCCAATATTTTAGCCTGACATTTTTCGTCTATTCGACATAAACTTATAATACCCCTTCTTCACTGGGATGGAAAAAAACACACAAACAACGCTATGCCTTGATAATTTTATCCAAATTATCAAGGCATAGCCTTTTTGCATAGCAATTATTAATCCTGCCGGGGATAGCACATTGGGGCAATGAGTTGATCAAATACATCTACATTGGCCACTCCTGGACTTAAGCCATTGGTACTGCCATTCGGATGATAGTTGATTGCAACACCAAGAATCTTTGCTAAACCACTTGGCGTTGGAACCCCCTTTAAAGGATTGAAATCTAGCGGTGCAACATAGTAGCTTAGTATACCCTCGCCATTTACAACTAAGCGGTTAGGATCAAAACCATCCCCTGTATAAGAGGCATCTAGCGGTCCTGCTGGCCAAGGTCCTCGATCCGTAGTAAAAAACAAGGTATATACTCCGAAAGGAACTAAACCTAGGGCAGCGACTTGAACATGCCCCTCATTTCCATGTCCACAAATTTCACCGGTAGCTGTTGCTTGCAGCCAAAAAGGCGCCGCAATCATTGCTGGTCGATTGGCAGGTGCAACCTCAAATCGCAAGGTGCAACAACCGTCACACTTGGGCCTTCTATCTTCTTCCACGTTATCCCCTCCTTCAACTATAATATAGTATGCGAAAGGGCATAGTAACGTGTATGATTATTATCACTTTCCTGAAACCGTTAAGGATTTGATTTTAATCGACGGTGATGATACCGTGCCTTTAATACGTAAATCATTGGCGATGGCTTCTATATTATGTAATACTTCATATAGATTGCCCGCTAAGGTAATTTGATTAATGGGACGACCTAGCTTACCATTCTCAATGAGAAAGCCGATAGCCGAAAGAGAAAAATCTCCTGAAACAGCGTTAATACCCGCATTTGTTCCTTGTAGTTCTACAATAAAAATCCCCGTTTCTGTTTCTGTAATGAGCTCGCTAAGAGTGGTTTGCCCTGGCTGTAGGTATAGATTATGAGGTCCGACAGAAAGAGAAGCACTATAACTGCTTTTGGCCGCATTTCCTGTAGATTCTCTGCCTGCATTTTTAGCAGTTTTTCGATTGTGCATAAAACTAAGAAGTATTCCTTCTTGAACCAATTCATTTTTTCTCGTTGGATAGCCTTCAGCATCAAAGGCCGCTACTCCTGGGGCATCTTCCATAAAAGGGTCATCAAGAATTGTAATATTAGCCCCTGCAATTTTTTCACCTAACTTACCTTGTAGCCGGGAAAATCCTTTTTCCACTACTTCTCCAGAAAGATTACTAGTAAAGGCATTGAGCAGTTGGGTCGCCGTATCATACCGCAGGACAATCGGATAATTACCGGTCTCTATAGAATTGGCCCCTAATTTGCTAAGAGCTTCCTGGGCAGCTTTTTCAGCAATTACTCGACTATCGATGGCTACAAACTCTTTCCATGTAAAGTCTGACTCGTAACCTGTTGTCGTTTGCCCTCCGTCACTGGCCATGAGATAAATGCCTGCAGATAAATTAGTATATTTTGCCGTACAATATAGCCCTTTGGTATTGGCAATGATAGTTTCCCCTTCCCCTTTTACCGCACTGCATTGAATGACTCTTTTTACAAAGGGGCTAACCTGTAAAGCTGTATTCTCCATAGCAATGGCAGCTCCAATGAGTTCTTTAGGAGAAAGATTACTGGCCGCTTGCGAATATTGATTTACACTTTCATAATAATCAGCACCAGCATATAGTTCTTCCTTATCATCCATTTCAATACTTTCAGCATTTTCCATCGCCTCTGCTACCAATAGTTCAATTGAGGTTTCGTCTATCTTTTCCGTATAGGAATAACCCATTTTTTCTTTATAAATACCGCGAAAAGATATACCTCTTTGTTCTGTAATCGCAAAATTTTTCACCTCATGGTCTAGCACATTGACTGTGGTGGACTTAGTAGCAGAGTAATAAGTCTCCATTTCACGAAAACCTTTCTTTTTGCCCTTTGCAAAAAGTTTTGATTGAAAATCTTTTATCTCCACTACTTATCCTCCTTTCTTCCGCCCACTGTGAGCTTTGCTACTCTTAGCATGGGCTGTCCCACTGTAACGGGAACAATGCCACTAACTGAGCCACACATACCAATTTCATGTTTTAGGTTATTACCAACCATATCGATTTTTTGCAAAGTATCCATGCCATTCCCAATTAAGGTTGCCCCTTTGATGGCCTCCGCAATCTTCCCGTGACGAATGACATACCCTTCTCGTACATTAAAATTATAGTCTCCTGTCGCCGTATTTACCGATCCCCCGCCCATGTATTTTGCATAGACACCAAATTCAATGCTAGCAATCATTTCTTCTGGTGTAGATTGGCCTGCTGCAATATAGGTATTATTCATGCGCGAGGTGGGAGCATAGCGGTAGGATTCCCGCCGCCCAGAGCCCGTTGGCGCCATTTTCATTCTACGACCACCTAACTTATCAATTAAGTAGCCTTTTAGCACTCCATTTTCAATAAGCAGGTTTCTTTGGGTCGCCATGCCTTCATCATCAATATTCAAAGAGCCCCAAGTATTTACCATTGTCCCATCATCATAGGCCGTGACCAAAGGTGAAGCCACCATTTCCTCTAGTCGGTCTGTAAAAATTGAGGTTTTATAAGCAACACTGGTCGCTTCTAATCCATGACCACAGGCCTCATGAAAGAGAACACCGCCAAATCCATTATCAATAAGCACGGGCAGCTGACCAGAAGGAGCAAAACTGGCATTTAGAATGGCCTTCCCACTGCGAGCCGCTTCTCGGGCATAGGCTTCTATATCTAGCTGCTCCATATATTCTAGGCCGCCGAAATATCCAGGTCCTACGAAACCAGTTTCCTTCTCAGAGACATTCGTAGCCATGGCACTAATCGCCAGACGGTTTCTACTACGCATATCTTCGGCAAGAACACCTTGGGTATTGGCAATTAAAACATGTTGCATCGAATCAGTAAAAGCAATATTGGTCTGAGTAATCACTGAATCATAACCAATGGCGGCCGCATGTGCCCTACGCATCCATTGGATTTTTTGTTTTTTACCGATGCTATTTGGCATTATCTTTATCTCATGGGCATTCTTAAAGATATTTTTTCGCAAATCAAAGACTATGTCTTGGTTTTGCCCTGTAATTGCTTGGGCAGCACTCCGCGCCACTTTAATAAGATTGTTTTCACTATCATCATTTGTATAGGCATACACCGAAAAGAATCCCTTAAAAATTCGAATGCCAATACCAAAATCCCGCCCTGAAACGGCTTTATCAACAATACCACCAATCATATTTAAGGAATTGCTTATTTTGTCTTCGACAAAAATTTCTGCAAAATCTCCACCTGTTTCAATAGCGGCGTTCAGTACGTTTTCTATTGTTCTTTCTGCTAACAAAATCGGCCCCCCTCTCAAGTACACCAGCGTTCAACCATTTCATAGAATTCATACACATTCAATGGTTTTGATAAATAATCATCCATCCCTGCTGCCAAGCATTTTTCCCTATCGCCCTTTAGTGCATAGGCGGTCATGGCAATAATCGGGATATGTTGATTGGTCAGCGTCTCCCTTTCTCGAATCATTCTAGTGGCTGCATAGCCATCCATAACAGGCATTTGTACATCCATGATGATAATATCAAAGCCTTTTTTTTCTACCGCCGCTACAGCTTCCTCGCCGTTTTTAACCACTTCAATTTTCCAGCCCTTGCTCCGTGCAATTCTTTCCGTAACCATCCTGCTGACTGCATCATCTTCTACAATAAGTACTCTGCGTTTTCTTGCTTGTTGATATTGTACTGGTGTTTTCCCTACTGGTTCTATACACTCTTGATTACAAAGCAGCTCTAAAATACAGGTGAAGTAAAAGTTACTGCCCTCTCCTTCCCTGCTTTCTACACCAATATTACCGCCCATTTTTTCTACTAATCTTTTGGCGATGGCAAGCCCAAGTCCCGTTCCGCCATAATTACGAGTATTGGAATTATCTACTTGACTAAAACTTTTGAAAAGAAGGCTGATTTTATCAGCGGCAATTCCAATTCCCGTATCCTTTACTGCAAATTCTAATTTTAGCTTACCATTCGTAAATTCGCCAATGTTTCTGATAACAACATCAATTCTTCCCTGATGGGTGTATTTTACAGCGTTCCCGATTAAATTAGATAGAACTTGCCGGATTCGAAAGGGATCACCAATAAGTTCCTCGGGAACGTCTTTTTCTATATTTTTTTCTATTATTAGTCCTTTTTGTGTGCTAGAAACTTTAAATAGGGCTATCGCATCGCTAAGCAAGGTTTTAATATTTAAAGGTACCCTTTCTAGTTTCATCATGCCCGCTTCAATTTTCGAGTAATCAAGAATATCATTAATAACGGCCAATAGCAAATCCGAGCTTGTGCGGGAAATTTGAATAAGCTCTTTTTGTTCTTCTGTCAAGTCTGTCAACTCTAACAGTTGCATCATTCCAATGAACCCATTCATTGGTGTTCGTATTTCATGACTCATATTCGCCAGAAACTGGCTTTTAGCAGCATTTGCTCCTTCTGCTAGTTCTTTGGCTTTAATCAGTTCCTGTTCACTATTTTTGCGGTCTGTGATATCTTGAGAAATAATTTGGATCCCTGCAATGACACCATTTAAATCCATAATCCTATTATACGTACTGAGCAGCCATATTGGCTTCTTATCAAGAACAATATAATCTTCGTATTCTTGTGTCCACTCACTCACGATTGCTTTTTTAATCCTTTCCATATAAACATCGGCACGTTTTTTAGGAAAAAGTTCATAAATCGACTTTCCTACCAAGTCCTTCGGCAAAATTTTAACATATTCTGCGGCTTTTTTATTATAGGAAATTACGGAACCGTCAGGTTTGCAATATCCAATGGCAACGCCTGAAAATTCAAATAAATGCTTATAGCTTTCTTCCTTTTCTTTTAATGCTTCTTCCATGTTTTTTTGTGCAGTAATATCAACGATTGTCCCTACCCAACGATAAGGAGTTCCTTCTATATTTTTCAAAACGCCACCGCGATTAACAAACCATCGCCAATTTCCATCTTTGTGAAGCAAGCGATAGGTAACTTTATAATGTTTTATTGTCCCAGAAAGATAATCTTTCATGACTTTTTTCATATCTAAAAGATCATCGGGATGACATAATTCTGTAAAACCTGAGACATTTCCTGTTAGTTCATCCTTCTCATAGCCAAGCATATCTAAACACCGGGCCGAATAGGTAAGCCGATCATTGACCATATCCCAATCCCACAATCCCGTTTGGGTTCCTTCAATAGCAAGAGCAAATCTCTCTTCGCTTTCCTTGAGTGCATCCTCTGCTAACTTCCGGGCCGTGACGTCATGATAACTTGCTAGCACTCCTTTGATATCGGCATGTGATAAGAGATTAACCGCACTAATTTCCACTGTTGAATAGCGTCCATCTTTACTTTTATAGCGACATATCGTATTGATTGTCCCACGATTTCCCCTTTTTATAAGTTCCTGAAATCCCTTTTGCAAGCGTTCTCGATCTTCTGGGTGGATATTTTCTAAAAAACAATTACCAATAATTTCATTTTCTTTCCATCCAAAGATTCTTTCACTATTAGGGCTTTTGTATTGTGTAAAGCCTGTTTCATCCACGATGGTAATCACATCTGAAATATTTGACAGCATAGCAGTTTGCTTGGTTTGTATCTTTCTTAACTCTTCCTCATCTAATTTACGCTGTGTTGTATCTAGCCCGATTCCAGTAAAATAAACTTTTCCTCCTAAGAGTAAGCGCACTCCATTTACAGAAATGGGTAGCTTCCTGCCATCTTTAATTTTCAGTAGTACCTCTACCTTCCCATACCCAGTTTCAAGCACCTCTTTAATGGCAGCAGTAACTCTTGTCAAATCTTCCCCCTCAAACCATCTAGCAATCGTCATATAGGGTAATTCTTCTGTTGTGTATCCTGTCATTTCTTCCAGTCTCTTATTCCACCGAATCAGCTTGTCGCATTCGTCATAAACGTAGAGAAATCCTGGAATACTTTCCAGCAAGGCTTCGATAAAGATTCTTTCTTGGTATAGCATATCTTCTGCTCGTTTACGAGCAATAACCATGCCTAATTGTCTGGTATACAAATTTGCCAAGACCTCTTTATCAAAGCTTTCTCCTTTTTCCATAATTACAATAAAATTACCTAGCAGCATGTTATTCTTTTCAATTTTTATAACAATAACTTCCCCAAGATGAAACTTTTTCTCCAAGAAAACAAGGATAGATTGAGGAACATCCTTATCTACTAAATTATGAAAAGAAGGAAAACGAGTAAGCCTTTCCCCTTTAAATTTTAAAGTTCTCTCTGGGCTACATCCCCACTTATTCCCTTTTACTTCATAGCCGATGATACGATTCACTTTTTTAATGAAAGCCGGCTCTCCAGAAACCGCCATAGTAGTAAAACTTTTTCCGTCTTCTGCAAATAAGTTAAATACCGTATATTTAGCACCAGCTATCTTAAAAAAATCATCGGTTATTTTTTGATAATCAATTTCTTGTTCGTTAAGCTGTAAAAGTTCTTCTGATAAAAAGACCATACTTTCCATAGCTGATAATTGCAGTTTTTCTTTTGTAATATCAACAAAATTGGTTACAAAATAGTTGGTTTCAGGAGAATATACGGTTCCCCGAAACCACTGCTGACAAGCTTCTGAATAATATTCAAATTCCTTTTTACCACCATTTATCGCAATGTCACCAAAATATTTTATACTATCCATTTTATACCCTTTTATATTGGGTATAATTTCAGTAAAATTCCGACCAATTATATCTACGGGCTGTAACCCTATAAGCACTGAAAAGGCAGAATTTATTTCAATAAATTCATAATCACAAGCACGCTTCTCAACATCACATATAATTCTGTGATAGGCATAGCCCACTGGTGACTGATTCATTAATTGTTTATAAAACTCTTCATTCATAGTGTATCAGCCTCCATTTTACTCTTCCACGGACTTACGGTTATCCCCATATCCTTTCTTGTTAGAGCTAAGGCAAAATTCCATTATTTGTAATTTGCGGTTTAAAATTAAAGACCCATGAAAATCCAATGTGTCATGCTCATCAGCTAAATAACAATACTGCCATTGGAAAATTTATGAATCAGAATAATTATACCGTAGAAATCCTAAAAAATAAACATATAATAGCATTAAATGTTATAAAATGTTAATTCTAGAGAGAACTAACTTTTAACGACATAGAAAACTTGGCCTCAGCCAAGCCTTAGTTGCCCTTGCTTGGAATCAAGAAAGTTTTATACTTTCTGATTCCGTAGGAAAAGACTGTTACTCCTAAGGAATGTAACAGTCTTCTCAAGATTTACTGTTTAGTTGTATCATAGAATTCTATTTTTTCTTTCTAAAATCATCTAATAAAGTGTATACAACAGGCACAACAATCAAGGTCAATATGGTAGAGGTAACCAAACCGCCGATGATAGCATGGGCCATCGGAGCACGCGCTTCAGCGCCTGGACCAATGCCTAATGCCAAGGGAATCATCCCAAAAATCATCGCCGCGGTGGTCATAATAATAGGTCGCATGCGGACAACGGCCGCCTCTACCAAGGCCTCATTTCGCTCTATACCTTGGGCCATACGCTGTTTCGCAAAGTCAACCAACAAAATAGCATTTTTGGTTACTAAGCCCATTAGCATAATAATCCCAATTAGCGACATCATACTCAGCATACTATGAGCAAATAACAGTCCCACGATTGCCCCAATGATTGCCAGCGGCAAGGCCAGCATAATCGCAAAAGGATCAATATAGCTTTCAAATTGAGCTGCTAATACAAAAAAGATAAAGAGTACTGCCATCGCTAGTGCCATGATAATCCCTGTAAAAGCATCCTTCATTTGCTGAGATTGACCAGTAGCTACAAATTGATAACCATCCGGCAGTTTTATTTCTGCTAATTTTTTGTTAAATGCCGTATTAAAGTCACCTAATGGGATTCCATTTAAATTGGCTGAAATAGTAATCTGATTTTGACGATCATACCGTTTGATTTGGGTAGGACTTGTTGTATATACCGTCTGAGTAACTTGTGGTAAGGGAACCATAATAGTTTGTCCATTTTTGCCTTTATTTGAACTTGCTATATATATATTATTTACATCCGAGAGGCTCTTACGATCACCGGGTGCTAAAATAAGTCGTACATCATAGGAGTCATTTTCATCCCGATATTGGGTGACAATGGTGCCATTAAACATAGTTTGCAACGTACTTGCAATGGTGGCAGTGGATACACCAAGATCTGTAGCTTTATCCCGCTGGATTACAATTTGTGCATCTGGCTTTCCTGCTTCATAGCTTGAAGAAACATCAATGGCACCAGGCGTACTAACGATAATTTCTTCTACTTGCTCTCCAATGTCCGCCAAAGTCTCTAAGGATGGCCCTTGAATCACAAGGGATACTGGTTTTCCCCCTGACATACCTGATTTTTTGGTAACACTGACCTGTACTCCAGCAATTCCTTGCAATTTTCCCCGCAAATCCGTAATAATTTGATTATCGCTGACTGTGCGATCACCTTTAGCTTTTAGTACGGATAAAATTTCAATATTACTACTGTTGGCAGTACTATAAGTCAGAGTAACCTCGGGTACATTACGGATAATTTGGGACATATTGTCTGCTATTTCACCTACCCGCTCTGGACTCATCCCAGGATCAACCGTGGCCGACACAGTAATTTCACTATTATCCGAATCTGGAACAAAAGTCGAACCAAGAAAGGGCACTAGCGTCAAACTGCCAACAAATAACGCCAGGGCGATTATCATTACTTTTTTTCGTTGTCCAAGGGCATAACGTAAAAAAGTTCCATAACCTTCTGTCCAATGATCAAATTTCTTATTCCAAGTATCCCATATTTTCCTTAGTTTATTATTACTTTTTTCATGGTCAACTGTTAAATACTTTGCTGATAATAAGGGTGTAAGGGTCAGAGCAACGAATAAGGACACTAATACACTGACGGCTACAGTAATGCCAAATTGCTTAAAAAATTGCCCTACAATGCCCGTCATCATACCAACTGGCAAGAATACTGCCACTAGGGTAAGGGTGGTTGCTGTAACGGCAAGACCAATCTCTTCTGTTCCTTCTGCTGCTGCTTTTTGTTTATCTTTCCCCATTTCTAAATGACGTACAATATTTTCAATAACCACAATGGCATCATCAATAAGTAGTCCTACTGCTAAAGACAGAGCCAGCAATGACATGGTATTTAGTGTAAAGTTCAAAATTTTCATTGCTAAAAAAGAAGCAATAATGGAAGTAGGAATGGCAATGGCTGCAATCATGGTACTGCGCCAATTTCCCAAAAATAAAAAGACAATAGCAACTGCCAAGAAACCACCAATCACTAGGTTAAATAATACATCATGAATGGATTCATTAATTTTTTTGGAATTATCTCTTACCATTACTAGCTCTGTCCCTGCTGGTAATTCTTTTTTAATTTT
>Ga0209749_1002732_pt1 | contig 10878 bp, 10 predicted proteins | sample EPASupsiteSAE347_FD_187267 | JGI IMG/M metagenome (GOLD analysis project Ga0209749, IMG submission 187267) | Bioremediated contaminated groundwater from EPA Superfund site, New Mexico - Sample SAE3-47 (SPAdes) (version 2) | ecosystem: Environmental > Aquatic > Deep subsurface > Groundwater >... | reverse complement strand
TGGCGCAAACGCAGCCAGGGTACGAAAAGTGATAAGGGAAACCGGTGGGTCGAACGGATACTCTCCCTCCGGCAGACATGCCGCCTGCATGCCAGGTCCAGCTTCAAGGTCCTTGTTGATGCCCTACATTATTATTTCAATGAACAAGATCCCGATCTCGCCTGGATCAGTGGCGGCGGTTGACCGCCCCCTGTGACGAGTTACGGCGCTTGTGATGCATGCTCAATAGCGGCCGGTCACGTCCGCAAACGCTTGCAGGATATGGCCCGCCCCGTAAAATCCGATTCTGCGCCCATGTACTTAACGGCGGTTCGTTGTTATATAGGGGAGGAAATTGCCTCCGCTGAAAATCCGGCGGAGGTTTCCTCCGTAAACGTTTGTATCGATCCACACAACAGACAACCCAAAGGGAGTTGACCGGGATGGCAGTAACACGTGAAGATCTCAGGACCAGGCAGCAGGATTATCTGCTGGCGGCGTGGGAAAACGGTGAGTTGACAATGGCTCCTTTCTGCTCGTGCGGAAACGAGCTCGAGGAAGACTATTCTTGCGGCAATTGCGATCGCGAATGCGACTGCACCTTCATTGCCTGCAACAGTCCAGAGGCTCTCGCCCTGGTTGAAAAACTGATCGCGGGAAACCCGAACTTCAAGAACTTCAGAGCGTCGCTACTGGATGAATGACGGGCGGGGGGATGATTGGGATGAATGGAAGGCAATCAGAGAAAAGCGAACCGGTCCTGACGCGGGAGAGCACGTTTCGTTTCGCCTGCCGTGAGGACCTTCCCTGTTTCACGGGGTGTTGCCGGGACGTGAATATCTACCTTACGCCCTATGATATCCTGAGGCTCCGCCGGTCGCTCAAGATTGGATCGAGCCGGTTTCTTTCCGAATACACCAGGCACTTTCTGGCCAAAGGGTCGAACGTGCCGGTAGTTCAACTGGAGATGGAAAGAGAGAGCCTCCGCTGTAAGTTCGTGACGGATGACGGTTGCAGGGTATACGATGACCGTCCGTGGGCCTGCCGCATGTTTCCGCTCGATCTCGCGTCGGTCGAGGGCGAATACGGCATGATCGCGGAAAAGGAACGTTGCATCGGGTTGTGCGAACGCGCGGGCCGAACAGTGGCCGAGTGGCTCGAAAGCCAGGGGATAGAGCCCTATGTGGAGATGGAGCGGGCTTTCGGAGCGGTTGTTCCGCCCGGGTCGCAACCCGGCGCTTCCATGGCCGGCGGTCTAGGGAAACTTCTGTTTCTCGCCTACGACCTGGATCGATTTGCGGAGCTTCTGGATGATTCGCGCTTCTGCGCCTTCCATGGCGTGGACGATGCAACGCTTCAAAAAGCGCGGGAGAACGATGAGGAGATGTTGAAACTGGCTTTCTGCTACATTCGCAGCCAGATCTCCGAGCTGCAGGGGATGTTCTGAGAAGATGATGATAGAAAATACGGCGCCTGATGCGATCCAGGGGATGCTCGATCCCCTCGGGGACGGGGAGTTCTGCTTTGAGTGTCACCCCGGAGTCCCCTGCTTTACCGAATGCTGTCGCGATCTGAATCTCATGCTCACTCCGTATGACATCGTGCGGTTGAAGAACCGTCTGAAGCTCGAAGCGGGCGTGTTCCTGGAGCGATACTGCTCCCGGAGTTTCGACGAGCAGCGGAATCTACCGATGCTCGCGTTGAAAATGAGGGATGACGCCGGGAGGACCTGCCCGTTTGTTTCACCGGATGGATGCGCGCTGTACGAAGACCGGCCCGCTGCCTGCCGGATCTACCCGCTGGCGAGAGCGTCCAGGGTACACCCCGTTCACGGGACGGTGCAGGAAGACTATTTCGTGCTGCACGAAAAGCACTGCCTGGGATTCGAGGAGAAACGCGATTGGTCGTCGCACGAGTGGATTCAAGACCAGGGGTTGGAACTCTACCACGAACTGAACGACCTGTGGATGGCGATCATCACGCATCCACGGTTGAGGCAGCCTCCTCCTCTCGGCGCCAAACAACAGCAGATGTTCTTTTTGGCGAGTTACAACGTCGACAGGTTTCGGGAATTTGTTTTGCAGAGCCGTTTCCTGAGGCTTTTCAATCTCCCGGCGCACGAAGAGGAAGCCGTTCGTGAAAGCGACGAGGCGCTTCTGCGGCTCTCTTTCCGATGGCTGAATTTTTCGCTGTTGAATCAACCCGCCCTTTCGCTGCGAGAGAACGCAGAGGATCGCTGACGGGTTCATCGAGGCATAATTGAATCGCGTTATGACGCCGGGCGAGACGGGCCGACGGGCCGGCCGTTTCATCAGGAGCTTCCGGGAGGACCCGCGAAGAGCGGCTTGCCACAATTCGACAGCATCAGGCATCATCAACCTGAAATCAAAGGAACTGAACGAGAATGGCTCTTGTCGGCTTGCGTGACGTGTGCATGGGTTTCGGAGGGCCTTTGCTGCTCGATCACATCGACTTTCATCTGGAGGAAAGGGAGCGCGTCTGCCTGTTCGGAAGGAACGGGGCAGGGAAAACCACCTTGCTGCGCCTGTTGAAGGGGGACGTCGCTCCGGATAAGGGCGAGATCGCATATCAGCAGGGTGTGCGGCTTTCTTTCCTGCCCCAGGAGGCGCCGCGGGGCCTGACCGGAACCGTCCTGGACATCGTAGGCGGCGGGCAGGATGATCCGGGAGTCGCTTCGGCAGCAGGCTTTGCTGGACGCGGCCCCAATCAGGTCAAAAAGATCCTGTCGCGCATGGATCTGGAGCCGGGCGAGCAATTTGAGACTCTTTCCGCCGGGCTAAAACGCAGAGTAATGTTGGCGAGAGGTTTGGTTTGCGAGCCGGATGTTCTGCTTTTGGATGAGCCCACCAATCATCTCGATATCGAGGCGATAGGCTGGATGGAAGATTTTCTGCTCCACTACGGCGGAACTCTTCTTTTTGTGACTCATGACCGAATGTTTGTCCGAAAGCTTGCTACGCGCATCGTTGAATTGGACCGAGGGCGTCTGGTGAACTGGGCGTGCAATTACGATACTTTTCAAGAGCGCAGACAAGCCGCGCTCGAAGTCGAAGCCGGGCACCGGGAGCGATTCGATAAAAAACTTGCGCGAGAAGAAGCCTGGATTCGGCAGGGAGTCAAGGCAAGACGAACCCGGAATGAGGGCAGGGTTCGAGAACTGGAAAAATTGCGCGAAGCCAGGCGCACCCGCCGTGAATTCACGGGCTCCGTTCGCATGAATGCGCAGGAGGCGGCCCGCTCCGGCAAGCTGGTCATCGAGGCGGAAAACGTGACTTATGGCTATCCCGGCCAGACACCCGTAATCTGCGATTTCTCCACGATCATTATGCGCGGGGACAAGATTGGAATCATCGGCCCCAATGGTTCGGGCAAAACGACTTTGCTTCGGCTGCTTTTGGGGGAATTGCGGCCGGAAAGCGGAGTGCTGCGGCACGGCGTCGGACTTGAAGTAGCCTATTTTGACCAGCTTCGGGCGCAACTGGATGAGAACAAATCGGTGCTTGAAAACGTCGGAGATGGAAACGACACCATCGTGTTCAACGGTAGGCCCCGGCATATCATCGGTTATCTGCAGGATTTCATGTTCTCCCCGGAACGCGCCCGATCCCCTGTCCGCATACTCTCGGGGGGAGAACGCAACCGCCTCCTACTGGCGCGGCTGTTCGTCAGGCCGTCGAATCTGCTCATCATGGATGAGCCGACAAACGATCTGGATACCGATACCCTCGAGCTCTTGGAAGATCTACTCCTTGAGTATCCGGGCACTTTGCTGTTGGTAAGCCACGACCGGACCTTTCTCAATAATGTCGTGACAAGCACCCTGGTGCACGAAGGCAACGGCGGAATCGGCGAATACGTGGGCGGTTACGATGATTGGCTGCGTCAACGAAAGATCGTCGCTCCGATCAGGCAGGAAAAGCCTGCCATTAGATTGGAGGATGGCCGACCCAAACGCGAGCCCCGGCACACATTCAGCTACAAGGAACAGCGCGAGTTGGAGAGCCTGCCGGAGGCCATTGAAGTCCTGGAAGCAGAGCAAAGCAAGTTGTATCAGGCAATGTCCGACCCATCCTTTTACCATCAAAACGGTTCGGAAATAGCCGGCGCCAAAGCCCGGCTGCAATCCATCGAGACGGAACTGGATGAGGCGTATCAGCGCTGGGAAGTTCTGGATGCAAAGGCGAGGGGCATCCGCGCATCTGTTGACACGCGCTGATGACTTGATCTGCTGTTGATTGTCAATAGTCGGCGATCCGCAGTGGACCATGGATAATCCGATGCCGTCCGTTCTTTTCTGCTTGAATTTGATCTCAAGAATTGCTGCATCCGTCAGTCTTCATCAATTTGTTCCTGGCTCAGTTCTCTTTCCGCGTATGCTTTTGGTAGATTGCTTTCTACGAACAACTGGAGAAGATCGGGGTCTATGTGCCGGTCCTTCATCATGATTTTGAGAATCTTGATCGCATTCGAGAGTTTCATTGGCGCCTTATAAGGTCGGTCTTTAGCCGTAAGGGCTTCGAATACGTCGGCAATTGCCAGTATCCTCACCTGGACCGGGAGTTGATCGTCGCTCAAGGCGCGGGGATATCCCGTTCCGTCCAGTCTCTCATGATGGCTTGATGCAAATTCGGGGACGTTGGCATATTTCTTGGGAAACGGCAGGGCCTTAAGAATGTTCAGGGTCATTTCGGCATGGCTCTCGATGATATGTCTTTCCGTGTGAGTAATGGTGCCTTTGGGTATGGAGAGATTGCCGACCTCGTCAGGCGTGAGGTATGGATGCCACTTGCCTTCGGTTTCATAGGTTTTGCGGGCAATCTCCTCCAGCCGTGCGACCTTGTCGGGATTCATGAATTCGCTGGGCAGGTTGCATCGGGCGACGAAGGCTCTTTCCTCCTGAAGAACATTCAGTTCGTCATCAAGTTGTTTGTCCAAAAGAGTCAGTTCCGCGCCGGATGCCCGAGCGGTTTCCAGTAGAGCCATTTTCTTCCGAAGGTGCTTGAGCCGGATGGAGGAACGGATCAGATCGAACCGGGTCTCAATGAGTTGAATCCGATCAAAAATCGTTTCAAGCCTGGTCCTTTTGTCAACGACGTGCTCCGGCGTTGTGATCTTTCCGACATCATGCATCCACGCTGCAAGGTGTAATTCCTCGATCTCGTCTTCGTTGAAGCTGAGGTCTGCAAAGGGACCTTCACCCGTTGCGTTGATCTGGTGCGCCAGCATAAGAGAGAGGTCGACAACGCGTCTGATGTGGCCTCCCGTGTAGGGGGACTTGGCGTCGATCGCCGTGGCGATACTCTTGATGAAGGAGTAAAAGAGGTCCTTCAACTCCTGAATCAGTTGGGCGTTGGTGAGGGCAACTGCTGCCTGTGAGGTCAGGGATGCGATAAGGTCGACGTAGTCGTCGGAAAAGGAGATTACTCCACCAGTGTCCGGGTCCGTGGCATTGAAGAGTTGGAGCACTCCGATGATCTCGTTTTCATGGTTCTTCATCGGCATGACGAGCATGGATTTGGGACGGTACCCCATTGCCGCTTCGTGCATGAGCAAGTCCGGGAACTCGAAGACGTCGGAATTCGAGACATCTGAAATATTGACTATCTGTCCGGCAAGGGCCACGTAAGACAATGCGTTCGCATGATTCGGCGCGCCGTCCCGCTGAAGGGGAACAGGCGGGAGGTCGACCGGAACACCGCTGGTTCCGCCCATCCTCGTGTCCACCGTGTCATTCTGAAGTATCTCGAATCTCAGAATCTTCTCGTCGGGATTGACGATGCAGAGTCTGCCGGCATCAGCCCCGCTCATGTTTCGCGTTTCATTCACGATCTTTTCGAGAAGCCGGTTGATGTTTTTCTCGGCGGAAAGAGCGATTCCGATATTGGTCAGGCGTTTGATCTGTGAGATCTGGTCGAACGCGTAGAGCTTCACTTCAGTCACAACCGTCTGCAGAAGATGGTCGAGCCTGGTGTCTCTTGAACAGGCTTTGGTTTTCCTCCGGTCTTTATCGTTGCCGCTGCAGTGCGGTTGCGTGTCATCGCCATGTTCGACCGCGGTGTTCATAACTCCCTTTCTTCGGGGTGGAAACGTAAGAATCTCTCGCAAAAGGGGGCCTCGCCCCGCGCCTTCCCCGGTCTTCGATCTTTCGGGTCAAAGGGCGTGATCGGGCTGGGTATTGCCGTCGCCGAACAGACTATACAGCAGGTTTGTATAAGCCCATAACAGATTGTTGCGAAGCAGAATTCCCGCTCCCCGCGGGATGCCTGGGGGTACAAGCCGGGCGAGAAGGCCGGGGAGCGAACTTTGCGGAAAACCGCTCTCAATCCTCGATGATATCCGACTTGCCCGCATCGGGAGACCAGACGGGAAGAGGACCCGTAGCGCCCGTGTCGGGGTCGTACCGGTGGCGGTAGGAACATCCCACATCCTGGGTCCTGGTCATGTGATCCCACCCCCGAACGTAGTAGGGGCATTTGTCGTTGAAGCAGACGTAAAAATATTCGGCGCTCCACGTGGAAAGGGGCGGCGTTCTCCACTTGCTCATCTTGACGCCGCAATGGGGGCAGATGGTTTTGTCTTCCGGCATGGTTTTTCCCTCGATCCGTTGTTTCGTGTGATTTTCCGTGCGCTCCGGAAACGTGTCCGATATGTTCTTGCAGCCGTCATCTCGAAGGGCGAAGAACGCAGGGAAAGATTTGGAATACGATCCGCTTCGTCCTGAAGCGGGTTGCTCGCCTGTGGTTCGTTACAACAATTCGGGGACGCGCTCTAAGGGGAAACGGGTTCGAGAGGAGCAGGGTAGTCTTCGGGCCTGAACGTCCGGTTCTTCATGAAGATTTCGGCGAACTGCTTCATGGTGGCCTTCATGATCTCTCCGTGGTTGGGAATGTTCTTGTCGAAAATCTCTCCGATCTTGTCGTAGGAAAGCCGGCTCAAGTCCTGGGTCAATTCGAGATATTCTTTTCGGATGTCTTCCGGAAGAGCATCGATCATGCTCTGTCCCAACATGTTCTCGAAGAGGCGGTACATATCGTCCAGGAGTTTCTTGAGGGGTTCGGGCTCGAGCTTTTCTCCCTTTTTTTCGACCAGCGCCCTGCAGAAATTCAAGATATACGGATTCTTGGGAGGACCGGAGGAAGGAGCCTCTTTCGGCTCCACGGCCTGGATCTCTTCTTGCGACATAATTCCCACCTCTCTATCCGGTAAGCTGAAACACTCTGCCCGCCTGTTCCTGCTGGGCGCCCGCGATCAAGGCGCGAAAACCCGGCTCCGACATCCTCCGAGGCTGCAACCCGATCAATCCTGTATTCTATAGCATCCGGACGATTCATCGGCCATCTTTTTCTTCAGGGGAAATCTTCCGGGGTGCGCGACCGCAGGAATGAAGATCGACAATTTTCAAAAACCTGAGACAATCATGGATTTTAGCGACCATGCCTTAGTCCTGCGATTCCAAGGATAGAGTCATGAACATCCGAATGCACTCGATGAAATAGGCGTTTGTTTGAGTCGCGAAGCGCATATGATCAGGATACAGCAAAAGGCAGGAAGTGCGATTTCTCGTTCTCCAGGAGAGATGTAAAAAAGGCCGCCAACTGCCATTCCGGGCTCGACAATTCGCGGAGAACAGTTGCGGGATCGTCCCACTTCACGGCTTTTGACCGCTGCGTTGCCACGGCGCCGACTTCATCGCCATTCAGGGGTGGTTCTCTCTTGTATGTTGCAAACCCAATTCTTGCATGATGTCGAGGATGTTTGCTTTCAATTCCGGCAGATCGCCATCGACCACTTCCCAAACGCGCATCAGGTTGACGCCGAGATAATCGTGTACCAGGACATTCCTAAGACCGGAGATGCCCCGCCAGTCCACCTCAGGATGGGAGGTCTTTAGCAGCAGCGACAACCGCTGAGTGGATTCCGCAAGAATGTGGAGATTTCTTAAAACTGCATCTTGAGTTTTTGTGTCGGAGAAGAAAACTTCGGTGCCTCCTTCCGTGTAGTGCTCAATGCGCTCGATACATTCGCAGATGTAAATGAGGTAGACTTTGTCGTCTTTCACAACGGCACAGCCTCTTTTAAGATGCGTTCCCGTATGGCCCAGTGGAGAGCCTCCGGTTCTACAACGTGGACTGGGCAGCCGAGCAACTCTTCCACATCTTGCAGAAGGTTCGAAAGATCCAGAAGGCTCCGCCCTTCTCCCAGTTCCACCAGTAGATCAACATCACTTCCAGCTCGTTCTTCCCCCCGAGCCAGTGAACCGAACAGACGCACGCTCCTTGCACCGCGTCGAGCAGCAGCTTGAAGGATCTCCTCTCGCTTTTCTCTCACCGTTTCCGCAAGGGCCATCTCCCTCTCCATAACTCACCGTTCATTTACGCGCCTGCGTTGGTCCTTTGGACCCAAGGCTACGAAGCTGCATGCGGTACCACCTCGAATCCATCCAGGGAAACCACCTTTCCCATTTGGGTGAACGTACGGGGGGGCACATGACACCATGTCACATCAAAGATAACTCGGGAGGCCCCTAACTTCAAACAGATAAAGCTCGCCGAGGATCCGAATTGCAATCATCGGCAAGATATTCGCCCAATGATCCGAAAACGTAAAGGATTTTCCCGCCGCAATTTTCAAGGTGAAGGAGAGTTGTGGCGAGTTTCCCTTGGGCGCATTCCCTGTTTTTTACAGCTGCTTCTCGTAACTCCGGGGACTTACGAGAAGACCCATGCTGGATTAGACGAAAATTGCAGCTTTGATGGTTCGATAACCCATTGGAATCATTATGTCTGCCAATTCCATAATAAACAGGGAATGCGCCCATCTCCCTTTTCCTAACGAACACAAAGGCTGGGCCGCACCACAAGATACCATAGACCAGACTTTTCACTGCCAAGTTTTGAAGCCCCAACGAATTGCAGCGTCGGTTTGATTCTGCTGCGATTTGCATTATGCTTTCGACCTTTTCTTCCTCTTTTCGGAGATATTCAAGTAGTGCCGTAGTGCTGGATGAATAAAGAAAGTGCGTTCAGCTAGAGGATTAATAGAAGGGTCGTCGTAGTAATAGAAAAAATGTGCTCCACCTCTATGCTTGACACCAGCGCGACCCTGTTTTTTAATTCCGATCACACCCCAGACAAATAAAAGGCGTAGAATTGAAGTTATTTCTTCCTTCAATTCATGCTGATTTATAAATAATGCAATTCTCTCTCTAAGGTCCTCAGAAGAAATTTGATGCAGCGAGCCTGATAGGCTGTCCAAAAGATTCTTGACATATGGAAACTGTTTCTGATTTTCGATCACGATGTCTTTAAATTTGCTTTGACTGTATTTCTCCTCTTCGGCGAGGCGGGTATCTTCAGGTTCAATGACTGAATGCTTGTTCTTTATGGCCTGTTCAAGTGCAAAACGTACAAACGAAATCATATCTCGTGGCCGTTTGAAGGTTCTATCGATAATATATTTGTCAGCTGACGCCTTACTTCTATAGATCTTGCTCGAAAAAAGGTTGGACCAAATATCGGCAGTGGACGTGCCTAATGGGAGTTTCAGACTTACCCGAATTCTCTCAGCAACAATAGCCTTCAAGTCCTCCTGGCTCCACAAGATTAGCTCTTCATATTGTCTCAATTTATCTTGATCATCGAAAAACAAGTTGTCGTAAATATCTGACCGCAAAAAGATCGAGACAACGACTTTGCCTGCCAGCGCTCCGTTAATAAGATTTGCTGCTTTCAGAAGTCCAATGATGGCAGAAATTGACGCCGGCGAAGCATCCCAACTGTCGTCGAGACGATCTATCAAAACTCTTATCACCTTACCAGTGGGCCATTCCTTCTTTAATAATGCCTGAATCTCATCTACAATCCGCAATGGAGTGGAAACAGAAGATGTTTCTCCGAAATCAAACGATACCCATTCTGTTTTTATTCCAGATAAAAGGCGCTTGCCCTTCTCAATGAGGTTCAAAAACCACGTTTCTTGCTTTGGAATGTATGCATCGTTCATGTATTTGAAGTATGAAGTAAGCTTGGACTTTCCATTTATTAAGTTCTCTTCCTTAAGGTGCCATACTATCGCTGATAGAAGGGTTAGTCGCCACGCATTAGTGTTTGCTTGCTCTGGCAGAATGCCACTCTCCGTATAGTCTTTGAGTGCACTCCAAGAGTATTGATCTGGAGTTATTGTAATTACGATATTCCCAGTGTGTCTAATTTCTTTATCAATAAGGATAAATATTGCTGACTTGCCAGAACCCTTTCTGCCTATCACCAATGTTTTGCTTCCGGTTCTGGCGTTTTTATAAAAAGGTGTCCGCAAGAAATACTCTTCGAGGCGAGTATCTTGTTCGGCTTCGTCATTTCCCAAATCGATCTGATTCAGATTATACATCTTCTGACTCCACATTCTCGAACGCTAACACACAGCCCACTTCCCTCTCCTCCTCACAAGCTGTCCACCTGGATCTTCGCACTGTCACCTCCCCGGTTCAGAACATGACTATAGATCATGGTGGTTCGCACGTCGGCGACCGGGCAGTATCTGTATAGTGCCGATGCCACAGTCAATTTCGCAGAAGTGCGAGGCAAAGGAGTGCTTACTGTGTCGACCTCAGCATAACCCTCGTTACTTCATCCCTTCCGCCAAGGATACTACAATTGTATCGAAATAGCGTCAATCGTAACTCGTCACAGGGGGCGGTCAACCGCCGCCACTGATCCAGGCGAGATCGGGATCTTGTTCATTGAAATAATAATGTAGGGCATCAACAAGGACCTTGAAGCTGGACCTGGCATGCAGGCGGCATGTCTGCCGGAGGGAGAGTATCCGTTCGACCCACCGGTTTCCCTTATCACTTTTCGTACCCTGGCTGCGTTTGCGCCA
>Ga0209749_1002731_pt1 | contig 10884 bp, 11 predicted proteins | sample EPASupsiteSAE347_FD_187267 | JGI IMG/M metagenome (GOLD analysis project Ga0209749, IMG submission 187267) | Bioremediated contaminated groundwater from EPA Superfund site, New Mexico - Sample SAE3-47 (SPAdes) (version 2) | ecosystem: Environmental > Aquatic > Deep subsurface > Groundwater >... | reverse complement strand
GGGGAGGAGAAGAATTCAGAACCGGAGATTCTTGCCACATTCAACCGTGCCCCACTGCTCATGCAGCACGGCAAAGCGTGTCACGGAAGATCCCCCGTGACCACGCTTTTGCTTGGCACGTTACAAGCTTTGCCACTTCATAACTGTTTCCCGTTTTCATAGTTTTTTATCCTCCATCACGAATTATCCCTCCTACCTATAACGCTAAAATGCGTAATTATTTCCTTGTTTTTGGATATAACCTCTTGGGAATTAAGGCCTTAATGTGCGTAATTTTATACCGAACCGTTCCCTCTGATATGTTCAACTGTTTTGCGACTTCCCGCATTGACGGCATCGGTGAACAATTCAACGCCTCAATGATTTTCAGATCCATGGCATCCAGATCGCCGTTCGCCGCCAAATGAAGGAGCGTCTCCATAAGCGCGAAAGCTTCATCCTTCGTTTTTTGGGATACAGTAATGTCGGGATTGCAATACTGTTTGTTTTCATCCAGTGGCACAGCCCGGTCAAAAATCTTATCTCTTTCCGAGTTAATCACTTTATGCCGCCCCTTCTGATCACACACAAAGTAAGTCGCTTTTTCATACGGCACAGGCCGTGCGGCGCAACCATATCTATCTAATACCGGGACGCACGCTGCGCGTTTAAGGATTAGCAGTTAAAAAAAGAGTTTTTCTCTTTTGAAAAATGCTGCAGTGGATCAATGGCAGGGAAGGAGAAGTATGATTGTATGGATTAAATCCATAGGAAAATAATCCATACCGGGGGAAATGAAGGCTGAAATATAAACAGGAATTATCTTAAGAGCCAGAGCTTGAAGTGTCTTGCGTGTTATTCTGACCGGAGGGTGTCCCCAATGCTCTGGTGAAGAAGGGAAATGATTCTCCCGCCACGATTCTTTCTGGAACTTCTCATCAGGCATAGATTACATATTTCAACGCCACGGAGCGGTTTTGCCTTGCATTCAAGAAACACCTGGTCAACAAACAAAATACTGTTCATGACGCCGCGAAATAAAAAAACGAATACATTAGGCAACCGTTTTTACAAAGTGCTAAAATACCGGATAAATCATTGACTCCATATCTCTTCAATGAAATTTCTGGTGTTCCAAACATATCGTTTCAGGGCCGTTTGTCGGCCTTGTTCCCCCATTTTCCATCTAAGCTGCGGGTCATCCGCCAGCCGACACATGGCTTTCGTGAGGCCGTCAACGTCGTCAAAGATCAATCCTCCGCCCATGTCGAGTTTTTCAGTGAGGACCGGTAGATTGCTGACAATCAGCGGTAATCCCGTAAGCATGCCTTGAACAGCGGTCTGCGAGAAGGTCTCTCTCATGACGATCTCATCTCGTGATGGCACAATCATGACATCCATTTGTCTTAAAAAATCTCCCATCTGTTCGTGTGGATACCATGCATATGGAATAATATCGGTGTCAAAGAAGGTCGGCGGATTGACAAATCCGATGAGATGCAGTCGGCATCTTTGCTTAATTCCATATGGAAGCTGAAGAAAGGCCGATGCCGCCGTGTCGGCCCCTTTCCATTTCCGCTCCAAATGGCCGACAACGCAAAAATCAACACGATCTTTCCGCGTGCCCAAAACCGAATAAGCGGGATGGAACAATTCGGATTGCGCGATTCCATAACGGGTCATCATTGAAGTAAATTTTCCCTGCTCAAAGCGGGACGCTATTTGCTTGTTTACAGCTAGCACGGCAACAGGCATGCGACTCAGGGAACGGATAAACCGCGCTTTCGGCTCGCGATGAGCAATCAATGCAATACGTCCGGCGGCACGCATCCAGCACAATGAGGTAATGACCGGAATCAGGCTGTCCCCGACATTGCCAAGCAGAAGAAGGTCGAAGCACCGCGCTTTGATCTTCTTCAAGGCCAGCAGTCCTCCAAGCATATCACTGGAATTCCATGGCAAATCAATAATCTCCACCGGCAGAGTTCCGACATGACTTTTGATGACACGACCCCATGCAATGCTAGCCGGAACGGTAACGGAGTATCCCATTACCGCCAGGTCCTTGATCAAAGACAGATTGAACAGTTCAACGCCACATAGAAGTTTTATCTTGTGACCCAGGAAGAGTTTTTCCATAAACAAAATACTTTTCATGGTATTACCCGTCAGACACACAAATTCATTCTCTTTTTTGTCAAACTCCTTGTTGCTTTAAATCCTTGTGTTTATAAATATTTTCAAAAAAGGTAACCGATGCCGCCAAGCAACACATCGCTGTCGCGATTGTGATCGGACAAAATACGATTCAAGGTGATGCGAACATTCCAGTGCGGTTGAAATTGGTAACGGGCTGTTACCGAGATGATTCCGGCAAAAAAAGTTCCATCATAGGGAGCGTCTTGTTTTCTGTCGAAAGCGTAATAACATCCGGCGCCCGCGCCCAATGCAAATCGATCGTTAAAAAACGCTTTGACCATCCAAAGCTGTGTAACCGGACCATACCGATTGATCTTGGTGTTATAGCCTTCATAAAGCCCTGCAACCGTTCCTTCTATGTGCCGCCATAATTTTCTCCGGTATTCAATACTCAGCGGAACCGAGCGTTCGGAACCGAAGCTGTTCACGATCGTCCTTCCAGCGAGCACGGTGATTTCGTTGCGGGGTGTCGTTTCTTCCTGCAACGACAATTTGGGAAAAGGTTCTGTTTTATATGGAGGGCCGAACCGATAACCAACCCCCACCAGGAGGGATACGGTATTTATCTCGCTGGCCGCAATCCAGTTGCCGCGTAACTGCAAAAGCACACGGTCTCCCAGGGAACAGGTTGCCGCAAGGCTGGTCATAGCTCCAATTCCGTGATCGTTCATGTAGTCGGCGGTTGAATCAGAAGTTGTATCACAATAGAAATAAGGGCCAATACCCGCCGAAATGGAGAGCCGCTGGTCAAGCACGTCGCGGCTGACCCAGAGTTGACCGGCAACACCGTCCCGATGATGGTCTGAGAAGTGACCTTCGTTCAAGTAGGCAATGCTCAGGGCGAACGTGTCTCCTAATCTCTCCAAACATTCAAGCTGCAATGCGGATGAATTTGCATGAGTTCCTGTATTCTTAATGACTCCGCCGAGAATATAAGCTTCTTGCGCCCAGACGCGGTTCGTGACGGCCAGAAAAACAACAACCAATGTTCTTGCTCGATCGAATAATTTCGATCTTTTGATCACTATTTCCAGTTCCTTTCCAGTTCCGGCATACACGCCTATCATGAGGATTGCGTTGCCGCAGGGCACTTCACTATACCGACTGGACGGTATAGTGTCAACGCCGTTTTTCACCATTTTTCTTGTTTGCATTCATTGTTTAAGGCGGAGCCTGATTCTGCCCCTACCATTGTCCGCGCCGGAAATTATGGCCGATGGGACGACGCCATTTTTGCGAAATTCATTTTGAAACGTTATTGCTCATCTTTCTTTGACGACGCGGACATTTAATATTAATATAAATTTGTTTTTTTGCCTTCCCGGGGAGAAGTTAAAAGCCTATAGATAACATTAAATAATGGGAATCAAGTCCGTTATTATGTGAATATAAGCACAAGTTTGAGAGATGCCGATATCTGTATGTAAGAAATAGCGGGGTTTTTCCCGCAATAAACTTATATCCAACACCGGCCATATCACTAAAAATAAAAACTCCGCCAAGTTCCCTGTTGCCTATCGTATTGCGGCTTATCAAGTTGATGCCCGCTCCGCCTTCTATAAAAAATCCGGGCTTATTTTGATCAGCGAAGAAATACAGCCTTAACATAGGGATTGCGCCCGCCACAAAAGTTAACCTTCGGTCATCATTTATTAGCTCCAGATCTCCTTCAAGACGGAACCATAATGATTTTACATCCTTTATTTTCAAGTTGATGGCCGGCGCTATGATGGCCTGTTCGGTGCCGAGACCATGCATCATGTCTGTACCTGCCCCAATGCCGATTTCAAAATATCTGGCTTTGTCTTCACCGCTTGCTTCCTTTAATGGATATAAAACCATGACCAGAAAAAGGAATATTCCCCAAAAAAACTTCGGTCTCAATATGAGCGCGTTCAACATGTCGTTTAAAGGCCGGTGCCTATATAGCGGCGGTTCAGGAGCACCGGCATACGCACGCTCGGCTACTGGAAGACGCATAAGCCTGAGTGCTCTAAGCAATGACACACTCACTACAACTATCACCAGCCACAACGCGTCAAACGACTACGACGCTGTTCAACGATCCGAACTCATTGGCGACAAACTCCTGGTTCGCCGGATCAGCATGCCAGACATCGTCCACAACGAATTTGTATTCGTGGCGTCCCTTGGCAATCATAATCGTGATGCTATATATTCCGGGCTGATCCGTCTCTGTAAGTTTGCTGTGTTTTGGATCCCAGTTGTTGAACGAACCGGCAATGAATACTTCTTTGCCGGGGTCATTTTTAAATATGAACGTCACTTGCTTGCGCTTTAGACTTTGTTTCATTGGTTTTTCCTTTCGTATTGTTCATCCTCTTTGTTTCAGAATCATCACTTCAACGCGCGACCAGAGCATGAAATGAATATGTTTTCTCATTTCATTTCCCATGAGCATTTAAAGTATATGATCACCCCCTTCTGAGAACTTTGTAGAGTGTTGCTCGAAAGACGAAAGAAAAAGCGACTTTTCTATCTCCAGATATTGTTCAAGCGAGGCATCAACATGGCTCATGGCCTGCTTGAGGGTCCGGGGGCGTATGGTGCCTATTTGCGCGAGGGTGATGCTTGTTCCTTTGAGTTGATCCGCGGGAACGATCTTGTCTACGAGTCCCAGATCAAGGGCCTGCTCTGCGTTGATATCTTTTTCCTCCGCAAGCAATGCCCATGCTTTAGCGCGCCCGAGAATGCGCGATAGAAACCATGGCAGTGCGCCCCATGGCGTAAATTTGGAATAAGGCATTCGGTTGATAAGCATAAAGTCTTTGGAAACCAAACGAAGGTCACAGGCCAGGGCCGGACCAAACAGCGAAAGAACGGTTTTTCCCGACAGGGCCGCGACCACAAAGTCGTCGATGCGGCGAATGCCCTTGATCAACCGGTGAGAGGCATTTATCTCGCGCATAAAGTCTTGCTCTATGGCGCGTCGTGCCATCGGGTCCTGCTGATGGATCGGCTCGTTAGAGCAAACAATACCGTGTGCGGCTAGAACTTTTTCAAACCTGTCCGGAGACAGTATTCCCGGGGGTGGATAGAGAACCAACGCCTTTGAGGGACGCTTTTTCTGGTCCGACAGGAACGACCATAATTCGTCCACTATGTCAGCAAGCATCCCAGGGAAATATTCAGGCTGTATCGCAAAATGTAGGCACATTACGTCGCATGTCTGTTCAACCGTGAAAAACCTGCCATGGTCATTGTTCTTTTCCATGTTATCCTCCTGGTATTTATCTAATTATTTCTTCTAATAACCAAAGCCGCTAGAAAACCGCACCTACCGAAAGATTAAACGACGGTGTCAGATCGGAGCCGAACGAATCCACGGTTGTGCCGTCATCGGCGCAGAATTTATATTGCCGGTAGACGGGAGCTGTGGCCGATATTTTGACGAAAAGCCCGGGGTATGGCTTAAAGGTGGCCGCCAAAAGCAAAGGGATGCGCCGATCAATAAAAATTCCGCCGGGCAAGGCCGAACGGTCATCCATCCGGAAAACACGATTTTCAAAATTAGCCCCGAGGTCAAACAACCAGCGCGATTTTTGATACGGGTTGTAGGATAAAGTCACTCCCTGCGCCGTCTGCAGTGAAAGACGGTCGTTGATTTTCCAGTCAATGCCGGGGATCGGAAGCACGAGCGTGGAGTCTTCAAGGCGTGTGTGAGCGACAACCCCCACCTGCCATGCGAAAGATTTGTTCACCTGTTGCCGTACGGCCACGAGCCCGCCGCCGGTCATGCCGTCACTCCATGCGGCATGGTCCTCAGTTGAAAAAGAAAGGTCGCCTACGGCAATCGCCGTCCAGTCCTTGTTGATCTTGTGGCGTCCAATCAAACCGAAACGGGTTATGGAAAGATGCATGAAGCCGATCCCCGCAAGTTCGGGAGGATTCAAGTCAAAATCATATTGGCTCCATTCCCGTTCAATTGAACCGCTGATCGATGTTTTTTTCGAAACCGGCACGTCAATTCCGGCAAGGATTGCTTCTCTTGTTGCGCGCGCGTGTCCGGCGTCATCCTCAAGGCTGTTCTGCAAATCGGTGCTGGCGCTGACCGTCAGAACGCCGCGGATTAGGTGAGATGGACGGGGCGCCGGCAGGGGTGCGGCTTCAATTTCCAATGATGTACCGGCATCGATGGTAAACGCCTCGGGGATTTTCGTGTCATGCTCAGGCGGAGTTGAGCTTATGCTCAATTCCAAGGTTTTTCCTGCGTCTTCATCCGGAACAGGTTGATCGGCAGACGTATTTGTGACGGCAAAAACGAACATAATGAAAATAAGACGGCAAATATTTTTCATACCATCCTCCTGTTTGCCCATCCCGACAACACTATACCGACTGGACGGTATAGTATCAAAACTGTTTTTTTTGCCATTCTTCTTATCTGTATTCATTATTTAAGGCGGAGACTGAATCTATCCCCGCCATCGCCCGCACGGGAAATTATGGCTGATGGGGCGACACCCTTTTTGCGAAATTCATTTTGAAACGCTATCGCTCATATTTTTTTGACGACGCGGACATTTCTGCGGCACAGACGTTGCAGGCGGCCGGAACCACTCATCTGCGAGCTGGAGAAGCGTCCGTTTTATTTGGTTGCGTGCGCTTTTGGTGAAATTGGAAATACCCAACAACTCTGACATCCATATACCCTCCATAGCGAGCAACAGGATCGTCACTCGATCGGGACTTGGCGACGCATTGAGAATTCCGGCCATGGTTTTTAAACGCTCCTTTCGAACGTCATCGAGCAGTTTCGGATCGCGGATTACAGCCGCCAGCAAAGCCGTGGCGGCGCGCCGATACTCGTCCCCGAGGGTGAACCACGCTAGGATTGATGCCTTAATCTCCCTGACCGGGCTCGCCGGCAGTGTGGCGCGGAACTTTGCCTTGCACGCTTTCATGTTGCCGGCGAACCTTTTCACCATAGCTTGAAGAAGATCGCGCTGGCTTGGAAAATGATATATCAACCCTCCCTTGCTGACGCCCGCCTTTGAGGCAACGGCGTCCAGCGTCATATGCGTCGCGCCTTCCTTTAGCACGACATCTTCGGCGGTATCCAGTATCCGCTCACGCGACGATGGTCTCGAACTCATGCCTTTTTCTCCTTTTTTTACAACCGGCACTATACCAACTGGTCGGCATAGTGTCAATATATTTTTATCTTTTTGTCCTGCCACGCTAACAGAGCAAAAATGAATCATGCCATACCCACCGCAAGGTTAAAATATAATTCAACTGATTCCGGGAATTAGGCACATTGGGCACAATTTATTTGACCATAGGAAAAAGAGTCCGATTCCGGCAAACGATCAATTAGGCACAAATTTTCTTAATCATCGGACACCATCGGACATTTTGGACTGTGCCTAATTGTGCCTAATGAAAACCGCTTTTGAGCAAAATCAGGCAAGCTCAAGAAAACACACGGAAGCAAAGAATACCCAAAAAGTCAACAGCACAAAACCATTGATAATAAAGGACGAAATGCTTGTTTTGAGTAGTGAAGACGGGCTGTTTTGGGAGCTCCGAGTGCAAGTTTCGGAAAGTCAAAAAGCGGATTTTAAGTCCGATGCGTCTGCCATTCCGCCACTCAGGCGTATTTTTTCCTTGAGCCACTTCCTGCCCTGGCCAGATTTCAGCCAGTTTTCCCGCCGTCTTGCTTCGGTATAATCGGCAAGGTATTCTACGTGCACCAGCGTAAGTGGCCGCCGGTTTCGTGTTCGCACAACCCGACCTCGCGTATGCTCGGTCACACGCTTGCGAATGTCATGAGCACTTCCTTTATACAGGTATGCGCCATCTTTTCCAAGCAAAACATATACACCAACGTCCGATCGCAAATCATCGAAATTCATGAGGTTGGCCAATTTCAATTGCGATTTTTCCGCCGGAGGCGGATCCGCCACTGGCGGAAAGTCCGATGCGTCTGCCATTCCGCCACCCAGGCGTTATGCATGAGTTGTTTTATAGCGGATAAGCGGGTTCATTACAAGGCCGCAGTCCCATCCATATGCTGAAAATGATATTTCGCTGGCACAACGATTCGCCTCCACCCCGGGAGAATACGGAAACAGCCCCTGACAACGTCATGCTTTGTAATTTTAGAACCCGATTGAACTGGTTGATAAAATGCGAAAGGAAATATAACATATCATACCCGCCCTACGCGCAATAAACGTCTCTTTTAACTGGATTTTCCGAACATGCCCTGTTACATTCAAAACCGCTGAAAAAGTGAATACTTGGCAGGAAAATTGGCGGAGATGAAAATGTCCCAGTCGGCAAATCTGCGCTTATATCAAGATATTCGAACTGCCCACTTAATTCCTGCAAAGATGCACGCCGAACTTGAAAAGCGACGTAGAGTTAGTCGGAATTATCTGATTACAAACCTTGAAAACATGAGTTCCTTTAAGCAAGAAACGCAGGTTATCTCACGGAAAAGAGTTGCCGACCATGGTGAGGTTTTGACCGGCAAACGCGAGGTCAACGCCATGCTCGATCTGGTGAAGCAGGAAACGGAACGGATCGAGTCGAGGTTTCTTGAACCGGCTTGCGGAAATGGTAATTTTCTGACCGTGATATTGGAACGAAAACTTGCCGTCGTCGAAAAGCGATATTGCAGGTCGCAACTGGATTTCGAAAGGTACGCCATTCTTGCTGTGTCCTCGATCTATGGCGTTGATATTCTGGAGGACAATGTTCGACAATGCAGGCACCGGCTCAATGGCGTATTCGACTGCGATTATTATTCCCGACTCTTCAAGAACCGCGCCAAGAACAAGTGCCGCGAGGCTGTCCGGTTCATCCTTGACCGCAATATCGTCTGGGGCGACGCCCTGACACTGAAGACAGTGGGCGAAAAGCCGGGATACATTGTTTTTTCCGAATGGTCGCCGGTCAATGGCAGTATGCTCAAGCGGCGCGATTTCACGTTTCACGGACTGCTTACTCATGAAGGCATGAAGGAATTGCCGCTCTTTTCCGATCTCGGCGAGGATGTTTTCATTCCCACACCGGAGAAAGAATATCCGCTTACCCACTTTCTGGAGGTTGCTAATCTTGACAAGAACTAACTATAATCCGGATGTCTTGACATGTTTGGCAAACCTTAGCAGTGACGAGGTGTTCACCCCGCCGCAATTGGTAAATAGAATCCTGGATTTGCTACCCGTTGAAATCTGGGGTGATAAAAATGTGCGGTTTCTAGATCCGTTCTGCAAGTCCGGCGTTTTCCTGCGAGAGATTGCCAAACGGTTGGATGGGGGGCTGGAGAAGACAATCCCGGATAGGCAGAAGCGGATCAATTATATTTTTAAGAACCAGTTATTCGGCATTGCCATCACGGAGTTGACTTCCTTGCTGGCCCGCCGGTCGGTTTATTGCTCGAAGACGGCTAACGGAAAGTATTCTGTATGCGAAACCTTCGATGAACCGCAGGGCAACATTCGTTTCGAACGGATCAAGCACACATGGGAGAACGGACGTTGCGTTTTCTGCGGGGCAAACCAGGATGGTTATGACCGAAGCGAAAAACTTGAAACGCATGCCTATCAATTCATTCACGCCAAAAAACCGGAGGATATATTCAAAATGAAATTCGATGTAATTATCGGTAATCCGCCGTATCAGTTGAACGATGGGGGGTTCGGCAGAAGCGCTTCGCCGATTTACCAAAAATTCGTGCAACAGGCAAAAAAACTGAACCCGCGATTTCTCACCATGATCATCCCCTCTCGATGGTTCGGCGGCGGCAAGGGACTAGATGATTTCCGAAATGAAATGCTGAACGACGATCGGATTCGCGAGATAGTCGATTACGAAGATGCGACCGAGGTTTTCCCCGGAGTCGATATTGCTGGTGGAATCTGCTACTTCCTATGGAGTAGAGAAACTAAAGGTCCCTGCAAGGTCACGAATATGCACAACGGCACAGGCGTTGTTTCAACAAGGTCACTCAATGAATTCTCGACGTTTATAAGGCACAGCCAGGCAGTACCGATTATTCGCAAGGTGGTCGCGAAGAATGAAACGACCATGAACCTACAAGTGTCCGCAAGTAAACCTTTTGGGTTACGCACTTTCGTACGCCCTCAGAAAAAGGGCGACATTATTCTTCGCTGGCAGAATGGCGAAGGCCCATACAACAGCAAGGAAATCACGGTTGGGACTGAAATGATCCCGCTGTGGAAAGTTATTACTTCCTACGTTGGATACGATCATGCCGGCAATCCTGGGAAGGACGGGAAACGTCGAGTGTTCTCGAAGATTGACATCCTTCCACCTGGGACGATTTGCACAGAAACATATCTGGTTGTTGGTGCCTACAAGACAAAAACACAAGCCAAGAATCTCGTCCAATACATGAAAACTCGATTCTTCCGCTTCCTGGTGGCACAGTTCATGTATTCACACCACATAACAAAGGATGCATATTCGCTTGTTCCGGTTCTTGATATGGCCACCGCATGGACGGACGAACAACTTTTTAAGAAATACGATCTCACAAAGGACGAGATCGCATTCATCGAATCCAAGGTCCGCCCGATGGAGGCTGGCAATGAATAAAGAACAAGCTCTGGCGATCTTTGAGAACTTCAAAATTCGCCGAATCTATGACGAGGAATTGGAGATATGGTATTTTTCGGTGGTTGATATTATCGCGGCATTGATTCAACAGCC
>Ga0209749_1002728_pt1 | contig 10885 bp, 14 predicted proteins | sample EPASupsiteSAE347_FD_187267 | JGI IMG/M metagenome (GOLD analysis project Ga0209749, IMG submission 187267) | Bioremediated contaminated groundwater from EPA Superfund site, New Mexico - Sample SAE3-47 (SPAdes) (version 2) | ecosystem: Environmental > Aquatic > Deep subsurface > Groundwater >... | reverse complement strand
TTCGAAAAACGGCAAGGCGATCAAGGCCGTCCAGACCGGCGGTCCTTCCGGCGGTTGCCTGCCGGCGAGTCATTTCCAACTGCCCGTTGATTTTGACACCCTCAGCGCCGCCGGTTCGATGATGGGTTCAGGCGGGATGGTCGTCATGGATGAGGGCACCTGCATGGTGGACGTGGCGAAGTATTTTCTGAATTTCCTCCAGGACGAATCCTGCGGAAAGTGTGTTCCCTGCCGTCTCGGCGTGGAACGGATGCTTGAAATCGTTACCGACATTACCGAAGGCCGGGGAACTGCGGAACATATCAATCTGCTGGAAGACCTGGCGGAAACCGTCGGTGAGACGTCCCTGTGCGGTCTGGGCAAGACGGCCCCCAATCCCGTTTTATCGACGCTCAGATACTTCCAAGATGAGTACATGGCTCATATCAACGAGAAGCATTGTCCCGCCGGGGTTTGCAAAGCCCTGATCCAATATGCCGTCGCTGCGGAAAAGTGTAACGGCTGCGGCAGTTGCAAACGGGCCTGCCCCCACGGCGCAATTACGGGCGAAAAGAAACAGGTCCACGTAATTGATTTTGAAGCATGTCGGAAGTGCGGAATCTGTATAGGAGAATGTAAACCCGGCGCCATCATGGTGAACTGACGAGGTGAAATATGCTTGAGGAAGTAACTCTAACAATTGACGATGTTTTGGTAAAGGCCGTAAAAGGGCTCAGCGTTCTTGATGCGGCGATAAAAAGCGGCATTTGCATACCCCACCTTTGCCATGTACCCTTTCTCTCCGATATCGGCGCCTGCCGTTTGTGCATTGTGGAAAACGTCGGTAACGGCAAGGCGAAGATTACCACTTCCTGCACCCTGCGGGTTCAGGAAGGCATGGTTATCAGGGCCAACTCGGAAAAGGTGCTGAAACTGAGAAAAAATATCGCCGAGCTCCTGGTGGCTCACGCGCCCAACTCCCGGGCCATTCAGGATATCGCGGTGCGTTGCGGTGTAAAGGAGGTCCGTTATCCCTTTCACAACGCGGATTGTGTGCTCTGCGGCCGCTGTGTCCGTTACTGCTCGGAAATGTGGCAGGCGAACGCCATCGGTTTCGTCGGGCGCGGTAAAGACCGTCACGTCGAGTATCCCTTCGGAAAGCGTCCCGATACCTGCAAGAAGTGTAATTCCTGTATTCTCTATTGTCCCATGTCCGTAACTCCCTGTGGAGAAGTTATGAAAACAGGGGAGGAACATCTCTGTGGAAAGTGCGATTCTCAGATGACCATGGCAGAGAAGATGCCCGGCGCCTGTGTATGGTGTGAAACGGGTAAAAGCTTCCAGTGCGCCCGCTACGCATAGACAGACAATAAATAAGCCTGAGAAAAGGCGGAATCGCTTCTATAACTATAGATAATGATTCCGCCTTTTTTCTTTTCAAACTGATAAGCGAACCGTACGAAAGGGCTAAATCTGCGGGGCGGACTTGAATCCGTTCCGGGGCGCCGAGCAGGCGGGGCTTCATCTGAAATTCTCTAAATTTAATTCAAATATAAACCTTACCTCATTCCTTTCCAAGCGCTTTAGTGCTAATGAAGAAAGAGCCGAATGCAAGAGCTCACAATCGTCGATAAGATCGTCGTAAAAGGGTTTTTTCATCAATTAAGGGGGAGGATTCAAGGCATCAAAAGAATCAGGCTGCTTCTGGGGATAAGTTTGCTTTTTTTTATCATGCCGGGCTGTGCGGCAAAGACCGGGACACAGGCGGCTAAGGTTTATCAACAACCGGATTTGGCAAAGCCGGGATCTTACCAGCTCAGATTTCTACTTGATGGGCAGGGCACGCTGAATGACTATCTGGAAAAGGAAATTACGCGAAACCCGGATTTAAAGGACTTTAAGGTTACGGAGTTATTAAAGCTTTTCCGCAATGCATATCCGCAGCTATATCTGCCGGTACAGCCGGGGATTCCCCTGTGCAACCTGGAAACAAACTTCAGGCACTGCCGGGGGATCGAGTTGCTGGCTGATTTTGAAATCTATGATGATGATTTCGTTGTTTTGCACCATTCAGTTTATTATCACATCAAGCTTCGTCTGGAAGGTAATCGTCCCAATTTCTTCCAAGCGGCCAAAGCGCAGCGCGATATGGGAGAATTTGCCCTGCCTCGTCGTTACTATGTCGGCTCCCTCGTAGCCACCATACAGAAAATGTTGCCGATTTTGCAGGAAATTGCCGCCGATTACAGTAAATATATAAAAACTGATCAGCAGGAAATTGAAATAGAGCTGACACTTGAAGAATCGCGTGATAAATCTTTGGCAAAAAAAGCAGACCAGGATCTGTCCAATGCGGCACATTTAGGCGGCAAGGTCATCATCGTTTCTATCCTGCCGAGCATCTCTTTTGTTACAGGATTAACAGTCTCGGCACTAACCTCCGGGGGGAAAACCTTTTGGGACGTCCTGAAGGAAGAAAAGAGCTTTGATCTCCACAAAAGAACCCTGGCGCTGGATCAGGTGGATTTTTCCTACACCGAAAGTACGAAGCGGAATTTCTCCCGCATCTTCAGCGGATTTCTTGAATCACCTTCCGATATGTATATCAGGGAAATCACCATTCGCTTGCGCCAGAAAGAACCACGTCCATCACCCGCTCCGGAAAGTGCCGTCAGTATTCAACCTCCGAAAACATAGCCGCTCCTCTTCCCGATGCGTGTAATGGGGAGATAAAAGAAGTAATGGCTCCCGGAACAGTATTTGAGGGTTATGAATGATGGGAGTGGGTTTTAAGGAAACGCAGATGAATCATACTTTCACGGATTTATAACAGAATAAAACAGGCACAACATGAAATGGAAAATAACTGATCTGCGTAAATGCCTTAATCTCATCGGCATAATTATCCTGCTGGTTGGTTTGGGCAGTGCTGCCTTGATTTATAGTACAGCAGAGAATGATTCGAAAAATAAAATCCTGCCCAGGAGAAAGAAAAATGATGGCTTCGACCCCGACTTATGAAAAAGGCATACTCTATGACATTTCCATCATCGATTTCCGCCCCGACCCGAATAGGTGTTCGAAGAGGCGGAGGCCCTGCAGCGCCTCATGAACGAGCAGAATTACAACCAGGAACAGTTGGCCGGGGTCATCAACAAGGCCCGGACGACCCTCAACGAGATCCTTTCCCTGAACCGCCTGCCCCTGCCGATCCGGGACGAGTGCCGGGGTGACCGGAGCGTTTCCCGAAGGACCCTCGTCGAGATTGCCCGGCGAAAGCAGGAAAGGGGCATGCTTTCGGCCTGGGGAAAATATAAGGAAACGGTCAGGAAACAGCAGGAAGGCCGCAAGAAAGGGGAAAAGATCCCTCCGACGCCCCATGGTATGCAAACATGACTGCCAATACAAATGTTGATACCGGATGTCCGGAGCATTTTATTGAATGCGACAGACAACATGCAATATCTTGACAGTGTATTCTGCCTTCGTGTAAAATTAAATGGTCTTCTTCCCACGATTAAAAGCTATTGTTGACTGATTTTGATAATCATACGAGAGTATAAACAGTTATGCTTGAAGTACTGTAGCACCGTCAGGAAACCAGGCGGTAAACGGAGAAAACCATATGAAATTTAAAAAGTATTCCTTAAGATTAGTAATATTGCTGCTATCTTGCTTCTTTTTTGCCTGCTCCTTATCGAAAGATATCACATTAAGCAGCTATGCTCAGAAACAGCAAATCCATGAAATCATTAATATGCTTCAACCAAGTCTTGATAAAGGAGATACGCTGTCTTCCTTTCAGCTTTATTTATTGTCCGCCTCTTACATTGGAATTCGCAATTACAACAAGGCGCTCGCCACAACGGATTTACTGCAAAAGCAGATTGATGGGGGCGATAGAACGTTAGTCGGCTCCGATCTCACCGTTTATCCGCAAATCCTGCGCGGGAGTGTTTATCTGGACCAGGGGGAATTTCAGAAGGCCATTCAGGAAGGCAACCTCGCGTTTAAGCTCTTGCATGAAGCCGGCCGCGACAAAGGCGGCTTTTATACCTCTCAACTGATCAACATTTACGATATCCTGGGTGTTGCCCATGCCCTTGCCGGAAATATTGCCGAGGCGCAAGAGATCGCCCAATCCCTGCAAAATGTGAGCATCACGGTCATGAATGGGCCTGAAAAATACAGCGCCCTGGCACGGATTTATATGGCATTGAAGGAATACGATCACGCCCTGACCGCCATCAAGAATCCCAACGCAAAAGTAACGGGGGCAATTACGGCATTCTACGATCAGACCTTCCAGGAGATCCCCAACCGTTTTATCTTATCGAAAAGCCTTTACGAAACAGGATATAGCAAAGAAGCAAAAAGAGGATATGACCAGCTTTTAGGACATCCGCAGATTGAGCAAATCGGCGGCATTTACTGGATTGTGCTCTTGGATCGGGCCAAAATTGCTTTGGCCGAAGGTCAGAGACGCGTTGCGGAAGACATGCTGAAAAAAGCCGCCGACGTCATTGAAAAGCAGCGCTCTTCGATTAATTCCGAGGCGGGCCGCATCGGCTTTGTCGGCGATAAGCAAACGGTTTATGCTGAATTGACGGCGCTGCTGCTTAATGACGGCCGTTATGCGGAGGCCTTTGCTTACGTGGAGCGTGCCAAAGCCCGCGCCCTGGTGGACCTGCTTGCTTCGCAAAAAAATATCAATCCCCACGGCGGCCAGACTGAGCAAATCAAGACCACACTGGTCGAACTGAACAAAGCGGAAAATGACCTCACCGTTGTGGCGCAAATTCAAGATCAATCAGGCCGGATTAAAACCCGTTCGCTTGTCCTGGCGCTGAAAAAGGACCTGCAGGAAAAAGCGCCGGAACTGGCCACGCTGGTTTCCGTAACGACTCCGGCCGCGGCCGAAATTCAAAGCAAAATTAAAGACGATGAAACCCTGCTGGAATACTATTGCGCGGGCAAGGACTGGTATGTATTTATTTTAACAGGCAAGACGATTGCGGCGCAGAAGCTGCCGTCAGCGGACCTGGAAAAAAATATCGATGCCCTGCGCAAATCTATTGCGATACGCAATATGCCGGAATTCAACCAATCCAGCCGGACGCTGTACCGTCAAATATTTGCGGCGGCGGCCCCTGCCATTAAAACAAAAAAACTGATTATCGTTCCACATGGCTCGTTGCACTATTTGCCTTTTGCCGCGCTCTCCGACGGCAACGGCTATCTGATTGACGGTTTCAGTATCCGGATGCTACCCAGCGCCAGCGTTCTCAATTTCCTTACGGAACGGACGAAGCAAGCGGGAAGAGGCGCCCTGATTTTCGGCAATCCGAAGCTGGACGATCCGAAATATGATTTGAAATTCGCACAGGACGAGGCCCTGGCCATCGGCAGGATCATTCCTGAATCCAAGGTTCTTTTACGCAGTGAGGCCTCGAAAACAAATCTGCAAAATTTCGGGAGCAACTATTCCATCATTCATCTGGCGGTCCATGGTGTATTTGATCCGGATAAACCGCTTAATTCCGCGCTGCTCTTGGCCGCAGACAGAAATAATGATGGATTGTTGCGGGCAGGGGACCTTTATAATTTATCTTTGCGCACCGATTTGGTCACTCTCAGCGCCTGCGAAACGGCTCTGGGAAAAGTGGCAACAGGCGATGATGTTGTCGGCTTTACGCGTGGCTTCCTATATGCCGGAGCGCACTCGTTGATATCCAGCTTATGGCAGGTGGATGATGAGGCAACCAGCGATTTGATGGTTAATTTTTACACCAATCTATCAAAGATGAGTAAAGATGAAGCCCTGCAACAGGCGCAGCTCAAAGTTAAAGAACACTACCCTCATCCCTATTACTGGGCAGCGTTTTTACTCACCGGGAGTGCGATGTAAAAAAGCCAAGTACCCAAGGTATAAGAGAAACCGAAAAATATCAACATTAAGGAGGGATTGCGATATGCCGATATTTATGATGTTTGGGAAGTATTCCACAGAAGCGCTCAAGAAGGTTTCATCGGAACGAACGAGAAAGGCTGTCGAAATTATCAACAAGAATGGTGGGAAAGTAATATCTATGTATGCGGTATTAGGAGAGCATGACCTTGTTTTCACGTTGGATTTTCCTAATGCAGAGAAAGCGATGTTAGCTTCAGCAACGTTAAATATGCTGACGGGGATCTCTTTTGTCACATCGCCGGTGGTTGATGTGGAACAGTTTGATAGGTTGCTGTCTGAAATCAAAGATCTGTAGTTTTTTATAACCTGTACCCGGGATAGTTATTCTTTTGCCGGCATTTTTCGGTTTGCCGGCTACTTTTAGGTACAGGGCGGCACGGTAGTGAGAGTGCATGGTCTCATGGTGTAATCGATCAATATCGAAGGAACTACGGGGAGGAACGCATATGGAACGAAACGTGGGTACCATTGACAGGGTCATCCGGCTCGTGGTGGCGATCCTTTTTATAATTGCCAATGTCGCGAGCTGGGTAACGGGCATTGTGGGTCTTGTCCTCGCCGTCCTTGCCGGCATGCTCCTTTCAAGCGTTGTATCAGGACACTGCCCGCTCTATGTGATGCTGGGAATTAAAAAGACGATTTAACCGGAACCGGTAAAAGCCCGTCCTCCGTTTCTGCGGCGGACGTGTTCCGTCCGTGCACCGAGTGGCATAAGGTGCAGTATCAGGGATTTTTGAGACTACACGTTCAACAGGCGATAATTCTCTGAATTCCAAATCAAAAACCCTTGCTTAGGAGATGAATAGAAGCCCGACTTTATTTAAATTGCTCAAGATCGGCCATACTGATATCGAATAAGCGTTATTCTGTTGTGAAGTTGCAGAATAACGCTTATTCGAATACTGCAAATATTTTTGGTAATATCCTCGGGCGATAGGGAGGTGGGGTAATTCCTGTTGCCGGCTCTTTTGAAAGGCGGCATGATGATTGGTAGTATAGGAAGGTAACTTATGGGAACCATGAAAGTTGCCATTACCATGGATACTTTAAATAAAAAGATACTGAAAGGTCTTTTTTTGATGAAACGATTCAAAATAAATGTTGTAACGTTTACAACGATTGTTGTAAACGTTACAACAAAAGAGAGATCATAATGTTGGCTAAATTGTTTACATCAAAATTAAGAGTAGAAATCCTCGCCCTCTTCTTTTCACGGTCGGAAGAAGCCTTATACTTGGGTGAAATAGTGAAGCTTACGGGAGAGGATCGTGGCAACATCAGACGGGAGCTCCGGAACCTCGAAAGCATAGGTTTGCTTATCAGCCGGAAAGAAGGGAACCTGAAATATTATTCATCGAACAGGGATTTTCTACTCTATGACGAGCTTAGTTCAATTATTCTAAAAACAAGAGGAGCCGTTGGCGTACTCAAAGAAACCCTCTCCGAAACGAAGAACATTGAGTATGCTTTTATCTATGGGTCAATCGCCGCTGGCACAGAGACGGCTAAGAGCGATATCGACCTGATGGTCATCGGTGAGATTCCCCTTGAGAATCTTCTGAAACTCGTGAGGGGTCCTGAAAAGATTCTCGGAAGAGAGATCAATCCATCATTGTATAGCGTTAAAGAATATAAGCTTCGAATGAAGAAGAAAGACCCGTTTATTGTTCAGGTAATGAATGAGCCAAGAATTATGCTCATAGGAGAAAATGATGGGCTACAAGGAATTACTTGCTAAAAAGTTTGTTGGCAGAATTGAAGAAGTGTTGAAGGGAATGAGGTAATAGCAAAACATGGATGAAGAGATTCCGGACGAATTGGACCGCTGGTAAAACGACGTCTGTTTCCCATTGACCTTCGAACTTGCCGATTTCAACCTGCCCAAAAGATCATGGGTCAAGATCAGCCAGATCCAAACTTTGTCTGTAGAAGGGATCAACACGAAACTAGGCTGGATATCCCCGGATGACTGATTTAAAAGGTTTTCAAATTGCCTGATTTTTTCTTGACAAATATGTCACCAAATACTATATGGAATTTGTAAAATCTCTATCATGCAAGGAACATATAGGGGGCAAATACTATGCAAGAATATCCACATATTTTATTTCAGAAGAACTGGCATCTTGATGAGGAGACCATTTTCATGCTGGGGCAGTGCGAATCCATCATTCAGGCCATTTCCTCGGCCCCGGTCAAGCCGGAATACAGAAAACAACTGCTGGCGGTATCCTTGAGGAAAGGCGCCAGGGCGACAACGGCCATCGAAGGAAACACTCTGTCCGAAGAGGAAGTAGCCCGTATTGACGAAGGGAAAAACCTTCCTCCGAGCAAGGAATATCTGCAAATAGAGGTCAAGAATGTCATTGACGCCCTGAATCAGATCCGTACCGAGGTCATCACGGAAGACAAGGCCTTTGTTTTGTCCCCGGAGTTGATTGAGAGATTCAACCATTTCCTGGGAAAGAACTTGGGGGATCACTTCCAGAGCATGCCCGGCAAGTTCAGGGCGTCCGGGCACAACGTCGTCGTGGGCGGGTACAGGCCGCCGACAGGTGAGGACGTCGTGCCCTTAATGATCCGGTTCTGTGACTGGATGAAGGAAATCTTCCGTTATGAAGAGGGGAAGCAGTCGTTTCAGGAGCAGGTTATCCAGGCGATCGTCGCTCATGTATACATCGCCATGATTCACCCCTTCGGAGACGGTAACGGACGAACGGCCCGGCTGATCGAATTCTATATCCTCCTGCGAGCAGGCTTGCCCGATATGGCCTCGCACATCCTGTCGAACCATTATAACGATACCCGGCAAGAATATTACCGTCGGCTCGATCTCTGCGTCCGGGAAAGAGACCTGTCCGGTTTTGTCAGGTATGCCGTTCTCGGGTTCCGCGACGGCTTAAAGGGCGTTCTGGATATCGTTCAGGCGAATCTCCTGGAAATGTCATGGCATAAATTCATCTATGATGTCCTGGACAGCAAGAAGGCCACGGGCAAGACCCGCGCCATTGTGAAACGGCGGCGAACCCTTGCCCTTCAATTCCCCGTGGACAGATGGCATACGCCCGATGATCTTGTCACCAGCTCCGGCATTCTGGCGAAGGAATATGCTACACTGTCCTCAGCGACACTCATGCGGGACTTTACGGAACTGGAAAGACTTGAATTGATTGTCAAAGACAAGGACAAATACAAGGGGAACATAGAAATCATGCACGGTTATATGCCGATGCGGAAGACGAAATAAGACGATGACAGACGCGAGTCAGAATATCGCCGGCAACGTGGAGAATGGGTACGGGAGGGATTGTCAATGATTGGCAGAATTGAAGAAGTGTTGAGGGGAACGAGGTAATAGCAAAACATGGATGAAGAGATTCCCGGCGAATTGGACCGGCTGGCAAAACGGCACCTGTTTCCCCTTGACCTTCGAACTTGCCGATGTCGAGCTGCCAAAAAATCGTGGGTCAAGATCAGCCAGATCCGAACCCTGCCCGTAGAAAAGATCGGCACGAAGCTGGGCTGGTTATCCCCGGAGGAGCTGGAGCAAATTCTGAGCGCGGCAGCGATCCACGGCGCAGCACACCAGCAGCCGATGCTCTTCCAGGTCGTTACGGACAGGCCGACACGACCGGCGCAATCGGGCCGTGTCCGGATCGGTTTCCATATGGGCCGCCATATCGAGAAAGCGCCGATGGTCGAGATTCAGACGGAGACCGGCACCATGCGGGTTTCCATCCCGGAGACGACCGCTTTCGATCTTGTCCGTTTTATGTCTGCGGCTGGGCATGCGGGCAATGTCATGACGGTGCTGAGCGAGCTTGTCGAGAAGACAGAACCGGAGGGGCTGGCAGCTCTTTCCGGCTTATATGCGCTACCGGACGTGCAGCGGCTCGGATACCTGCTGGGGCGGTTTGGTGAAAGCCGCTTTGCGGACCCGCTTGCGTCCTGGCTGAAAGCCCGGCGTTACCGGCCCGTTCTTCTTGTCCCAGATCAGGCAAAAGGCCATGCCACCTCCGACTCACGGTGGCGCGTCATTCCCAATGAGGCGCTGGAGGTGGATCTTTGATTCCCCGCGCCCATATCACGGCCTGACCGCCTCCGATCTCACTGGAGGGGAATGGCCGGAAACCCTGTATGCCGCCCTGTAATGGCATTCATCAATCTAAAAAACTGTTGACTTAGTATTCCCTGGAGGTTATATTTCTTCTATGGCATGGGATGTTGAATATACCGACGAATTTGAAACATGGTGGGTTGGTCTTGACGAGGAAGAACAGATCGAAATTGATGCGGCTGTCGGTTTGTTGGAAGAAAAGGGGCCTCATCTGCCATACCCCTACAGTTCGGATGTCAAAGGGGCTAAGTACGGCGCAATAAGAGAGTTAAGAATTCAGCATAAAGGTAAACCGTATAGGGTCCTCTATGCCTTTGATTCCCGTAGAGCGGCAATCCTACTTCTTGGCGGCAGAAAGACCGGCGGTAAGCGTTGGTACGAAAAATACGTCCCATTAGCTGGAATAATTTATGAGGAACATTTAAAGTCATTAAAAGATGAATAAGGGGGCGCATTATGAGCAAACCATACTCTATGCTGAGAGAAAAAATGAAACCCGTAGCAAGAAAAAAAGCTGCGGAAAAGACAAAGACCCTTCTTAGTGCAATGCCTTTGCAGGAATTGCGTCATGCCAGGAATTTGAGCCAGGAACAACTGGCACAAACATTGTCTGTCAAGCAAGCCGCTGTATCAAAACTTGAAAAACGGACAGATATGTATATCAGCACATTAAGAAATTTTATCAAGGCCATGGGAGGCGACCTGGAGATCATCGCCACATTTCCTGATGGGTCCGTTCAGATTAGTCAATTTGAAAACATTGCTGCGAAAGCAGAAAGAGGAAATTAATCGAATTCCGGTGTATAAGGACCTTGATG
>Ga0209749_1002727_pt1 | contig 10887 bp, 7 predicted proteins | sample EPASupsiteSAE347_FD_187267 | JGI IMG/M metagenome (GOLD analysis project Ga0209749, IMG submission 187267) | Bioremediated contaminated groundwater from EPA Superfund site, New Mexico - Sample SAE3-47 (SPAdes) (version 2) | ecosystem: Environmental > Aquatic > Deep subsurface > Groundwater >... | reverse complement strand
AGACATTCTCTTCATCAGAGGAGATATCCGAAGCAGCCGGAGGGCTGGCCAGACTTGCAAGCAGCCTTGAAAAAGAAGTGCGGAGCTTTAAGGTTTAATAGATAGAGAGTAATATAATATCCTCCCTGACACAGCAAAGAGTCTCGCTCGCAAGGCGGGACTCTTTGCTGTCAACTAATCATTTCTTTTAAAATTTCTTGTCTCTTTCTTCATTTATTGATATTCTGACACGGACACTTCCAAAAAGGGGCCTTAACATATAAATGGGTATTTATAACTTTGTATCCTTCCTGGGGATTTTATTTTTTATCGGTTTTTTATTTCTTTTTTCTAAAAACAAGAGGCATGTGAGCTTCAAAGTTCTGATTTGGGGTATATTGCTTCAGGCTCTTTTTGCGCTCTTTATCTTTCTTGTCCCTGTAGGGAAAAGGATTTTTTTCTTTATGAATGATCTGACAATGGTGGTCATAGACAGTTCCTTGGGAGGAGTAAGATTTCTATTCGGAAGGCTTGCCCAACCTCCGGGAACAGAGAATTCACTTGGCTTCATTCTTGCATTCCAGGCCCTTCCATCAATCATATTTTTTGCCGGGTTAATGGAGCTTCTTTACTATATAGGAATTATGGAAAAGCTGATAGGTGTATTTGCCAGGATATTTGCAAAAGTCATGGGCATCAGCGGAGCGGAATCACTGTGCGCATCAGCACAGATATTTCTTGGAATAGAATCCAATCTCACAGTGCGTCCTTATCTCAGGGAAATGACACAATCGGAATTAATGGTTGTTATGACAACTGGCATGGCAACTATTGCTTCAAGTGTACTTGGACTTTACGTAATAATACTATCCGGCACATTTCCAACAGTGGCAGGACACCTCATCTCCGCTTCTTTACTGTTGGCTCCGGCTGCGATACTTGCAAGCAAAGTTATTTTTCCTGAAACCGGAAAGCCCCTCACATTGGGAAGGGCGGTAAAGGTGGAATATCAGAAGGCAGGAAACGCAATTGAAGCGATTATTAACGGTTCTATGACAGGAGTGAAAATGGTTGTAGCAATATGCGCATTGCTTATTGCCTTCATCGGGCTTACCTCTTTAGTTGACGCAGGACTGCTATACATAGGAAAGTTTATAAATGTCCTTTTAAAAACGACTGTAGAACTATCACTTACCAACATGCTGAAATATATTTTCTACCCATTCACGCTTGCAATGGGCGTACCTTACGAGGATGTACCGGAAATAGCACGGATAATCGGTGAAAGGATAATAGCAACTGAAGTAAAATCCTACCAGGACCTTGCTATCCTGATAAAAGAAGGGAAAATAATGCATGAACGAAGCATTGTTATTGCAACCTATGCGTTATGTGGATTTGCGCATATCCCGTCGCTTGCCATATTTGTCGGGGGAACATCGAGCATTATCCCTGAGAGGACAAAAGAAATATCAATTCTTGGTTTGTGGGCGCTTTTTGCAGCAAACGTAGCCTGCTTTATAACCGGCGCAGTAGCCGGTATATTTTATACAGGCGGAGGAAATAATCTTTTAAGATAATAGACCGCTCCGCCGTAAGCATTGGAAGAAGTTGTACTTTTTATTTTTTTCAGGTTTTTGCTTACATGGCAAATATTGCCGGTATTGTTCTTGCCTCCAATACTGAGCAGTAAATCTTAAAATGGGAGCGCCAAGAAATGGCATATGCAAAAGAAGCAGCGAAAAGATCAATAAAATGGGCAATCTATGCCTCTGCCACTTCTATTGTCATCCCTCTCTCGGTTGAGTTTGTAATCGGACTTGCCGGCGGTAACAGCGTAGACAGACAAATGATAGAACAAAGACTCAATGTCGGGATATGGATACTTCTAATTGGCTTTATAATATTCTGGCTCTGGAGCATGCTTACCAGGAAAGACCCGATAACAAGGGCTCCTTTGCAATCCAATGAACAAACCGGCCCATCATCTAACGACACCCGGGACACCCAAACCATTTTGTCCCCTTCTCAACCAATAATCTTAACAACCAAAGCAAGAGTGTGGAACTATGCGGGCATTGGGGTCAGCGCTTTTATGCTGATATTCATTTTTATTCCCAAATTATTAAATGGTTCTATGCCGGAACAGTATTTATTTGGTGCAGCCTTCTGGGTTGGCGTAATTATCTATTGCTCTTTAAAAATGGTCCGTGCACGAAGGAATTGAATATAGCAAGGATTGTGTTTACCAAAACAAAACAGCTTTCAGACTGCAGCCTATAACAAACCGACAAGTTTTTATTGAAATATCTTAAACCCTAATGCGCAATAGTTTCTGCCCTGAGAACAGATGGATATTTCACCAACGCTCCCAAGCATTCCCCGATTATTCAAAGACACGTGTATGCACGGAGGCATAGATAACTTCCCGTACTACACAATCCGGCAACCTCAATAAAAGAACACGACTTCAATTCGTAATAAACAAAATTCACGCATAACAACAAACATCCAAACCTCACATTTTCCGGTCATATTTAATTGACATACAAGACTGATCTTCTTATACTCCCTTCCATAAGAAACAATGTTTTATCAAGACAGGATATGGAGGAAGTAATGCTAAAAACCAGGATTGTCGTCGCCGTTTGTGTATGTTGTTTGCTGCTTGCTACAAATGTATTCGGCGAGGCGGTTAAAACGCAAAATTCCTATGAAAGCGCCATTACTACAGCCCGCAGTGAAATATGGCAGGCCATAAACAGCGGCAAATGCGGAAGTGCTACCGTTGCCATAATGATCGATGGCAGGGTCGTTTATGCTGAAGGCTTTGGCATGGCAAATAGAGAGAGGAGCATCCCTGTCGATACAGCTACGCTCTTTAATATGGGCTCTATCAGCAAGGTGTATGTTGCAACTGCAATCATGCTGCTTGTTGATGATGGCAAGATCTCACTCGATAAACCGGTCACAAACTATCTTCCTGAATTCAAGATGGCTGACAATAGATATAAAAAGATCACCGTAAGAATGCTATTAAACCACGTGTCGGGCTTACCCGGGACTGAGGGTTCGAATTCTTTCGGATTTAATTATGATGACAATATAAAACAGGAAACAATCAATACTTTAGCCCGCGCGCATCTCAAGCATGCCCCGGGAGCAATGGCAGTCTATTGCAATGACGGGTTTACATTGGCGGAAATGATCTTGGAGCGGGTAAGCGGGAAAAAATATATGACATTTCTTAATGAAAGGATATTTACACCGCTGGGCCTGAGAAACACCGGTATAGGCGTGGGTGAGATCAAGGGTAAGTCTGTAGCGTTCTATTATGATGCCAAAACCGGAAAACGCCATCCCCTTGAAACACTCTCTGTCTTAGGCGCCGGCGGGTTGTCATCAACTGCCGAGGAGCTCTGCCGTTTTGTAGATGGTACTTTTTCAGCAGAAAATAAACTCTTGAAGAAAACATCTCTCGATGAGATGAAAAAGGCGCAGCCTTCAGCGTTCTTGGGCAAGCTGAGAAATCCTGAAATTTCGTTTGGGCTGGGCTGGGATCTTACAGGCCTTCCGCAATATGATTCGGCTGGAGTTCAGATATTGGGTAAGAGCGGCGGCACCGGAAATTACTCTTCCATGGTTTTCACGGCTCCTGACAAAAGAATCGCTGTTGCGGTCATCGGTTCCGGAGCTGCAAGCGGCGCGATGGAAATAGCTTTGCATATATTGGATGCGGTACTGGTTGAGAAAAAGCTTATTTCCAAACAAGCGAAGGCCGTCTTAGTGCCACCGGAAGCGCAGAAATTGCCGCAAGATTATGCTTCTTTTAGCGGTTATTATGCGAACGATACCAAATTGGGACAGATCGTATTTGATGCGGATAAAAAAAGCGCTACTTTATATATTTTTAAGGAACAGGAGAAAACACCGGCAATCACACTCGTCTATAATAATCACTATTATCACGATGCCAAAGGCAACCGTTACTATTTTACCAACATAGGCGGAGAAGGCTATTTAGTGAACTGTCCGTCAATTGCCACAATCGATACGATCAAAATGCAAAAAGTAAAACCAATAGAAAAACCGCAAAGCCTCAAGATCAATATGGATAGCAAGGTATGGCTGCGCCGCAATGTTTCTCCTTTTGAGTCGATTATGGCTGTGGAATCACATTTTGCAAAATCATTGTTGTACAAAGACCTGCCGGGATATGTAGTTTTTCAGGGTGTCAAAAGGATCAATTCCCCTGAATTCGCAGGTATGCCCTTTGACTCTATCCGCGACCAGACAGAACTTACCCTTTTTGAAAAGAATGGGGCCACATGGGCATGGGTTTCGGATCTGTTATATAGTCCAGCCCAAAGCGCCGCTGTATTAAAAACCGGAGAGAATTCCGTAAAAATATTGGGCAATGGATATAACGAGTGGCTGGTAGCAAATGAAGACATGGTTTTAAGTTTTACAAAACCTAAACATGGGAGAATAATTATATTTTCTTCCGACAATACCGCGATCTACGACAGCGCGCTCGATACAGGCGATGCGTATGCCGCCAAGGGCAGTCATATTGAATTTGCGGGTTTTGCAAACGATGTTTTTACAGTCAAAACTAAGCCTATACCCGCAGGTGAAAAGAAGTAAAAGATTCTATTCATTGCATACCCGAGAATGAACGAGGGCGAAGCAATCTCAAATAAAAGGTTCGTAGTACTGCAATTCGAGTCCACAGCACTGCGTACACGTCGGTGAATTAACAGCTACTTTCTTTCGATCCGCGGACACTCATTGGCGTAGATATTCTTACAGACGGCATTCAACGACGTGGTTAAGTAAATTGTGGTTGAAATTTCATGAGGTGTGGGGGCGTACAGAGTCATGGATGTCTTGGGGGTTCCGGGTTGGGGTGAGTTTGAGGCAAAAGATAACGGTGCGGGTATTTCAAATTGGTCATAACGGAAAGGGGATTACAGGGATGAAGAAAATAATAGCGGGGTTTTCATGTGTTCTTATTCTTTTATCGGTTACTCTTTTATGGGCTGCGGATGTTGATGGGCCGGACTTTCAGCGGGATTTTGAAGGGACGGTGGGTAAAGGCAGGGTGCAGGTGGAATTGACAAAGATCGGGCAGGACCTTACTGGCTCCTATTACTATGAGAAATACGGCATGCCGATAAAATTAAAAGGGACGCTCCTAAAATCCAGGGTCAAACTCAAGGAGGAAAAGGGGGCTACCATCGAGGGCAAGTTCGACAAGGACGGGTCTTTTCAAGGTCTCTGGTTAAGCAAGGACAGGAAGAAATCTTTTCCCGTCACTTTGAAGGTATGCCTCGACACGGTCGCCTTCACCGTCTATTCAAAAGACTGGGTCCGGAAGGGGAAAAGCAAGTTAATGGAGAACTGCGAGTTCGGGCGGCGCTATCTGCACCCTACAAGCTACGGTGACAATAAAAACCTCGACAAGATACGCGGCGCAATATGGAAGGCCTTCTTCGGTGACGAAGAACGCGCGGCGACGAAGGGAGACCCGCAAAAAGCCATCGACCTTGAGTCGCAGCAATTCCGCACGGATTGCCTGGAAGCAGAAAAAGAAGGCACAGTAGCCGGTGCCCATATGGAGATGACCAGGACCATGCGCACGATGTTTAACGAAAAGGGCATACTCACCTTAGAAATCGAATCCTGGGAGTATATGGGAGGGATCCACGGGGACGCCACCAAGAGTTTTGCTGTCATTGATCTGGAAAAAGGCGCACTCCTTTCGCTTAAAGATATTTTCAAAGACGGCTATGACAGCTATTTGGGAAAGATCGTCACGGAAAAACTCAAGGAAGAAGTTTACGAGATGAGCAAGGTGAGGAACCTGAAGGAGGCGGGATATCCCAAATTCAAGGAGGGTAGCCTCAATGATCCGGAGTTTTACATCACCGACGAGGGCATAGGCTTCGTCTATAACCTTTATACCATTGGGAACACGGACCAGCCCGATATATTGGTCCCCTGGAAAGGGCTAAACAAAGACCGATTCCACCCGGAGGGCGTAGTCTATAAACTGGCCTTTGGAGGTGGGTGATGCAGGAACCGGAAGAGCCATAACCAAACGGTCTCCTGCTATGTATCAGGCTATATAAATTTTCAACTACGCGTATGCGAATGGATTGTTTACCATCCGCAAAAATAGTATATTGACTGCAAAGCTAAAATAAATTGAAATAGTTCATAAGGTAAACTCATCACAGGAAACTTATGCGATTTGAAATCAAAACCACAGGGGATTGGTCTTATTATTGTTTCCCCGATATGGAAGAAGCAGGCATAACTCACGGTTTCTTTACTAAAAACTCACCGTCGCATTTACTTGCAGGGCAAGAAAAGCAAATGTTTCTCAGCGCCTTTTCCCTCACGGATGCAATTGTTATGAATCAGGAACACGGCGACACGGTTAATATCATTAAAAACGGTGATAAACCGGCATCAGGAGATGGCATCGTCCTTATCGAAAAAGGCACGGCAGGTATCATTAAAACCGCCGACTGTCTTCCTGTTATTATATGTGAGCCGGGCTATCCCATGGCGTCTATAATCCATGCAGGGTGGCGCGGAACAGTTAAAAAGATTGCGCAAAAGGCTGTCAATACAATGACAGAACTCGGGGCAGAAAAAAAGCGCATGACAGCCTTTCTGGGGCCATGCATCAATCCATGCTGTTATGAAGTCGGCGCGGATGTATATACGGTTTTTCAGAATGAATTGTTTTCCGAAGGTATCTTTCATAAGTCGAAAGGATCGGTATTCCTCAATATAAGACAGGCAAACAGGGAAATATTAGAGGGAACAGGTATAAAAAATATATTTGATATTAATTTGTGTACCTTCTGTAATAAAGACATATTCTACTCATACAGGAGAGGTGAGGTAGAAAAAAGGCAGATAAACTTTGTTTCTTTAAGGTGATACTGTATAATAAGTCCAAAGCTAATAGCTCGCAGTTTATAAAAATGAGTTCCAAACATGTCAGCTATCGGTTAATAGAACTACCCATGAAATATAAGAAATAAATATTCTTTATATCGCTCATTTTTTTAATCTACGGGCTCTTTTTCTACCTTGAAACAAAACTTCCTTTCTTTAAAAAGTTTCTTCCTGTTGAGGAAAATAAGCTGATCGTCATCACTCTGAATATAAACCTGCTCCTGATCTTGCTCCTACTCTTCCTTGTTACACGAACGCTTGTAAAAACGTATATTGAAAAAAAACGGGGTATCTGGGGCTCAGGCCTGAAAACCAAGCTTACCCTTACGCTCCTAATTGTATCAATTATCCCGTCATTTACGCTTTCCGTGCTCGCAACAGGCTTCTTCCATATAAGCATGGACAAGTGGTTTAGCCAGAAGATTGAGGATACACTTGACAGCGCGCTCGAGCTTTCACAGCTTTATTATAACAACCTGTTCCAACGATCTGAAAAAGCAGGGAAAACGCTTGCCGCAACGATAAGTAAGCAAAAAATATTAGAAGACGAGGAGGAACTTAATAAAACCCTGAAAAAGGATGTAAAGGCAAGGCGCATCGAACATTATTCAATACATGATCTTGATGGAAATGTGATAACAAGCAATCTAAGCAAGGAAATAGAGAAAACGCTTTCAGGAAAAGCAAGTTTATACAAAAAAGATGAACACATCAGAGAGATAATCCCTTTAAAAGAGGGGGAGCTTATTGTAACCGGCATAAAGATTATTGACGAATATGGCAGTCCCCAAGCCATTCTTTTTATCGGTAGTACAATAAAGATACACGGTACGCAAAGAATAAAGGAGATTGCTTCTACCCACAAGGATTTCAAAGAATCAAGGGCATTCAAAAAATTACTGAAATACAGCTTTTATATACCGCTTTCACTAATAACAATATTGACAGTTTTTTTCTCTATATGGGTAGGAATTAAAATGGCAACGGAAATCACCACCCCCATTGAAAAAATGAAGGAAGGGGCGGCAATTATCGCAACCGGGAAATTTGACATTAATCTTGAAGACAGAGGCAAAGACGAGATCGGCACCCTTGTCGGTGCATTTAACAGCATGGCAAAGGAATTGAAGATTACCAAAGATGAGATTGAAGCAAAACGAAAATACATGGAGGTAATTCTCAACAATGTCGCAACAGGTATCATATCAACAGATAAGACGGGCGGTGTTCAACTCATAAACAGCGCAGCCCTGAATATCCTCGGGATCAAAGAAGAAATATCGACTGACACGCCTCTTATGCAGATTCTTCCTGATGACATCAAAAGACATGTGAGATCCTTTTTAAAGGATGCGAGGAGTGAAAGCAGGGGAAGCATCACGAAAGATATGAGACTAAATCTTCAAAATGATATTAAATATATACGGGCTTCTCTTACAACCTTGAAGGACGAAACAAGTAAAACCGAAGGATTTATTATAACTTTCGACGATATCACATATGTTGTAAGGGCTGAGAAGCTTGCCACATGGAGGGAAGTGGCAAAAAAACTTACTCACGAGATAAAGAATCCATTAACCCCCATTGTACTTTCTGCTGAACGGATTCGGAGGAGATTGCTCACCCGTTTTAATGGTGACGAAAAGGAAATACTCGATGAAACTACTTCTATTATAATAAAATCAGTCGATGATATAAAAGGTATAGTAAACGAGTTGACAAAATTAACTCATATTTCGCAAGCAAAGGCTATTGAAGACATAAACTCCATTGTTGAAGAGACTATAGCTTTATACAGGAATTTGTATCAGAATATTAGTTTTCAATTCAATCAGACAATAATTCCCAAATTCAGGATAGACCGGGATGGCATAAAAAGGGCGATCATAAACCTTATAAGCAACTCGGCAAAGGCGATAGACGATAAGCAGGGTATAATTATTATTTCAACAAAATACGATGAAAATAAAAGCGCTGCTATTTTAGAAGTTGCTGATAATGGCGCAGGTATTTCCAACAAAGATAAAGAGAGGATCTTTGACCCCTATTTTACTACAGACAAACACGGTATGGGTCTCGGTCTGGCGATTGTCCATTCGATCATTCTCGAACATCACGGCAGGATACATGCAGAAGATAATACGCCTGAAGGCATAAGATTTATCATAGAGTTGCCTATTATATTATAGGAACGCAATGAACAACCCCGCTATAATGAAGGCGACTTGGTATCAATCTGCCGTTGATTGGCAGAGAAAACACATGGAAGAACCGATGTTAACAACGCGTAGTAAGGGCAGGAAATTATGAAAAACATAGATATTGACCGTATAAGCATCAATGACAGGAGATTTTGCATAACATATCCAATGCGCGACGATGTTCTCCTTTCATCAATTAAAAAGACCGGCATTATACAACCTGTTATGCTTCTCGACACAACGCCTTATGTCATCATAACCGGATTTAAACGGGCCTTGCTGGCAAAACAGGCCGGTTTTACAAAAATACCCTGTGTCATTAAGAATATCAGTGAAAAAGACGCTCTTCTCTACAACATCCACGATAATATAAGAAGAGGGTTGAACATTGTTGAAAAGGCTATTGGCATTGAAAAGATGTTGTATATGGGGTTTCATTTGGCTGAAATCCATGAAGTAATGACATTATTATCCCTTGATCCTCACGAGAAAATTATTGAAAGATTGACTGCTGTCGCCGGAATGGAAGATACTCTAAAAGATTTTGTAATCACAAAAAACCTTGCAATGAAATCTGTTGAAATGCTGATACGTTTGAATCCGGAAGATAGGACGCAAATTATCGACATATTTGCTTCTATGCACACAACAGAAAGTTTTATCAGGGAGATTCTTGAATTGCTTAATCTTGTAAAGATAAAGAAAGGCACCATAGATTTTAATTTTATAAAAGACGTGACAGAAGCACAGGAACTAAAAAAAAGGCTGAAAAAACTCACAAACCCGATTCTTATATCGCTCGAAGAAGAACTGAAGCAGATAAAGCTCAGATGCGCACTCCCACCTGACATTGACATAAAGGTAGACCCTTTTTTTGAAAAAGGGTATATTGATATGGTGATACGAGCAAAAAGCGAGGAAGAAGCAAAATCCGCCATCGAAAAGCTCAACGCCATCTTAAGCATGGGATATATAAGGAGTATAATTGAGCTTACAAAAGGTTAGTGTTGCAGAAGCAAAAGGCAATATTGTAAGAAATTGTCCGGGTACAAAACATCACATATGCTGCGGGTACAAAACAATCGACCTTATTGAGGGCTGTGTGATGGCATGCTCATACTGTATTTTGAATGCCTATATCAACACCCCCTGCATAAAGATTAATAGAGACACACCTTACATCATATCCCAAATCGGTCATACGATTGATAATGACGAAACAGACCATATATTGAGATTCGGTACCGGAGAGCTTTCCGACAGTCTTGCTCTTGACCGGAAACTCGGGCTTAATCGCCCGCTCGTAGAATTTTTTGGCGAAAAGAAAAAAGCGCTCCTTGAATTAAAATCAAAATGGGCATACATCACACACCTTGCACCATACCTGAACCCCTATACGGTAATTTCTTTTTCCCTGGCGCCTCAAAGGATAATCGACAAAGAAGAAAAGAGGACAAGCCCTCTTTACAAAAGGTTGAGGATGGCAAAAAAGGCTCAGGAGCTTGGTTGTTTTGTGGGCCTCCATTTTGATCCCATCATCATCTATGAAGGATTTGAAAAAGATTACGAATACCTCATTGAAGACATCGGCCGCATACTTGACCTGAAGAAGGTTATATGGTTAAGCATGGGCCTGCTCCGATTCCCGCCGAAACTTTTTGACCGTTTTATTGAAGAAAGAAGGAAAAACCTTCTTTACGGTGAGTTCATAAGGGGTGAGGATGGAAAATAC
>Ga0209749_1002726_pt1 | contig 10887 bp, 8 predicted proteins | sample EPASupsiteSAE347_FD_187267 | JGI IMG/M metagenome (GOLD analysis project Ga0209749, IMG submission 187267) | Bioremediated contaminated groundwater from EPA Superfund site, New Mexico - Sample SAE3-47 (SPAdes) (version 2) | ecosystem: Environmental > Aquatic > Deep subsurface > Groundwater >... | reverse complement strand
CGCCATACAGCCGCCGATGGCTGCAAAGCCGGGTTCCCTTATAGAAAACTTCAATGATATTTCGGGTATAGCGGAGATCCACTTTTTTCCGGACGTATTAGGGGATCGAATAATATTGATGATCGATTGAAACATGGTAGTTCAGCTGAACCGTGGCGGTTTTCCACTGGGCAAACTCAAAGGGAAATTTCGGAAGTGGCTGCATAAAGGGTAATTCTTCTTGTTGAAATACTGAATAACGGGAACCATCCTTTTTCTGAAAATCGGCATGATTGAATCGTTCCAGCTCTTTCAGTATGGCTCGATTCATTTCATGGATACTAAAAAATTGCCGGTTGCGGAGTTTTCCCATCACATGATTCGTCAGCAGACCAACCGAACCTTCCACCGCGGCTTTATCTTTGGGAGATAAGATCCGGGCCGGCAACAACCCGGTCTGATAATGATCAGCCAGTTCCTGATAGGCCCGATTGATGACGGGATCTTCATGCTTCTTATGACTCAGAATGCCTACCTTCAGGTTATCGGGAATGAGCAATCGGGTCGATGCACCAAAATAGTCATACATACTGATATGGGCATTGATCCAGTCTTCTTCCTTCATGGTCAGACAGGCTTTCGCATAGCAATACATGCTAAACGGCAGGGTTGCCACAAAGAGATAAACTTTACAGCTTGTTCCCGTGACCTGATCATAAAGCGGCAGGGGTGTTCCCGCCCAGTCAACCATGATTTTATCCCCGGGTTTATGGTGGATATGCATGGTGAGCCGGTTCTGATTGACATGCTCCTGATAAAGCTTGCAGAATTGAGAATACATATAAGGCGGTCTTTGGGTATGCCGACACGTGTCAAGATATTCTTCCCAGAGCAGCTTTAAGGTCACCCCATTTTTCAGCAGTTCCTTATGGATGTAATCATAATCCGGTAGTGTCATTACTGGGATCTGTGTTTCTTCCGGAAAGAGATGCTGATGCAGTTTTGATTCGTCAATGGCCTGAAGCTCCTGCTCATTAATCGGGTGGGCATCGCAGGCCTTAACCACCCTGGCTACTGTGTTTCGGGATACTTTTAACGTATCCGCAATTCTCCGCTGGCTGAATCCGTCAAGACGGAGCTGCAAAATCTGTTTTTCTTTGGACATTAACATGTCCTCCTTTCGTAAGTATCACGGTTATCCCGTAGCTTCATTTTAATACTTACGAAAGTGGCTCTCTATAGCGGATTTGATTTTTTTAACAGGTGGCTCCCCGCATCGGATTAAGTGGCTCTGCGCAGGAGATTGTGTGGCTCTAAATCAGCGGAATACTCACTGAGGTAGCATTATCCATCAAAAAACGGTCAAATTAGTTGTTTGTTTAAAATACTATAGCATAATAGATATTAACCGTCAATATCAATTATACGTATATTGCAATTAAGTAATCTCGATTTCTAATAAATCACCAATGGCTCGAATCTGTTCTCTGACCGTAAAGCCCTCTAACGGTCTTAGCAAACGATAAACCGGGACAGTCATAGCTAGCTCTGAACAAAACTGTAGATGACTTCTGAGATCAGTATGATCTCCCATCATTTCCTGTCGATAGCTATGGGCAATTAGGATGTTCAACACGTCACGTTTTTCAGGTCGAATTAGGGTAGGTTCAACCACATTCGCCGGATATATTTCAATCACTGCCTTTAGTGGCTGAGGCTCTTCAGAAAATCGTTCCCGGTTATTTACATAAAATTTATCAAACCGATTCAGTATCCGATTTTCGGGATTATAATCAATTCCCATATGCGATACCGCATCCTTCCAGATCTTTTGAGAAGGATAGCTGGGATAAACGTGTCTGATTCCATCTTTTAAGCCGGTCCTCGAAACATCATCTGTCAGAAGCTTAAATCCCCTTTCAACAAAACCCGAAGCCAGAGAACTTTTCCCGGCCCCTGAGTGCCCCACAATGGTCAGACACGAAAAGCCAAGATCCACCGTGCTGCCATGCAGTGGGAAAACGCCCCGCTGATGCATTAAAAAACCAAATGCCGAACCCAGCAGAAATAATTGGATCTCTGAATCTTTCGACTCCTGATCAGGATCGACGATAATCACATTTCCGCCAACTATTTCATACGCTCCAATTTCTGGTATATAAAAGGATATATGTTTTTCATTATTTGAAAACCACCACCCACCTGCTTCGATTCCAAAATCTTCTTTATTTACTCTTCCCAGCTTAATTTTTAAATCACACAAATCAAAGTCACCTGCATAGGCATCCAGTTTGATCTCCGAAGCGACATTGTAACCAAATATTTTATATTTATACTTCAATGTTCAACCTGCCATTCTTTAATCGATACACCCGATCACATATATCAAATAAACTCTCCCGGTGTGTTACAGCGATCAGAGTGCATTCCGGGTAATACCTTTTTAAATTTTCTATCAATTTGTGCTCGGTTTCTAGATCCAGCGCACTTGTCGCCTCATCAAAGATTAGTATCGGTGACTTGTGAAGAAGGGCTCTTGCAATAGTAATGCGCTGAGCCTGCCCCTGGGAAAGCCCAATCCCCCGTTCACCCATCAAGGTATCTAATCCCCTTGGCAACGCATCGATAAATTCTTTACAGCATGATGCAACCAAGGCACGTTCTAACTCTTCATCACTCACCTCATGGTTTAAGAGAAAATTATCGTAAATACTGCCTGAAAAAAGTGTATTAACCTGTGGAACATAGGAAAAAAAGCGCCGTGTATTTGCGCCCATGGTGTAGCTTTCGCCAGCAAGGGACTCAATTATCACTTGGCCACAATCAGGTTTTGTAAGCGCCAAAAGCAGCAGAATTAGTGTTGTCTTCCCTTCACCCGATGGACCGACAATCGCTACCTTATCCCCGCGATTTACTATCATTTTCAGGTCCGTTAAGATCGGTCTGTTCGCCGTGTAAGAAAAAAATACATCTTCTAGAACAATTCTTTCCAGAACGAAATCGGCGGGCAGATCATTTTCATCCTGCTGCCAATCATCTTCCAACAACTCCAACTCCTGAATCCGTTCAACCGAAGAAAGCGACGAAATATATTGTGGTATTCCTATTGCTAACCCCTGAATCGGTCCTTGAATCTGACCAACCAGTTGAACAAATGCGGTAAAGGTTCCCACCGTGATGCCCTGAAATGCAAGACCATATGTACCAAATACGATTGCTGCAAAAAAACCAATTTCATAACCTAACGTTAATATGACATTGGATTTTATTGCAATGATGTTCTTCTTTTTAACATAATCAAAATGAGTAGTTTGAAGACGGCTGATCTTTTGAAGGTTCTTGACCAAAAAATCAAAGGATTTAAGGATAATAATATTCTGCAACGACTCGTTAATGATCGCATTCTTTAGCGCATCGGCTTCCTGAATTTTTTTCTGAACTACTTTGAGCTTTTGCCCAATCACTAAGCCAACAAAAACCGTTACCGGTGTCACCAGGAAAGTTAACACCGCAAGCAAGGGACTATATGTAAACACCAATACAAACGCAACAATAAATTGCAAAACTAAGGCAAACATTTGCGGCAATGTTGCCGTCAAAGCGGTGACAATACTCCCGATATCACTATAAATCCGCAATAGTAGATCACCCGTTTTATACTTATTTAAATCCAACCATTTTTTTGAATATATATCAGCGAGAAGCTTAATTTGCAGCCCATTGCGCATTGTCTCAGTTAATCGGATCGTACTGTAGGACAGATATGATGAACAGACCAATTGGACCAATAAAACGCCGGCAAACAAACAACCATACAAAATTGTCATCTGGTAATCTCCAGCCATTGCATTATCGATAAATGTTTTTGTTATGATTGCCAAAAGAATCCCACTTAATGAATATCCTGCATTTAAGAATACTATTTTTCCAATTGCCATTCGATATCCTGATGTAATTCGAAAAAGCCTTGCATGTAAATTCAGGTTCATTAAATCTTTTATTTTTGACTTCATTATCAATTTAAGTTCCATCTTGTTCTTCCAGTCTCTGTTGGTGCATAATACATTGTATAAACAATGGTAAACCCATCCTTATTCTCATAACCGGTAATCCAATATTCACCGATCTGGGACCAGGCATGGGCAAGCATGGTACCCTGATCTGTTTTCATAATACCAAAATACACAGTTGCGGGCAAGTGAAATATACGGGCTAACATCATTGCTGTTAAGGCTTTTTCAAAACACACCGGTTTCCAGAACAGAATTTTTTCATGACGGTTGATTGCATTATGGATTATTCTGGCTTTTCTCTTTTGAATCTCACCGCAAGGTATCGGATACGATGTGTTAGCATAAAATGTTATGAGTTTTTTAAACGGCACTATTTGTATTAGAGTTTTGTTTAAAATAAGCAACATTGAAACAACAAAACACAGTATCTTCACTTTGATTTTTGACAATATTATTTTCACTGAAACTCCAATATCATAAATACTTCATCAAACAGACGGCTATTCATCACTTGACATTATTTGTATCTAACCTCATGTGTCCAACATGATTGATCAATTTCTTCCCAAAACGAAAATCACTTTCGCAAGATTGAGTTAAAGCAATTAATAACCTTAAAAATATAAGCTCATCTCCTCCACCTATTTTCATAGGTTTCTGCGATACTACGACTCGAACTGACTTCTGAACGTTCAGCTTCACCTCTCAATAAAGGTTGCTAAGCAGTGAATTATTCGGGTGTGTTAAGAACTTTCACCTATTCGAATATGCCCATGCAGGGCGAACGAACATAAAAATGCTGACAAATATGTCAGCATTTTTATGTTGTTACCTCGAATTTTTAGTCATTTATTAATTTAAAGGACTAATTATACACAAAATCACAACCTAGCTCGGAAATGAATACCACTTCTTCCCCTTACTGTCAACATAGGTTGCATCTGGGATTGAAATATCTGCATTACCAGCTTTTGTCGTCATTACATCAAGCTTTTCAATTTTAGGCTGTTTCCATTTTTTCATGTTTTTCTCCTTTCTTAATAATTTTGTGCATTTATAAAATGCGACTGCCCATTGATATCAGAGGGCAGTTATGTGAATCTATATAAATTTCTATTCCTGTAATTGGTATAATTCAAGAAAACTCAAACTTCCTACCAATAACAGGAAGGAAACATATAGCTACTTAATCATCTTATCTTTCTAAAAGTGAAGTTTTTGATAAATATAAGAATTATTCAATGATAATCTACTGTATTAGCTATCTTTTTTTCGATTTTAAAGGATTTTCATTCTTTATTCTACTGTATTTTACCACCTTAATTAATTATTCCTTATCCAATCTGTCAAATTATTAACAGATTTCTTATTTGAAACATAAAAACTTACTTATAATAATCCAATAAATAGTTTGTCTTAAATCTTCTATATTTTGTGTTTCAAACAGTTCATTGTGCATCCCTCTTATGTCATCGAATTTTTCTTTACTAAAGTAATGCAAAATGACTTGATTGTGATTCAACAATTCCATCTGTTTAAAAAAATCTATTCTTTTCCGACTGATTCTTTCATTCCAATCGCCCCCCTGTAAACCACGTTTTTTAAGATTTAGTCGAATCTCATCAGGCACTATATTTTCCATAGCATCACGAATTAGTTTTCTCTCAATCCCCCGTTCGACAAATAACCTAAATGGAGCTTTTAAACAAAATTCAATCACTCTAACATCTTTCGTTGGATCTCGAATTAACATTCCGTATTGCAAGCCAAATTTTGTATCATAAGCGCCGATATGAGTCATTGTTAATTCATCTAGCATGCAATCTCCCTCATCATAAAAATTCAAGTTTTGTATAGAAGGTTCGTAAAATTTTTTTCTTTTTAGTTTATCAATGATCTCAAATTTATCTAATAAATCTTTTTTTAGATATAATAAATAAGGATTATATACAGAAGTTTTTTTACCATACAATTTTCTTCTTATTTTTTTCACACCTTCCGGAATGTTCATAATAAAAATTTTTTTTAAAATAAATCGCTTCGACACATGGTGTAAACTCGAAAATGCCACCACCTCATCATACATTTCAGCATAGTTTCCATGTTTTTTCAACGTTTCAATATGTTTGCGAAAGTCACCTCTAGAAATTGTGAAATTTCCAAACTGTCCAGATAGCATTACTTTGCAATCATATCCAGCTGCTTTTTTATTACATTGATTTATCCACACTAAATTTTCTAGCGCCTTAAAAGGAAACTCAACAATCTGAATTAATTCGTCCAATGATGTTATTATGTTTTGGTTAGCACAGTCTACATAATTTGGCATTATGTTATTAAAATGGCTGACAAATAACTCCACATCTTTTTTTTCATTAATCGCAATATAATTTTCATCATACCCTTCAACATTAAATTGAGGAATCGATGTGAAACTATATAGTTTTTTTTTGCATCTTTTTAATTCTTTTGATGCAACCGCAGCGACGGATGTAGAGTCTAGCCCTCCACTTAGAAAAGTACCGATATTTCCAATACTTCTTGTCCGACATTTCACTGATTCTTCAAAAATTTGATTAAATAAAGCTAACCAATCATTCCTTGAAATTGTAGTATTCTTCGTACTAATCTGCTGTTTCACATCCCAAAATTTGAACATTTTAATCTCTGTTTTGGTTACAATCAAAGATTGCGCAATCGGAGCTTGAAATATATTTTTATACATCGTCCGAATAGAATCATAATCGACTACATATTTAGGTAATGCAAAATACATGGTCAGCCATTCTTCATCTATTAGCTCTTGCTTATTTGATTCCTGAAAAATTAATGGATTGATCGTCGTTGAAAACCGAATTGAGTTCTCATTTTTTGTATAGTACAAAGATCGAGTTCCCGTATGATCTCGTGTAATAAATAACTCTTCTTTTTTACTGTCCCAAATAGCAAAGGCAAAATCGCCTAATAGATGTTTAGGTGTATCATATCCCCATTTCTTATAGGCTTCCAAAACAATAAACCCATCAGTAATGACCATATCTTTGCCACTTAAAGCTAAGTCCTTTATTAAATCATCTCGATTATCGAGAATAACATCTGCGGTAATAAACAAACCTGCTTCAGCATCATAATATGGCAATACTTCGAATTGATCCTCATCAGTGACATGAATTATTCCGCAGGCAAATTGGGCATTTCCAGCTACGGAACAGTCAAACCGATCCAGTTTGTATCGGTTGATTACCGTTCGATCGAATACTTCATCAAAATTCCCTGGTTCTTTGCCGTTCAGTACGATATTTCCACAGATATAACCGCTCATTTTTGTCCCTCAAACTTTACATGTATAATTGCTGTAGCTGTATTCTATATTACTGCATTTAATGAAAATTCATTATTCACTGGGGCATGGATTTCCCTGTACTCACTGACTATTTTCTGATTCAATTCATCACTTTCTCTAAATGTTGGCACCAGTTTCTTTACCATTTCAATGAGATTTTTTTCATCGGGTTCGTTTAAAATCAAATAAATCTCATTTAATGCTTTCTTGAGTAGTGTGTAATCAATTTGTCCCGGTTTACCAATATGGATCTTTTCGTATTTTGTGTTACTTAGACCTTCTTCATCCATCAAAAGCTCTTCATAGAGCTTTTCCCCTGGTCGTAATCCCGTGATTTCAATCTCAATGTCCTCATTGAGCTTAAGCCCTGATAATTTAATCAGGTCGATTGCCAAATCATATATTTTAATCGGCTGCCCCATGTCAAGAACAAAGATCTCCCCACCTTTTGCAATGGCGCCTGACTGTATAACCAGCTGAGCTGCTTCGGGGATCGTCATAAAATAACGGATGATCTCCCGATGCGTCACTGTAACTGGTCCGCCTTCCTTGATCTGCTTCTTAAACAATGGAACAACCGATCCGTTGCTCCCAAGTACATTTCCAAATCTCACTGCAGTGTACTTAGTTTTACTCTGTTTCGCTAGCCCCTGGATGAGCATTTCGCAAATTCGTTTGCTGGCCCCCATAATATTTGTCGGATTAACTGCCTTATCGGTAGAAATCAAAACAAACCGCTTAACCCCATACTCATTAGCCGCCTCTGCCACGTTTTTCGTTCCAAAGACATTGTTTTTAATTGCTTCTTTAGGTGAACGCTCCATTAGAGGCACATGTTTATGTGCCGCAGCATGAAAAATAACGTCTGGTTTTATTTTTTCAATAATTGAAAACATTGTATCACGATCTCTGACTGATGCAATAATGGTATCAAGTTCCAGTTTTCTGCCATATTCTTTTACCAGTTCATTTTGGATATCATACGCATTATTCTCATAAATATCAAGAATGACCAATTTCGCGGGGTTGAACTTGGCAATCTGTCTACATAATTCAGAACCAATCGATCCGCCGCCACCCGTCACCATAATTGTATTTCCTTCGATATAATTCGCCACTTCGCGAACATTTAGACTGACCGGATCTCTTCCCAAAAGATCCTCAATCTCAACGTCTCTAATTTTGCTAAGTGAGACTTGACCTCCAATCATCTCGCGAATACCTGGCATAATCCGAACTTTCGTCTCTGTTCTTTTGCATTCATCTACAATCATTCGCATCGTAGCAGAATCTGCTGTCGGCATTGCAATAATAATTTCATCCACCTTATATCGATACACAATGCTACAGATGTCATATTTATTTCCTAAAACTTTTACCCCAGCGATGTTTTTATTTAACTTATCATCGTCTTCATCGATAAACCCAACAACTTGACCATAAGTTAATGCATGATTCTTGACCTCAGTTGCAATCAGTGAAGCCGTCGCTCCGCTCCCAACGATTAATATTCTCTTTTGACATTCCTGTTTTGTTAAAGGATAATTATTTTTGAACCTTCTGAAAAAGCGATAACTAAAGCGTATGACGCCAACTATTGTGATCTCGAGAATCATACTAGTTAAATAGATACCAAAGTAGAGGTTTGCCCCCATAAATATCAGAAAACCCGTACTCAGAACACTAGACGTAATTCCAGCAAAAACTATTTTCATCAATTCCTCTACTGATGCATACGCCCAGAGACTGTTATACAATTCAAAGTAGCGGTAAACAAAAAGTTTGCCAATAGTAAAAATGATTATAATATGAAGATAGAGTGTCGTCACCTCTAACGGAACACTTCCTTCGTAATGCAGATACAAGGCCCCTAGAAATGCTGCATTCACCGCAATTATATCTGCTATAATCAAATATATTTGTCTACCTATTTTATTTACCATGAATGAACCCCCACTTTTTTTTGAAACATTTGATTCGATATACCGTACTTCTCGGGAGCTTTAAATGATGCAATATTTATAACTGTCAACGCTTTGGTGGTCTTCCCATTTTAAAGCAACACTAGTTGCAAACTATCTCAATTATATCCCTACAGATATTGTCTGTCAAGCATTTCGGATTTTCACTGATCGTTTTTAGTCTCTACTAAACAAATCTCTTGTATAAACTTTTTCCGCCACATCTGTTATTTCAGCCGCTAAACGATTTGCTACAATTACATCAGAAATATTCTTGAATTCTGTCAAACATTTTACGACTCTGGAATTGAAGAAATTTTCTTCATCCATAGATGGTTCAAATACAACAACTTCTATTCCTTTTGCTTTGATCCGCTTCATGACGCCTTGAATTGCCGATTCACGAAAATTGTCTGAATCCGTCTTCATTGTCAGTCTATATATTCCAACTGTTTTGGGCTTTCGGTTTATAATCATCTCTGCAATGTGATCTTTCCTCGTTCTATTTGCATCGACGATTGCAGACATGATATTTTGCGGTACATCTGAATAATTTGCAAGAAGTTGTTTGGTATCTTTGGGTAGACAATATCCCCCGTAGCCAAATGACGGATTGTTATAATGGTTTCCAATTCGGGCATCTGAACAAACTCCTTTGATAATATCACATGATTTAAGCCCGCGAACTTCAGCATATGAATCCAGCTCGTTAAAATACGCAACTCTCAAAGCAAGGTATGTGTTTGCAAAAAGCTTTATCGCCTCTGCTTCGGTTGATTCTGTAAATAGAATTTCGATTTTTTCTTTTTTTGCGCCTTGTACAAGTAAATCCACAAAGATTCTCGCTCTTTCTGAAACTTCACCTACTACGATTCTTGATGGATACAGATTATCGAAAAGAGCCTTCCCTTCCCTCAAAAATTCTGGTGAAAAGATAATGTTCGCAGTTTCAAATTTTTTCTTAATTGCTTCTGTATACCCAACCGGTACTGTCGATTTTATAATCATCACAGCATCTGGGTTAATGGCAAGTACATTGGCGATGACCGCCTCTACCGTTCTTGTGTTGAAATAATTCTTTTCTGGATCGTAGTTTGTTGGGGTACAGATAATAACGTAATCTGCTTCTATAAATGCCTCATAACTGTCGTTTGTTGCCCTTAATTTTAGTTCTTTAGTCGATAAATATTCCTCGATTTCTTTGTCCATAATTGGCGATTTCTTTTTATTGACCAAATCCACTTTTTCTTTGATAATATCGAGCGCAATCACTTCATTGTGTTGAGCAAGTAAAACCGCATTCGACAAACCAACATAACCAACTCCGGCAATCGTTATTTTCATTAAAAGCCTCCTTCTTGTGATGTGTTTAACAGCTGCTCTTCACTCTTATAATATTCCTTATACCACTCAACAAACTTTTGCAGGCCCACTTCAATTGACGTGCCTGGTTTGAAGTCAATATCTCTTTCTAAATCACTGACATCTGAATAGTGGATAGGCTACAATTAATTGGACAATAAAATTGTGGGCAGGTAAAATAAGAACAATAAACAAAGGAGACCTGCCAAGATGACTAAAAGACCACGCC
>Ga0209749_1002724_pt1 | contig 10890 bp, 10 predicted proteins | sample EPASupsiteSAE347_FD_187267 | JGI IMG/M metagenome (GOLD analysis project Ga0209749, IMG submission 187267) | Bioremediated contaminated groundwater from EPA Superfund site, New Mexico - Sample SAE3-47 (SPAdes) (version 2) | ecosystem: Environmental > Aquatic > Deep subsurface > Groundwater >... | reverse complement strand
TATTTCCATTGGCGCACCTTCATCTACCGGTTGGTTCTGAAAATGATTGCCTTAAGCGATGATGTTCCGTTAAAAGATAAGACTCTTATCCTTGATGATACCATTTAGAAGAAGACCGGAAAAGAAATGGAACTGGTCAGTTATCATTTTGACCATACAACACAAAAGAGCGCCCTCGGCTACCAGTGCGTCCAATAGTTTAGACTATAAGGGCGGGAAGAAGACATAGAATGGAAAAGAAGGATTCCACAGCAGCAGAAAACATGACAAGGGAAGTTCCCGATCCTGAGGTGTCAGAGAAGACTGTACGCGGGAAATTCACAGGAGCGTATGAACCCCGCATCATTAAAGAAGTAGAATTATGTGCTCAAGCAGGTGAGCACACTTGATGCGCTCATGGAGCACCTTTTAATGCCAACCGATCCAATATATTTGAATATGCCTTGATCAACATTCTTTCTGTTTCAGCCAGTATCTCTGATACATAACCCGGGTTTTCCTCAACATAATCCCAGAGAGTACTGTCTCTGGGTATCCGCTTGAACTCATTATCCTCCAGGAGCAGGTAGCCGTCCCATTGCGACATTTCTCTCAATGTAAAGATCTTGGGGGACTCAATCGGATAGAGTCTTATAAGCTCTTCCTTCTGCTCGGGCAACGCGGTAATGATAAGGTCCGCTTCTTTGACCATATCCGAAGTCAATTCTCTAGTCCTCCATTCTTCCGGAACTGAAGTGTTTTTATCGGCCAAAGCAGCCCGGGTTGTTCGGGCCAAGGCCCTGCCGAAAAACGGTTCAGGTACACCGATCCGTATTTCTGCCATCCTTTCCCTCATCCTCTGTGGGACAAATCCGGCTGACGTTACCCTGATCTCATTGACAAATTCCTTGTTCTTTTCACGGATCAGTTTCGAAAAGAAGAATTCAGCAAAAGGGCTGCGATTCCGATTAGCTATACAAACAAAGACTAAATATAGCGGCTCTTTCATTTTCCTCCTTCAAGTCTGTCCACCCCACGGCATTTGGTATTATCTCTTGACTTCAACTCCGGCTTTTTCCCTGTCCCACGTATTTGCGGTTATACCCGCCTGTTTGAGCAGATATTTTTGTACACGTTCAGTCGGTGTTTTCGGCAGACTTTCCATGAATTCCACAAATCTTGGCACAGCGAAATAGGGCATTCTTTCATTTGCATATTCGATCAGCTCTTCAGGGGCAAGGGTCTCACCTGATTTAAGAACAACGCATATTTTCACTTCATCTTCCGGCATTTCAGCCTTCACTGCAACGGCTGCCGACTCAAGAACCTTAGGATGAGTATTAATAGCCCTTTCCACTTCAAAGGATGAGATATTCTCTCCTCTTCTACGGAGAGAATCTTTCTTTCTGTCGATAAAATAAAGGTAACCATCGGCATCCCTCTTGGCTAAATCGCCGGTATGGAACCAGAGATTGCGGCAGGATTCCAGAGTCTTATCCGGCATGTTGTAATACTCGATCATCATGGTAAAAGGCTCTTTCGGGCGGAACACAATCTCTCCGGGCTCATCCGGAGGCACTTCTTCGTCATTGTCATCAAATAGTCTGATCTCATAAATAGGCAGGGGCTGCCCGCAAGAGCCCGGTCTTCTGTCGTACAACGTGGTGTGAACTGGAATACCTATCTCTGTCATTCCGAACCCTTCCATGCATTTCAATCCGAATCGTTTTTCAAAATAGTCCATTACGTTCTGAGGACATCCTGCTCCAAAGGCAATCTTGACCGGATTATCAAGATCATCAGGCTTCTCCGGTTGTTTTGCGAGGATTGGTATCACTGCTCCGAGATAGTTGAACTGAGTAGCTCCGCATTTACGGATTTCTTCCCAGAAACGGCTGGCGCTGAATTTATCGGAAAGCACCATCTGGCCTTCTGCAAGCATGGCCGTTATCGTTGTGAGACATTGACCGTTCATATGATAAAGCGGCAGAAATGTATATAAAATGTCGTCTTTTCCGCCCTCACGTAACGGGAGCAACTGCTCGGCTACAGTAATCCAGAACTTATGAGGACCAAGTGCACCCTTGGAAAGGCCGGTTGTCCCTGAGGTATATATGATATTCTGGGGATCTGAGGGGTATATCTTCACATCAACAGGCGTCTCGGGAACATTAAAGAACTTTTCAAAGCTGATTGTAGGAATCTTGTATCCGGCAGCTTCCTCTTCCTGGAGACCTCCCAGGACCACTACTTTTTTAACCTTTGGCAAAGCTTCCTCTATAAGCTTGACACGATCCAGAAACTCATGTGCAATCACAAGAATCTTTGAATCCGACTGGTCGACGATGTGTTTTAAGAACTCGCCCTTGTAGGAAGTGTTGATGGGCACCTCTACTGCCCCCATTTTTGCCGAACCAAACCATAAATGTATGTATTCCGGGCAATTGGGGAGCATGATACTGACTTTGTCACCTTTTGCTATTCCCTGGTTAATAAAAGCGTTTGCGCAACGGTTTGCATAACGATTCATGTCGTCATAGGTGAATGACTGATCCTTAAAACGGAGGAATATTCGATCCGCGTTCGTCCGTGCCCTGTCCTCGATCAGCTCAGGCAGTACCTGTGGTATGGATGTTTTCGACATTATGAATTACCTCCCTTGTTTATTTTGTGCCATATATTCGGTTTATTTTAGCCGGTCAACTGTATGACTCGATTCCTTAAACATTCTGTCAAAAGCATAGACCATTGCTTCAGCAAACTCGGGGTCTTCGAGATTACATGAAACATCTGCAATCTCTACTTCCGGATTAAGGCCATTCTTTAATTCGTCAATAAAAACCTTGTCTCCCTCCGGATCGTAGAGGACAGAGCCCTCCCGGTCTATGGCAGACCAGCCCTTTAGAGGGACAAAAAATTTCACCGGCCCCTTTGCCTTGTTCAGTTTATCCCTGTAGAAACCTGCAGCATACTTCAATTCATCAGCGTTGTAGCGGGTCATTGCTCTCATCTCATCCATTTTCATTATACGGGGTCTCGATATGTATTGTTCTCTGTTCTTGCGGGTTATGCCGCACCCTGTGAGATTTACTGTACAGGGTGCGAGGATCATCGGGATACCGCTATTACAGGCCGCGTCAAGCCTTTCCATGCCTGCCGGTCTGTTCCCCTGAAAAATTTCCTCGATCAAACCTGCCGGAACAATATCTATGACGCCATCAAAAAAGCCCTGAGAGATGAGCCTGTCCATTGCCCTTTCACTTATCCCTTGAGCATGAAAAGTACACACATGGTATCCCCTCTTTTCCAACAACACCTCAACCTGCCTGGCACATTGCGGACAAAAACCGATCTCCGTTATTGCAACAGCCGGGTGAGACAGCGACAAAGAAGTATGAGGAAGGCTTTCCTCTGCCATTCCTGAAATCACTCCTGCAACCTGTCCGATCGCGTGGGTCAAAAGTTCGTTCATTCCGGTAAATTCCATAATTATCTGCATCACAAGAATATCCATAGAGTCAAACCACTCTGCCGAATATGCAGGCATAGCCGCTGATGTGGCAATTACTTTCGGCAACCCGAAGGGGAGTTTCGACATTATCCTTGACCCTATGAGGGCCATTGATGCTCCGCCAAGCGCTACTGCGCCATCTATCTCCTGCTTAGAAAGCAGTTCCAATATTTTCTGTTGCGCCCCTTTTATCATTACCTCTGTTTTCATATGTCTATCCCGTGAGACCATGAACTCTTCCGTATTTTTCCCCATTAGACCTGCTATTTCCTGCGGGACAATATCTGCCTGGATTGCGGACTTGCCTCCCATACTGAGGTCCATCGTGACGACCCTGTGCCCTCTGGAGACGATTTTCTCTTTTAAAAGCTGCAAATGGTCTCCTTTTGTATCAAAAGTTCCAAGAATAACAATTGTTTTTCCCATAACAGCCTCACGTTTCTTATTATGGTAGGGAACAGTCGCGACCGTTCCCTACGACTTTTACCTCTGCCCGTATATCTGTCTTGCTGCGACTACAGCGGCAATAGCAGCTATTCTTTTTTTTTCTTCAAATATTTTGGGGAGTTTTTCCTCTAACGGTTTCTCCCGTTTCACAATGCTCTTCATATCATCAAAAAGGGTGGTTTCGTTTTCGATAAAATGCGTGCTCAAATCCCCTTTTATGAAGCGCGGGTTCTGCATCACTGCCTTGTGAAAGATAATATTATTTTTAGGGCCGCCAATGACATATTCATATAGTGCCCGCTGCATTCTATCAATCGCCTCATCCCGATTTCTGCCCCAGGCGATGAGCTTCGATATCATAGGGTCGTAGAATGGCGGTATTGTATATGAGGTATAGACCCCACTGTCTACCCTTATTCCAGGACCGCCCGGAGGATGATAGCTTTTAATTTTACCTGGTGTGGGTACAAAATCGTCAAAAGGATCCTCGGCATTGATACGGCATTCGATTGCACTGCCGTTCATTCTGATATCTTTCTGGCTAAAGCTCAGGGGTAGTCCGGACGCAATGCGTATCCCTTCTTTCACGATATCCACACCTGTTACCATCTCTGTTACCGGGTGTTCTACCTGAACTCGAGCATTTACTTCCATGAAATACAACTTACCATTGGCAAAAAGAAACTCCATTGTTCCAGCCCCTTCATAACCAACCAATCTGGCAGCGTTGGCGGCTATTGCTCCCATTTTGGCCCGCATCCTGGCAGTAACTGCCGGCGAAGGGGATTCCTCGATCAACTTCTGATGTCTCCGCTGTATGGAGCATTCCCTCTCTCCCAAGTGAATGGCATTTCCGTGGGAATCTCCCAGTAACTGAAACTCTATGTGGCGGGGATTGGCGAGGTATTTCTCAATGTAGACATCGGCTATGCCGAATGTGGTAGCGGCTATGGCCTGCGTTGATTCCAGCGCTTTTGCCAGTTCACTTTCAATTTCCACAATTGTCATGCCGATTCCGCCTCCGCCTCCGGAGGGTTTGATGATCACCGGATATCCGATCTTGTTGGCTATATCCTTTGCCTGTTGAAATTCAACGACACATTCATCGGTACCCGGCACCACAGGCACGCCTGCTCTGATCATCTCCCGTCGTGCTGCTACCTTGTCGCCCAAGAGCCTGAGCACCTGACTCGAAGGACCGATGAATTTTATTCCTTCCCTTTCACAGGCTTCAGCGAATTTGGGGTTCTCGGCTAAAAAGCCGTAGCCGGGGTGAATGGCATCTGCCTTGCATTCCTTTGCCGCCTTAATCACTTTTTCTATGTTCAGATAGCTTAGTGTTGCAGGAGCCGGACCCAATAGATACGCTTCATCGGCATATTTCGCAAATAGTGCATCTTTGTCCGCCTCGGAATAGACGGCAACAGATAGAATTCCCATCTCCCGGCAGGCACGCATGACTCGGATGGCTATTTCACCGCGATTAGCTATAAGGATTTTTTTAATCATGCTACACCACCACCAGAACAACATCGTCCGGGTCGACAATATCACCTATAGGGACGCATATCTCCTTAACCACTCCACTGTGTGGACAATTGAGATGCCGCCTCATTTTCATTGCTTCGATCATAGCTACAAGATCACCGGCTTTTACCTTGTCGCCGACCTTTACTTCGAAGGAAAGGACCAACCCTGCCATGCCCGCAAGGATAGCTCCCTGAGGCAGTTGCTCTGTTTTTTTTGATGTTTTAAGACCTTCCTGCTGCTGGACCCCTGTTATTTCTTCTCTTCCATCGAAGATTGGTGAAATCTTAACATTAAAGACTTCCCCGTCTACATCCACGCTGAATTCCCTTGGAAAATCAATATGTTGATTGTCAGGTGCCACAGATTTAGCCACAGGCAAAGTTACAGCATTCTTTGGTTTGCCGGGCTTAACGGATTTTCCCGGAATCAGTATCTTAAGAAGAAGATCATCATCAGAGAGATCAGGACCGATCTCTCTGCGAATCTCTTCAACGGATTTCAGGTACCCTTCAGGAGCCCAATTGAGAAATCCTTTGGTTCTGGGCAAGCTCATTACCCTGTCTTTGATGTTCTGATCAACAGGAACAACCGGTTCTCCGTAATACCCCAGGATGTACTTAATGGCCTCATCGGTAATCTGTTTATACCGTTCGCCCAGTATTACATTCTCTACGGCCTGGGCTCCCACAATCTGCGAAAAAGGTGTTGCCATTACAGGGTATCCGAAATCCTTCCGGACCAGGACAACCTCCTCCAGGATTTCTGCCAGACGGTTTTCCATGCCCACTTCCTTGAGCTGTCTCGTGAGATTTGACATCATACCACCGGGCACCTGATGCTCAAAGTGAAAGAGGTCATATTCCATCGGCATTCCAATAGGCAGACCCTCTTTTTCAGCAATCTTTCTAAAATGTTCTGAGACCTTTGCAAGAGCATCCTCATCCAGGTCTGATGTAAAACCCAGGCGTTTGGCATTCTTTAAAATACTCTCTGTTGCAGGCAGAGAGGTGCCGTTGGCAAGAGGCGCAACTGCGGTATGTACTGTCGTCACGCCGGATTTGATAGCTTCGATATAGCACTGCGGAGCGAGTCCTACATTGCAGTGAGAATGAAATTCAATAGGCAGTCCGTCACAATTCTTCAAAACAGTCGAAACAAGCTTCCTTGTATCCTCAGGCGTTATAATTCCTGAGGCATCTTCTATCATGATTCGATCCACACAATCTTTTACCTCTGCTATCATTCGGACCTTTTGTGCCCAGTGTTCGCTTGTATGAACAGGGCTGGAGGTATACATCAGAGACGGTACGATCTCGGCGCCCTCAGCTTTGGCTAATTGTGCAAAGTAACGGAATCTTTCCATATTTTCCTGGTAATCACATATCCAGAAACTTTTTACTCCATGAGCAATGGATCGTTTGATCCATAGAGTGATGATATCGCGGGGGGTGCTCAGATCGAAGGAGGAAAGGCTTCCTGTTTGGTAGGAACCACGCAGAGGAGTTTTGGTTATCAGCCCGGAAAGTACGCGGATTCGCTCCCAGGGATTCTCATTGAGGTTGCGCACCTGTATGGTAAATGCCTGGCTTCCTACTGTGGTAATAGCTCTATATCCTACCTTGTCCATCATTTCCGCAATAGGAGTAATGTGGTCAGTCCTCATAATATAGCCCCATAGACTCTGTTGTGCATCACGTATGGTCTGATCGACGAATTCTATTTTGTCCATGTTGTTGTAGCCCTCCTTCTTGTTTATGTCTCTTTCCGTATCAGTTTCTGATCCTGGGCCGCTTCGCTCTCAGAGTTGTTTATGCAAGAAACTGTATGCATTTTCTTAGAAGCCTTACATATCGAGTAATTAAAAATCGTTAAAATTTCTATTTCCATATTCTCTAAGATATTTTCGTCTAATTGATTTATACGATCAATACAAACTTTCTAACGAATTCATAAGCTGTCAAGATTGTCCGGGCGTTGAATCAATACGCATAAAATTAGATTGACTCATTATTTACAATGATTTAGAATCCGTAGATGAAGCCGCCACAAGTCAATCTTCAGCACATAATTTCCTTTTACTATGTAGCTAAAGAAAAAAGCTTCAGCGACGCTGCTGAAAAGCTATTTGTCACACAACCTGCGGTAACCCAACAGATAAAAGCACTGGAAGTTCAATACGGGGTAAAACTTGTAAATATAAAAAAGAAGCGTGTTTATCTCACCGGTGCGGGAGAGAAACTATTTGTATATGCTGAAGAGCTTCTTGATCATGCAATAATTACGGAAAATTTCCTGAAAAGTTACAGATTGAACAACCTGTATATAGGGATAGCAGGAACGATGATGATATACCTTATGGGAATAATTGATAAATTAAAAGGCCTCTATCCATCTGTCCAGGTAACTGTGAGGGAAGGGCCTTCACGAGTACTTGTTGAGGAATTGCTTGAGTTCAAGCATGACATATGCCTTGTCGGTCCATTACCCAATCTTAGTGAAAGACTCAATGTTTTTCACATCCCAAAGGTTGAAAAACTGGTTTTCACGGCAAGCCCCGGGTACAGATTGGCAGTTGAACAACCGGTAAAATGGAAAGATCTGGCCTGCCACCCCATCATTATTCAGCCTGAAGGATCTGTAGCTTATGAACTAATCCTCGACAACTTCAGTGCCAGAGGATTGAAACCTCAGATAGGCGCTGAAGTTGATAATATTGAGTTCGCAAAAGCATTGGCGAAACAGAAAAAGGGAATAGCCCTGATGTTTTTGCCAAACATAAGAGAAGAACTTGCCAATGGCACTCTTACAATCATTCCTGTCGAGGGCGGCGATATTCGTCTGGGAGTTGACGTTCTTACTAACAAGGAAACAGCCTCATCTCCGATTATTGAGGCTTTTTTTACTATCATTAAGGAACATTTTCATCACGTATTGTCTCAAAGCTGATGCTTATCATGATTAGGACGGGTGAGCTATGAACACAGTAAAATATATAAAAATCACTATCCTCTGTGAAAACGTGATAGGAAGATTATCCGGCATAGGGGAACATGGATTCTCTGCCTTTATAGAGACAGACAGGGGCGCATACCTCTTTGATACCGGTTCAGGTCTTGGTATTCTCTATAATGCAAGGATATTTAGAAAAGATTTGAGCACGATAAAAAAAGTATTCCTGAGTCATGGACATTATGACCACACAGGTGGACTGACTAATGCGCTTGATTTTGTAAACACTGTTGACGTGCACTGCCATCCTTCTGTTTTTGATGAAAAATTCAAAATCGTAAAGCAAGACGGCAAGGAATACAGAGAATTTATAGGAATACCCCAGAGACAAATCCTTCTTGAGGCAAAAGGGGCCAATTTTAAATTTAACAACGATTTTCAAGAGATTGAAGATGGTATCTTTCTTACCGGCGAAATTCCGAGACTTACTCATTTTGAACTAAATGATAAAGCGCTTTTCATTAAAAGAGGCACAACTTATGATGAGGATGCTGTTATCGATGACCAGGCACTGATTCTCTGCTCAAAAAAAGGGGTTATTGTTTTGCTTGGCTGCGCACATTCCGGAACAATAAATACTTTATGGCACATAGCAAAAAAATTAAAGGTCGAAACATTTTATGCGGTTATCGGCGGCACACACTTAGGTCCTCTTACAGAAGAGCAATTAAAGTATTCGATAGAAATACTCAAGCAGATAGATATTAATATTCTGGGCGTTTCACACTGCACCGGTCTGCCGGTTGCACAAAAATTACTTAATGAACTGGGAAATAAATGTACATATGCATCAGTAGGCAGTGTTTTTGAGATTATGTAAAATCCGACAAACAATTACAGGAGGTTTTTATGGTAGTTCTGGAATCTTACAAAGACGGGATATATACAATAACACTTAACAGGCCGGAAAAAAAGAATGCAATGGATTTTGATCTGCTCAAAGGTCTTTATGATGCAATGGAAAGAGCCGATTCCGAGCAACCACCATTCATTGTAATCAGAGGCTCAGGTAAGGCTTTTTGCGCCGGTGGTGATCTAATTGCATTTAAGGAAGCCCAGGATGCAGAAGCTTTAATTGATGCAGAGGCAGCCATACTCAACGAGAGTATAAAACTTATTAGGAATACTTCCGCAATCGTTATCGCCGTTGTTGAGGGCGTTGCTGTTGGCGCCGGCCTTGGGCTTTCATTAGCGTGCGACCTGTCAATAGCGACCAAGAGCACGATTATGAATATGGCATACAGAAGGATAGGTCTTACACCGGACGGTGGCGGGAGCATATTTCTACCGAGATTGATCGGGGCAAAAAAGTTCAATGAACTGTATCTCTTCTCCAGCAACATTAATATGACCCAGGCTCAGGAATTCGGTCTCGTAAATCTGGTTTGCGAGGATGAAGAACTTGAAGAAAAACTGGATCAGATGATCAAAAATCTTAAGGCTCTTCCCATGGAAACTATCAAATATTTTAAGGACCTTGTGAACAATGCCCTCTTTTTCGGATTAGCCAATCACCTCGACAAGGAAAGATCCTATGTTGCGGAATTTGCCAGCAAACCGCTTTTCAAAGAACGTATAGAGAACTTTTTAAGAAAAAAGTAGGTTTCTGAAACCTGCCTTTGAGTTTGAACATATATAAGTTAATTATTCACCATTATGATATCGAGTTTTTTGCTTGTTTTTAATTAATTTCTTTGATATTTTTATATCCATCGTTTAGAATCTAAATTAAAAAAACAAGGAGTCGTTATGGAGATCAATTCCAGAAAAGAAAATAATATCCCGGTTGTTTCAGTAAAAGGCAGAATAGATGCTGTCACTGCGCCGGAATTTGAAAAAAACATGTCCGATTTGATCTCGAACGGAGAGAAAAACCTTGTTATTAATTTCGCCGATCTTGAATATATCAGCAGTGCAGGCCTGCGCAGCATACTTGCTACTGCAAAAAAGTTAAAAGCTGAAGGTGGGAAAATGCTTTTTGCCGGATTACAGGGACCGGTTGAGGAAGTTTTTAAAATATCAGGATTTTATTCAATATTCAGTATATTTGACTCAGAAGCAACTGCATTGAATAACTTTTAAAATGCATTTGCCCTCGCGCATCAAGCTGCAAGCAAAACTCGAAAATCTTGAGCAATTCATAGATTTTGTATCTTTGTGCGCCAACAAACAGGAAGTTGATAAAAAAAAGATATTTGAAATTGAAATTTCAACAGAGGAAGCTCTCGTCAACATTTTTAATTATGCATATCAAAACATCGAAGGGGATGTGGAAGTAAGCTGTAAATCTGATGATGATAAATTTATAATAGAAATTGAAGATTCCGGAGTTCCTTTTAACTTGCTTTCGCTTAAAGAACCTGACACTTCATTGGATATATCGGAGCGAGGGATCGGAGGCCTTGGCATTTTTC
>Ga0209749_1002723_pt1 | contig 10891 bp, 6 predicted proteins | sample EPASupsiteSAE347_FD_187267 | JGI IMG/M metagenome (GOLD analysis project Ga0209749, IMG submission 187267) | Bioremediated contaminated groundwater from EPA Superfund site, New Mexico - Sample SAE3-47 (SPAdes) (version 2) | ecosystem: Environmental > Aquatic > Deep subsurface > Groundwater >... | reverse complement strand
CGTGAAAACCATACAGGGGATTGATTTTCTCGATCGGGAAATCCGAGCCGTTCGGGAGCCAGCCATTCTGCGCAAGAAGGGAGCGATAGGCGTGCGCGCGGGACATGCGTGACGCGCCCAGACGGTCCTGCATCCACGGCATGTCGGAAGTGGCGTGCGTCGTCTGGATCGAAGGAATCACGCCCAGGCGCCCGAAACGGGGCAGATCGTCCGGATGCACCACCTGGGCATGTTCGATGCGCCAGCGGCGATCGTTGCCCGGCTGGAGGAACTTTTCGTACGAGTCGAGCACGGCCCGGACGGCCGCGTCGCCTATGCAGTGCACATTCATCTGAAAGCCCGAATCGCAGGCGATCCCGCACACCGATTCCAGCTCTTTCGGTTCGAGGGTTTTCAAACCGTAGTTGCCGGGGTCGTCCGAATACGGTTCAAGCAGGGAAGCCCCGCGCGAACCCAGGGCGCCGTCGGCGTACATCTTGAACGACCGGACCGTGAGGCGCTCCCCGCATAGCGGGCCGCGGCGCCGGTCGCCGTGTTGGCCGCTGTCCGGGCCGCTGCGCCCGGCGGTGAAATAGTCGAAATTCGCTTCGCACGCATTGAGCATGGCGTACATGCGTATTTTCATGGCGCCTTCGCGCTGGAGACGTTCCATGAGAAGCACATCTTCCAGGTCCGTGCCTGCGTTGGAAACCGAAGTGAGCCCGACGGCGAAGCAATTCGCTTGCGCCTCGAGGAGAGCGCGCCGCTTCGCCGCTTCGTCGGGCACCGGTACCACTGCCTTGACCGCTTCCACCGCATTGTCCAGAAGGAGTCCGGTGAGCCGCCCGTCCGAAGCCCCGAGCGCGCCGCCTGGAATGGACGAGGCGATATTCAGCCCGGCGAGGGCGAGAGCACGGCCGTTGGCCATGGCGGCATGCCCGTCGATGCGGATTATGAGGACAGGGTTGTCCGGAAAAACGCGGTCGAGGAGAGCCCGGTCAGGAAATTCGCGCGGCGCCCAGTCGTTCTGGTTCCAGCCCCGCCCCTGCACCCAATATTCACCCGCACGCTGATGGTGCGCGACCAGCCTCTCCACGGCTTCTTCCCATGACCCGGTCTCGAAGAGGTTCGCCCTTCGCAGAATGATTCCGTAGCTCAGGAAATGACAGTGCGGATCCATGAATCCCGGATACACGAAAGCCTCGCCCAGATCGAGAACCCGTCGCGGCGCGAACCTTTCCCCGAGCTGGGCGCGCGATCCTGCGGCGACGATACGGCCATCGCTGATCGCCATGCTTTCCGCCGTCGAAAAGGCATCATCCACCGTGTAGATGCGCCGGGCCGACACCAAGAGATCGACTTCGGATTTCATGCCGCCTGACCTTCCTTAACGGACACCATGGCATCTTTGGAGCCTGTGTGGAAGCGGGGCCATGTAGGAGCCCCGCCCTGCTTCGCTTCGATGTCATAATTTCTTGACGTCCCGTTCACATATAGCGATTTTACTATCAAGGTCGTTTTAAAAGTAACTGAGCCGATTTCAAAAGTCTCCCGATTTTTGAAAAAGCCTCAGCTGACTTCCGGAATTGGCCCATTTCGAATTCGACACAGCCGGGCCATGCGGGCCGGCAGAAGGAATTGCCATGAACATTGCAGTAACGGGAGCGACAGGACATCTCGGACGTCTGGCAGTAAAGGAATTGCTCGAAAAACTGCCCGCGGCGAACATCGTCGCCGTCGTCCGCGACAGGAACAAGGCTGCCGAAGCAGCCGCAAAAGGGGTGCAGGTGCGAGTCGCGGATTACGAAGACCCGGCCGCGCTCAAAACCGCCCTTTCGGGGGTCGACAGGCTTCTGCTCATCTCGTCCAGCAAAGTGGGAAAGCGTTTTGCGCAGCACAGAAATGTGATCGACGCAGCCAAAGCGGCGGGCGTGAAGTATATCGTGTACACGAGCGCCCCCAAGGCGACGACGTCGTCCCTGATCCTCGCCCCCGAACACAAGGCCACCGAAGAATACCTGGCCAAGTCCGGTTTGTCCTATGCAATCGTACGGCACGGCTGGTACACGGAAAACTATACGCAGCAGATCGAAACTTCTAGACGGACCGGGACTGTCGTCGCGGCGGCCGGCAATGGCCGTGTCGCGAGCGCGACCAGGGCCGATTACGCCGCGGGAGACATCGCCGTGCTTCTCGGCGAAAATCACGAAGGCAAAACGTATGAGTTTTCGGGCGATTATGCCTGGGACTATATCGAACTCGCCTCCGCCATCGCGGACATCATCGGCAAACCGGTGCGCTATCAGCCCGTCGATGTCCCTACGCTGATCGGCATCCTGAAAGGCGCAGGCCTCGACGAAGGCATGGCCGGCTTCGTGGCGGCACTGGACGGCAACATCGCCGCGGGCCTGCTTTCCGAAACGAGCGGCCAGCTGTCGGCCCTGATCGGCCGGCCGACTACGCCGCTCAAGGCAGGGCTCAAAGCCTCTCTGGCCCGACCGGGAGATTAATCGCCGGGCCGGTTTCGGATTTCATGTTTCCTCTTCGACGAACCGGCCGAGTTTTCCGTACTTTCGGTACAGCACGTCATATACAGCCGCGCGTGCCATATCCGGCTCGACACTGCGCTCGACGGGAGGAAGCATGCGCGCTTGCGCTTCCTGCACGGACGGATATATGCCGGCGACGACTGCGGCGAACATCGCCGCTCCCAGGGCGACCGACTGCTCGCTCCGGATTATATCGATCGGCATGCCAAGCACGTCGGCGACGATCTGTATGACGAGGGGCGATTTTTTGGCCACGCCGCCGATGGCGATTATCCGGTCTATCGCTACACCCTCGTTCCGGAAACGCTCGACGATCGCGCGCGTGCCGTATGCCGTCGCTTCCATGAGCGCCCGGTAGATTGCAGGCGCCGTCGTGCCGAGCGTCAGCCCGACAATGGCACCTTTAAGGAGCTGGTTTGCGTCGGGCGTCCTGCGGCCGTTGAGCCAGTCGAGCGCGAGAACCGTCGAGCCGGCAGGATCGATGGTTTCCGCTTCCTTTTCGAGCGCGACCATCAGCCTTGCCTCCATTGCCTCGGCAATGGAGGCTTTCGTTTTTCCGTCCACCCCGCCGATGCCCGGCAGTACCGTTTCCAGCGGCCAGGACAGCAATTTCTTGAACCACGCGAAGACATCGCCGAAGGCGCTCTGTCCGGCTTCGTATCCGAGCATGGACGGGATGATCGATCCGTCGACCTGACCGCAGATGCCTCCGACCAGCCGTTCGTGCGTGCCTTGGGGCGGACTCACAATCATGTCGCAGGTGCTCGTACCCATGACCTTCACGAGAACACCTTCCTTCACGCCTCCGCCCACAGCGCCCATGTGCGCATCGTAGGCACCGACCGCTACGGGAATGCCCACAGGCAGATGAAGCTTCTCCGCCCATTCCGGCGTCAGGCGGCCGCAGGCTTTGTCGCTCGTCCATGTCGTCGAGCCAAGCGTCGCACTGATGCGGGGAAGAGCCGGATGGAGAAGAGCGAAAAACTTGGCCGAAGGATAGCCGCCGAATTCGGCATGCCACATGGCCTTATGCCCCATCGCACAGCGGCTGCGCCTGATGTCGGACGCGCCCTTCGTCCCCGTGAGGAGGGCGGGCATCCAGTCGCAGTGTTCCACAAAGGAATACGCGGCGGCCTCTACCGCCGGATTCGTCCTGCACACATGCAGGATTTTTGCCCAGAACCACTCCGACGAATAAATCCCGCCTTCGTATTTTGTGTAATCTTCCCCGCCCCAGCTTTTCGCCGCATGGTTGATCGCCGCGGCTTCGTCCGTGGCGCTGTGGTCTTTCCACAGTATGAACATCGCATCGGGATCGCAGGCGAACTCCGGAGACAGCGACAATGGAGCCCCCGCGGCGTCCACAGCGCAGGGTGTCGACCCGGTCGTGTCGATCGCGATCCCTTTTATCGAGGCGAGGGCATCCTTCCCGACCAATGCGAGGAGTTTGTCCATGACCACGGCGAGGGACTCGATGTAATCCAGCGGATGTTGCCTGAAAACATTCTTCCCCGGATCGCAGAAGCGCCCTTTCGACCAGCGCGGATATTCCGACACCGTACCGGCTACCTCATGCCCGTCGTCCGCGCTTATGACGACGGCGCGGCAGGAGTCCGTACCATAATCGATGCCGAGAACCGGATTCACGCAGAATGTATGCGCCATTGTTCCACCTCCACACCTTAGGGAAGGTTTTCCCTGACATATATGTCGATCGGGACGACACTCTCTTTTTCAACCGCCTGCTGAAGCGCCACATGCCTGTAGAGCCTATAGATGCCCTCGTAGGTCTGATATTCCGGACGCTGCGAAAGAATGCAATCGATCATGCCGGATCGAAGCCGGCGCTCGTTTTCCGGCACCAAGTCATAGCCAACGACAGCGATATGGTCCGTATTTTTCCCATTCACGTACGAAGCCACGCCGTGCACCGATACATTCGTAACGAAAATGCCGCCCGGATTCTGCGTTCCCTCGAGCATTTTTCGCAGGAAGGTTTCGCGCGTTTCCCTATGCTCCAGATCGATATTTTCGAAAGTCCGGATTTCCCGCGATGGCGCCGGGGATGGCTCCGGTGTCAGCGCCGGCGAGCCGAAATAGCTGAGGAATCCCTCGATCCTTTTGCGGATATGAAAATCTTCGCCATGAGAGCTCACGACGAAGTAGGGGCCTTTTTTCGCCGAAAAAGCATCCAGAAGCCTTCCCGCCAGCACACCGCTCCGGAAGGCGTCCTGGCCGATCCTGGACAGCGGCGAATATCCGGGAAGCTGGGCGTCGAAAAATACGACGGGAAAACCTTCGGGCAGCGCTTTGAGCAGACTTGCGCTGGCTTCGGGCAGCAGAGGCGTCATGAGGAGACCATCGAAACCCATGTTCGCCATCCGCCGCGTGTTTTCGAAAAAGGAAACCGGATCATAGCGGTTGTATTCGATTTTTCTCACGCTTACGCCGAACGCCGCGAGTTCCTTCGCCGCTTTCTCGACGCCGGCGTCCGCGATCTTCCAGTAGCCTGAATCTTTCCCTGCGCGCGGCATGAGAGCCGCAAAACTGTATTTCCTGTTGAGCTTCAGATGCCGTGCAATGAGGTTAGGCTTGTATCCGTATCGATCGATGAGCGCTTCGATTTTCGCTTTCGTTTCCGGAGACACCCTTCCGCGATCGTGCAGAACCCTGTCTACCGTGCCTATCGAGACTTGAGCCGCTTCGGCGATTTCACGCAGCGTCATGGGTGTTCACTCCGGAGACAACATTGGGCACCATTTGCGGTAACGTACACGCACATTGTACGACCGGTTCGGAAAGCTGTCAAACCTTTTTCCAGGGGAATGCGTGGAGGCGACAGGGTGCTATATAGCGGGAGAGGGGCATAAACCCACGCCCCAACCGATTAAGGTATGATCGCTCTACCACAACCCACCTTAAGCCCACCTTAGCCCACCTTAGCCCTCTCCTTAGTCCACCTTAAGCGCGCGCCGATCGAGTGGCGGAGGTTTTCTTTTTGTGGTGAGCCAATTTCAAAAGTCGGAAGACTTTTGAAAAAACCTCGGGTATCGATAGGCTCAATGCCTGCCCGCGATCGCACGAAACCTGCCACATCGGATGCTACTGTCGTTGCCGACGTTGCTGCCATTCACGGCGCCTTCGAGCCGACCACCCTCGCCCTGCTTCTGGCCGGCAGCCTGGCCTACACCGGCGGCACTCTCTTCTACCTGAACCGCCGCATCCGCTACAGCCACGCCATCTGGCATATTTTCGTCATGGCCGGCAGCGCCTGGGCGCGCCCAGCATCCAGAAGAGGATCTGTACTTTGAGGAAGTTCCAACACAAGGTCTTTCTGTCCGTCGAACACTGCCATTTCCGTTCGCGTAATCCGGGTACTGAACGCCTCGACAATGCGCGAACAGAGTCATTCGTTTTCGACCGAACTGCTCATGTCCGCCTGTGTCCCGCCGATCCTTCCCGATGAGGAAGGGCAATCTTGAAGTACCGATGATAGGTTTCCGGGAAGGCAATCTTCTACAGTTATTTTTGCAGGATTCCGCGAAGGGAGGAACTTGACCAGCTACCACACAAAGGCCAATAGGAACACAAAAAGTCCGCCGACCGGCCCGACGTCGATACCCTCTCGGAACCTGCAAGCCCAGGGGAATCGCCCCCAAGTGTCGGCGGACACTTCAACAATCTTCCAGCGTCGTTTTATTGTCAAGACTAAAACAATGCACTTACGAAAGCCACATCCCTACTCAGTGAGGAGACAGTTTCGCGTAGTAGGACGTTCCATAGCAGAGTTAGCGTTTATCATGATAAACGCCAACTGTATTGGCGTCGATGAATACCCTATCCTTTAAGCAATAGGCCAGCTATGGCTGTAAGCAAAATGTGCAGCATATTCGCAGTAGCGATACAGAAGCAAAAAAAATTCATTTCCTTTTTTTGAAACCCACAAACCATATCAAACCGAGCTATGTATGTATTGGTTTCCCGTTTTTTTATATTAATGGACGACTATTTTTCTGAGTAACCTGAATTTTCACGACAGCTTAACAACAAGACGCACATTATATGACGATTCATCCCAGGTGTTCCGAGAAACAGGTCCTGATAATGCATGGCTGTTGATTCCATACACAGTTGATTTTATACATAATAGTAAAATTGTCCGAAGTTGAAAGTTCAAATGTAATTGAATCTCTTTTCCTTTGACCAGTTTGTAAAAAAACGGCGCTGGCAGGGATTCGAACCCGCGATATGTTGGCGGACAAGGTCCACCTCCCCTCCTCCCGTGGAGGCATCAGCACCGTCTAGAGCCAATTATATGGTTTCTCTACCGACATTAACAACCATATAAGTATGGTTTATGCAAAAATCTACACTACGCGGCGATGTGGGCACAGCTTTTGACAATGCAATTACTCTACTGTTTTAATCTATGAACCCGCGCAGGGAATACCGAGCGGAGGCTGGACAATAGCGCTTCGTGGTGGAAACACCCCCGCACACGCGGGGAATACTGATGGCGAGGTTCGGGGAGATTTGCTCAAAAGTAGCGGAATGTCAGAAAATGCGGAGGATCGTCGTGGAGGCGTTCGAAATCAAAACTGGGGGAAATTTCACCTCTAAGGGTGTGTCGATCAAATTTAAACACTTTTTAAACAGGGTAGCAGGCAATTCAAGGCGGAACGATCTGAACCGAAGTTAAATTTCCGCCAATACCATGGATTTTATAAAATTATTCCCCCTGACTCAACCGCCTTTCGTGTCTCAGGATCCCACTCCTCGGCTCGGGGGTCGTAGGTTTTACCTTCAGAGAGGGCTCGCTCGAGGCGGGCGACCAGAGCGTCGTGGGAAAGCATGGTATCGAAGAGGGAGAAGCCGTCATCCTGATCCTCCCTAAACCGCTCCTGATATTGATCGATAAGCTCGCCGAGTTTCTTAGACATTCTTCCTTCGTACATAGTGGTATGTTACCTCCTCGCCAGGGCGCTTTCAACCGCTTTACACAAGCGGGGTGCGTAGCCGGTAAGCTCGTTCCACAACGTCGTCTCTCCCGATGCCCTCACGGCAAAGAGGTCGGCCTCGCGCGTTCCCCTGCATGCTCCAATAGCGCATCGGGTGCCCCCATCGTCGAAACACCCCCACCCGCGTGGGGAATACAAAACGCGCCCCGTCGGATCGGCGTTCGAGCAAGAAACACCCCTACCCGCGCGGGGTGCAACTTGACGAACTCATTGACGAGCTTCGAATATCTAGGGTTTCAATCCACACACCCGCGCGGGGTGCGACACGAGATGGCCGATTCGTCCTTGTTGTAGACCTGTGTTTCAATCCACGCACCCGCGCGGGGTGCGACACGTGCAATTGATCGAATACAAACAGGACATTATTGTTTCAATCCACGCACCCGCGCGGGGTGCGACACAACCGAAAAGGATGGAACGCAGTAGTAAAGAGTTTCAATCCACGCACCCGCGCGGGGTGCGACTCAGTCCGAAAGCTCCAAGACCCGCCAGATCGAAGTTTCAATCCACGCACCCGCGCGGGGTGCGACTTGCCGTGAAACACCAATGGAAGGGCTACTGATGGTTTCAATCCACGCACCCGCGCGGGGTGCGACGCCTTATCGAGCAATACGAGCGCGACGACTACACAGTTTCAATCCACGCACCCGCGCGGGGTGCGACCCTAGTATTGAAAACCCAAGGCTGACGATAAAAGTTTCAATCCACGCACCCGCGCGGGGTGCGACGAGAATAAGGGGAACAGTGTTCGTCCCCAAGAGGTTTCAATCCACGCACCCGCGCGGGGTGCGACCAATAATTCCAAAGAACGTATTTTAAGATAAGTGTTTCAATCCACGCACCCGCGCGGGGTGCGACTTGGCGGTGTACTTGCCGGGATTCTCGGCGAAGGCGTTTCAATCCACGCACCCGCGCGGGGTGCGACTCTGTTCGCAATCCGCAAGATCGGCCTTTGTGATGTTTCAATCCACGCACCCGCGCGGGGTGCGACCCGGTGTCGCTGGCTTCAGTGCCTTCACACGGTGTGTTTCAATCCACGCACCCGCGCGGGGTGCGACAATCTGGGTTGTTGAAGAAGAGATTCCCCGCATAGTTTCAATCCACGCACCCGCGCGGGGTGCGACGTGCAACGCTCGCTATTGGGCCTTCCGATATTTCGTTTCAATCCACGCGCCCGCGCGGGGTGCGACCTCGCCTTGCACCCCGAACTCACATATCACGAATATGTTTCAATCCACGCACCCGCGCGGGGTGCGACCTTTATCGCTGCAATATTGTTGGCTACTTCATCATTGACGTTTCAATCCACGCACCCGCGCGGGGTGCGACGCCATCCTGTTTGAATTGCTCGAACGCCGATCTGTTTCAATCCACGCACCCGCGCGGGGTGCGACCGGTCACACTGATCGCGCCCGACGGCTCAAAAATCGTTTCAATCCACGCACCCGCGCGGGGTGCGACTAGAAAGACCTCGGGTCGCGTCCAGAAACAGATCGCGTTTCAATCCACGCACCCGCGCGGGGTGCGACATCGCGGACGCCCGCAACTGGGCATCCGTTACGGGTTTCAATCCACGCATCCGCGCGGGGTGCGACGAGAGTGGGAAGTGAACCAACTCAGCCATGGATGGTTTCAATCCACGCACCCGCGCGGGGTGCGACCATGACATTATCAGATCCATACGCGACAAGACATGTTTCAATCCACGCACCCGCGCGGGGTGCGACCCACCGCCAATCAGCCGATCTCCGAACAAAGCTCGTTTCAATCCACGCACCCGCGCGGGGTGCGACCCCTCGCGGAATTTAACGCGGATCTCGCGATTACGTTTCAATCCACGCACCCGCGCGGGGTGCGACGCGCGGCGAATATGGATAAAGCGGCATGAAGCCAGTTTCAATCCACGCACCCGCGCGGGGTGCGACCCCGCTTCCGCCCGAATATACTGAAGCATTTCATTGTTTCAATCCACGCACCCGCGCGGGGTGCGACTCATCAGTAGATGTAAGGACATCATTGTGTATGTAGTTTCAATCCACGCACCCGCGCGGGGTGCGACCAGCACGCGCTACGATTCGGCCCGCCTGACGTAGCGTTTCAATCCACGCACCCGCGCGGGGTGCGACGCATCCCCCCTGGCTGGGGATGCCCCAAAGCTGGTTTCAATCCACGCACCCGCGCGGGGTGCGACTCTTCATCATTTAATTCATCCCTTGCGGGTAGTTGTTTCAATCCACGCACCCGCGCGGGGTGCGACACGGGCAGATCGTCACGATTACAAGTTGCGGCAGGTTTCAATCCACGCACCCGCGCGGGGTGCGACGTAATTGCTTTTTTGACTTCGGTAATGTTTTTCGTGTTTCAATCCACGCACCCGCGCGGGGTGCGACTGGCACATCGGAACCATTGGCGCCGCGAAAGCCAGTTTCAATCCACGCACCCGCGCGGGGTGCGACCAAACTATTTCAACAATAATTAAAACAAACTATTGTTTCAATCCACGCACCCGCGCGGGGTGCGACGGGGTGTAGGGATGGACTATGCGAAAATGTATAGCGTTTCAATCCACGCACCCGCGCGGGGTGCGACGGCATCCCCCCTGGCTGGGGATGCCCCAAAGCTGGTTTCAATCCACGCACCCGCGCGGGGTGCGACTCGAGCCCCTTGTGTACGGCGTGGCCGTATGGCTGTTTCAATCCACGCACCCGCGCGGGGTGCGACGTAACCGACTGGGTTTTCGACGGGGCGACGTTTGTTTCAATCCACGCACCCGCGCGGGGTGCGACAAGTTGATGGTGGATGGACTGCTACCGATTCATGGTTTCAATCCACGCACCCGCGCGGGGTGCGACGCTTTTACCCAGCGATGCTCGTCGGTATCGTAATAGTTTCAATCCACGCACCCGCGCGGGGTGCGACAGCTCGCCATGCTTGAGCGGATCGACGCGCGAATTGTTTCAATCCACGCACCCGCGCGGGGTGCGACCAACAAGCCGGTAAAACCGGCGTGCTTGACAGTTGCGTTTCAATCCACGCACCCGCGCGGGGTGCGACTCGGGCTTTCCATGCTGACGAACATGAACAATACAGTTTCAATCCACGCACCCGCGCGGGGTGCGACATCTGCTTTCCGGCGAGACGTACCGCGGCGATCATGTTTCAATCCACGCACCCGCGCGGGGTGCGACGTGGAGAAAGTCGATCAGGGCAAACACTACGACGAGGTTTCAATCCACGCACCCGCGCGGGGTGCGACATCTGCTTTCCGGCGAGACGTACCGCGGCGATCATGTTTCAATCCACGCACCCGCGCGGGGTGCGACCTGGAGAAAGTCGATCAGGGCA
>Ga0209749_1002719_pt1 | contig 10914 bp, 7 predicted proteins | sample EPASupsiteSAE347_FD_187267 | JGI IMG/M metagenome (GOLD analysis project Ga0209749, IMG submission 187267) | Bioremediated contaminated groundwater from EPA Superfund site, New Mexico - Sample SAE3-47 (SPAdes) (version 2) | ecosystem: Environmental > Aquatic > Deep subsurface > Groundwater >... | reverse complement strand
CGAGTATGGGGGGATTAGACGACTGGTTGGCCATAAATAGTAAGGGAGAAATTATTTACTGTATTTCCCGTCTGTACAATAACCTGGTCTATAAAATCTATTAGGAGAAAATAATGAAAAAATATACACCGAACACACATAAGTCGATAATCCTTTCAATAATAACGTGTTTACTTTACCTGAATGTGAAATTATTGCCAGCCGATTCAAGCTTCACTTACACAAATGGCGGAATTATCAGAGCGGATTGCTCGCAAAAAATACTGGCGTTGATTTTTACCGGTGGCGATTTTGGTGATGGTGGTTTATTAATCAGAAAAGTACTGAAAGAGATGAACGTGCCGGCCTCCTTCTTCTTCACCGGCGACTTTTATCGTAATCCCAATTTCAAAAAGATTATTTCCGGACTGCACGAGGATCGTCATTATTTAGGCGCCCATTCCGATAAACATCTTCTCTACTGTAGTTGGGAAAAGCGTGATTCGCTTTTAGTGACCAAACAACAATTTGTCGATGATCTGCTGGCCAATTATGCCGAAATGAAAAAATTCGGAATCGAGCAGACCGACGCCCGCTTTTTCATGCCGGCTTATGAATGGTACAACGATTCGATCTCTGCCTGGACAAAAGAGATGGACATTACCCTTATTAATTACACACCGGGAACCCTGTCTAACGCTGATTATACTATTCCGTCGATGAAAAATTATCGCCCGACAGAAATGATTTTCAATAGTATCGTCGATTATGAAAAAAAAGATCCGCAAGGCTTAAACGGTTTTCTGTTACTGATTCATATCGGGACCGATCCGGAAAGAACGGATAAATTCTATTACCGGCTGGCAGAATTGATCGATTATCTTCAGAAAAAAGGTTACACCTTTGTAAGAATAGATAAATTACTGGCATTGTAACATTTAATATATTTGGATTCCGTGATGTCATCGAAATTATTGATTAAAAATTGTCATTTTTATGACAATCCCGCTGAAGATAATCTGACCGATTTGTTAATCGTCGATGGTCAAATTGCCCGAATTTGCCAAACCATCAGTGATTGTGACGCGCCTGTCATCGATGCAGTAGGACGAGTTCTGGCTCCCGGTTTTATCGATATTCATATTCAGGGGGCTGGCGGAGCCGACGTCATGGATTCCGCTGAAGCGTTAACAGTAATCTCGCGTACTCTTGCCAGATTCGGTATAACCGGCTTTCTGGCAACTACCATTGTAAAACCGGAAATCGACAACCGCCATCTCGCCGTTATCGCTCAAAATGTCGGCAAAGACCTGGGTGGCGCCCGAATCCTCGGTATTCATTTGGAAGGACCGTTCATTAATCCGCATAAACGAGGCGGAATCGCATCTTCTGCGCTTTGCCCTCCCTCCTTTCAAATGCTCAACCAAATTCTTGAAATGACGAACGAAACATTACGGATGATGACCATTGCGCCGGAACTGCCCAGTAATCTTGAAATCATCCAGCAATTGACTAAGATTGGCATTGTCGCTTCTTTTGGCCATTCGGCCGCCAATTACCGCGAAACAAAAGACGGACTGGCAGCCGGGATTTCACATGTAACCCACATTTTTAATGCCATGCCGGCATTGCATCATCGTGAGCCTGGTCCGGTTGCGGCAATCTTTGAATCGGAAACGATCACCGCTCAGATAATTTCCGACGGCATACATCTCCATCCGGCAATCATTAATTTGCTCTGGAAAAATCTGGGTAAGAACCGATGCATCTGTATCAGCGATGGCATCCAGGCAATTGGACTTCCCAATGGCCGATATTTATATAACGGACGTGAATATGAATCGTGCAACGGTTCGGCCCGTTATGACGATGGAACACTGATCGGTACCGCAATCGGAGTGAATGAGATCAGCCGGAGATTCCGACAATTTACCGGATGTTCGACGATCGACGCGATAAATACGATTACGATCAATCCAGCCAAAGTAATAAACGATGCCGATCATATCGGTAGGATTTCAGTTCATGCTGATGCCGACCTGGTTATTCTCGATTCTGACGAATCAGTTTTTATGACGATTGTAAAAGGCCGGATCGTTTATCACAAAAATTCAAGCGAATGATAAAAGAGGATTAGCATTTTGTCAGTAATAATTGTGACCGCAGCGTATATCGCCGCTCAGATGCTGTCGGATATCAGCAGTTTAAAAATTATAACCTTTTTAGGCTTCTCGATGGACGCCGGTACATTGATCTATCCGCTGACCTTTACTCTGCGCGATCTCGTTCATAAAACTGTCGGTATTAAAGGCGCCCGCACGGTAATTGTCAGTGCGGCAGTAATCAACCTGTTTATGGCGTTTCTGTTCTGGATTATCGCGCGGATGCCGGGCGATCCGGCTGTCGGCGTACAATCCGAATTTGCCGCGGTCTTATCGCCGGTCTGGCGGATAGTCATCGCGAGTATAATCGCCGAAATCGTGTCCGAATTAATCGATACGGAAATCTATCGGCTCTGGGTTGAAAAAATCACTATGCATTATCAATGGATGCGCGTTTTAGTCAGCAACTCATTTAGCATTCCGGTTGACAGCCTGATATTTGTCTGGGGTGCTTTCGGTGGCGTCTACAGTCAACCGGTCATTTGGTCAATATTTATTGCCAATCTCATCCTAAAAGGAGCCGTCACACTGATCGGCATGCCATTAATATACCTTGTAAAAGAACAAAATCACTAAATCGATGATCATTTTAGCAAAACACATTTTTTCGTCTGATTGAAGTGATTGGCAGTAAACCGATAAAAATAAATTCCTGACGGTAATTTTTCCGCATTCCAGTCAATTGTATAGAATCCGGCCGGTTGTTGTTCGGATACCAATCGCTGTACCAACTGTCCCCGGAAATTAAAAATGCTGAGTTCGACCGATGATCTTTCAGGTAATTGATAGCTGAATCTCGTAGTCGGATTAAAGGGATTTGGGTAGTTTTGTTCAAGTTTGTAATAACCCGGGATTAATTCGTCATTAGCGGCGATCCGGATTCCAGTGATATTTTCCGGATATATTTCAACGTCATCGAACAGAAAACCCACACCGGTTCCGGAAGCATCCGAAACGAAATGAAACCGCACCCAGACTTTTTGAGCGCCGGCCGTTATGTAATCATTCAAACTTATTTGAAATTGCTTCCAGGTCTTCTGAATCCCCGTAAAAGTATAAACCGTGGTCCAGTTTGAACTATCCTGGCTCAGATCAACATAACAGAAATCCTTATTGAGTTCGATTTGATATATTGACCATAACTTCAGTGTCGCATACTGGCAATTCGAGATATCAAATCCTGGCAGGAATGTTAAGGTCGCATCCATATTGTTCGCATACGGAGAATTCCCATTATTGACATGCGCCGCTCGCGCTCCCGAATGGTGATCGATCCTGGTAGTCGCTCCCCAACCACCCCGATAATCCCAGAATCCGTTATCCAGTTCAAAACCATCGACAAAATTAGTTGTCCTGATTGTCGCAGAATAACTGTTATTATACAAATATTTATCCGCAGGACATTCAAGGATTTTCATGTTGAAATTATAACAACCGGTATCCTGAATTGTAAGTGGTTTAAATTTTACGAACAGCATCGAATCGGCCGCCAAACTTTCGACTGAGACCGTATCGCTAAATGGTGAGGTAATTCCATCTGCCAGCGTACAGGCGACCTTGAAATTGCTCTCTGTATTTTTGCCACGATTATAGATTTTTGCACTAACCGAACCCGGCACCATGATCGGAAATTTTTCACCTGGTAAACTAATATCAGTCACCGCCAGATCATGTTCAGGCGTCAGGACAGTCAGATTTATTACAACAAAAGGATTTGTCGATGTCTGATCGTTTGAAAATAAAAAGAGACTGATATCATAATTGTCTGGTTCAAGACCGACGGCGTCTATTGAAACGCGGACGTCTATACTGTCACCCGGAAGGATCGCATAACCATCACTGCTAACCTTTACCCAACTGGCCGGATCACCACCAAAACCCTTTACCCGCATATCACCTTTAGTGTTGCCGTCATTTGAAAAGATTGTCGTGGCTCCATCATTTACCAGGATATCATCAACTAATAATCCAAACAGGCTGGCATCATTGGGAGTGCTGTAAGCCAGATCTGAAGCCAATCCCCAGCGAATGATGACACCATCTTCGCGGAAATCCGATAAATTGAATTCCACCGGCACCCAACCACCGCTACTACCGCCCCAGCCCGCAATGTTATTTCCCAGATTCCAGCCTTCAACCGGGTCGCTGAAACTGTACAGATTCTCACAATTATATACCGGGAAAGTCGGTGATATTACTGCGAAGTTCTGCCCGCCATCAGTAGAAATCCAGACATTACACCCATCCCATCCATCATAAGGCGCAGTGGCACCGGCCGGATTTTCGACAGCCCAATTCCCTTTCCAGGTTAATTTTGGATTTGAAGTGGCAGATAAATCAATCATCGGAGTTTCCAGAAACTGGAGCCAGTGATCCGAATAGCCACCGATATCAGGAGAACCACACCACCAGGAACTATCATCATAAGATTGAAAATCGTCCGGATGGAATGCAAATGTCGAAAGATAATCGATCATCGCACATTCCAGTGTTCCACTGCCGGTATTTTTCACAGTAAATGTAATCTCAGTCGAATCACCCGAATACACAGAACTCTCGACATTTTCAGGGTAAAATGTCAACGACGGTGTATCCAACAATTCATCATAAATAAATGGAATATAGGTTCCTATCCCGCAATTTGCCCACTTTATCCGAAAATAGCCGCTGAGGCCCCAATTCGGCCCCCAACTGTTTTTACAAATCCAGCATTCCTCAGTATCATCCCAGCCAACGATCAATATGGCGTGCCCGCCTTCATATGATCCGGTAGTATGTTCATATGTACCACCTGAATAATAAAAAAAATCACCATAAACATCAAATGAAGCCGATACCGGATGCCGTAAAAGAGCGTTTTTAATATTATCTACAATTTCCTTATCTTTTGTAACGTACCCCCACCCCGGAATGTTAGTGACATTGGATTGCCAATCCGGACTGGCATCTGTACAAGGAATCGAATCAGACGCCTGGTAGACCAAACACGTTTCGGGCGGGATACCGGTCAACATGGCAAAGTCCAGAACGGTTTCGATATTATCGCCGCTACATCCGCCATTGTCACTGCATGAAATGATGAATTGCTCGGACAGATCCGGCATGGCTGTTATATTGTCATTATAAATATTCCACCATGATTCGATCTGGGCAACGCCAGAAAAATCCCAGCAACTTCCACAACCGCCCTGATTTCTGACCGGAGTAATCCAATTACCGTTATTATCACGCCAGTCGAATGCTGCGGGTAAAGTTTTTAACGACGGCAATTCGATCATCGGAACATTTTCGTATCGCGAATGATCTGAATTATTACCCAGTAATTTGCGGCGTTCGGTTACAGTCAGATCAGTCACCCAGTTTTCAGCTGCTTGCCACTTGACGGACTTCTGTGCAATTGCTTCTCTGACTTTCTCCAATTCTTCAGAAGCATACGATACTCCTGTTAATCCAGCAATTATGATTGACCCAAATATCAATGCACGCAAAATTATAGTTTTCATTTAATTTAATCCTGAATTACTTATTTTATGATTGGCAACTTGATTTATGGTAAAAAGCCATACTACAAAAATAAATACTATACCTATGTCGTTTAATCTTTTTCATTTAACTACGTTTTCTCTCTTCAACAATTAAGAAGAGAGTTGAATAATAAATTCCAATTATTAATATTTACTCTTTTTTCTGGCAGACAGATTGGCAGAGAATGCTGACGATAGCATAAAGAGCACACACCGCAGCAAACATCAAGTACCTAGACGGTTTGAGGTCAAATAACATGAAGCCGAATAACTTTTCAAGAATTCCCATGACCATACTGATGATTCCGAGGTAATAAAATACATGACACGCAATCTTGTGACACATAAGACCATCCTCCTTTACATATTTTTAATTCGCTTTTCAATACCAAACAGCTCAAATATACCTCAACATTTAAATAATAACAAGGATCGACATTGTTGATAATTAGTCAAATGGTCGTCTCGATTTGGTTGCAGTAACTTTATCGGAATTATGCGTCTTCAGCCGCTGGCTGACATCTTCTGACATACCAACGTAATGTAGGCCATCCTTTCGACTAACCAATACGTATACCGACCACATATTTTGTAGCGCATAGGGGATTCGAACCCCTGTTACCGACGTGAGAGGCCAGCGTCCTGGGCCACTAGACGAATGCGCCATTTCAATTAAGTCGCTCTGTGCGGCTTTCGCTGGGAAGCAGGGATTCGAACCCCGATATTCAGATCCAGAGTCTGACGTCCTGCCGTTGGACGACTTCCCAATCTACAAAAAGCGGGCTAAATTTACGACCGGGACATCCTAAAGAGCAAGTTATTCAACGGATAAATCCGGCAAATACAAATGCGCCTGCTAATAAAGTCGTCATTAAGAACTGAAAACTTATCGTTTCAGCACTTAGTGGTAATAATTCTTTGATGTGAACAAATGATCTGGTTGATATTCGAATCATGCGTATTATTTTCGGTAATAAAATTATTAAAATAAAAGTCCAGTAGGGAAAATATGATAACAGTGTTAATCCTAATATCCAGATAAGAACGGCAAAGATTATTATACGATAAAGTGTCAGTGCTTTCTGCGGATTACCAATGTTTACAATGAGTGTATTTTTCTCTGCACACCGGTCAGCATTTTCATCCTGCAGTTCATTCACATAAAGGATCAATGCTACAAGCAATCCGGCGGGAATTGACGTCAGAAATACTAACCAGGAAATATGACTGGTTTGGACAAAATATGCTCCCAACACGGTTACGGGCCCAAATGCCAGAAAGATTGTCAATTCACCAAGCCCGCGATAGGCCAATTTCACTGGTATTGCAGAATAAATATATCCGAGTATAATTCCAATCACTCCAAAAATAATTAATGCCGGACGCCCGGAATATCCAATCAGAATTATCCCGATTACAGCCGTGATTACAAATGCGATCAAACCTGCCCGAGAAACCTGTCTCGGCGTTAAAATTCCATTCTGGATCATACGACTGCCACCCGAAAATGGCGTAAAATCCGGATTATTATCATCATTCCCGGTCAGATGATCGTAATAATCATTGAAAATATTGGCCCCGAGATGGGCAAAGATTGTCCCAAACAACGCTAATAAGAATATGACTACATTGAATTGGTGTAATTCATACCAGGCAACCGCTGTTCCCAGAAAAACTGGAGCGATGCTGGCTGTTAAAAATGGGGCTCGATAGGCTTTAAACCATAACAGTAGGAATTTTTTCATAGATCGTTTATCCGTTTATTATTTACCATCTGGTGTTTACAGATTTCGTCGGATAAATTCAAGAAACATTTCGTACATGTGAATCTGCCCTTCCGTATCCGAGACGCCGTGTTTTCGCCCGGGATAGGTCATCATCTCAAAATGCTTGTCTTTTTTAATAAGTTCATTGATCAATACCATACTTTGCTGAAGATGAACGTTATCGTCATAGGTACCATGAATCAGTAGAAAATTCCCTTTTATCTGATCAATGTAATTTATGGGTGAACTTTCCTTGTATTCCGTCTGATGGTCTTTCGGCAATCCCATATATCGCTCGGAATAAATCGCATCGTAATATTTCCAGTGCGATACGGGTGCGATCGCCACTCCGGTTTTAAACACGTCGGCTGCTTTTCCGAGTGCGTACAAAGTCAAATAACCGCCATAACTCACACCCCAAATTCCAATCCGGTTTGGGTCGACATACGGCAAACTTTTCAGGTATTTAACACCATCCAACTGATCCTGCAATTCCAATTTTCCGAGTTGCAGGAAAATCCGTCGCTCCCAATTCCGACCACGTCCGAGTGAACCCCGGTTATCCACCCGAAATACCAAATAACCTTGTTGTGCCAATAATTGCGGAAAAACTCCTCCGAAACGGTTAACGACAGTCTGTACGCCCGGCCCGCTATACACATAAACCATTACCGGATATTTTTTTTGGGCGTCAAAATCGCTCGGATAAAGAATACTGGCATGCAGAATCTCTCCATCCATCGCCGGAATATCCACAAACCTGGTGACGCCGAAATTATACTTCGCATGACTAAAACCAGTATTCCGGTACAATTCTTTGATCGGTCGCCCATCCACAGCATTTATTGAAATCCTGGTCGGGTAATCGATATTAGAATATAAATCTAAGTAATAATCGAAGACGGGCGAAAAAATGGCGGAATGCTCACCATCTCCGCTATCGATCTGGGTCGTAATTCCGGAGTTCAGGTTGATGCCGTAGACATGCCGCTCGAGCACTGATTTTTTAGTTGCAGTAAAGTAAGCAAGACTATCCCGCTCATTCACGCCATTCAGATCGGTGACCATCCAATTGCCCTGGGTAATCTGTTTAATTAATTTCCCTGAAAAATCGTACAGATATAAATGCATATATCCATCATTTTCAGAGTAATAAATAAAATTGCGGGATTTTTTTAGGAAATAGTACAGATCAGTGACATTTAGCCAGTACGGGTCTTTTTGTTCCAGGATTAATTTTATTTCACCGGTTGTCGGATTGCCATATGATAATTTTTTATAATTCTGGAGGCGATTGATTGATTGAATCACAACTAAACTTGTATCGCCCAACCAGTCGATCCGCACAATATATTCGTTCTTCGGTTGAGGGCGTTCCAACCAGACGACCTTCTTTGTAGAAATATCGACAACATAGGCTTTAGCTTCCGGGATTTTCTCGCCGGCGTTGGGATAATATTGCCATTTAACTTCCGGATTGGTCAGTGACCAATCGACCAATGGATAACGGCTTACTCCATTCTCATTGATCTGCAAAAAGGCAATCATCCTGCTGTCGGGAGACCATTGATAAGCCTGTTGCAAATCAAATTCTTCCGCATAAACCCAATCCGGTTCTCCATATAAAAGCGATTCACTGCCGTCGGTGGTCAACTGAATGGTATTTTTCGTCTCACAATTGATAATCCAAAGATTGTGATCACGAACGTAACTGATCCATTTGGCATCGGGTGAAAATTTAAACTGACTCTTGGCTATTCCATCGGTTGTCAAACGTACAATTGCCGTGTCACGACTTTTCACAAGAAACAGATCATTTCCGCCGGTGAACATGAAATAAATGCCTTTCGGAGCCATGATATAACTCGTCGGATCGAGTTGAGTTGTCCGCTCACCTTCAATCCATTTTAATTGACGGTATTTAAAAACGGTATCGACCTGCATCGAATCAATCGTAACTCTGAGTAAATCATTCTGTTCCTGTATGTTTTTCTCGAGATAAAGGACTGCCTTGCCATCCGGTGTCCAGCGATATTGCTTCGCCCGATAAGCAATCGAGTTTAATCCCGGATCGGTGACCATCTCGCGTACAGTCAATTTTCTGGGTTCCTGAGCAAACGCCGTGCAAATAATCAGCGCCGTGCAGGTTATTATTCTGGAGAGATGCATTTCATTTTCCTATTCTAAAAAATTTCCGGACGGCGAAGAGCAATTCATCTTCGCCGACGATTGAGACCGGTTCGACCGGAAGTGATTGTTTAAAATAACGGCCGTAGGCTTTTTTATCGATGCGCCCATCGAGATTAATCACGACTCCGACGTCGTTGATCGAGCGAATTAAACGCCCGACACCCTGACGAAATTTCAGCACCGATTCCGGTACATAATACTCGTTAAACGGGTCTTTCCCATCATTTTTAAGTTTTTCGACATTAGCTTCGATGATCGGTTCGGAAGGCACCGGAAACGGCAGTTTGGTAATCACCAGAATCTCCAACGCCGAACCGATCACATCCACCCCTTCCCAAAAACTATCAGTTCCGAACAGCACGGAATTATTTTCGACCCGGAATTGTTCCAGAATCGCCGTACGGGAAGCGCCCTGTCCCTGAGCTAAAAGAGTTATTCCCATTTCCATGAAAGTCGGCAGACATAATTGGTAGACCTCGTGTAAGAAATTATACGACGTAAACAGCACCAACATGCCTTTGCCGGTTTCACTTGCGAGGCGTTTTATCAAGCGGGCTGTCGCAAATATTTCGCTAATTTCCGTCTCATTTTGGTGATAAGTGTAAAAAGCCATCTGATCGTTATAAAAAAACGGCGATCCGAGCGACTTGGTCACGACCGGATTCTCTTCTATTAAATTCAACCCGCTGCGGTTTAAAACGTAATCAAACGATTCGGCAACCTGCAAAGTCGCCGATGTCAGAATCGAACTCGTAACCTGTTTGAACACTTTTTCAAAAATATCCGTGGCAATATTGAGTGGCGTGCAAACGAGTTCAACACTGTTTTCCTTACCGTTGGCCGCGATCTCATACCAAAATATCAATTTATCATTTTTACCGGTCGTGACTGTCCGTAGTGTCTCGAGATACATTTCGAACATCGCTTTTTGATTCACTAACCGAATACGCATTTCTTCATATTCTTCCGAGTAATCAGCACACAATTCTTCCATTTTAATGTTCAGTTCGGCCAGTAAAATTTTAAAAGTATTCAGTTCGTAAATAAAACTATTGGTTTCAGTTTCAAAATCCGGGAACTCGGTGGCAAATTCTTTGTAGCGCTTCTTAACGCCGAATGATTTCTGTCCGTTGGGAACCATCCCAAATTTATGAGTCACGATTTTCCTGAAAAACGCTTCCGCCGCGATTTTTACGTCAGATATTTTTTCAATAATCGTCTGCCGGATTTGTTCGATTTTATCACGGACTTTTAATTGTTGAGCCAAAACGGTCATATCCACCAGAACACCTC
>Ga0209749_1002717_pt1 | contig 10933 bp, 11 predicted proteins | sample EPASupsiteSAE347_FD_187267 | JGI IMG/M metagenome (GOLD analysis project Ga0209749, IMG submission 187267) | Bioremediated contaminated groundwater from EPA Superfund site, New Mexico - Sample SAE3-47 (SPAdes) (version 2) | ecosystem: Environmental > Aquatic > Deep subsurface > Groundwater >... | reverse complement strand
AAATTCATTCGTAAATTTCCCGTAAGGGATCCTTTCCATTTTGACACCTCCGTATTTGTATTTATTCTACCATACTTTGGTGTCCACTTTTTCCATCATACCTCAATTTTTTTTCGACTTGTTATGATTATGATGAAAACCGTGAACTAACAGGCAGAAAAAATGGAGAATGGAACGATTTCGTCAACGATTTATCATCATATAAGGTCAAATTTGATAAAAAAAATAAGGAATTCATATTCACAGAGGATGATATGGCCAAAATTGCGCGTGACTACCTCGATATGGCGTGGAGAAGTACATTAAATGCTGACTCTATACGTAGGATGACTTGGGAACCATCTAAAGAAGAGATTCGATTCGACGATCTTTGTGATAAGCCTAAATATAAGAAGATAACAGAAAAAATTGAAACAGTAAGTGATAAAGAACTTGAGAATTTGGCAGAAAAAACAAAAGATCCCAATATTAAATTTTTGGTTGAATATGAACTTACGCAAAGGACAAATGCTCAACAGAAAAATCATATGAGAAATATTGGTCGAGAGCTGCATTAGAGAAAAAATAAATCTAATACAAACAAAAAATCCCTGCCCATTCCGCGGGGATTTTTTTATTTTGGCAATAATTTTATAATTTAATTTATAATTCAAAAGTTTTGCGTAATATTGCGGTACCTGGTACCTAGAAGGATGTGATTTCGATATTGTTCTGGGTTATGAGATTAAGGATGTCTTTGTCGATATAGGTTTCGAGTTCGTTAAGGCGGTATTCGCGGTAGGAGCTTATTTTAACCAGCTCATCATCTATAAACGCAGGGTGGCTGCAGACCTCGGTTGAGCCATCGGATAAGTTATTTATGATTTTAATAAAGTTTTCTTTGCTCACCTTGTCGCCGTAAAATTCTTCTATGAAATAATCAGTTGTCTTAACTCCGTTCTGCCTGAAATGTTCCGCCATCGCCGGATTATTGCTTCTTGCCGCGATATTATATTTCTTGGCAAGCTTCATATATATATCTGTAAGCTGGGGCTTTGTGTGCGAATGATGATGCGTGTCTATATGAGAGATTTTTAAACCGAGTTTTAACGCTTTTTCTATCTGGGCTGTCCATTCTTTCTCCACCTGAGAAAAGTCGGCTTTTTCTATGACTATGTCGGGCTTACGCCAGAAACTGCCTTCATCATTTAAAAGTGTCGGCACATCTTTCGGGTCAGAAACGGGTTCCCCGCAGGTAACATTTAGATGCACGCCGGTTTTAAGATTATTGCAGTAGTTTAAAAGCTCAATTTTATTTTCTATCTCCGGCATGTTTATCATGACGGTGGTACTTCTTACTATGCCGTCATTGCACGCCTTTATTATGCCCTTGCACACGCCGTATGTTAAGCCGTAATCATCAGCGTTTACGATAAGTTTTTTCATGCTACCTCTTTTAGTTAGGGACAGGTCGCGACCTGTCCCTACGGGATTTGTTATTATTTAATTCGTAATTTGTAATGTTATTTCCTTTTTTGCTTCTATTGCGCGCCCTAAAGGGCTGCGGCTACCATATGCAAAAAAAATAACGGGGAAAATCCCCGTTACCGTGTTGCGCGGGCTAAAGCCCCGCGGCTACCGATTATACGCTGTTTGGATGAATCCGCCGTATTGCAATCCGTTGTAAGTTACCGCCAGAGCATTTGTAATTTTTCTGTTTGAATAAGTTAGATATTTGCCGTTATAATAAAGCCCGCTGGATGAACCGCCGTCAAGGCATACCGCGTATTTGCATTTTAACGCAAGCATAATCTGAGCGGTCTGCCTCAAACTTACCGCGTTTTTTATTGTCGCGAAAATAAGTTTTCCTTCATCAGTTAAACCAAGCACGCTTCTTTCGGCGTATCCCAAAACTCTCGGATCTTTGAAGCCTTCTTTTTTCGCGTTTAAATAAAGTTCACCGGCAAAAACGAGAGTGGGGCCCGTGCATATCACATGTTCAAATGTGTTCCATGGAATATAATATTTTTTCAACCCGTCCGCGAGATAAAATTCCACGGTGCCGTTATAATTAAAGCCAACAACCGTTCCAACGCATCCGATATTTTCCACTTTGCCGTCAACTATTATGGTGCCTGTGGGCTTATAGGTTATAGTGTCGTGATATGTGCCGTTAATGACGGCGACAGGATTTGTGCGGTTTATGAAAGACGCTAAAGTTTCTTTTGGATATCCGGGCTTTGAGTCATTCTCCGCGACGGCCGGCTTTACATTTACTGAAGGATCTTTTATGTCAACTTCAACCACATTTACGGTAAATCCGCTTATTTTTTTTGTATAGAATTCTACCGGCTGACTATTTACGAGACCTAAAGATAAGGCGAAAAAAACTATTGCTGTGAACAAAAAGACGGCTAATCTTTTCATTTTGCACGCTCCCCCAATTTCATTGGGCGAACGAGCCGTTCGCCCCTACACCTTTTGATTTAATTATAAGGCAAGAAACTCCTAAAAACAATGATTTTTTGTAACAAAAATGTTAACTTTTTGTTACAAAATTGTTAACATTTTTAAGCCAATCTGTTGTAAAATAAGGCGTTCGTGGAACTTTTGCCAATTTTTCTTTATATTTAATGTTTTTTTGCATTTTATTCCTGCGAGACAACATCGGCCATAAAAACAACATAGCGCGGGCTAAAGCCCTGCGGCTACCAATTCGGCGACAGCCCGTTTTTTTTGCAGTTTTTTGCTTACTATGTTATAATATTTAATTATGTTTAGAAAAATTTTAAGTATACTTACTTTTATAGTTCTATTATCCGGCTTTGTTTCTGCTAAAGACAATAATTTTCTCCGTCCGCAAAAATATACGCTTAATAACGGCGTAAAGGTTCTTCTGCAGGAAGAGCATTCTCACCCCATTACCACGATTCAGATATATTTAAAAGCCGGCACCGCGAATGAAAATAGCCGCAATAACGGCATATCGCACGTGACAGAACATCTATTTTTTAGAAATATAAATACATGCACAAATATTCCCTTTAAAATCTCGCTTGAAGAACTGGGCGGATCGTTTAACGGCGAAACCACCAAGGACTACACTTGTTATTATGTAACTTTGCCAAGCAAAAACACAAAAAAAGCCCTGAACTATATGGCAGACGCGTATCTTAATTTTAATTTTTCGCCGGCCGATCTCGAAAGCGAGAAAAAAATCGTGCTCAATGAATACGGTATCTACAGCGATAACATCATGGGCGCGCTTATAGATAAATTAAATTCCATGGTTTTCGGCAATCATCCATACAGCATGTCGCCGATAGGAACCGGAAATAATATCCAGGGGTTTAAACAAGACGATATAAAAGATTTCGTGTCAAAACATTACACGCCTTCAAACACCACAATAATTATTGTGGGTGACTTTAATTCTTACGATGTCATGGATGAAGTGGAAACACTTTTTAAGAATTTTAATAATGAAGATAAAAATAACGGATATCAATATGTGTCATCCAGCGCTTACAGCCAGGAAATTGTGGAAGAAAAAAATATAGACAATTATTATTTCGCGCTGGGCTATAAAACGCCCGGCATAAAAGACGCTAACGAAATTTACGCGCTCGATATTTTAACTTTTCTTTTAGGCCAGGGAGACAACTGTCTTCTTATAAACACGCTTGTAAACCAGAAAAAGCTCGCCGAAGAAATCTCCGCAAGCTTTACCACATCAAAAGACCCGGGTTTATTCTGTATAGCGGCAATAGCCAAGCCGAAGAAATATAGCGACTTAAGAAAAGAGATTCTTAAAATAATAAATGACGTTAAGGCCGGAAATTTTACCGATGAAGAATTTGAAAGGGCAAAAAATTTAATAATAGGCACTTATACCTATTCCAATGAAACAAACGAAGACAAAGCAAAGACTCTCGGCTTTTATGACACACTCGGCGGATATGAGTTTGCCTGCACTTATATTGAGAACATAAAAAAGACAACAAAGGCCGACTTAGTCAGGGAAGCGAATGATTTATTTAAAGGAAACGCTTCTGCCGTAGTATACAAACCAATTTATATTCCTGAAGAAAACCCTCAAAAGGCTAAGATACCTTTTCCTTTCAGCTTATTTAACTGGTGAGTAAAATGAAATTAAAAAACAAAACTTTCATAATTTTTGCGCTTCTCGCGTTTTTACTTTGCGCAACTTCGTATTGCTATGAAGACACCGCCAAAGTAAGGCTTGATAACGGCGCGGTAATCTTGGTAAAAGAAGATTATAAAATGGATATTATCGTTATCAATATTCTGTTTAAGGTAGGCCTTAAACAGGAAGAAGCGCAAACAAGCGGCGCCACAAACCTTATACGGGCGCTCATCTTTAAAGATGATGAATATTCTTCTTACATCTCCGAAAAAATGGAAGATCTCGGCGCGGCGTTAAGCGTGGAAACAATGCCCGATTATTTCAGCATAAGATGTTTTACCACAAAAGAACATTTTAAAGAATGCCTGGACCTGCTTTATTCGGGGCTTGTAAACCAAAATTTTGAAGTAAAAATGCTTGAAACCGAAAAAGGAAAAGTGCTTAAAATTTTAAAAGACCCCTACGGTTCATTCGGTTCCATTTATGATTTTTTCCTGCAGAATTTTTATCAGAACCACCCCTACCGGCTTATACAACTGGGAACATCAACCGCCGTAAGAAATATTGACCCCGTTATAATATCGGGTTTTTACCACAGATATTTCTCGCCCAATAACATGGTGGTGTCGGTCTGCGGCGATTATAATAAAACAACCGCGTTAAAAGAGCTGACTAACAGATTTTCACACATGTCCAGGCAGGAACTGCCTATGATAAAAATAGATTGGGAGCCGCCGTCTAAAGATAATAATCTTTTCTTAAATTTAAGAAGCAATGTCTCGTGGGTAATGATAGGCTATTCGGCGCCAAGTTATAAATCGCCGGATTATCCCATAATGCTTCTTATAAAAAATTATCTTTCCGAAGGCACCAGCTCTCAAATATGGACACAGATAAGAGAAACCGAGGGCTTAGCTTATGACCTTGGCGGATTATTCCCTCAGCTTGAAGGGCCCAGCCACTTTGCGGTTTATGTGGTAACTGACCCGGCTAACACCTGGATTTGCAAGAAAAAAATATTAAATGAAATAAACAATGTACGGAGCGTATTTTTGGACTACAAAACTCTCGATGAAGTTAAGGAAAAAACCCTCGCGAATTATGTTTTATCAAGAGAAAGAGTCGCGTCAAAGTCCATAAATACGGGGATAGCGGAATTGTTTAACATGGATTACACTTATGACGACCGGCTAAAGGACGAAATTTTGGCGGTTACGCCGAGCGACATAAAAAGAGTGGCGAATATTTACCTGGTAAACCCAACGATAATACTCGCGAAACCGTCAATATCAATACAAGACATGTTTTAAAGATAAATAACAGGGGTCTGGCATTGCGCAGCTTGTGCTGAATGAAATGAAGTGCAAGCTGTGCGGTGCCTGACCCTAACGGCGAGCCCGCCGTTAGCGGGTTCGCCGCAAAAGGAAAAAATTGTGATCTACAAACTTGTTGTTTTCTTAACGAGAACGCTCGTAACATTTTTCTTCGGATATAAAATTATAGGGCTCGAGAATATTCCCAAGGACACAAGCGCGATTCTTTCTTCTAACCACAGCAGTTTCTGGGACCCGCCGCTTTTGGGTTCGCTTACTTACCGGCGCACTTATTACATGGCAAAAGCCGAACTTTTTAAAAATAAAATATTCGCGGCTATGATTTCTTTTATGGGCGCGTTTCCGATAGAAAGAAAATCAGCCGACAAAGGCGCCATGACAAGAGCGCTTAAGCTTCTTGAAAATAAAGACAGCTTATTATGCGTTTTTCCGGAAGGCACAAGAAATAAAACCGGCAAAAAGGCGGTTATTTTTCCGGGCGCCGCGTTTTTGTCGATAAGAGGCAGAGCGCCGATTGTGCCCATAGCCATAATTGAAGAAAAAAAGAATAAAAAATCAAAATCACGGCTTCCGTTTAACTCAAAGGTAACAATAAACATCGGCAAGCCTATGTATGATTATGAAAATGAAAACATAACCGCGAAAGAATATGTGAATAAAGTAATGGAAGCGATAGAAAAGTTAAAACAATAACAGGGGTTATTGCTTTAGTCGTCGCTCGTTTATGAATGAATTTTTTGTGATGAACACAAAAAATTCTACATTGGACGAGGGTGCGAGGGCGCGAGGGTGCGAAGAACGTTGAGGATAAACAAATGAAACCAAAAGTAGCAATTGTAGGAAGGCCGAATGTAGGCAAATCCACACTATTTAACCGCCTTGTGGGCAGAAAAACCGCCATAGTGGAAGGCATGCCCGAAATAACAAGAGACAGGATAGAAAATAACGTTTCCTGGTGTAAAAAAAGTTTTACATTAATAGATACCGGCGGCTTTGTGCCGAAAGACGAAACAGACATCAGAACACTCGTTGCCGAACAAACCGCTAAAGCCATTGAAGAAGCCGATCTTATATTATTTATGGTTGACGGCAAAGAGGGGTTAAGCTCGCTTGACCATGACATAACTTTACTTCTTAAAAAAACAAAGAAAAAAGTTTTTCTTCTTGTTAATAAAATTGACAATTTTGAAGACGAAGAAAAAATATATGACTACTATGATTTAAAATTTGAAAATGTTCTTCCAATATCATCAGAACACGGCATAAATACGGGAGACCTCCTTGACCTTATCTGCGCGAACATAGAATTATTTGAAGAAGAAAAATTCACCGGCATAACCGCGGCAATAATAGGATGCCCCAACGCCGGAAAATCAAGCTTGTTTAACGCGCTGCTTGGAGAAAAAAGAAGCATCGTCCATCACATAGCCGGCACGACAAGGGACTCTGTAAACACAGAAATAAAGATAGGCGAAGACACTTTTCTTTTCATAGACACGGCAGGCCTGCGTGAGAAAAGAAAAGTGCACGAAGACATAGAGTATTACGGCAACCTGCGTTCCATAGATTCCATAAAAAAATCGGATGTTGTGCTTTTGGTGATAGATTCCACAACGGGCGTAAAGGCGCAGGATAAAAAAATCGCCTCGCTCATAAACAGGACCGGCAAGGCAAGCATTATCATATCAAGCAAGTGGGATTTAATTGAAGAAAAATCAACCAAAGACGAGATAAAAAAATATAAGAATTTCTACATTCAGAAAGTCAGTGAAGAATTAAGTTTCATAAATTACTCCCCTATCCTTTTTACTTCCATTATCACAAAAAAGGGCGTAAGCGAAATTTATAAAGCGCTAAAAGAAGTGTACGAAGAATTCTGCAAAAAGGTCGGCACACCGAAACTTACCCGTTTTATGCAGAATATCATCTCTACGGCTCCGCCGGTATCGGTAAAGGGAAACGCTTTAAAGATATATTACACTTATCAATCCGGCACTAAACCGCCTGTTATTATTTTTAAGTGCAACGACCCAAAACTCGCGAAACCCGCTTACTTAAGATATCTTGAAAAAAGAATTCGGGATGAATTCGGCTTTACCGGCTGCCCGATAAGACTGTTAACAAGAAGAAGCTAGATATATAACAAGCGGGTTTAAAAACCCGCGGCTACGAATTACATCAATCACGTAGCAGCGGACATTTATGTCCGCCATAATAATTAAAGGAAAATAATTTAAAAATAAGAAAATAATTATTAAGGTGTAATTGTATGATAATAAAAGCCATATTGATTATCGCGGTATGTTATTTAATCGGATCTATCCCGTTCGGCGTCATAATCGGGCGGGTTTTTAAAGGCGTAGATATAAGAGACTCCGGCAGCGGCAACATCGGCGCCGCTAACGCCATAAGAACCCTTGGCATTGTGCCGGGAATATTAGTCCTTCTTTTAGATGTTGCAAAGGGATTTTTCGCGGTATATCTTTCAACCCATTTAATGCCCAACGCGCCCCTAATGAATGTTATCGCCGGACTCACTGCCGTGATAGGGCATAACTCTTCCATATTTCTAAAATTTAAAGGCGGAAAAGGCATAGCGACAACTTTTGGAGTGTTTTTAGCTTTAAACTGGCAGATAGCTTTAATATGCCTCGCAACTTATGTAATAATGGTTTTTATAACAAGATATAGTTCCGTGGGTTCATTATCCGGCACTCTAGCAATGCCGGTATGCATGTATATTTTTCACCAGCCGCCGGAATATTTTTGGTTTTCAATTATTGCCGCGGCATTCGCGTTTTATAAACATAAAGAAAATATCAAAAGGCTCTTAAAAGGCGAAGAAATTAGAATGTTTAACAAATAAGGGGTCTGGCTTCGCACTGAGCTTGCCGAAGTGCGGTGCCTGACCCTTAAGCGAGCTTTTTTATCCCGACCGAAGCGTCGGGAAGCTCGCCAACTAAAGGAGTTCACTATGGAAAAAGCAACGACTATATTAAATAAGGTTCTTGAGGCCGCGATTGCTAACAAAGCCTCCGACATTTTCATAAAAAGCGATCAGGCGCCCCAGTTAAAAATAAACGACGAACTTGTTCCCGTTGAGATGGATAAGTTTTCAGCAAAAATGACTGAAGAGCTTGCCAATGAAATTATGCCCCCTATGCAGAAAGAGATGTTTGCCGTCATTCACGAGGCAAATTTTACATATGTGCTTCCTCAGGCAAGATTCAGGACAAACGTTTTTCTTCAGAGAGGAACTCATTCTTTTGTGCTTCGAAGAATTGAAGATAAAATCCCCGACTTTAAAACGCTTTACCTGCCGCCGATACTCGAAAAACTTTCAATGCTTGAAAGAGGCCTCATACTCGTAACAGGTCCCACGGGAAGCGGAAAATCGACAACCCTTGCTTCAATGCTTGAATATAGAAATGAAAGGGCCGCAAACCATATAATAACGATAGAAGACCCCATTGAATATTATTATGAAGACAAAAAAAGCTTAATAAGCCAGAGAGAGATCGGACAGGACACCACCTCTTTTCAAAAAGCGCTCGAAAACGCGGTAAGACAAGCCCCTGATGTATTGTTGATAGGCGAAATGAGAGACCCTGAAAGCGTAAAAGCGGCCGTCTTTTTCGCCGAAACAGGGCATTTTGTGTTAAGCACGCTTCACTCGCAAAATACGATGCAGACAATTGAAAGAGTTTTAAACTTTTTTCCGACGGCTATTCACGAGCAGATACTTAAAGAACTCGCTCTCACACTGCAGGCAATTATTTCACAGCGGCTCATTCCAAGAAAAGACGGCAACGGCTTAATGCCCGCCATTGAAGTTTTAATAATGAACGCCAGAATGAAAGACCTTATGGCAAAAAATGAACTTTCCACCATTAAAAGAGAAATAGACCAGTTTTTACCCGACGGCATGCAGTCGTTTGACTATGCCATACTTGAATTATACAGGCAGGGCTCAATAACAAAAGAAGACGCCATAAGATTTGCCGACAACCAGCACGACATGCAGTTAAAAATAAAGCTTCAGCCTACATTTATAACCGGAGGGCAAAATGAAGAAAAGCATAGTGAGAGTTAAATCCGGAAAATTCTCGGATAATGCTTTTGTGTTCTGCCTGCCTGACGGCGAAGCAACGCTCCCTCTTGATAAAATAAAATTTGTAAGCTTGGGAATCATAAAAGAAGAGGTTACCGGCCTTAAACCAGAGATGAGCGGTATAAGAAAAAAGCTTAGACAAGTATTAATGGGAGAAGATAAGAATACCCAGAAAAATACCCCTGACATAAGAACAACCTATTTTATAGACATAATCCTTAAAGATTCTCCCGTAATTTACAGGTTTGACAGCTCATATATAAATTATAAAAATTTTCTTGAAGAAACAGAGTTAATATCCATCAATAATTTTAAAAAGTTCGTCGCCAAATTCCGGGATTTTCTCGGGCCAGTTGATGTGACTCCCGATTTTAGAAATTTTTCCGAAAACAACTTAAGCAAAATGTTAAAACATGAAAGCGTGTTTGATTTTGAGATATACAACGCGAATTACGGCAAAAAAGATAACGGCCGGTTAAATATTGAACCTGCGGAGAATGAAGAAAAATGAAGAACCTGTCTATCAGCAAAGAAGAGATAGCGCATACCGCGAACCTCGCGCGGCTGGATATCAATGATAAAGAAATAGAAAAATACGCTGCCGAGATAAACGATATTTTTGGCATTATAGACGCGCTTAAGAAGATAGATACCGATAAAATAACTGAAAAATCTCATATATCAACAACGACAAACAGGTTCAGGGAAGATATCATTAATCCGTCGCAAAAGATTGAAGATACGCTCCGCAACGCGCCGGATGTTGAAAATAATTTTATAAAAATGCCGAAAATAATAGATAGTGAATAGTGGCTAGTGAACAGTGAATAGAAAAACGGTAGCCGCGGGGCTTTAGCCCGCGCTATGAGAGGTAATCTTTGGACCAATTATATAACATGACGGCTTATGAGCTTCATGAAAAGTTAAAAAATAAAAAAATATCATCGGTTGAAATAACGCAAAGCTGTATTGAAAGAATAAACAAGGTTGAAGACAAAATTAAGGCCTTTATAACCGTCATGCCGGACTCAGCCCTTCTTGAGGCAAAAAACGCGGACAAAATTATTTCCGAAAGTGAAAATTTTAATCCCCTTTGCGGGATACCTATCGCGCTTAAAGACAACATCTGCGTAAAAGGCGTTAAGGCAACCTGCGCTTCAAAAATACTTTCAAATTTTCTGCCCACTTATGACGCTGCCGTCGTAAAAAAATTAAAAGAAGTAAATTCCGTTATTCTTGGCAAAACAAATATGGACGAATTCGCGATGGGTTCATCCACCGAAAATTCAGCTTTTCATACCACAAGAAACCCGCATGATCTATCTAAAGTGCCCGGCGGATCAAGCGGCGGCTCGGCCGCGG
>Ga0209749_1002712_pt1 | contig 10951 bp, 10 predicted proteins | sample EPASupsiteSAE347_FD_187267 | JGI IMG/M metagenome (GOLD analysis project Ga0209749, IMG submission 187267) | Bioremediated contaminated groundwater from EPA Superfund site, New Mexico - Sample SAE3-47 (SPAdes) (version 2) | ecosystem: Environmental > Aquatic > Deep subsurface > Groundwater >... | reverse complement strand
TGCTTGCCCTTAAAATGCAGCCTACACAACTGTTTTTGGGGGCAAGTATTATACTATTCCAAGGGGTACGATTCATCCACCGTACAAGTACGGTGGGCTTCTCTACCCCTTGACCCCACGGTCTAAAACAATACGTTTACCTGAAGACCTCTCTGCGAGGATCGGTTATCGCGCGAAGAAGGAAGACGTGGACGAATCCGATGCAATAAGACAGCTTATCAAGCTCGGATTGAGAGAGTATGCAGTCAATCTGTACAGGGATAGAAAAGTAACTTTGAGGGAGGCTTCTGAACTTGCAGATGTGAGCCTGAGAGAAATGCTTGATCTGCTTATGGAACACGGGATTAGGGGAAACGTGACTTTAAAACAGCAGCAGAAGTCACTGGAATATGTTGAAAGGCTGCTGGAATGAAAAGTTTCCTTTCAGGGGGAAATATTTTTAAGAGATTTATAGTGACGTTCTAAATAACCATATGAATGGAAGAACCGTTAAAGCTTTTTACTAATAAGTAGTGCAGAAGTTGAATGAAAGAACGCTACAACCCGCACGAAATAGAGGAGAAATGGCAGCGCAAATGGGCTGAAGCTAAAATATTCCAGCCCGAGCCTGATGCCAGGGAAAAATTTTTCATAACCATTCCCTACCCTTACCTGAATGGCAACCTCCATGCAGGTCATACCAGGACATTTACCATCGGCGACGTGATCGCGCGGTACAGGAGGATGCTGGGCTGCAACGTCCTGTTCCCTATGGGCTTCCACGCCACAGGGACGCCGATCGTAGGGCTGGCTGAACTTATCCAGAAAAAAGACCCTGAGACCATAAGGGTTTACAACCTGCTTCACGGGATACCGCTCGGTGTGCTTGAGACCATCCAGACGCCGGAGCAGATAGTGGAATATTTCAGCAGGGAAGCGGAAGCGGCCATGAAAAGCATAGGTTTCTCTATCGACTGGCGCAGGAGATTCACGACCACAGACCCTCACTATAAAAAATTCATCACATGGCAGTTCAACCTCCTTCACGGGAAAGGGAAGGTCGTTAAAGGCGCTCACCCTGTGCGGTGGTGCCCGAACGACCAGAACCCGGTCGAAGACCACGACATCCTGAGGGGAGAGGATGCCACGATAATAGAGTACACCCTGATAAAATTCAGGCTTGACAGCGATATCCTCCCCTGCGCCACGCTGCGCCCTGAGACGGTTTTTGGTGTCACGAACCTGTGGGTAAACCCGAAGAACCACCATGTGAGGATAAAAGTTAACGATGAGACATGGATAGTAAGTAACGAAGCATACGAGAAGCTTAAATTCACGGATAAGAAAGTGGAACTGCTCGGAGATGCTGATGCCGGAGAACTGATAGGCAAAAAAGTGAAGAATCCAGTAACGGGTTCTCTCGTCCCGGTCCTGCCGGCCTCTTTCGTAAGCCCTGCGAACGGAAGCGGCATCGTCATGAGCGTCCCGGCTCACGCGCCGTACGATTACCTTGCACTGCGCGACTTAAAAGGTGCCGACCTGACCGGATACGGCATTACAGAGGATGTTTCCTCGATACAGCTTATTCCCCTGATCAAAGTGCCGGAGTACGGCAAATACCCTGCAGTCGATGCTGTGAACGAGCTGAAGGTAAAAGACCAGAACGACCCGAAGGCTGAGGAAGCCACAAAACTCGTGTACAGGCGCGAATTCCACGGCGGAGTGCTGACTGAGACTACCGGGAAATATGCGGGCATGGAGGTCTCAAAGATCAAGGACGTGCTGACGCGCGACCTCATCGGGGCGGGAGTAGCTGGTGTTTTCTACGAGTTCAGCGAACAGCCTGTAGTTTGCAGGTGCGGTACGACATGCGTTATAAAGATGGTCAAAGACCAGTGGTTCTTGAATTACTCAGACCCCTCATGGAAAGAGCAGGTCTACAAATGCCTCGGCAGCATGCAGATAATCCCGCCTGAATTGCGGGTCGATTTTGAGAACAAGGTGGACTGGTTAAAAGACAAAGCATGCGCCAGGCGCAAAGGGCTGGGCACAAGGCTTCCCTGGGACCAGGAGTGGATGATCGAATCGCTCGGTGACTCGACAATATACATGAGCTATTACATTATTGCCAAATACCTTGACAGGTTTAAACCCGAACAGTTAAAAGAAGTGTTCTTCGATTACTGCCTGCTGGGCGAGGGCAGCCCTGAAGAGGTTGCCTCAGAGACCGGGATAGCAGCAGATACCATTAACAGCATAAGATCCGACCTGGAATACTGGTACCCGGTAGACCTGCGCTCTTCAGGTAAAGACCTTATCCCCAACCACCTGCTGTTCTTCCTGTTCCATCATGTCGCCATATTCCCGGAAAGATACTGGCCCTGTGCCATTGCCATAAACGGCTTTGTCTCACTTGAAGGGCAGAAGATGAGCAAATCAAAAGGACCTCTGCTCACATTGAAATCCGCCGTAGAGGAGTACGGTGCTGATATCACCCGCCTCTATATCCTGAGCACGGCTGAGCATATTCAGGATGCGGACTGGAGGAAAGCGGATGTCGAAGCCACAAGGAAACAGGTAGAGAGGTTCCATAAGATGGCATACGACATAACCAGGGAGGAGGACGGCGGGGAATTAAAGCTGATCGACAGGTGGATGCTGAGCAGGTTGCAGCACAGGATACGGGAAACAACTGATGCGCTTAACAGGATACAGACAAGAAGAGCGGTACAGAACGCCTTTTATCTCCTCATGAACGACATAAAATGGTACGAGAGGAGGGGAGGTGGCTCTGCCCGCAGGCAGGTACTGAGCACATGGGTCCGGTTAATGGCGCCCTTTACGCCGCACCTGTGCGAGGATATAGGGGAAGAAATGAGCGGGGATTTTATCTCCCTGGCTGAGTTCCCGAAGGTGAACGGGGCTTTAATCGACAGAGGTGCAGAGCTTGCCGAAGAGATAACGGACAATACCCTGCGGGACATAGAGGAGATACTCCGGCTTATCAAGATAAAACCAAAAAGGATAATTCTATATACCTCAGCATCATGGAAAAAAGTGGTTCTTAAAAAAGCCTTAAAGCTTAAAAAAGAGAATGCCCTTGATATGAAAACCCTGATGAGCCAGCTTATGAGCGACCCTGCCATGAAGAGCCATGCCAAAGAGATACCGAAGTTCGCGCAAAAAGTGATCACCGATACCCAGGGAATGGAGCCTGAATTGATGGATTCACTGCTGGAAGTGGATTTTGATGAGAGGTATGCCCTGAGCGAAGCCAGGGAATTCTTAAGCCGCACTGTAGAATGCAATATAGAGATACAGGGCGCTGATACCCCTGAATACGACCCGCAGGTGAAGAGCCGATTTGCATCCCCGATGAGACCTGCAATATACATTGAGTAATCTTAAAAATAATAGAGGTAAATATGGCAACTGCAGAAATGCTTGAGAGGGTACTAAACGACCTTAAACGTATCGGGGGTATTGAAGCCTCAGCCGTCGCAAGCAGGGATGGTTTACTTATTTACTCAAATGTCTCAAGAAAACTCCATGCAGAGACCTTCGCGGCTATGGCGGCTACAATGCTTGGCGCCGCCGAAACAGCTACTACAGAGCTTGGAAAAGGCATTCCAGAAAGGGTTATCGTGGAATCAAAACACGGGAAAATAATCGCCACAGGAGCAGGCCCAAAGGCGTTACTCCTGATCATGACCGAGCCGAACGCGAGTCTTGGATTAATGCTCATCGAGGTATCAAAGGCATCAGAAAAGATAAAAGAAATTCTGGGGTAATAGATATGAAACAGGTTACTACAGGCATAAATGGTCTTGATAGCGTGTTAGAAGGGGGTTTCCTCAGACCGTCAACTGTATTGATAGCAGGCCCTGCGGGAACAGGGAAAACAACCATTGTAATGCAATCCATTTTTAATGCGGCTAAAAACGAAGAAGTGTGCATGTATATCACAGCCCTCTCAGAGCCGATAGCCATGATCAACAACTTCATGTCCAAATTCTCTTTCTACAATATCTCGCTGCTGGGGAAGGGAAATGTGAAATATGTTCCCATAGGTATCGAGACCATACATAAGGGTTCAAAGGCGATCATAGACGAGATGGAAAGGAACATAGAGATAATCAAGCCGGACAGGATCGTTATCGATCCTGCCAATGTATTTGCATTCGGACTGGACAGGGAATCCGAGCGCCGTTTCTATTATGATTTCTTCACAGGCATGAAGGGATGGAACTCACTTGTCCTGTTAACGGGCGAGTTCACTGCTGAGGCTCTTGTTGAAAGCACGCTGAGCTACCTGGTCGATGGGATCATATATATCAGCAATGAGCCCTTTTTAGACCGGAGCATACGCTACCTCAACGTACTCAAGATGCGGGGACTGGCTTTCAGCGGCGGCAGGCATTCATGTAAGATAACGAAAGACGGGTTCGTGGTATTTCCGAGAATAACTCCGGCAGTCAGTACCTCGGTATCAAAAGAGAGGCTGCCCACAGGGATAAAAGGACTTGACCAGATGACCGGAGGAGGCTTCAAGCGCGGCTCGGCTGTATTGATATCGGGCTCAAGCGGGACAGGTAAAACAACCATCGGAACGCAGTTTATTGTTGAAGGTCTTTTAAAAGACGAACCCGCAGTGATAGTCTCGTTCGAGGAAGATGCGCTGCAGATCCGCGAAAATTCAAGAGCGTTCGGCTGGAACCTGGAGGAGTATGAGAAGAAGGACATGCTTAAAATACTCTCCCCGGCTGAATCCGACGTAAATGAATTCACGCTTTCCCTTTACGAAACGATCGAAAAAATAAACGCGCGACGGCTGCTGTTCGATGGCACAGGCAAGCTTCCCCGGATGATGCACAGGTACATACCGTTCCCTGAATATATCAGCGACATTATTAATAACATAAAGAACAAAAACGTCACAGCAGTGTATACGAACGAGGCCTCAAACCTGACAGGAACCACACAGATCACAGGCACAGGCATCTCTCCGACCATGGATACTGTTATCTTGCTGCGGTACGTGGAGATAAAGAGCGAGATGAGAAAGGCTATATCGGTGCTGAAGATGAGGGGAAGCGACCATGATAAGGATATAAGGGAACTTATCATCAATAAGAAAGGCGCTGAGATCAGGCTGCCGTTCAGCGAATACTCAGGTCTGTTATCAGGAAGCCCAATGAAGACGTTATCTGATGCTTTCGTAGAAGCGTTCAGAAAATAATAAGTATGTTAGATCTTTCGCTCCAGAACATCATTGAAATATATGCATGGACAGCGGCAGGTCTCATAATGATATTCATAACTGCCATAGCTAAATTCTATCAAAAAAAATTCGGTATAAAAACGTTCTATTATTTTTACCCTCTTCCGATGATTGTTCTTTTCACAGCAGCTTTTCACCTGTTCTCTTATCGTACGGGTATATCTGAATCAATAGAACTCATCGGCTCCGTCGGTTCTTTTCTTGTAGGCTTCTTCCTGTACAGGTTGATGGTAGGTGTAAAATGAGCTTTGAATTACTGGATGTGATATCCTTCCTCTCCTTTACATTTATACTCTATTTCCTGAGCGTGCTCAGTAAACGGCTGGGTGAGGTCCTGGGGCTAAAAAAATACTATTATCTTTACTATTTAGGCATGGCTCTCATACTTTCAGGCTCTGCTGTGATTGTTCCGCAACTGAATATCGAAAATCCCCTGCTGCTTGGATATATCTTTTTCTCTCTCGGATTGACATGCGGGCTTATCGCATCAGTAAAATACTGGGGATGGCTTCTCAAAGAGCTTTTTAAAGGATGATATGGTGAGAAGAGCATATTTACTGTTTTTCATAATAGTTGTAATTTCAGGCTGCATAGATAAACCGGAAAAAGTCAACCTGAGCATAGCCGTGGAACCCGACATCAGGGTAGATGATACTGACGTCAGAGTAGCTATTGCTCCTGTGGTCTCCCTGAAGGAATCATACGTCTACTACGAGGAAATGATACGGTATATCTCCAAAAAGCTCGGCGGGCCTGTCAGGATAGTCCAGAGAAGGAGCTATCAGGAAGTGAACGACCTGATAAAGAACGGGGAGATAGATTTTGCTTTCATAAGCAGCGGCCCATATGTCGACGGAAATGCGGAATTCGGGATGAAGCTTCTTGTGGCGCCCAGAATACATGGAAAAACAACATATAATTCGTACATAATCGTCCCTGTGAACAGCAGCTACGGGAATCTGCTCGATCTCCGCGGCAAAAGGTTCGCGTTCTCAGACCCTCTGTCAAATTCAGGGAAACTTTATCCCACATACAGGCTCTTTCTGATCAATGAGACACCTGATTCTTTTTTTGGAAAAGATGAATCTGGAAGAGCTAAATTTTTTTACACCTATAGCCATGACAACTCTATTATTGCAGTGGCAGAGGGACTGGCAGACGGTGCATCTGTGGACAGCCTTGCATACGAGTATATGAGAAATACGAAGCCTGATATCATATCGAAGACACGGATAATTGAGGTCTCACCCCCTTTTGGAAACCCGCCTATCGTGGTTCCAAAGGATATAGATCCCTTTTTAGAGCAGAGGCTTAAAGATATTTTATTGAATATGGATAAAGACGATGAAGGTAATAAAATCCTGTCCGAGATCATGATCGACAGGTTCGTGAACATAGATGATAATGCTTATGATTCTATCAGGGAAATGAGGAAAATAATAAAATGATAAGCCTGAGATTTAAAATCATTATATCAACCCTGCTGATAGGGCTGCTGATAATTACAGGATCTCACCTTCTTATCCAGGATATCCAGACCGGAATAATAGAACAGGAGTTCCGCGAAAAAGGATATTTGTTAGCTAGTAATCTTGCATTAGAAACAACAAATCCGGTACTTGTAAATGATTTAATTCAAGTCAGGAACTCAATTGAGGATTTCAAGAGCAGTTATCCGGATATCGAGTATATCTTTGTGACAGATTCTTCAGGAATAGTGCTGATGTATACGTTTGACAGCGGTTTCCCAAAAGCACTTCTTGACCACACCACCCCCTCTAACGTAACGAAGGAATTCGTATTTGAGAGCGAAAGAGGGATAATACATGAATTCGACGCCCCCCTTTTTAAGAACATTGGTTACGTCCATGTGGGCGTATCAGAGAACAGGGTAAGAGCGCAGATACAGGACGCCTCAAGAAGTTTGTTGCTGCTTGCAGTCTCCTCCATGGTGCTATGGGGCGTGTTTATTTATTTTACCGGAAGGTGGTTGACAGAGCCGATCCTCAAGCTCACGGATGGGGCAAAAAGGATAAATAGAGGTATACTGGACCAGAAAATAGATATCCACTCAAACGACGAACTGGGCGAACTTGCAGCAACATTCAACGATATGGCCCTGAGCCTTGACCAGAAGATAAAGGACCTGGTCGCATCAAAGGAACAGACCGAGACCGCGCAGAAGTACCTGGAGACGCTATTTAACAGCATCGATGACGGCATAATAGTCCTGAACATGAAACATGAGATTATCAAAACGAATGAATCTTTCCTGAAGATGCTGGACATGAGCCCGGAGCAGGTGCTCAGCAGAAGCTGCCATGATCTGATATTCGGGACTGCACAGCAGCAGGGGCCGGGAAAAGAGTGTCCGGTCGATACATTGCTGCGTACAAAGAGACCGATAAGGATACTACATGAGACCAGCATTAAAGGGAATAGAAAAATCCTTGAGATCAATGGCTCACTGTTCTCGGACAGCAGGGGGGAAACAGAGATAATACTGGTATTGAGGGACGTTACGCAGGGGGAAATGCTTGAAGAAGAGATAATAAGGAGGAACAGAGAACTTACAGTGCTCAATGAGGTCTCAAAGACTATAAGTGAGACGTTCGATCTTGATAAAATATTATCAAAAACGCTTGATAATCTGTTACGGCTCACAGATATGGATGCAGGAGAGATACACCTGCTGGATGAGACATCCGGGACCTTCGCTTTTAAAATGCATTCCGGGAGGGATGAGGCTCCAATACCGGCGGGGTCTTCTGGATATGGTATTGAAAGCAGGGAGGCAACTATCATTGAGGATTCTTTTATCGGTATCCCCCTGAGACTGAAGGATAAGGCGTTCGGTACGATCATGCTTGGAAGCAGGGAAAAGCGGAGATTCACTGACAGGGACAGACAGCTTCTCTCCTCGATAGGAAGGCAGCTCGGTGTAGCTATAGAGAACATCTCGTTCTATAATAATATCAAATATCTGAAAGAATTCAACGAAGAGATCCTGAACAATGTTAATCTTGCGATCCATGTGGTCGATAAGGATATGAGAATACTTGCTGTTAATGACGAATTGCTTAAATTCGGGAAAGACAAATTCAAAAAAGAGCAGATAGTAGGTAAAAACCTTTTTGAAGTATTCCCGTTACTGAAAGAGAAATATGTGGATAAAGAGTACGAGTATGTCCTTACTAAAGGAGAACTCTTCCAGAGTGAAGAGAGAACAGGATACAATGGGGATATAATCTACACCAGTACCTCCAAGATCCCGATAAAAAACAAGAAAGGTAATGTTGAAAAAATCATAACTGTGATGAAGGACGTCTCGGACCAGAAGAGGCTTGAGGATGAACTCAAAGACTCTTACGAAGAACTCAGGTTAACATATCTGAAGCTCAAGGAGCTTTACAAGATAAAAGACAGCTTCCTCTCAAATATGTCGCATGAACTGAGAACGCCTCTTACATCCATACTTGGATACACGGAGCTGATGCTTGATGAAGATATAACCATAGAGCAGAGGCGTAAGCTTGAGATAATACTGCGGAATTCACAGAGGCTATCCAGGCTGATAAAAGGGCTGCTCGATACGGCGCTCATCGAATCCAGGAATCTGCAGCTCGATATACAGACGTTATCATTATATGATCTCATGTCCGATGTTGCAGAAGATATGAGAACTCTGGCTACGATCAAAGACATACCGATAGATATAGATATTCCACAGCAATTGACGGTTGAGGGTGATAAAGACAGGCTGATGCAGGTATTTTCGAATATAATGGATAACGCCATTAAATTCACGATAAAGGGGAGAATAAATATAAAAGCAGAGGAGGAGAATGGGGATGTACATATAAAAGTGGATGACACAGGCATAGGTATACCGTCTGAGAATCTTGAATTGATATTTGACAGGTCCTACCAGTTAGATCCAACGCAGGCGCAGAAGTCTGAAGGAGCAGGACTGGGCTTATGGGTTTCAAAGAATATAATAGAAGCCCATGCAGGGAAGATATGGGCGGAAAGTAAAAATAGAGGAAGTACATTTCATGTCCTGTTGCCAGGAAGGAAAAAGAATGAATAGAGATGCGGCTGCCAAAAAAGTGCTTGTTGTGGACGACGAGCCCGACACGCTTGAGCTTGTTAAGCTTGTCCTTGAGAGCGGCGGTTTTAAAACGCTGCTGGCTACGAGCGGAGTGGATGCACTGAACCAGGTCGAACTCTCAAAACCTGACCTTGTGCTCCTTGATATAATGATGCCTGATATGGACGGGTGGGAAGTTTTCAGGAAGATAAAGGAGAAATATTCAAAGATGCCCATAGCTATATTAACTGCAAAAGCACAAAATATAGATAGATTGCTGGGGCTGCACGTATTAAAAGCCGATGATTACATAACAAAACCTTTCGGTAAAAATGAATTGATAGACCGAGTGAGGAAATTGACCGGCACAACGTAAAGGAGACAAAAACCAGAAAATTGATCAGGACAAATGGAGAAAACATGCAAGAAACAAAACACACAATCCCGTTCTATACTGAGGAACGATGGCAGAACTGGATAAACAAGGTAAAGGAAAGCGGTTTTAAGCTCGACGACCAGGAGAAAGGCGCTGTTTTCGTGTACATGGAAGATGATGTTGTGCTTGCATGTTTGAAAGTGATAGCAAAATACGATAGGAACCTGCTCTCCAACGAAGACGCGCTGAAAAATCTTACTGAGATAAAAGAAATAGTCCTTAAAAAAGTCGAACCCATAAACGAGGATATCGACATGATGATCGAATCCGTACAGCTATCATTGATGGGCGTTTTCGCGTCATGCGAATGCTATGTGGAAAAGGCATTCGAGAAGACCAAATCCCTTGACAAGCTTATAAAGGGCGCGGTGGAGGCGGAAAAGGAAGAGAACATGGGGGCTGCTCTTGGCCATATCGCAGAGATAGGCGCAAATATCCTTGCAGGCGGGAAGATCAGCGAGAAGGCTCTGGATGAGGTCCCGGAGGGACTTGTGGCGGAGTGGCTTGACGGTATAGATTCGATCAGCGCCGCGATGGTCGGGGACCAGAGCTACCGCGAGGACGAACCTGATGAGGGCGATTAGAGAGATATGCTGATTCACAACATCCTTGGTCTTGAGAAAGACGAGAACATATATTTCGTTGAAGAGAGCTATGCAGCTTTAAAAAATAACAGGTTGTCCCTGCATTATCTGGAGAATATCCAGAATTGCCCTCCTGAGGAGATAGACGGGATAGAGGATGAGAACGGGACTATAACCGGGCTTGTCCTGTACAACCAGGAGACGGAGGATACCCCTGCGTTCCGGGCTGTTTTTACGAACCTGATATCATCTACTTCTGTGCCGAACGCAAGCAGCAGGCAATTCTCCGATATTGCAGGAAGTTTAAAGCTGAACAGGGTGCATAAAACTAGCTGTAAAGAGCTTAATACAGCGATAATCGAGTACTATTCTTTAGAGCTTGTGAACAGGCAGTTATGCGAGAACTGCCGCATCCCAAAAGAGCCCTACGAGATGGTCTATATCGAAAGCAGGAAAACCAGGCTGAAGGAACTGCTCGATAAATACCGGCTCCAGGGTGAGATACTTGAGATATGCTGCGGGAACGGCATGTCCACCCTGCCGCTGCACGATATGGGATATACCCCTCTTACAATAGATCA
>Ga0209749_1002709_pt1 | contig 10968 bp, 6 predicted proteins | sample EPASupsiteSAE347_FD_187267 | JGI IMG/M metagenome (GOLD analysis project Ga0209749, IMG submission 187267) | Bioremediated contaminated groundwater from EPA Superfund site, New Mexico - Sample SAE3-47 (SPAdes) (version 2) | ecosystem: Environmental > Aquatic > Deep subsurface > Groundwater >... | reverse complement strand
AGTTTCAGAGCTTAACTTGGCAACAAAAATGTTCATGATTGAGAAAAAAAAAGGTTTAGCATTAGTACTAATACAAATATCAGGTAATTTTCATTAATCTGTTTATCTGATGATCAGTTTTTTACACTTTCCCGGATCAGGATAATCCGAAGCTAAAGCCCATTTGGCTATCTTCGTCTTGTGCCACAACACACCCACACGCACACTGAAACACACACCCAACTTGCCCGGATGCCCGTTTTTATCGTAAATTGTCAATTGTAAATATGTCTTATGCCTTTCAAGATCATATCCGATTTCGTACCCACAGGGGATCAGCCTGAAGCCATCAGACAGCTAACTGAGGGATTGAAGGCGGGATTACCTTACCAGACCCTTCTCGGTGTCACCGGCTCGGGCAAAACTTTTACCATAGCGAACGTGATCGAACAGGTTCAACGCCCTACCCTTGTGTTAAGCCACAATAAAACCCTGGCCGCGCAGCTCTACGGAGAATTCAAAACATTTTTCCCTGAAAGCGCCGTAGAATATTTCGTTTCCTATTACGATTATTATCAGCCTGAAGCCTATCTCCCCGTAACCGATACCTACATTGAGAAAGATCTCTCGATCAATGCTGAAATTGAAAAACTGAGGCTAAGTGCAACGGCTGCCCTTCTGTCTGGTCGCCGGGATGTGATCATTGTGGCTTCGGTCAGTTGCATTTACGGTATCGGCAATCCGGATGATTTCCACAGCAACACCATATCTATCCGGAAAGGGCAGAAACTGGCCAGGAATAAATTCCTTCGGATGCTGGTCGACAGTCTCTACAGCCGGAATGAAGTGGAGTTCACCAACGGGGATTTCCGCGTTAGGGGCGATAGCGTTGATATTTACATTGCTTATGGAGATGTTGCTTACAGGGTCCTATTCTGGGGAGATGCTATCGAAGAGCTGGAAATATTCAATCCGCTTACAGGGACCATCATCGATAAACCTGAGTATCTCACTATATACCCGGCCAACATCTTTGTGACTACCAAAGAAAGGATCAAAACAGCCATCCATCAGATCCAGGATGATCTGGTAACCCAGGTCGGATTCTTTCATGAGATAGCTAAAAACCTCGAAGCTAAACGATTGGAAGATCGGGTGACTTTCGATCTCGAAATGATCAGAGAACTGGGCCATTGCTCGGGCATTGAGAATTATTCCAGATATTTCGACGGGAGGGCGCCGGGTACGCGGCCGTTCTGTTTGCTGGACTATTTCCCTGATGATTTCCTCACCATCGTGGATGAAAGCCATGTGACCATACCACAGATCAGGGCCATGTACGGAGGCGATCGTTCCCGGAAGCAGAACCTGGTGGAATATGGATTCCGTTTGCCCGCTGCAATGGATAACAGGCCTCTGAAATTCGAAGAATGGGAAGGTCTTACCGGTCAGACGCTATTCATGTCGGCAACACCGGCTCCCTATGAACTCGAGAAATCAGAAGGAATTGTTGTTGAACAGGTTATCCGTCCAACCGGACTGCCTGATCCGGTGATTGAAGTAAGGCCTTCAGGAAACCAGATCGACAATTTGTTAGGGGAGATCCGGACACGCGTGAAACTCAACGAGAAAGTACTGGTAACCACCCTGACCAAAAGGATGGCCGAAGAACTGACCAAATACCTCAGCAAGATCAATGTCAATTGCCGTTATATTCATTCTGATGTAGAAACACTCGAGCGCGTTGAGATCATGGATGGCCTCCGCGGTGATGAATTTGATGTACTGATCGGGGTTAACCTTCTGCGGGAAGGCCTCGATCTGCCGGAGGTTTCCCTTGTAGCAATTCTGGATGCCGATAAAGAAGGCTTCCTGAGATCCGAAGTCAGTCTGACCCAAACAGCAGGACGCGCTGCCCGTAACCTCAACGGATTGGTGATCATGTATGCTGATAAAATCACACGGAGCATGCAGCGGACCATGGAAGAGACCGAAAGGCGACGTATAAAGCAGTTACAGTACAATGAAGAAAACGGGATCACCCCGCAACAGATCACCAGGGCCCATAAGTCAACCATGGGACTGGCTCCTGGCAAGAAGGGAAGGAAATCCTATTTTGAACGCGATAAGCCTGATATTGCTGCCGATCCTGTGGTCAGGTATATGGATAAACCCGCACTGGAAGCCATGATTGAACACACGAAAGCCTTGATGAAAAAGGCCGCTGCTGATCTGGACTTCATTGAAGCCGCACGATTACGCGACGAAATGTACGTATTGGAAAAGAAATTGAAACAGGGGTAAACTAAGAGGGGACTCAGGATTCTAGATATTGGATTTTGGATTTGAGATTTTGGATTCTGGATTCCAGAAAAACCAATATCCGATATCCAGCATCCAGAATCCAGAATCCGGTATCTATCCCAGATAAGTCTTGAGTAGTTTGCTCCGGGAAGTGTGCCTTAGTCTCCGGATTGCTTTTTCCTTGATCTGGCGGACCCGTTCGCGGGTAAGGCCGAATTTCTCGCCAATCTCTTCAAGGGTCATTTCCTGGCAGGCAATACCGAAGAACAGTTTGATAATATCCCGTTCCCGTTCGGTAAGGGTAGCCAGTGCCCGGTCAATCTCGCGGCTCAGGGATTCGTTAATGAGAGAATGGTCGGCATCCGGTGAATCATCATTGATCAGGACATCCAGCAGGGAATTTGCTTCGCCTTCAACAAACGGAGCGTCAACGGATATATGACGGCCGGAAACCCTTAATGTATCGGAAATTTTCTCTGCCGGAAGATCCAGCTCAGTGGACAATTCTTCAGCCGTAGGCTTTCTTTCATGCTCCTGCTCGAACCGTGAATAGGCTTTATTGATTTTATTCAATGAACCTACCTGGTTAAGCGGAAGACGCACAATACGCGACTGCTCGGCCAAAGCCTGCAGAATGGATTGACGGATCCACCAAACAGCATAAGAAATGAACTTGAAACCACGGGTTTCATCGAACTTTTCCGCTGCCTTGATCAGGCCAAGGTTACCCTCGTTGATCAGGTCAGGCAGACTGAGTCCCTGGTTCTGATATTGCTTGGCAACTGAAACGACAAACCGGAGGTTTGCCTTGGTCAGTTTTTCCAACGCTTTCTGGTCCCCCTTTTTTATTCGTTGGGCCAGTTCAACTTCTTCTTCTACTGTAATGAGCTCTTCCTTACCAATTTCCTGCAGATATTTGTCAAGTGATGCACTTTCTCTGTTGGTAATGGATTTGGTGATTTTTAGCTGCCTCATATAAGCCGTCCGGTGAACAAAATTTTCGCAAAGATAGACTTTTAACGTCTAATAACCAAAAAGGTTGCATCCCGCTAAACGGGAAATTAAGATGGGGCTGCCACCGGGTTCGACGACAGCCCCACCAGACATACAAAACTATTTATCAAATGTCAGGTAAGCATATCGTCCGTTCGGCATAACACCCTCAATCAGAATGGGTTTTGATCCGGTATGCCGTTCGATGGCGATTCTGACATCCTGGACATCATTTACCTTAAAAGATTTATCAATATCGGTGATGATAAATCCTTCAGGAACACCAGCGGCTTTCAGCTTTCCATCGTGCAATTTAACCACCCTGACCCCATAGGTGATATCATACTTATCCAGATCCTTTTCACCAAGTTTTTCAAGATCAGCGCCGAGGTAGGCCCAGAATTCTGCCGATCCAATGGTCTTGGTAGTACCGGATTCGGTCTTCAGGGTTACCTGATAGTTTTTTTCGTCCCCTTTCCGGTTGACGGTAATGGAAACCTTATCGCCCGGGCGGTGCGGAGAAATCAGTTCCTGAAGATCCGGCATCGAACTGATCTTTTTTCCATCGAGAGCTACAATTACGTCACCGGTTTTCAGTCCGGCAGCTACAGCTCCGCCATCTTCGGTCAGATCGCTGACATAGACCCCCTGGTTTACTTTCAGATTTTCCCGATCGACCAACTCCTGAACTACCGTTCCTCCCTGAATACCCAGAACAACCCGCTGCACCTGCCCATATTCCAGAATATCGTTAACAACTTTCTTGGCAATGGCTGAAGGTATGGCAAATGAGTAACCGACATAGGTACCTGTTTGTGAAGCTATGGCTGTGTTGATCCCAATGAGTTCACCCGACAGGTTTACCAGCGCACCACCACTGTTGCCCGGGTTTACCGCAGCATCGGTCTGGATAAATGATTCAATAACTGAACGTGCATCATCCTGATCCTGTTGTTTAAATGGATTTCTCTGAGCATTTCCGATAATATTATTCCGGCCTTTGGCACTAATGATCCCGGCAGTCACGGTAGTTCCGATATCGAATGGATTTCCGACTGCCAAAACCCAATCTCCCAACTGCATATCGATTGAACTTCCGAAAGTCAGGAACGGCAGGTTGTCTTCTTTTATTTTAATAACGGCAACGTCGGTGTTGGGGTCCCGTCCAATAATTTCAGCCTTCTCTATGCGCCCGTCATTAAGCGTAACTTCAATACTATTCGAATTGTCGATAACGTGGTTATTAGTCACAATATATCCATCGGAAGAAACGATCACACCCGAACCGTATCCTGTCGCTTCCCGATTAAAAGTTTTGGGATTGCCAAAGATCCAATCCTGCAAATTATCATATCCGTATTGCTTGTAATTCGTCACCGTTTTGACGTGAACGACAGCATGAACCGATTTTTCGGCTGCAAGCCTGAAATCAGGAGCAGCCATGGATCCGGGATATCCGGTAAACTGGACCGGAATTGCGGATTCTTTCTGTACAATAACAGTTTTTGGCTTGTTGAGGCCCGAATAAACGATTACACCAATCAGGCTTCCTACAATGGCCATTAGCACTAATCCAACTATTCTTTTCGCTTTCATATTTTACAATTTTATCACTGATACTGTTTTTATTCTCAATTTTGTGACAAATTTCAAAAAGTATGCCTATTGTGTCTGTAACGGTCGAATATATACAAGAGTTGCAGTACTTTTCGAAAGTTTAACACTCCTTATAACTGGCAACCGGCATCTTTAACAGTCGTTAACAAAATGGGAACACTCGGGTTTCAAAAATGGCAGGGAGCCGGCAATGATTTTATCATCATTGACAACCGGGAGAATCAGGCAAATTGGCTGAATCAGGAGATTATCAGCCGGTTGTGCGACCGACATTTTGGCATAGGTGCCGACGGACTGATGCTGATTTCACAGGTGGCCGGTTATGATTTTGAAATGCAGTATTACAATTCCGATGGCTGCAGGGCAGAAATGTGCGGTAATGGCGGCCGGTGCATCGCAGCCATGGCTCATGAGCTGGGCATGATCGGTAAGGTAGCCAGATTCCTGACAACAGACGGCGTTCATGAAGCCAAAGTCATCAGGCCGGACTGGATACGGTTGAAGATGAAGGAGGTTGAGAAGGTTGAGGAGGTTGAGGAGGTTGAGGAGGTTGAGGAGGTTGAGGAGGGTTTATCCAATGGAGTGTTTTTGAATACGGGGGTGCCGCACCTGGTTCTGTTTGTAGATTCGGTTGACCGGATCGATGTTGAGGCGCTCGGACGCAAGCTCCGGTTTGACAAACGGTTTGCGCCTGCCGGGACCAATGTGAATTTCGTACAGGTCAATAATAACAATCTGATAATCAGAACATACGAGCGGGGTGTCGAAAGCGAAACCTTAGCCTGCGGTACCGGGAATGTTGCTGCAGCCATTGCATCAGAATGGCTGTTTAAAACAGGTTTTTCCGAATACATCTGTCATGCCGCCGGAGGGGATCTGAAAGTGACCTTCCGGAAGGAGTCCGATGTCCGTTACACGGAGATATACCTGGAGGGGCCGGCAACCAAGGTCTTTGAGGGAAGGTACTTAACCCCTTAGAGTTGTCAACTCTCGAAAGAGTTGACAACTCTATCTTTGGCTAGGCGTCAATTTTGGCGTACTTGGCGTTCTTCTCGATAAACTCGCGTCTTGGGGCCACTTCGTCGCCCATCAGCATCGAAAAGGTACGGTCGGCAGCGGCTGCATTGTCAATGGTAACGAGCCGCAGCGTACGGAATTCCGGATTCATGGTGGTTGTCCAAAGCTGTTCGGCATTCATTTCACCCAAACCTTTGTAACGCTGGATGTGAACTCCGCTGTCCTTGCCTCCACCGAGCTCCAGGGTCAATGCGTCACGCTCAGCATCCGTCCAGCAATATTTTTCTATTTTCCCTTTCTTGACGAGGTATAGAGGTGGGGTTGCAATATAGACGTGCCCGTTTTCGATCAGCGACTGTAAATAACGAAAAAAGAATGTCAATATCAGGGTGGTAATATGGCTTCCATCGACATCGGCATCGGTCATAATGATAACCTTATGGTACCGCAATCCTTTCAGGTTGACCTCTTTACTATCCTCATCGGTTCCAATGGATACCCCAAGGGCGGTGAAAATATTCTTAATTTCTTCACTGTCAAAAACCTTGTGTTGCATGGCCTTTTCAACGTTCAGAATCTTGCCCCTGAGAGGCAGGATAGCCTGGAACTGCCTGTCGCGCCCCTGCTTGGCAGTACCGCCTGCAGAATCTCCCTCAACCAGGTATAATTCACAGGCTGCAGGATTGTTGTCGGAACAATCGGCCAGTTTGCCCGGCAGTCCGGAGCCGCTGAGTACATTTTTTCGCTGCACCAGTTCCCGGGCTTTGCGTGCTGCATGACGAGCCGTGGCCGCCAGTATGACTTTATTTACAATGGCCCTGGCCTCTTTTGGATGCTCTTCGAGGTAATTCTTGAGCATATCGCTGATGGCCTGGTCCACGGCAAGACTCACCTCACTGTTACCCAGCTTGGTTTTCGTTTGTCCCTCGAACTGCGGTTCCTGCACCTTGACCGAGAGGACTGCAGTCAGGCCTTCCCTGAAATCATCACCATTGATGTCAATTTTCAATTTGGCCAGCATGCCCGAGTCATCGGCATAGCGTTTCAGCGTACGAGTAAGTCCGCGACGGAAACCGACCAGGTGGGTACCACCTTCAATGGTATTGATGTTATTGACATAGGAATGGACGTGTTCATTGAAGGTCGTGTTGTACTGCATGGCAATTTCCACCGGTACTCCTGCTTTTTCCGTTTCAATGCAGATGGCTTCGTCGATCAGCTTTTCCCGGCCTTCATCCAGGTAATTTACATACTCCTTGAGCCCTTCGGTGGAGTAAAACTCTTGAAACAGGAGAGATCCATCTTCAAGGGTTACCCGCTCATCAGTCATGGTCAGACGGATCCCTTTGTTCAGGAAAGAGAGCTCCCGGAGCCTGTCGGCCAGGATTTCAGCTTTATATTCAGTGGTAGTGAAAATTTCAGGATCCGGAACAAAATGGATTACGGTACCGGTTCTATCCGATGATCCTATTTCTTTCACAGGATTAACAGGATTGCCTTGCCTGTACTCCTGTTCATACATTTTCCCGTCACGATGAATTTCAGCGCGCAAGTAGATGGACAGTGCATTTACACAGGAGACTCCTACCCCATGTAAACCTCCTGAAACCTTATAACTATCCTTATTGAATTTCCCACCGGCATGGAGAACGGTCATCACTACTTCGAGAGCTGAACGGCCTTCTTTTTCATGCATATCAACAGGAATACCCCTGCCATTGTCAGTTACCGTAATACTTCCGTCTTTTAGTATGATCAGATCTATATTCTGACAATAGCCGGCCAATGCCTCATCAATTGAATTGTCAATAACCTCGTAAACCAAATGGTGCAATCCCCTTTCGGAAATGTCGCCGATATACATGGCAGGACGTTTCCGCACAGCCTCCAGGCCTTCTAAAACCTGGATGCTATCCGCTGAATAATCATTACCATTTGACCCGTTCTGTAAGTCACTCATATTATGATTGTTATAGTAAATTTGTATCCGACATTAAAAATCAGACAAAGATAGAAAAATGGCCCGGTTTTACCGCATAAAACCGGGCCAAAATCAGGATAATTATCAACAGAAAAATAGCTTCGTAATTTACTGATTTTCTGATATGTACAAATCAGAAAATCCAGAACAGCCCACCGATGAAATTAATGCCTTGCATGGGATAATTTTGCCAGATATAGTATTTGTCTGAAATCAGGTTATTCACCTGGGCAAAAACCGACATCCAGGGGGTAATCCGATATTCGGCTGCAAGGTTGATATCAATCAGCCCGTCGATCTCCCTGGCAACCGTGACGGAAGGATCCGGATCGGGAACGCTGTACTTCCCAAGCATAAATAGTTCAGCCTTGACCATGAGCTTTTTCTTCCAGGCATAACGGGTGGTGAAATTAAAATCCCAGCCGGGCTTATGCCAGGGGGCAGGCAGCGAATCGAGGTTATACTGGTAATAATTGCCTTTCAAAATAAATGACAGGTTCTCGCTTTGCCTGAGCGACACTTCCCCGCCCATTTGCAGGATGCTTCCGTTGTCGTAAACCAGGTCAAAGGTGTTGCGCAACGGATTGGTCATCACAGGTACAAAGAACATGAGATTGTTGGCGTCCTCCCACGACACGGCCAGGTTAAAGGCCACCATCGGAGAGAACCGGCCCCGTAAACCCCCATAGGCAATAAAACGATGATTCGTAGGCAGAATGGTGACATTATCCTTGATGTAAGGATTCTCCCGGGAGACGGAGCGCAAGGTATGATTTTCGTAATATCCGTTTAAACCAACATAGGGAACCAGGAGATCGGTAATATTGATCTCCAGCTTTACCCGGGGATAAAAGAGAAATTTCTCCGCGTTGCGGTCCATGGCTACTTTCGGACCGGCAACCAGGGTAACATAATTCCAGGTGAAACCAATCCAGGGATCGGCATAGGCAACCGCATAACTCAGGCTGTCGGGTTGATAGGTTCGATTCACATAGTCGGCGCCTATCTCGCCACCAAAGGAAATTTTATCAAATGCTTTAGACACAGTAACATCCAGTTGACCTACATGTTCCATATCCGGTTTCAAGGAATCCGGTGGCAATTCGGTGAGGCCTAAACTGTCTCGTTTAAACAAGAGGAAATCATATCCGCCGTCGATACGGTATTGCCATCCATTCCTGCTCTTCTGGTCGGATTGAAGGCTCAGCCGGGAGCCCAGGTTAATGAACCGTTGAACAGGTATCGAGTCACGCTGGGTGGGACGGTCAACCCAGGGGACCACCGGGTTTCCGCTTGCCAGGGTATCCGTACTGTACCCGAAGAGTGAATGATGATCCTCCTTAAAATAAACCTCCGAAGTAAAAGTTGAGTTCTTTAAATATTGCTGACCGTAAAGTTTGAGGTTATTGTATGCGTAGCCGGCATAGGTTTTTCTCTCATCAGCCATTTTTACAAAACCCTGAGATGAAATATGACTGGCATCAATGCCCAGGCTGCTCGTCGGATTCCGGAGTGTATGTATGCTCAGGCTGCCCATAGGGGTCCAGTAATTGCCCATTCCCAGGCTGACCGTAGAATGTTTCAGATCCTCCTTGCTTTCAGGTCTGAAACCGGAAGCTTCGAGACTGCGGATCCGGAGTAGCGGACTGATACGGGCCGGCTGAATAGAATAGTCAAAATGAGTCGGAATGCTGACCGAATCATCAAGCTTCGGAATGAACCTTGTTTTGAAAGCATCGGCAACCGTCGGGCTGTAGGGCCGCACAACGCTTACCTCCTTGGTCATGCCTTCCTGCGCAGCAGCCTGTCCGTTGATAACAACCAGGAATGCAAGAGCTGCGGACAATACCCTGATGCCTGTTAGCAGATATTTTTTCATGATCACGCTATTTTTCGCTTGTTTGATTTTCGATCCATGTGAGTTTCTCCGCAACCGTATCCAGTATTCCGTCGTCCTTCACGATGTAAGTTTCCTTGAGAATCTGAAGAGTTGCTTTGGCCTGGAACAGATCCTGCCGTTTCAGGTAGATATCAGACCATAGGATATAAGCCTTGGCGAGCCAGTACTGATGGGTTGTGTTCAGTTCGAGAAAATCAAGAATCTCTTTTTCAGCCTGGTCAGCCTGGCCTTGCCGGAACAAGATGTCAGCTTTAAGGTATTTGGCCTCGGCCCCTTCTTTGTTTTTAACATCTTTAGCCACGCCGGACAAAATCTCCAGGGCTTTATCCCGATCACCTTGTTCGAGATAGGATTTACCCAGTATAAATGAAGCCTCACGGGTGATTTCATCAGGTATCCGGCCACTTCCAAGGACTGTACGGGCTGATTGGATCACTGCTTCATAGTCCTTCTGCCGGTAAGAGCATCTCATGATCCCGATACGGGCATCAAGGATATTCTCCTGGGCATCGGCCTGTTGTTCAAGTTGCCGGTAGAGGATCATGGCCCTATCGAAATTGGACTGCTGATAATAAATCTCCGCCGAACGGGCAAGTGCAACTTCTGTAAAGCTGTTTGAACCGCGTGCCAGCAAGTAGGAATAGGCTGACAGTGCCTCATCCAGTTCATTGGACCGGTAATGGCAGTCTCCTTTATAGAAATAGGCATTCAGAAGAAAATGTCCTTGCGGAAACCTTGAAATATATTGGGCGAAATTTTGCTTGGAACGATCGTAATTCCCCTGGAGGTAAATGTTTTCGGCCGACATATAGATCAAGCTGTCCTGTTCCGATACGGAAATATCCACATTCTTTCCTGCAGACTGGACATAAGAGAAGTACTCATCCACACGGTTCTCTTCCACGTAGATATTCTTGATTCCATTCAATGCATCAATAGATTCCTGTGTATCGGGCCAGGTAGAAACCACCTTTTTATACATGGCCAGTGCTTCTTCGTTCTGGTTGGAATTATAATAGATCAGGCCGAGCTGTATATAGGATTTCCTAACGTATGAACTGTTTGGAAACCTCTGGATCAGATCCTTAAATGTCCGGATCGCATCCATTGACTGGTTCAGATCGACATAGGAACGGCCAATTTCATACAGGGCATCATCGATATACGGTGATTTCTG
>Ga0209749_1002707_pt1 | contig 10982 bp, 9 predicted proteins | sample EPASupsiteSAE347_FD_187267 | JGI IMG/M metagenome (GOLD analysis project Ga0209749, IMG submission 187267) | Bioremediated contaminated groundwater from EPA Superfund site, New Mexico - Sample SAE3-47 (SPAdes) (version 2) | ecosystem: Environmental > Aquatic > Deep subsurface > Groundwater >... | reverse complement strand
CCATCGCGCGGCCCAGCGCGTCGGGCTCATGGCGCGTGTCCGCGTCGACATAAAGGAAATAATCGCCGTCCGCCTGCGCCGCGAGGAGGTGCATGGCGCGCGGCTTGCCGTACCAGCCCGGTTCGAGGGGCGGGGCGCGCAGGATTTTGAGTTTTGCCGGATATTTCGCCGCGTACGCGGCGAGGATTTCGGGCGTGCGGTCGGAGGAATCATCGTCGAGGACGGTGATGTCATAGTTGTCGTAATCCTGCGCCAAAAGCCCGTCGAGGCAGGCCGCGATGTTGGCTTCCTCGTCGCGCGCAGGCACCAGGACATTCACTTTCTGGCCCGAACGCAGCGGCTTTATCCGGGCGCTTTGGCGGAGCCATATCGCGTTGGCCGCGCTGACGCACAGGAAATAGAGCCCGGCGAGGGCGCATACGATGCCGTACACGCGGAATGTCGCCTCGACGGGGGTCATTTCGCGCCGCCCGATTTGGCCAGTTCCTGCTTCGCGTATGCGTTGCCCGGGTAGAGTTCGAGCGCCAGCGAAAACCATAACCGCGCACCGGCCGCGTCATTCAGTTTCGAATACGCGGTCCCGATGCCGGCGCGCAGATCGAAGAGCTCGTCCTTTTCGAAGCCCTGCGGCCGCGAATCGAGGATGGCGAGGAGTTCGCGTATGGCTTCGGCGGGATTTCCACCGAACATCGCGGGCGGATAGGCTTTCGAGACGGCGAGCGTGATGCGCGCGCCTACATGGGCGGGGTCGAGTTTCAGGGCTTTTTGCGCGTACTGCCCGACTTTCGGTCCGTTAAGGACGAGGAATGTTATATCCTTCATGGTGCATATCTGCGAGAGCGGCGCCGCCTGAGCCATCCAGCCCTCGGCGTGTTCGTTTTCCTGCATCGACGCTTTGGCATATGCGATGGCCGCTTCGTGGCGGGCTATCGCTTTTTTTTTGTCTCCCGGCCAGGGGAGCGCGGTTTCGGCCTTTTCCGAAAGGCTGTTTTCGAGCGGCTGCCAGGCTCTTCCCGCAAGGTACTCGATGCGCGACAGGATGAGGTTGCGGTCGCGCGGGTTCATGGGGAGCGTTTGCGCGCGCGCGGACAGCGAGTCGGCGAGAACCGCGGTTTCCGCGGGCGCGAGCGTATATCCGTAGACTGTGTCGCGCAACGCGTCGAGGTCTTTCATGAAGCCCGCATCGGCGCCTTTCGGGGCGCCTTTCGCGCCCGCCAGGCCGGGACCGGGCGCCAAAATGCCTGGGCTGGGCGGGGTCCGGGTTTGCGCCATCGCCTGAGCCGGCTGCAGAACGGCCGCGAGCAGTACAACTGCGAATCGGGCGATCCGAATGATCCAGGTGATCCGGGCGACGCAGGCGACGCGTGAAATTTTCATATAAGGCAATCCTAGTGGCCCCCACGGGCGGCGTCAATCTTGGACGCTTGCCTGTCGGGTAAGCAGGCGGCTGCGCGGCCGCGGTTGCGTTTCCGCTTGCCATGGGCGGACTTCGGTACTAGAGTCGTGCATGAGTTCCCGCGCCTGAGGCAGAGGAGAAATTCGAAATGTGCGACACTCTGTATGTCGGCCCGGAAGCGGGCGCTTCGTCTTTTTTCGGCAAGAATTCCGACCGCCATCCATCCGAACCGCAGGCAGTCTGCATCGTCCCCAGGCGTGCGGCCGCCGAATCCGTAAAGGTCGGCGAGCGCAGTTTCGCGATTCAGGACAAGGGTTTCGCCTACGCGCTGTCCAAGCCTTCATGGATATCGGGCGGCGAGATGGGGCTGAACGAAAAAGGCGTGGCCATCGGCAATGAGGCCGTGTTTTCGCGCTTCAAGCCCGCCAGGGACGGCGCCCTCGGCATGGACATCCTGCGCGCCGCTCTCGCCAGGTCCGAATCTGCGCAGGATGCGCTCGATTTCATCTGCTCCTGGGTCGAGAACAACGATCAGGGCGGAAACGGGGCATATCGCGGAAGTCTCTATTACGACAACAGCTATCTCATCGCCGACGCGTCGGGCGCTTTCGTGCTCGAAACGGCCGGGCGCCGCTGGGCCTGGCGCGCGGCCTCCCCGCGCGACGCGATTTCGAACGCCTATTGCATCACCAAGGATTACAAGCGGCTCGATACGCAGACGCGAAAGGAAATCGCGCCCGTGAACGAGAGCGCCGCCTGTTCCGACGAAGCCGATCCTGGCCGCAAGGGCGAAAAAGAATCCTGGCGTGCCCATGTCGAAAATCGGTTCCAGCTGCGTTTTACCAGGGCGGACCGGAGGCGCGCGCTTTCGCTCGCCCTGCTGGACTCAGGGCACGAAGGCGCATTTGGCGCGGCGGGGCAGGCTCCCGTGCTGTCGATGTTCGCGGCATTGCGTTCTCATGGCGGCTACGACCCCGAAAAGCCGCATTCGAAACATATGGAGAGCCTTTGCGTACACTCGGGCGGCGTGCCGAAAACCGCGACCACCGCGTCGATGGCCTGCGAATGGCGGCCCGACGGTACGGTACTCCTGTGGTTCACCGGTACTTCGTATCCCTGTCTCTCGCTGTACAAGCCCATTCTCCTTTCGAACGGCGAATTCATGCCGCTCTGCGATGCATCCGACGCTTCGGGCAATGCGTGCGGCCTTTTTGCCGAGGGTTCCCGCGAAGCCTACAAGCGCTGGTCCGCGCAGCACGCATGGATCCGCCGCCACAGCAAGCCTTTTGCGGGGATCGCGCTGTCGTCCGATCCGGCTTTCATCGCCTCGCGCGACGTGGCGCAGACCGAACTTGCGATGATCGCCGAACGCGCCGCGACTGAGGTCGCGCACGGAGCCGACAGGCGCATGCTCGATGTGCTCCGCCGCGAAGTGGGTGCGATTGTGGCCGGCTGGGAAAAGGATCAGGGTCTGCGGCGCTAAGCGCCAGGCGCCATACGGTTTTTCGGCGCGCCGAAACATAAAGGATAGAAAAATGGCGTCGAACGGAAACGGGTCCCCGAAACGCGCTTTTTCCAGGATCGCGCTTTCGGTCGCGCTTGCCGCGGTTGCGTTATGCGCGCTCGGTTTCGGAGCCGCGGCGATCCTGCGTTCGCGCGAGCCCACTGTCGAAGAGCGCTGGACGACCTACATCGAAGCGCTCAAGCCCGAGTCGAAGCTTGTGGTCCTCACGTCGCGCCAGAGGTACACGGCCTCGCGCGAATTCACCGCGAAGCTTCTCGCCGTCGTGAAAGTGAAAGCGTCGATCGAGCTGAGCGCCTGGGCCGACGTGTCCTATTATGTCGATCTTTCCGACGCTTCCGCATGGTCGATTTCCTGGGACCGAAAAGCGCGACGGCTCGAAATGCGCGTGCCTGCGCCCGGTTTTCTGCCGCCCGCGGTGCGCACCGAAACTATCGAAATCAAGTCCAGGGGCGCCAACATCGTCACAAACACACTGTTCAGACTCAAGGAAGAAGCCGCGCGCATGCAGTCCGAATTGTCGTCGGATATTTCCGCCCGGGCCGCGCTTACGTTGGTCGATCCGGAAATCGTCTCGGGTGCCCGGGAAGGCGTCGCGCAATTCGGCGCATCCTTCTGCCGGGTCGCGTTCGGTGTCGAGCCTGCGAATGTGGCGGTGCGGTTCGTGGGGGAATAGGGGCGCGGATGACAGGATGACAGGATAACAGGACCGGACAGGGCGGCAGAACAGGCGAGACCGGGCAAAACGGAAAGACAGGCGGGACCGGACAGGGCGGCAGAACAGGCAGGGTGGGTGCGCCAAGGCATAATCCTGTTATCCTGTCGGATCCTGTCCATCCCCTGTCGACGCGCCGGGACGATACCCTGCCGGGAAAGCTCGCTTCAAGAGACCGTAAAAATGAAAATCGGGTGGAAAAACAGTGAATACGCACATTCGGATATGTCCGCGTGATTTCAGAAAACTGATAGATTCAAATCTAATAATTGTTTTTGTAAAATAGTGTTTGACAAATAAAAAAAGTCGACTATATACTATTTTGACGCACCGGACGGGAGGATTTATGGCGACGAAGGTCGTTGTCGATTGCGACAACACCATGGGAAAGCCTTTTGCGGAGATAGATGACGGCCTCACTCTCCTCTACCTGCTCGGCTGCGGGGACATCGAGCTGGTCGGCATTACGAGCTGCTATGCGAACGCTTCCCTGCGGGATGTGGAATACTGGACCGACCGTTTTCTCCATGACATCGATCGGACCGATATTCCGAGGCGCTCCGGGAAGCCGTTTTTCGACCAGAACACTACGGCATGGTTCAAAGGTATGTGGGGGCATCATTTTATCGATGAAAAGCCCACCGTCGCGGGCCCGAGCGAAGCGGCAACCTTCCTTGTGGAACAGGCGGACAGATACCCCGGCCAGATAGAGCTCCTCGCCCTGGGGTCAATGACGAATCTGCTCGAGGCATCGCAGATGGACGGGGACTTTTTCGCAAAGCTCAAGGGTATATCGCTCATGGGCGGGGTCCTGGCAGACACCATGCTGGGTGGACGGCCGTGTTCCGAGCTTAACCTCGCATGCAATCCGGCGGCGGCCCATAAGGTTTTGAACAACGGCAAATGCCCGGTCGTAGTGATGAATGCGTCTATCTGTCTCCAGGCGCCTTTCAGCGACGCGGATATGCGGCATATATCGTTCTGGCCGGAGCGCAGACGGCAAATGGTGCGGGAATGGATCGGTGTCTTCGAGGGCACATTCTATCTGTGGGATCTCCTGCCTGCCGTGTATCTGTCGCACCCGGACTTGTTCGACCTGAAAAAAGTGCATATTTCTTCCACGCTTCAGGATTTGGAGCGCGGACTTTTGGTGGAATGCGACAACGGTGCCGAAGTGATAATGCCCGACAATATCCTCGACAGGGAGCGTTTCGCGAGCGTTATCCATTCCGCCTGGCGGACGGCCTGGGAGAAAGAGAGTCGCGGCTGGAAATAGCATTGTCTCTTACAGCCCGCTACCGCAAGGTCGGGCTAGAGGTCCCATTGATGGCAAGGAGGCCTGTATGCGTCGGAGAATCGGTTTTGTGTTGCTCGCGGTGATGTTGCTGGTGCCTTTCGTCGGCGCTCAGACGCCGTTTGAGCAAAGGTACAATCAGATGACCTGGGATCAGATCGTCGCTGAAGCCCGGGGGCAGACTGTCTACTACTATGCGTGGGGCGGCAGCGAAATCATCAACAGCTTCATTAACGGGTATTTCAAGGATCAGCTCGCCCAGAAATATGGCGTGACACTGAAATTCGTGCCCGTCACCGACGCCACGACGTATGTGAACAAGGTGCTCGGCGAAAAGCAGGCGGGAAAGAACAGCTCGGGCTCTGTCGATATCGTGTGGACGAATGGCGAGAATTTCAGGACGATGAAGCAGGGCAAGCTGCTGTTCGGCCCCTATGCCGACAAACTTCCCAACATCAAGTATTACAACGCGTCCAGCACTGCCTACGATTTTGGTTTCCCGGTGGAAGGCTTCGAGTCTCCTTTCGGCGCGGCCCAGGTCGTTATGGAGTACAATTCCCAATACGTGCCCAATCCTCCCAAGACCATTCCCGAACTTGTGGCGTGGGCGAAAAAGAATCCGGGTAAATTTACGTATGCGGCGCCGCCCGATTTCACCGGCAGCGTGATAGTCCGTCATTTCTTCTATGCGAACGCCAATAGCGTGAATGATCTGATGGGCCCCTTCAACGCGGCGATGTACGACAAGGTCGCCACGAAGACTTGGGCGATGCTCAACGAAGTCGAGCCGTATCTCTGGATGGGCGGCAAAACATATCCCGAGAGCAATATCAAATCCCAGGAACTCATGCGGAACGGCGATATCTGGATCAACTTCGAATACGACCCGAAGGGTGCCGAGTCCAGGATCATCCAGGGTACCTACCCCGCCACCATCAAGACCGCCATGCTCGATACGGGCACAATCGGCAACACGAACTTCCTGGCCATTTCTTTCAATTCATCGGCCAAGGCCGCGGCCATGGTAGCGTGCAATGCGATGCTGGATCCCGAAGTGCAGTACAAAGCCAGCCTGACGCCCAACGAAGGCGGCATGGCATGGATGACTCCGCTCGACCTGACGAAAGTTACCCGCGACTGGGCGGCAAAATTCGACGCTCTGCCCAGGCACCCTTCGTCGCTCTCGGGTGAAGTGCTAAATTCGCATAAAGTCCCCGAAATGATGTCCGATTGGCTCATCAAAATCGAAAAGGACTGGCAGGTCAACGTTCTGAGGAAGTAAGGCTTCCGGATCCCGATCGTATTCCCGCCCGGGTATTCGCAGGATTGCAGTACGCGGGCGGTTTCTTTTCAATCGCGGGCAAGTAAATTGCAGGAAATTCGATGACAAAGCGCACTACAGTCACGCTGCTCCTTCTGCCGACCCTGCTCGTGCTATTCCTCCTGTTCTTCGGGGGATTGGTGATGGGGCTGATGCAGAGCCTTGGCTTCATGCCGATGATCGGGTTGAACGATTTCAACGTCGATGCGTACAGGAGCCTGTTCGGCGACCAGGAATTTCTCTCGAGTCTCGGCCTCACGATGTGGATCTCCGTCAGTTCGACGCTGCTCACGGTCGTGTTCTCGATCATCACCGCGCTCGCGTTCAGGCGGACCTTTCCGGGCAAGCGGTTGATGAATTTCCTCTACCAGTTCCCGATCACCATACCGCATATCGTAATCACGATAGGCACCATGCTTCTGTTCACGCAGAGCGGGCTTATCTCGAGGGTCGCCTTTCAGCTCGGCATCATTTCCGATCAGAGCAAATTCCCTGTCCTGGTTTTCGACAATCTCGGCCTGGGTATCATCTATGTCTACCTGTGGAAGCAGATTCCCTTCGTTGGCGTCATCGTGCTGTCGATTCTGCAATCCCTCGGGAACGACTTCGAAGAGTTGGCGCGTTCGCTTGGAGCCAGCAAATGGCAGGCATTCCGGCATGTGCTCCTTCCGACGATCATTCCCGGCATTCTCCCCGCAAGCATTATCTGCTTTTCGTTCACTTTCGGATCGTACGAAGTGCCGTTCCTTCTCGGCAAACCCTACCCGACGGTCATCTCGGTGCTCGCCATGCGGCTGTACCAGGATGTGGATTTGAACGCCCGGCCGCAGGCTATGGCGACGGCGGTATTCATGGCGGTGTTCATAAGCATTCTGGTGGTTTTCTACAAGAAACTCCTGAACAAAGTATCGGGGAGGGCTTGAGGCATGGAATTGGAAGAGAACAAGGCTAACCCGATACACTGGATTATGTATCTGGGCATTCTGGTCGCGGTAATCAGCCCTCTGATTCCGCAGTTCGTATGGCCCTTCGCGAAAAGCTGGTTTTTCCCCGACGTCCTGCCCTCCGTGTGGGGTGTGAGAGCGTGGGAATACATCGGAAACCCCAATAATCAGGTGCTCGAGGCCGTCTTCAACAGCCTCATCATAGCCGTGATCGTGACGGTGATTTCCATTCTCCTGGGCGTACCCGCCGGGAGAGCGCTCGGTATGTACCGATTCCGCGGGAAAGGGCTCATCGAGCTTTTGATTCTGGCTCCATCGATCATCCCCAGCCTCGCCGTGACCATGGGCATCCATGTCATTTTCATCAGGTTGGGACTCGCGGACACTATGTTCGGTGTGATTCTGGTGCACCTCATCCCGACCATCCCTTACATGACCATCAGTATGAGCGGAGTCTTCGCCAACTACGATCCGGATTTTGAAGAGCAGGCCAAGAGTCTGGGGGCGTCGACGTTCAAGACATTCTTTCTCATCACGTTGCCGGCGGTCTTCCCGGGCATTGTCACCGGCGCCATGTTCGCCTTCCTCATTTCCTGGGAGCAGTATCTCCTCACGGTACTCATCGGAGGCGGACGGGTGCTTACCTTGCCGCTCCTTCTCTTTTCCTTCGCGTCGAGCAGGGACAACACGCTCACGAGCGCGTTGAGCATCATCTTTCTGCTCCCCGCCATTCTCATATTGTTTTTCACCAGCAAATTCCTGTCAGGAAAGTCCAGCGGCATGGGGGGCTTCGGTAATATATGACCTCGATCACTCTGAAAAACATCGCCAAGGTATACGAGGGATGCAAGGTTGCCTCCGTGGAGGACTTCAATCTCGAGATAGGCCCGGGAGAGCTTGTGGCTTTTCTCGGTCCCTCGGGCTGCGGAAAGACTACGACTTTGAAAATGATCGCCGGATTGCATTCCGTGACAGACGGCGATGTGCTGTTCAACGGCGTCCGCGTCAATGACGTGAAACCCGAGAAACGCGAAGTGGTCATGGTATACCAGAACTACCTCCTGTTTCCCTATATGAACGTCGCGGAGAATGTCGGCTTCGGACTTCGCATGCGCAAAGTGCCCAAGCCCGAAATCGACCGGCGCGTCGACGAGATCCTCAAGCTGGTCAAGCTGGACGGGTTCGGAAGCCGCAGTCCCGCGCAGTTGTCGGGGGGACAGAAACAACGCGTGGCGCTGGCGCGGGCGCTGGTGATACGGCCCAAGATACTCCTTCTCGACGAGCCGCTGGCGAATCTGGACGCGCATCTGCGCGACGAAATGCGCGATCTGATTTTGAGCATCCACAAGAAATTCGAAGTAACGACAGTGTTCGTCACGCATGACCAGGAGGAGGCGGTCCTCCTGGCCGACCGCATCGCGCTCATCTTCGACGGCAAGCTGGTGCAGTACAGTCCGTCCAAGGATTTCTACGAAAGGCCCGCGAGCGAGCGAATCGCCAGATTCTTCGGGAACGGGAACATTATCGGGGGCATCAAGAAAGGCACTTCCGTATCGACGGCATTGGGCGAATGCACGGTCATGCCCGGTCTCGAGGTCGCCGATGGTCCCGTGAGCCTGCTGATCAGGCCAGAATCCATCCGGCTCGAACGGAGCGGCGTGAACAGTTTCCTGATGAAGATCCAGAAGAAAATCTATATGGGCACGTATACACGCTACACGATCCAGAGCGGGGACGAGGAGTGGAACACCACCGGCGAGTCGAACGATGCGCCCGGCTACGAGGCCGGCGACAAGGCGTGGTTCACGCTCCCGCCCGAGAAAATATGGCTTATCAAGCGTTGAGGCAGTCTATGGCGATGAAACACGGACCGTTGAAAATTGGCCTCGCCGGCCTGTATTTCCCCGTCATGGCGGCGGAAGAACACGGCGTTTTCGAATCGGCGAAGTCGCTGCTCGATCGTTGCGCGGCGTCGGAAGGTTTCGACGCCGTGGTGTGGCAACGCCTGATAGGCGATGCCGCCGAGGCGGCGAAGGCGGCGCGATTCTTCGAAGAGCGGGGAGTCGACTTTCTGCTGGTGCAGGCTTCTTCGCTCGCGATGGGCGAAGCCATTCTCCCTCTGGTGGAACATGCGGACAGAATCGGTGTCTGGGTTCTCGATGAGCCGACTTTCTCCGGCGAATTGCCGCTGAATTCGCTCACCGGCTATAACCTGTGCGTTTCGCTGATCCGGGGCGCCTGGGGCGACAGAAAAAAGATCAAATGGTTCTGGGGAACGGGCGAGGAATTCACAACCCGGCTCCTTGCCACGGCGCGCGCGCTATCGGCGTTGAAGGATCTCGCCGGCAGCACGATCGCTTCCATCGGAGGAGTCGTTCCATCGTTCGGGAATCTCGAATACCGGGCCGATACGTTCGAAAAGTTCCTGGGTATCGGCGTGGCGCGGATGGAGCTCGAAGATTTTTTCCATCGGGCCGAAACCGCGCCTTCTTCCGAGGTTGCGAAAATCCGGGCTTCCCTGATGGGGCAGGCCGCCTGCGTCCGGGTAGACGATGCGTCGATCGAGAATACGGCCAGAATCTGCTATGCGCTCCAGACCATAAAGGACCGCGAGGGAGCGGACGCTTCGGCTTTGCGCTGCTGGCCGGAATTCCAGAAATGGAAAGGCATCGCGCCCTGCGCAGCCATAGCCTGGTCGAACGATCACTGCATGCCGACAGCCTGTGAAGGCGATACTCCCGCGGCTGCCGCTATGCTGATCGGCAATATCCTGTCAGGCCAGGCCGCTACCATGAATGACCCGGTCGCGCTCGACAGGAAGACCGGAACCGTCCAGATGTGGCACTGCGGCCCCGGACCGGCGAGCTGGGCGGACGAGAACGGCCAATGCCTCGATTACCACCATACACTCAATCGCAGAATCTCCGGGGGCGCGCCCCGAACGGGAGTTTCCTCCGACATACGGTTCGCGAAAGGACCCGTGACGATGCTCAGGGTCCGCGGGGACGGGCGGAGTCTGTTTGTCCTGGAAGGCGAGGTGGTCGCCGGTCCTTCGGCTCCCTACCCGGGGAGTGGGGGCTGGATCGGCGGGCTCCGCATGGGACGGGACGCCGTATCTCTTGAAGACTTGTTGCACATGATGGCGTTCTACGGGCTCGAACACCATTACCCGATAATGCGCGGCCACCACTATGAAACGCTGAAGGAGATGGCGGCGTGGGCGGGATGGACGATCCTCCCGCGCGTCGATTCCCGGGACAGTCCCGTCATTTGAAAGGAGCGGCGGAAAATGGAAAACACTCTCCACCCTTTACAGAACCGTATCGTCGGTTGCCTCATCGGATCGGCCGTCGGAGACGCCATGGGCGGCCCCGTCGAAGGACTTTCGAGCGCTGAAATAACCGAGCGGTACGGAGTGGTGGACCGCATGTTGCCGTATCCGCCTTGCGTCCCCCCATCGTTTCACGGGCCTTTCGGTTCGCGGGCAGGAGAGTTCACGGACGATACGAGGCTGGCGAAGCTGCTCTGCGCCGGTCTGATCTCCTCGGGCGCTCTTCCGCGTTCGGGCGACCTGAACCGTGTCATCTGCGCGGCCTATTTTTCCGCCGGGTCGGTACTCGAAAGAGGATTCCTCGAGGAATACGCCCTCAAGGCCATCTACGGGGCAGGGAAGGAATCCTTCGGCGGAAAGATGACGAACGGCGCCATCATGGCGATCGCGCCCGTCGGCGTCCTCTTCCCCGGAGATCCTTTACGAACCTTTGACGCCGCATTCGACATCCTGTCCATG
>Ga0209749_1002702_pt1 | contig 10988 bp, 9 predicted proteins | sample EPASupsiteSAE347_FD_187267 | JGI IMG/M metagenome (GOLD analysis project Ga0209749, IMG submission 187267) | Bioremediated contaminated groundwater from EPA Superfund site, New Mexico - Sample SAE3-47 (SPAdes) (version 2) | ecosystem: Environmental > Aquatic > Deep subsurface > Groundwater >... | reverse complement strand
TTTAATGATGAAACTACACTTAGCGATGTTGTGATTTTGAATCTCTCTTACGATGTCCAATCATGGTATCAAAGTTCAAATAGCTCAAAATATCTTTTGGAATACAAGAAACCTATCAAATACAAAATATCATATGATAGTGAGAAAATAAAAGGCATTTTATATGAGTGCAGAAATTTATTTGGAGAAGATGACTCTTTCCAATTAGGCAAGTTTCTTTCAACAAGAAATGTTACAGAACTCTGGAGAAATTGTTGCGTAATCTGAATTAATTCATTTCAGAATGTGTTTGGGGGTAAAATAAGAGCAACATAATGTTATCTTCGATGTCTGCAAGTGAAACTAATCCATAACGGTGATAATCTTGGTGAGGCAAAGCTTCTCAATTTGAACTATATCGGTCATGAACAAAAATTCCGACTAAATTATGGAAAATAAACAAGCCTCATGGGAAGAATAAAGCTCATCCATTATTTCATGTCGACTTATCCTCTTCGCAGTCTGCTGATGATAGGCTGTTTCCTTTTTTCGGGGCTGGCGGAGGGAATAAGTATTTTGACCTTTCTGCCCGTAATTGAGCTCGTATCAAAGGGCAAAATGGCCGGAGATTCAAGTATTGTAAGATTTATAGGAACATTGCTGGATTTTGCCGGTCTTACCCCCAGCCTCCCAGTTATGCTTGGTCTGATCGTGGCGGGGATTACAGCAAAGAGCTCACTCCTTATGCTTGCCATGAAGCAAGCAGGATATACGATCGCCCATGTTACTACAGACCTCCGTCTGAAGCTGATCAAGGCTCTCTTGGCCGCCAATTGGAATTACTTCGTAAGCCAGCCGGTTGGACATCTCGCTAATGCAATAAGCAGCGAGGCAATGAGAGCAGCATCGGCCTATCATCATTCCATCCTGCTGGTGTCCGCCTGTATTCAAATGACCATCTATAGCGTTGTTGCCCTCTGGTTATCCTGGAAAATTACCATAGCTGCACTGCTGATCGCCATCGCGATATTATTCATGTTGAAGGGTTTTATAAAAATGAGCCGCGGTGCCGGTACTCAGCAAACGGAATTGATGAAGGCCCTCATTGGGCGTCTCACTGATATGTTACAGGGAATCAAACCCATCAAGGCCATGGCCAGAGAAGACCATATACAGTTTCTTCTGGAGTCAGAAACAGAGGACATTAAGAAAGCTCAACAGCGTCATGTGTTTGCGTCGGAGTCCTTAAAGGCTTTTCAGGAACCGCTACTGGTGACCATGCTTGCCATTGGCATCTACGTCATATTGACTTTTGGCAAACAGCCATTTTCTATTATTCTGATCATGATATTTCTTTTCAACCGCCTGCTGAACAGGGTCTATTATTCGCAGGCCTGCTATCAGGATATTTCCGTGAATGAGAGCGCGTTATGGTCGCTTTTGAACAGTATCGAGCATACCCAGGGAGAGCGGGAAAAGGACACGGGAATCCATAAGCCTGGAAATATTGAAAAGGGCATCTGTCTGGACGCAATTCATTTTTCTTATGGAAAGAAGGTCGTATTGAAAAACGCTAGTATGGATATCCCGGCAGGAAAGATAGTTGCTATCCACGGTCATTCCGGGACAGGTAAGACGACGATTGCCGATTTGGTTACGGGACTTTTTCACCCTCAATCAGGCTCCATATATGTCGATGATATTCCGCTTAATCATCTGAACCTCCACGCCTGGCGGGATCTCATCGGCTATGTACCGCAAGAGATGTTTCTTTTTCATGACACGGTATATAATAATATCTCCTTGGGAGACGATAACCTGACGAGGGCGGATGTCGAAGCGGCCCTCAGATCAGCCGGGGCATGGGATTTTGTTTCCGCCATCCCAACGGGCATAGACACAGTCATTGGTGAAAGGGGGGCAAAACTGTCGGGAGGTCAGCGGCAGCGCCTTGCCCTGGCAAGAGCTCTTGTCCGTAAACCTAAACTACTAATCCTAGATGAAGCGACGACGGCTCTCGATCCGGAAACTGAGAACGCTATTTGCCAGACCCTCAAACAATTTAAGGGGGTCATGACCATCCTGGCGATTTCACACCAACCCGCAATCATGGCGGTTGCTGATATCGTATACCATCTTAATGATGGTTACGTTAAACATCTGGATGAAATGTGTCATATGGAATGAAACGTCCGGAGAATGATACTGGTCTTAATGGGGAGCATATTTTATGTTATTAGAAATGGTTAAATGCACCGACAAATCAAAATGGGATGAATTTGTAAACGACTCACCACAGGGGAGTGTTTTTTGCCGAACGGCCTTTCTGGATGCCCTGGGTGTCGATTACGATACATGGCTGTTAGAAGATAGAGGACAGTCTCAGTTAGGAACCGTCATTCTCCGAAAGGGCGAAGAAATATTACCCGCACCTCACGGATTAACGATGTATCAGGGTCCCATGTTTTCTAAATGTGTCAACGCCCAGCCATTACACACACGTACTACACTTATATTGAAATTGACGGAAGAGTTTATTACTTATCTTTCGCAACGCTATGACACTCTATCTTTTTGCCTTCATTATTCCCATCCCGACTTGCGGGGTATACAGTGGTTTAACTATCATGAGCCGCATAAGGGTCAATTCAGTTTCTCATTGGCATACACCGGCTTGTTGGACCTGAAACAGTTTAATGAACTTGAAGAGTTCCTGCCGAATATCAGAACTACCCGGCGTTATGAATACCGCAAAGCGTTAAGGGATGGCATGAAGGTGGAATCCTCTGACGATATTGACACTATGGTTTATCTTCACCGTTTGACTTATGAGCGCACAGGTTTAGAACAAACTGAAGAACTTTCTGGAACAATAAGGAAAATAGCAAGAACTGCCTTGGATGAAAAATTAGGAGAGCTGTTAATGTGCCGAAATCCATCAGGAGAGATTGTTTCCGCAACATTGTTTCTTTTTGATGAACGTTGCGCATACTACTTAATTGGCGCCAATCATCCCGCCCAGCGTAATGCCAATGGAGGAACTTTGTTACTTATAGAGAATATGCTATTGGCCAAAAATCGAGGACTACAATGGGTAGATATGGTGGGGATCAATTCGCCCTTTCGGGGAGATTTTAAAACAAGCTTTAATGCAGCACCGGTGCCTTATTTTATAGTACATTGGAATAAACATAGTTAACTTATATGATTAAGAAATAGAAAGGAACCTCAAGTAGTCAATGAAAGTTGTCTTAGTTTTAGCTCCATTTGATCAGCTAAAGGCTGCTGGATTTCAATCGTCAAGGGTCAAGCGTGTTTACGGGTATTCCATGCCATTAGGTATTGCATATCTGGCGGCAATATTGAAACAGGCAGGCCATGATGTTTCGGTTCTCGATCCCTGCCCAGACAATCTATCAATCAATGAAATCGCCGACTGGATCCTGTTGCAGCGTCCGGATGTCCTGGGGATATCTACGCTGACTCACATGTCGCAACAGGCCTATAATCTGGCGAGTGAGGCAAAAAGGCGTATGCCTGTAATTCCTATTGTGCTTGGTGGGGCTCATTGTACTAGGTTTCCGGAAAGCGTGATGTCCAAGTGCTCTGATATTGATGTTGTCGTGATTGGTGAGGCTGAAGGGCGGATAGTGGCGCTTGTTGAGGCTCTGGAGCGAGGAAACGGTCTCGGTTCCATACCAGGACTTATTTTTAAGGAGGAGAAAACGGGAGAAATTCAAGATACTGGAGCACCCCCTCAAGCAAAGGATCTCGACAGGCTACCTTTTCCAGAAAGATCCCTGTTTGATCATACGAAGTATTACCCCTTCCCGGATCAGGTCCGGAAAAGACCAGTCACAAACCTGATAACGTCTCGAGGTTGTCCTTGGCGTAAGTGTAAGTTCTGTTTTGAAGGTGGAAAATACATGCCTCGATACAGGCGAAGAAGCCCTGAGAACGTAATTGAAGAGCTCATTGACGTCAAGGAGCAGGGATTTAAGGGTGTGGCGATCTGGGATGATAATTTCTGCGTTTCTGAGAAGTGGATAAGTAGATTCTGTGAGCTGTATCGGGAACATCAGTTGGACCTGACATGGACGTGCTATGGCCGGGTGGATCAGATAACTGAACAAATGGTGCGTGATATCAGTTCCGCGGGATGTTTTAGTATTTATTTCGGATTTGAGTCAGGCGATCAGTCTATACTCGACTTTATTCAAAAAGGGACAACGCTTGATCAGGCCCGTAAGGCTGTTGCCGCATGTCGCCGCGCAAAGCTTGAAGTTAGAGGGTCCTTTATTTTGGGAATGCCCGGTGATACTCCGGAACTGGCTGAAAAATCAATAAGATTTGCGCGCGAACTGGATTTGGATTTTGTGAAATTCATGCTCTATACTCCTGAGCATGGCACTGAACTGTATGAGGTCGCTATGAATTGCGGCAGAATTGTCAATGAGGGATTTCTGGGTAGCCTTACTCGCGCGACTTATGTGCCAAAAGGCTATGACTCGATTGAGCAGTTGGAGCAAATTGCCTTAAAAGCAAATCGGTCATATGTTTTCCGCCTAGGTTTTGTCTGGCGGAAGATGAAGTCAATCCGGAGTTGGCAGGATATCCGCAAGTACTTTGATGGCCTGCTTCTAATGATGAGCCTGAGAAGATATTGATGACATGTTCCGATTATCTGACCCCCATGTTCTGTTTCAATAAAATTTGCTACAGTTTGGCGAGGGAAAAATGAGAGACCAAAAGAATGAAACAATTTATAATGATAAGTTATCGATTGTAACACCCGTCTATAAAGAAGAGAAAAATATCGCGCCTTTTGTGAGTAGATTAGTTGGTACTCTCGATGATATGAAAATAGCGTATGAGATTATTTTCTGCTTAGACCCATCCTCTGATCGCACAGAAGAGATTATTATGAACGAAATAAACCGTAATAAAAACATAAAAATGATTGTTTTTTCAAGACGTTTTGGCCAGCCAGCAGCAACTATGGCGGGAATTTTATCTTGTAATGGCAACTATTGTGTTATTATTGATGTTGATTTGCAGGATCCTCCAGAACTCATAAAAGATATGTATGTAAAAATACAAGAAGGATACGAAGTGGTGTACGCAAAACGTAGATCGCGCAAAGGTGAAACATTGCTCAAAAGGGCAATTTCATCTATCGGATATTACCTTATAAATAAGCTAAGCGATATTCAAATTCCTCGTAACACCGGAGATTTTAGAATCATGAGTAGCCGTGTTGTTGATGAATTGAGAGTTTTAAACGAGACCCATGGCTTTCTGAGAGGGCTTGTGGCATATGTAGGATTTAAGCAGACCCACATAGAATACGACCGCGACGAACGCTTCGCAGGCAAGGGCAATTACAACCGTTTTACCGGCTCACTTAAGATCGGGCTGAATGGCCTCATCAGTTTCAGTAGCCGGCCCTTACAGTTAATGTCGATTGCCGGCTTTGCCCTGGCAACTCTCAGCTTTATGATTGGGGGATGGTATGTACTGCAAAAATTGATTGGTGTTGAGTTAACGCCCGGCCTTTCCACCACTGTTTTGGTGGTTACTTTTTTTTCCGGAGTACAGTTGCTTGGAGTAGGCTTGATGGGTGAGTATGTCGGGCGGATTTACGATGAGGTTAAGCGTAGGCCGATGTACATCGTGGATCGCAAGGCAAATTTTGATGCGACGGATTCCTGATGCTTCCATTTGAACTTACACCACCTAAAGGCTTTGCCGTGTTACCGCTGTTCAAAGATAAAAATTCTGTAACGCCTTAAAGTTTGGCATGGAACTCGTGATGTCGGTTGAAAAGTTTCTATTGAAATGTATGAGTTATCCGATCGTGATTCATTGCTTGAACACAGTGAGGAAGGGCCGTAAGGAACGGCACCGAGATCGAAAACGATTCTCGACTTGCAAATGGCCCAAGACCTTTCCTCCTCTGAGTTCTGAGCAGGAAATAATCAGCAATGACTTCATGAAACATTGGCATGAGGTGTTGCCGCGTAAATATGGTGTGGTGGATGAGTTTAATCATCAATATGTTGTTCGTCATGCCCCAAAAGGTTTCCGGAGGACGCTGGAAATCGGTGCGGGAAATGGGGAGCACATCAAGTACGAGCGATTGACACCCGAACAGGAGAGTAATTACATCGCCGTTGATATACGTGAAAACATGGTACATGCACTTTCCGAGCGCTACCCTAATATTAATGCAATTCTTGGTGATTGCCAACAGCGTCTGGACTATACGGATGGATACTTCGACCGTATCATGGCTATCCACGTACTTGAGCATTTGCCGAATCTACCAGAGGCGGTGCGGGAAATGCATCGGTTATGTGACAAACAGAAAGGAGTTTTGTCAATAGTGATTCCCTGTGAAGGAAGCTCGGCTTACTCTTTTGCGCGACGTATTTCGGGACAGCGCATTTTCGAAAGGCGCTACAAACAGTCCTATCGCTGGTTTATCGAGCGGGAGCACATTAACAAGCCGCATGAGATATTTGAGGAGTTGCAGCCATATTTCAGCACTTTACGCTCTACCTATTTCCCTTTTCCGGTGCCATTTGAATTCTGTAATCTGTGTATTGGCGTGACGCTAATACCGATTCGTTGAGGATGGTGTTTTGACGCTGCAAGCCGCAAGGTATCTGATGATTGCATTGATCAATATTACGATTACTATATAGGGAATCGAATGATATCGTACCCGTGAGGAATATGAATCTTTTTCTAAATTTGCAGAGTAGATTTTAATAACGGTTTCTCGGACTACGTTTTTAAAAATACAGGGTTTAAATCTCTCATTATGAATTCTAATAACAAAATCATTGTCACTGGATGTGCTGGTTTCATCGGAAGCAACTTGGTTGATCGACTACTTTCCCAAGCTCGACAGGTCGTAGGTATCGATAACTTTTCAACGGGCCAACGACGCTTCCTCGAAGGTGCTCTTAAAAACCCCAACTTCCGCTTGGTTGAAGCGGATCTGCTTGATCTTCTGAGTTTGACAGAAGCATTCAAAGGTGGTGACCGCGTAATCCATTTGGCTGCAAATGCCGATGTCCGATTCGGTACCGAACATCCGCGCAAAGACCTGGAACAAAACACTATTGCCACTTACAATGTGTTGGAGGCTATGCGTGCAAATTGTATCAAGCGTATCGCCTTTTCATCCACGGGATCGGTTTACGGCGAGGCTCCTGTCATCCCTACGCCAGAGAACGCTCCGTTCCCGATACAGACTTCGCTCTATGGTGCGTCGAAGTTGGCAGGTGAGGGGCTGATTACCGCTTATTGCGAAGGATTTGGATTCCAGTCCTTTATATTCCGTTTTGTTTCAATTCTCGGTGAGCGCTACACTCACGGTCACGTCTTCGACTTCTACAAACAGTTGCGGCATGATCCAACCCAACTGCGTGTCCTGGGTAATGGTAAGCAGCGCAAATCTTATCTCTATGTTCAAGATTGTATCGATGCCATACTGCTCGCGATGGATAGGGCAGCGAATAAAATTAACATCTATAACCTTGGAGTGAATAACTATGTCGAAGTCAATGATTCTGTCGGCTGGATCAGCGAGGTTTTAAAAGTGGAGCCGAGACTGTCATACACAGGGGGCGATCGAGGGTGGATCGGGGATAATCCGTTCATCTTTCTGGATACTGCGAAGATTCGTGCGCTGGGTTGGTCCCCCAAGTTGAACATTCGAGAAGGAGTGATAAAAACGGTGGAGTTCTTGAAAGCCAATGAGTGGGTATTGGAGAATAGGCAGTGAAGGTATGCGTTCAGGGACTTTGGCACCTCGGCACGGTGACCGCAGCTTGCTTGGCATCAAGGGGGAATTACGTAGTAGGGTTGGATTTTGAGACAGCAACGATTGATGGGCTAAAAAGAGGAGTTCCCCCGATATTCGAGCCGGGTCTTGAAGAACTGGTTAAGGAGGGGATCTCAAACGGGCAGCTTAGTTTTACGGCCGACGCCGAGCAGGCAGTAAAGGGTGTTGATGTTTTGTGGATCGCTTATGATACCCCGGTCGATGATGACGACAACGCTGATGTCGATTTTGTCGTTGACCAAATTGAAAAGGCAATTTTGTATCTATCCGATGGGGTGACAGTTTTGATCTCGTCACAAATGCCTGTTGGTTCAGTAAAGCGTTTAGAGCTTATCGCCAAGGAGCGGTACCCCAGCAAGGGAATTGGATTTGCCTGCTCACCGGAAAACCTGCGGCTCGGTAGAGCGCTGGATGTTTTCTTGAATCCGGATCGTATTGTAGTGGGTGTGAGATCGTCAAACGACCAGGAACGACTTAACCGACTTTTGCAACCGATCACCGATCGGATCGAATGGATGTCGGTCGAGTCAGCCGAAATGACCAAACATGCCATCAACGCCTTTCTGGCAACTTCGGTGACGTTCGCCAATGAAATTGCTACTATTTGCGAACTGACAGGGGCCGATGCTAAACAAGTTGAGCGTGGTCTCAAGAGTGAAAACAGAATCGGGTCGAAGGCTTACTTGTCTCCGGGCGGTGCTTTTGCTGGTGGCACCTTGGCGAGAGACATTGCCTTTCTTAATAAGGTTGGTAGGGAAAAACATCTTATTACTCCGCTACTTTCTTCAGTTAAGGCCAGCAATGACGATCACAAGCAATGGGTGAAACGTAAATTGCAATCGCTCTTTCCCGAATTTCCTCGTATTTCTCTCGCTATCTGGGGTCTCACCTACAAACCTGGCACCGATACTCTAAGACGTTCGCTGGCAGTTGAACTCTGCGATTGGCTCGTTGCGATGGGTGTATCTGTTTGTATCCATGACCCCGTGATTAAGGTTTTGCCGATGGTTTGGGAAGGAAAGGTAAAGAAATCGGATAATGCATTAAGTGCATTGATGGGTGCCCAGGTGCTGGTGATCTCGACGGAGTGGCCGGAGTACAAGGAAATATTGCCAGACCAGGTTGTCGAGATGGCTCCAGGCCTGACAATCTTGGATGCGAATAGATTTCTTACACAATTGGCTGATGATGCAAGGCTAAAATATGTGGCGGTTGGCATGCCCGAGTGAAACGGATAATTCGTATGGGAAGACTACTGGACAATAGAGTTGCGATAATTACTGGTGCTAATCAGGGGCTTGGCTTGGAAATCGCAAAACACTATCTCAAGGCGGGTGCAAACATTGCGATTTGTGCCAGAAACAAAGACTTAATTGAAAAGGTGAAAGGTGATCTTCGGATACTGGTCGGTGGAGGGCAAGATGTACTGGCAATGAAAGCGGACGTATCCAAGCCGGATGACGTGCGTTCGGTTGTCGCAGCAGCTATGGATCATTATGGCCACATCGATATACTTGTGAACAATGCCGGTGTCTATGGGCCCAAAGGTGCGATTGAGGATGTCGATTGGCAAGAGTGGGTTCAAGCGATAGAGGTCAATCTCTATGGTTCGATACTAATGTGCCGTGCCGTCTTGCCGCACTTCAAGGCCCGAGGAATGGGGAAAATTGTACAGCTCTCGGGCGGCGGGGCGACAAACCCGCTACCAAGAATCAGTGCCTATGCAGTTTCAAAAGCCGCAGTGATAAGATTTATCGAAACATTGGCTGAAGAGGTACGAGAGAATCACATTGACGTCAACGCCATCTCTCCCGGCGCACTTAACACCCGGATGTTAGATGAAGTGCTGGAGGCAGGCCCGGAACAAGTGGGGAAAGCTTTTTACGACAGATCTCTCAAACAAAAGCAGACTGGCGGGACTTCACTCAATAAAGGTGCCGAACTGGCAGTTTTTTTGGGGTCGTCATTGAGCAATGGCATTTCCGGCAAACTGATTAGTGCCGTTTGGGACGATTGGGAGGTTTTCCCTAACTATATTGATGAGTTGCGCAAGAGCGATGTCTATAGCTTGCGCCGAATTGTGGCTAAGGATAGGGGATTTAATTGGGGGGACAAATGAGCTTGGGTGTTGCGATCATTGGGTGTGGCCTGATCGGGCACAAACGCGCCCAAGCTTTGGGAACTGCCCGGCTGGTTGCCTGTGTCGATGTTGTTCTGGAGCGGGCTCAGGGATTGGCCCGACAATATGATACAATCCGTAAAAGCGATAGACCCAAAGTCAGCTTGTCCTCTGACTGGCGTGAAGTCATCCATCGCAGCGATGTGGACGTTTTTATCGTTGCGACAACGAACAATATCCTCTCTGAAGTGACGAAAGCTGCCATGGAAGCAGGTAAACATGTGCTGGTAGAAAAACCAGGCGCACGCCATATACTTGAACTGCGTGATTTGCCTATAATTGCTGCGAACATGGGTGTTCAGGTGCGTGTAGGATTCAATCATCGCTATCACCGGGCGTTTCAACAGGCGCGGCAGATTGTCGATTCAGGGGCACTAGGGCCGTTAATGTTCCTGCGTGCGCGTTACGGACACGGTGGACGCATTGGTTATGATAATGAATGGCGCGCAGACCCAGCAATATCCGGTGGTGGGGAGTTGATCGATCAAGGTGTGCACCTCATCGATTTGGCGCGTTGGTTCTTGGGCGATTTTACCGAGGTTTACGGCTATGCCCAAACCTACTTCTGGGATATGCCCGTGGATGATAACAGCTTTATGCTTCTGAAGACTTTGCAAAAGCAGGTGGCTTTTCTCCATGTTAGTTGTACGGAATGGAAGAATACGTTTTCGTGGGAGCTTTACGGTCGCAACGGGAAGTTACAGGTCGACGGGCTAGGTGGCAGTTATGGCGTGGAACGGTTATCCTGGTACAAAATGCTGCCAGAGATGGGGCCGCCCGAAACCATGATATGGGAATACCCGATGGCTGATAATTCTTGGGAAGTCGAGATGATGGAATTCCTTGAAGACATTCGCCTCAGTCGCCAACCCGCCGCCGGCCTGTTAGATGCGATGGCGGCATTGGACATTGTTGGTAAAATTTATAAGGAGTCCGGTTATGATCATTGCACGTAGCCCGTTACGCATCACTCTC
>Ga0209749_1002699_pt1 | contig 10999 bp, 9 predicted proteins | sample EPASupsiteSAE347_FD_187267 | JGI IMG/M metagenome (GOLD analysis project Ga0209749, IMG submission 187267) | Bioremediated contaminated groundwater from EPA Superfund site, New Mexico - Sample SAE3-47 (SPAdes) (version 2) | ecosystem: Environmental > Aquatic > Deep subsurface > Groundwater >... | reverse complement strand
ACGGAAAATCAAATCCGTTTTGAAGGCCTGATGCCGTTTACGGCGGTCGGCTGCCGGGATCAGGAGGACATGACGGAATTGTCCAAAGCAGTCAGAGAACAGGCTGCCGAGCGCCACAATATCGAGCCGCTTGAAAACTTCTTTCTGGCCGATATAGCCGAGGCAATCCGCTCAGGACGCACTCCGCTGCAAGTTCCGGCGTCCGCCTGCCCGGACGCCTCGTGCGGCAAAGGAAGGCTTGAAAAACTTCTTTCGGAATTGAAAGGAAAAAAAATCGTGACGGTCAACGGCTGTTTTGACATCTTGCACTCCGGACACGCCCGCTTGCTGTCCGAAGCCCGCCGGAAAGGCGACGCCCTGATCGTGCTGGTAAATGACGATGACTCCGTGAAAGCCTACAAAGGCCCCACCCGACCCGTGTTTCCGGCTCGATTCCGGATTTCCGTCCTGAACTCACTCAAACCGGTCACGGCCGCGTTTCCTTTTTCAGGCAATGAACCGCTGGAAATGCTTTCCCTGATTCGCCCGGCCATCCATGTCAAGGGGGGATCCTTCGTGGAGGAACGCGTTCGAAACGAAAAGAGGCTCGTTGAAAGATGGGGCGGACGGATTGAATTTGTGGAAATGCTCGGGAACTACAGCACGTCAAATATTATTGCGGGGCTAAATCCAGATTTCCTGATCCGGGCTGAAAAATAAAGGTGTTTTTGAATACTGTCCGAAAAATAAAATGGCACATTTCGATGACCACATGAAGGGCGAAGCTGCGCTGAGCCGCGGTTTTAGCGGCGTTAAAAATGTGCCGTTTTATTTTCTGCTGAGATCAGGAAGTCTGAAATTAGGCCTTCTGCAATTAAAAACTGCAGCCGGGGCGCCTGTCCTGAGCTTGTCGAAGGGGTTGCCCCCGGTGTTTTGGCATAATTCAGGTTTGGGCAACACGCCCTTTTTCTCGAAGCTCTATTTCTGCTCTGCCTGCGGCTTTGCGGCAGGTTCCTTCTGCGGCGCAGCCGCCGTTGCCGTTCCCGCCTGTTCGGCCCCCTTGCGGATATAGACTTCCACGCGCCGGTTCTTTTCATTGCCGGAGATCGGATCGTTGGCCGCCAGGGGGCGGGTGTAACCGTAACCGACCGGCGTCAGGCGTCCGTGCGCGATCCCGAACTTCTCGTTCAGGTAATTCGCGACCGCCTTGGCCCGGCGCTCGGACAAGTCCATATTATACTTGTAAATCGAGGTCTTGCGTTTATCGGCATGTCCCTCGATGCGGGCGGTCGACTGCGGATCGCGAACGAGCACCTTGCCGATCTTGTTCAAATCCGCAAAATATTGCGGACGAATGACCGCCTTGTCGGTTTCAAATTCGATGTGCAGGGTGAAGAGCAGCAAATCATCGCTCGGATCAAGCGGATTGGTGTGGTCTTCGATGACTTCATGGCCGTCCGCCACGCCGCCCTTATCGGTATCGCGGTCGAGAGGATTGGTTTTGTAATTGTAGACTTCGGCGCCGTCGCTCAGGCCGTCATAATCCGTATCCGGATTCAGGGGATCGGTGTGATATACCTTGACTTCCTCGCCGTCGGTCAAACCGTCGCCGTCCGTATCGGGATTTTTCGGATCAGTGCCGAGCTTGAGTTCCTCCTCGTCGGAAAGTCCGTCGCCGTCGCTGTCAAGCGGGCCGCCTGAGACCATGTATTTGGCCGGCACGTGCGCGCCCCATTTCCAATTCACGCCGACGGAAGGCATGAAATTCCATTCGATTGAATCGCGCTGCGTGGCCAATGCCGCCACGCCGAGCAAGTCGGCGCGGATCGCCCATTCGGGATTGAAGTGATAGGCCAAGCCGCCGCCGAAACGCACGTTGGGATCGACAGCCGGCCATTCCACGTTCCTGACCCGCAGATACATCGCGCCCACACCCAAAGTCAGGTATGGGTCCCAATGCCGGTCATCGGAGGCGATGAGGTGGAACAAGGTATCGGCGGCAATGCCCATACCCCAGGTTGAATCACCCTGCAAACCATCGCGCGGATGCGGGTTGTTGCCGTCGGGATCGTAATCCAACACCTCATTTTTATAGAACCGCGGATAAATAAGGAGCGAACCTTCAAACGACCAGCGCGGATTATAATCATAACCGAGTTTGAACTGTATGAACCCGTTTCCCTTTATGGCCTCGTCGCCTTCAAACTTTATATAACCGCCGCCGATGCTCAAATACCAGGGCGGAATCTCGTCCTTTGCCGGAGCGTTTGTTTCAATTGGCGCTTGCGCCAACAGTTGCGTCGAAGACATGAGGCAGGAAAGCAAGATCAAACTCGCGGCGATTCTTGTTTTGTTCATCCGGTCTGCTCCTTTGGTTGGAATTAAATAGCTCGCATTATTTATATAATTTGCGGCCGAATTGCAATATTATTTTAAAAAAATGTTCCTTTCCCGAATATCACGCAATATTCAGTTCCTCACATTTTTTCAATCAGGCGCTCCGCGATCTGAATGGCGTTGGTGGCCGCCCCCTTGCGGATATTGTCGCCCGCCACGAATAGCGCCAGTCCGTTCCTGGCGCTTTCGTCAAGCCTGATGCGGCCGACAAAGACGTCATCCTGGCCGGAAACCTTGATGGGCATGGGGTATTCATCCGCCTGAAGATTGTCGCACAGCACCACGCCGGGCGCCTTGGAAAGAATATCCCTGGCCTCCTCGACGCTCACCGGCCTGGCAAACTCGATATTGATCGCCTCGCTGTGCCCGTTCAGCACCGGCACGCGCACGCAGGTGGAACAGACGCGAATGCGCTTGTCCTCGAGGATCTTGCGCGTTTCATTCAGCAGCTTTACTTCCTCGCTGGTATACCCCGGAAAATCCGGCTTCATTCCGCCGATTTTGGGAATCAGATTAAGGGCAATCCGGTGCGGGTAGACAGAATGTTTCAATTCCTTTCCCGCCGCGTAATCCTTGATCTGTTGTTCAAGCTCGATAATGGCCGGCCGGCCCGTGCCGGAAACGGCCTGATAGGTGCTGGCGATGAAACGCTTGATGCGCGCCGCGCGGTGCAGCGGCCCCAGGGCCATCAGCGCGATAATGGTGCTGCAGTTGGGATTGGAAATAAACCCCTTGTGTTTTTCCAGGGCATGGGCGTTGATTTCCGGGATGACCAGCGGCACGCGCTTATCCATACGATAGTCGTCGCCGTTATCGATTACGATCACGCCCTTTTCGACCGCCTGCCAGCCGAGTTGCTGCGAAGCCCCTTTCGCGCCTTCCGTGCCGGCAAAAAAGGCGAAATGGAGGCCGTCAAAAGCTTCGGGAGTCGCCGGAATAACGTGATATGTTTCCCCGTCGATCACCTCGTCGCGTTCGGAACGTGCCAGGATTCTGACCTCCTCAGCCGGAAAATTCCTCTGTTTCAGCACGCGCACCATTTCGGCGCCGACCGCGCCTATGCCAACCACACCTACTTTGTATTTTTTCATTTTATACCTCAAGTTTGCCCCAGAAAGGCAACAAGGTTCAACGTTAAACTCTCAACATTCAACTCAAATACATCGCTGGACGTTCTCCGCCCTGGCGGATCCGCCTCAAGCTGAAACGTTGGATGTTGGACGTTGAATGTTCAACGTTTCCATGGAGTTAACCTGCAACTTTAGCGGCCACCAGGTCCCCAACCTCGGTGGTGGTGTAGCCCATTTTACCGGCCGCAAGGCTTTTGAGCTTGTGGGCGGTCACGTCCATGACGGCGTTTTCAATCGCTTCGGCCGCCTTGCTCTCGCCAAGTTCGGCCAGCATCATCTGGCCGGCGCAAATGGCCGCCAGAGGATTGATGACGTTCTTGCCGGTGTATTTCGGCGCCGAGCCGCCGATGGGTTCGAACATGCTCACGCCTTCGGGATTGATGTTGCCGCCGGCGGCGATTCCCATGCCGCCCTGGGTCATGGCGCCAAGGTCGGTGATGATGTCGCCGAACAGGTTTTCAGTGACGATCACGTCGAACCACTCCGGGTTCTTCACCATCCACATGGTCGTGGCGTCCACGTGGTAATATTCCCGCTTGATGTCCTTGTAATCCTTTTCGCCGATCTCATGGAACGCGCGCTCCCAGAGGTCGAACACGTAAGTCAGCACGTTCGTTTTGCCGGAAAGCGCCAGCGTCTTGCGCTTGTTGCGCCTGCGGGCGAATTCAAAGGCATAGCGCAGGCAGCGCTCGACCTGGAAGCGCGAATAAAGCATGTTCTGCACCGCCACCTCGTTGGGCGTCCCCTTCATCATTATTCCGCCCGTGCCGGTGTACATGCCGCCAGAATTCTCGCGGACCACGACGTAGTCGATATCCTGCGGCCCCTTGTTTTTCAAGGGACAATCAACTCCGGGAAACAGTTTTACCGGACGCAGGTTGATGTATTGATCCAGTTGAAAGCGCAGCGCCAGCAGAATGCCCTTTTCCAATATGCCGGGCTTTACGTCCGGGTGGCCGATCGCGCCCAGAAATATTGCGTTGAATTTACGCAATTCCTCAACGACCGAAGCCGGGCAGGTTTCCCCGGTTTTCAAATAACGCTCGCCGCCCAGATCGTAATGGGTCAAATCGAGCTTGAATCCGAATTTTTTGGAGGCCGCCTCAAGGACCTTCAGGCCTTCCCTCACGACTTCCGGCCCGGTGCCGTCTCCCGGAATAACCGCTATCTTGTATGACTTGTGCATAAACTCCTTTCAATTTCAAGACTGCGGAAATTTAGCAACATCCCATTGATTTGCAACATTTTTTCGACGATTTTTCAGCTTGAATCTTGATCAAATTTCACGGCAGGACAATTTATTTGACGGACCGACCTGCGACTAGTATATCCTGTTGAGTAGGCCGTTCGTTGGCGAACATATCGTCAAAAACAAATGTTCATTATGAGAAGGGAGATTATGCAAAAAACAGGATTGATGCTTATTGCCGTTTTATCTTTGTTCTTGTTGTCCCGTTTGCCGGCAGATTCCTGCACTGTATTCCAACTCAAAGCCGGCGACGGCGCGCTCATTGTCGGACGTTCAATGGAATTTGCGGCGGATCTGAAATACGATATTATCGTGGTCCCGAAAAACAAAGCCTATGCCAGTCCCGGTCCCGGCGGGACCGAGGGGCTGGCCTGGAAAACGCGTTACGGATATGTCGGCATGGCGTCTTTCGGAATGGATTACAGCCTTTCTGACGGAATGAACGAAAAAGGGCTTGCGCTCGGAGTGCTTTGGTTTGAAGCGGACGCGAAATGGCAGGATGTTGCGCCCGGAGAGAGCAAACGTGCGCTTGCCCAGACAATGCTCGGAGATTGGATTCTGGGTAATTGTGCGGGCGTGGATGATGTTAAGCGCGAAATCCGGAAATTGAAAGTGTTCAAGCATACCGATCCCACGGCCAAGTTATCTCCGCCAGTGCATATCATCGTTTACGACGCAAAGAACGGTTGCATCGTGATTGAATATGAAGACGGGACATGCAGGATATACGACAATCCTCTCGGCTTCATGACGAATGCCCCGAGATTCCCATGGCAGATGACGAATTTGCGCCAGTATGTCAATTTGACGAGCGAAATACCGGGACCTTACGAGGTCGCCGGCGTTACCTTTTCCGCAACCGGGCACGGGGCGGGGATGTTCGGCCTTCCCGGCGATTTCACGCCGCCAAGCCGATTCGTCCGCCTCGCGGCCTTCACCCGGTTTGCCGACAAACAGCCGGATGCGGAACGGACTCTTAATCTTGCCCAGCACATCCTCAACACCTTCGATATCCCCTCCGGCCTGGTTACGGACATATCGCCGGATAAAAAGACGGTCACAAAGGAAACAACCCAATGGGCCACGTTTCGCGATCTTACGAACCTGATTCTCTATTTCAAAACATACGACAACCAGAATCTCCGTAAAATACAAGCTCGATTTCTCGGGAACGTCTGTAAAACGCATCCGGATGTTCGAAACACCCGAAATTGTTACAGACATTACCGATCAAGCGCGTTGAACATGAATATCCTGGAAACGCGCGGCACCGAAGGAGAAAATTCCGGCCGTGCCCGGCAACAAGTTATATGCCTGCTTGCATCGACGGATTCGGATAAGCCTACCGCTTTTAACCAAACCGCCGTTAAGTATTAAAGTTAGGTTTGCCCCCGTTCCGCACTATGGCTTTTTTTTCGGGTCTCGAACTTATGAAGCTGCCGAATCAATGGACGAAAGGACTGCGCTTCCAGTTGTTTGATCGGTTTAAGCAACAAATGTTCGCCGTCGCTGACGATAAGCATTTTGGAGCCGGCGGAAAGCCGGAGCAGGTCGCGGAACTTGCGCGGGACCGTGAATTGTCCCTTTGACGTCAATGCTGCGATATCAACATGCATGCTTCCCTCCATCAAGTAAGGAATACTTACACAATAAAATATCCACAATGGGATAAGCGGTCAAGCCCCTTATTGGATGGCCATGTTCTGTGAACTGAGGAAAACCGGCCTTCCTGCTCGATCAGTTGAACACCGGCACAAAAGTTGTAATTGTCGGCGACCTTGCCGCCAGGGCGCGGCCAGAGGTTATCCGGCTGATGCTGGCGGATTCATGTCCGGCGATTTGCATGACAACCGCTTCAGGCGCGCCGATATTTTTCAGCAGGCTGACTGCGCTGGGGTGGAAGCGATTGACTCGCGGCACGGCGAGGATTTCCAGAAGGTCAGAGTCGTTTTGCGGCAAAGGCCCGGCCGGAATGGGTCTTTAGATAACGTTCAAACGCCAGCGCCTGGCCGCGATTGGTGAAGGCAATGATTGTTTTAAAATCCCATGGACGATAAGGCGCCGTAGCCGGAACCATGCCGGAGTTGTGATGTTGAAGCCGGCTATCAGTATCTTCTGTAAACCCAGTGTAAAATCTGTCCGGTTCTTTGCGCGATTGCAGTATATACACGTAGTAAAATATTCCGTTCATATTACGCCGGTTTTTTGCTTGTCATTACTGGCGTGTCGAGGCGAACAAACTATTCGATTGGCGTGCCGAGGCGAATAAACTATTCGACTGGCGTGCCGAGGCGAAGTTCGGAGCGGATGTTTGCCCGGCTACGTTCTGCGAAGACACAGAACTACGCCGCGGCAGTCTTCGTTTTCCGCTGCGCTCCGAACGAAGACTGGCGGAGAGGGGGGGATTCGAACCCCCGGTACCGATTGCTCAGTACCACGGTTTAGCAAACCGTTGCTTTAGACCACTCAGCCACCTCTCCACGAGAAATGCGGAAGGCAGAATGAAACATGCAAAAATTCAGCAATGCATTCCGCTACAGAATATATGCTTGCAAGACGGTGGCAAGCCTTTTATTCCGAATTTTTGGGCAAAGCCTCTTAAGCGCCTGTCAAAGCTCTCCTGGTTTTACAATTCGGCCGAAACAATTCGGACGAACATCAATATGCTTTCATTTTCGGAAAATCGATGCTATTATGATCTTATGAAATTGGGTCCCAAACCGGTTCGCCGCTGTTATCGTTGCCTTTTAAACCTGGGCGGCCATTGCTGGGAGTTTGCCTGTCCGCGGCGGCAATGGAACAAAAAGAAATGCCCGGGCTTCGAAAACGATGAGCTTTATGCCCAATTCAGGAAATGGCAGGAGGCCCCGCGCGTCAAAACACGGCGCGAACTGCGGCAGGAAATATTCCGTTCCGCCAAACAAGCCCGCAGGCTTCGTTACTCGAGAAAGTTGAGCGCAAAAAAATGCCGAAACAATTAACCAGCGTAAGACAGGAAGAACGCGCCATACTGGCGCAGGCCATAATCGGGCGGCAATCCTCCGAAGAGGCGGAGGATTCCCTGGCCGAGCTCGAACGCCTGGCAGACACGGCCGGCGCAAAAATAACAGGCAGCATAACCCAGCGCCGGGACCGGCCGGACGCCGGTTTTTTCATAGGACACGGCAAGCTTGCGGATATCCAACTGGCCTGCCGCGAAAGCGGCGCCAATCTGGTGATTTTCGACAACGAACTCTCGCCGATCCAGGTCAACAACCTTGATCTGGCCATCGGGGTCAAGGTCATTGACCGCACCGAACTTATCCTGCAGATTTTCGCCAGACGCGCCAGAACCGCAGAAGCGCAGGCACAGGTGGAACTGGCCCAGCTCCAATACCTGTCGTCACGCATTCCCGTGTCCCAGAAACAACACCGCTTCACGGGCGGAATCGGCATGCGCGGACCGGGCGAGAGCCCGTTTCAACTGCGCCGCGCGCCGATGATGGCGCGCATAGCCATTTTGAAGAAAAAATTAAAGGATATGCAGAAAAGACGCGAACGAACCCGCGAAAGACGGCCCTGGCCGGTCGTGACCCTGGTCGGCTATACCAACGCCGGAAAGTCCACCCTATTGAACGCCCTCACCTCGGCCGAGGCCTATGTGGATGACCGCCTCTTTGCCACGCTCGACACAAAAAGCCGCCTCTTATTCCTGCCGGACCAGCGCAAGGTGATGCTGACGGACACGGTCGGGTTTATCCGCAATTTGCCGCACGGACTGGTGGCTTCGTTCCGCTCCACGCTCGATGAAATTTGCGAGTCGGATTTGCTTCTGATCGTTACCGAAGCGCCGCACAAATACGTGCGCGAACACCTGCAAGTCGTCCATGCCACTCTTGCCGAAATACAGGCCGACCACATCCCGCGTCTACTGCTCATGAACAAGGCCGACCGGCTCTCAAACACAGCAGAGCTGAAACGGGAATTTCCCGACGCCGTCCTTATTTCGGCCTTGAAGCATGATGGATTGCAGGAATTGAAAGAGAGGATCTGCCAGGCTATTCCCCATGACGGCCTGCGGCCACATCCAAATTCAGAATCCTAAATTTCTACGCGTTCAGCTTCCAAATCCGGCTGATGCCGCGCAAGGTAAGCAGAGGATCGCATCGGACATGCAAGCCGGCCTCCTTCACTATCAGTTCGGCATAGCCGCCCGTTACGCAAAGCGTCGATTTTCCGGCAAGCGGATCGCGCATTATTTCGGCAAAAACAGCCTTTACCATTCCGATGTAGCCGAGGCGAATCCCGGTCGCCATCGCCTCCTCGGTGCTTTTTCCGATCAGCCTCGCGCCCCTTTGCCGAAAAGCCCTGCTTACCTCCGTTTCCGAAAAGCGCGGCAGAAGCGCGGTTCTGCCGGCCAGACTTTGCGCAAAGACCGCAGGCCCCGGAAGAATGATTCCACCGACAAAGGCGCGATCAACGGTTACAAAATCGAAAGTCAGCGCCGTGCCGAAATCGGCCACTACGACCGGCGAGCCGTATTTCTCGACGGCCCCCGAAGCGTTGGCGAGACGATCAGAGCCGATCGCGGCGGGCCTCGGATATCTTACGGCCATCCCCAGATTCAGCCTGTGCCCGACCTGCAAAACCTTTCCCCGGACAATGCGCCGCGCCTCCCTGATCCAGAAACCGTCAAGCTCCGGCACAACCGAACATATCATCGCGCCGCCGATTTTATACGCGGAATACGCGTTTATCAAATCCCTGACCTGGCGCCACGTCTGACCGCGCGATGGAATGCGTTTTGCCTGCGTAAAATGCCCGCTGCGCTCCAACGCCGCCTGGGTGCTGGTATTGCCGATGTCAACCAGAAGAATGGATGAAGTCTGCATGGAGCTATGCCTTCTTTTTTCGTTCCGCCATCTGCCCTTTGAGCGCCGGCTTCCGGCCTCTAATTTTCATGCTGCGCTGGGACCATTCGCTGATGATGGCCGCCTTGTCGCCGCGCTGGATCATATAATAACACAAATCGAATTCGTTCAGCACCCGGACGGCGATTTCGTCGCGGTCGACCTCGACCCCCTCCAGCAAACATGATGTGGCGGCGTCCTTGCCCAGCGCCTGCAAATCTTCAAGCGAATGCGCGACATTAATGCCGATGCCCACCACCACAAACTCGATCTGGCCGGAATTAACGCGCGGCTCGATCAAAACACCGCCGATTTTTTTCCCGTTTACCAGGACGTCGTTCGGCCATTTTAACCTGACGCCGTCGACGCGCAAGCGTTCCAGCGCGCGCGCCACGGCCACGGCCGCGAAAAAAGATATGAATGGTGATTCGCCGGCCGGCCAGCGCGGACGCAGCAGCAGCGACAAATAAAGGCCCTTGCCGGGCAGCGAAACCCACGTCTTGCCGCGCCGGCCACGTCCGGCCGTCTGGGCGCCGGATATCACAACGCACCCCTCCGGAGCGCCGGCCGCGGCTTTTTCCCGGAGCACGTCATTAGTTGACGCCGTCTCCTCAAAATAGTACAAGGGCCGGCCGAGCCGGCAATTAACCAGCGCCGAACTGATCCGCCGCATGTGTCTGGCCGCCAGCGAGTTAATCGGATACCCCCCCTCGCCCGGCTGACTTCCGGTATTTCCGCAGAACGGAGGAGCGCTCCACCTCCAGGGATAAATCAGCGGCCGGAGCCGAATGCGTCAAGGCGCCTATGGAAACGGCGTCGACCCCGGCGGCGGCAATCGCCCTGATGCTTTGTAAATTAATCCCCCCTGATGCCTCAAGCCTGCACCGGCCCGCGCATATTTTTACGCACTTTTTCATAAGCTCCGGAGCCATGTTGTCGAGCATGATCCAGTCCGGCGAAGCCGAAAGCGCATCCCGCAATTCCGCCGCTGACTCGACTTCAACCTCAATTAAAACACCCGGATTTTTTTTGCGCGCCTCGCGAACCGCCTCAGCCAATGCAGAAGCTTTTTGCCACAAAAATCGGTGATTATCCTTGATCAAGACCATGTCGTAAAGTCCCATGCGGTGGTTTTGGCCGCCGCCGCAGCGCACGGCGTATTTTTCCAGCAAACGCATGTTCGGCGTTGTCTTGCGCGTGTCAAGAATGATGGTTCCGTAACGCCGGACAGCCGCGACATATTGCGCCGTTAAAGTGGAAATGCCGGTCAGACGCTGCAAAAAATTCAGGGCCGTCCGCTCTACTGCCAGGATTGATCGCGCTTTTCCGGAAAGAACCATGACTGATTCCCCGGC
>Ga0209749_1002698_pt1 | contig 11001 bp, 8 predicted proteins | sample EPASupsiteSAE347_FD_187267 | JGI IMG/M metagenome (GOLD analysis project Ga0209749, IMG submission 187267) | Bioremediated contaminated groundwater from EPA Superfund site, New Mexico - Sample SAE3-47 (SPAdes) (version 2) | ecosystem: Environmental > Aquatic > Deep subsurface > Groundwater >... | reverse complement strand
GCGAGAGTGGCTTTTAAAAAATGTATGCTGTGATCCTTAACCGCAATCACAGATAAACAAAAACAGAGCTGTCGGCGCGATGGCACTCAAGCGTGCGGCCATTATCAGATGACTTCACGCGCTCTGGGCCGACCAACGGGGTCATGATCGCTCGAACCTATTTCGCCTGCCGTGGCGCATGGCCGAGATACAAGAGCTCCCAGACTGCGGACCCCTCGGTAGTAGTTTCCACGATTTCAGTTCCCGTTATCCGCTCAACAGTCGCCGAGCCCGTAAAGCGCAGGTATGCTCCGTCAAAACCGCTCAATGTGGCAATAAACCATTTAACTCCGGTGAGTGAGTCGATGAAAGGCGACTCGACGAGTTCAGCCTTGCGATCGAAACTGACGCGATACCGTGTAGCCCACGACTTCTGCCCTTCCCCAGTACCAGTCGTGGATCAGCCCGAGCACGGAGACATCGCCCCAATTGTGATCGTGGTACCCTGAGCCGCTCACAGTCGCGGTCTTGTCGCCGACGGTGAGGCTGCCCGAGGCCTTCCCCTGCGGCACCGAGGGCAGCCAGGCAAAGTAGTGGCTCTGCCCGCCCTTGTTGAACTTGATATGCCCGATCTGGGGCCGCCACGAGGGCACTACCCCTTCGAGCTTGATGTCCGCGGCCGCACATCGGTATTCGGATTCAGCGGGCTCTTCGTATAAAAAACGATGACGAGGGTCGAGCCATCCTCGAGCCGGGAATCGAAATACCACCACTCGTAGCTGCCGCTCTTGCCGGTGGTTCGCATTCCGTCCTCGCATGTCTCGACCGGATTTTTCGATATGCCGAGCTGCAAAGGCGTGGACGTCACTCCACAGCCTAGTGTGTCGTTGACGGTCCTATGTCGAGGGGATAATCCCGGCTGGGTACGGCTCGCCCGCACATCGAGCAGGCGCGAACTTCCCCTGCCATGCGACTGCGGCATGCCTTTATCGGAACCTCAATTTTCAGTATATTTTCATTTTGTTCCCTAGACAGTTGGAGGTTTGCATGGTCATCAACGAAAAAGAACAACTCGTCAAGCTGTTTGAGTCACAGGGAGAACGACGTTGGCAAATCGCCGCGACCGGCGCCGAAGAACGGATTCTCAAGCTAAAAAAATTGAGGTCGACAATACTGACCCGCAGCGATGAGTTGTACGAAGCTGTCGGGGCCGACTATGGAAAGCCGGCTTTCGAGGCCTGGCTGACGGAGATATACCCCACAATAGAGGAAATTGATTGCGCGACGAAGAATCTCAAGGCCTGGATGCGAGGAAAACGGTCGAAGGGCGCCTTGATACTCCCCCTGGCTTCGACCAACGTCATGTATGAGCCGAAAGGCCGGGTTCTCATCATGTCGCCGTGGAATTACCCATTTCAGCTTCTCATGGCTCCGCTCGTCGCCGCCGTCGCGGCAGGGAACTGCGTCATTGCCAAACCTTCGAATAAAACTCCACGCACCTCTGCTTTTATGGCCGATCTCCTGGGAGAAGTGTTCCCGTCTGAGGAAGTGGCTGTGGTCGAGGGGCCGGGAAGCAGTATAGGCAACCTTTTGCTTGAGTTGCCGTTCGACCACATCTTTTTTACGGGAAGCCCCGCCATCGGCGTGAAGGTGGGAGAGGCGGCGGCACGGGTTCATGCCGGACTAACCCTTGAGCTCGGCGGTAAGTCCCCGACCATCATTCTGAAAGGGGCCAACATGAGTGAGGCCGCCAAGCGGATCGCCTGGGGGAAATGTCTCAACGCCGGTCAAACCTGCATCGCTCCGGATTATCTTTTTTGCCCAAGGGATTCCGTGCGGGAATTTTCGACAGAAATGCGGAAGGCCGTGGAAGCTTTTTACGGAAAAAACGAGGAGGCGCGCGAGGCTTCCCCCGACTTTCCGCGTATTGTAGACCGTCAGGCTTGCGCCCGCCTCCAGGGGCTGGTCGCAGACGCGATCGCGAAAGGGGCGAAGCTGGAATTCGGCGGGCGCTTCGACACGGAAAAACGTTACGCGGCCCCTACACTTTTGACCGATGTGCGGCCAGACATGGCGATAATGGGCGAAGAAATATTTGGCCCGATTTTGCCTGTCATGCCGTATGATTCCCTCGACGAAGTCATTGCGTTCATACAGGCCAGGCCGAAGCCACTCTCGCTCTATATTCTCGGCCGCGATAAACGAAATGCCGAGCGTATCCTTCATTCCACGACATCGGGCAGCGCCGCGGTCAACGATCTTCTTGTCCAGATTGAGAATTCCGATGCGCCCTTTGGCGGCGTAGGCATGAGCGGCACAGGGAATTATCACGGCTTTTATGGTTTCAGGACCTTCTCGCACGAGCGTAACATTCTTCGCCAGGGACCGATCAGCGCTGTCGAGTCGTTCTATCCTCCGTATGGCACTTCATCGCAAAAACGAATCCTCGGAATCCTGAAAAAGATTAAACGGTACAACACATAGGACCTGGACCGATCGCAATAGCAGCGAATCGCAAAAAAGCCGCAATGCAAAAAAGCCGCGCGGCAAAGGATCTTTCGCGATGACTAATTTAAGCTTCTCCGACACCATGGCTGTCCTTTCCGATCATGCGTCGGGGGAGACATCCTCATTCGACGGCCTGTATTTTCGCGATACGCGATTCATATCTTCCTATGTCTGGAATTTCGAGAGAACGCGGGCCATCGCGCGCACGGAACCGGAACCAGGTTGCATGACGGAGATTTTTACGTCCGAAGTGCGGGATGCAAGCGACTGGGCCATACGAAGGAATCTTCGCTGCCGCGAATCAAGCGTCGAAGACACACTTCTTTTAGAGAACTATGCCGCAAAACCAGTGCGTTTCGCGCTTACTCTGTCGGCTAACGCTGATTTCTTCGACATGATGGGGCTGCGCCTGATGAGGGAACAGTATGTGAAGCCAACTGTCCGGAACGAAGGCAACTTTTCGTGGTCGGCCTACGCCAAAGACGGTATCCGCATGAGCGCCGGTCTCACATTTTCCATTCCCCCCTGCAGTCAGCATAAGGAAAACGCAAGTTGGACGATAGAGGTATCTCCACATTCTATCGCCACGTTGTGCGTAACCGTTCAGTTCGGCGTCAGCCCTGAACATTCTATTGCGCGCGGCACGGCTGACATTCCCTCTTTCGGCGAGTTGAAGGACAGATTCGCCGATATTCTGCGGCCATCGGCCCCTTATGCGGAAGCGGCGAATACGGCTTTGCGCGATCTCTATTCGCTCGTCCGCCGCGCCGACACTGGTCTTACCGTTGCCGCGGGACTTCCCTATTTTGCCGTGCCTTTTGGGCGGGACTCTCTCATCACCGCAGATTTCCTTTTGCACCGCTGGCCCGAACTCGCGGAAGGCGTGCTGCGCTTCGCTGCAGCCCATCAGGGGACCTGTATAGATCCGCGGCGCCAGGAGGAACCTGGCAAAATTTTTCACGAAACGCGCCCTGGTGAACTGTCCCGCTGCGGAGAGATCCCCTTTGAGCGATATTACGGGAGCGCCGATGCGACGCCGCTCTTCCTTATGCTCCTTGAACGGTACGCGAGAGAATTAAACCGCCCCTACCTTGTCCGCGACCTCGAGGCATCATGGCGCGCCGCGCTGTCCTGGCTGCTTCGGAAGCTCCGGGAAGGAAACGGTTTTGTCCGTTTCAGCTCAGATGCGGGCACCCATGGGTTAAAAGTGCAGTCATGGAAAGACTCGCCGGACTCCATGTGCTTTATGGACGGATCACTGGCGGTGTCGCCCATCGCTGTTTCAGAAATTCAGGCATACGCTTATGGCGCGTTGCGCGCTTCGGCTCGAATGGCGTTGAGGGTTGGCGACGGAGCGCTCGCGGCGTTATGCGACCGCGAAGCCGACGCGCTCGGAGCCCGCATCCGGGAAAGCTTCTGGCTACCCTCGCAGCGGCTGTACGCGCTCGCGCTGGATGGCGAAGACCGCGTGCTGGATACTCCATCCTCAAACGCAGGCCATTTTCTGGCCTTCCGCCTTGAGTCCGAGGCCGATGCTGCAGCCCTGGCGCAGCGTCTGCTTGAGCCCGATCTTTTCTCCGGCTGGGGTATCCGCACGCTAAGCGACAAAGCCGGACGATACAACCCTCTCTCGTATCACAATGGTTCCGTCTGGCCCCATGACAACGCACGTATAGCGCAAGCGATGTTCGAACGAGGACTGCGCGGCGAGGCGCTCAAAGTGTGTGACAGTGTTCTGGCGGCCATCTCCACCTTCGCAAACGCACGCGCGCCGGAACTGTTCGCTGGATATTCGAGAGCCGATATCGTCCAACCCGTCCGCTACCCATTCGCTTGCGCCCCTCAGGCCTGGTCGGCCGCGGCTGTGCTGCGGTTGTGCGATATCGCTGCCGCGTGCCAGAAGTAAAATCCGGCGCGGGCGCGGCGCTCGGGAAGAGCGAGGCCGACTCCGGACATGAACGAAATGGTCAGCCAGGGAAATACCTCTATAGGCTTCACCGTCACAGCACCAGGCAGCAAGGCAATGCCCACAATACTAGAGGCTGTCCCTGCTACTAGAGTCTATAAGGGTATGCGTGGACGGAAATTGCGTCCAGCGTCATCTGCACGGCTCCGATAAGGCTCGCCTCCGATCCAAGAGACGTCTTGCAGACAGTAACAGGCTGAAAAGGATAATATGTTTTTATTTTTTCAATCAGCGGGTCAAGAAATATTCGTTCGAAGCCCGACATTTCGCAGACGGCTCCGCCAATTATGACAATTTCCGGATTTAGTACGATCATGGTGTCCACCACGGCCATGGCCAGGTGGTTCACCGCCTCTTCGACCCTCTCGCCGCCCTGTGCGAGTGCGTCAATCGAAGCCAGGCTCTCCAGATAGCCGATTTTCCTGCCGCCTTGCGTGAGGCCGGAACGATCTGTGATAAAGTAACCGATCTCTCCAGCCGCTCCGCGGGATCCACGATAGAGATCGCCGTCAACAATCATCCCGGCGCCAATCCCCTTGCTGATATTGATAAACAGCAAATTCTTCGTCCCGCGGCCTACTCCCCTTTTCCACTCCGCTATCGCCGCGAGACTTGAGACATTTTCGATGAAAACTGAAGTAGCGAATCGCGCTCCTACTTTTTCGCACAAATTCGAATCAGCAATATTCTCATAAAGGATTGCGTCGACAATGGCTCCGGTTCGGGGATCGACCACGGCTGGTACGGCGATTCCAACTCCGAGCAGCCGAATATTTGACCTATGGCTTTTCTTCTCAAAAATACCTATCAAAGCTTCAATTGAAGAATTAAGGTAAGTGCAGAAATTAACGCCGGCCGTTATCGGAGCAGCCTCGATCGTTGCCTGAATCTTCCCGGCGAAATCGCTTATCGCTATCTTCAAAGGATCGGCAAGAATGTCCACGCCAACAATATAACCGCGCCCTGCGTTGACTGAAATCTGTACCGCCTTTTTGCCTGTCTTTACCTGAACTTTTTCCGACTCGGTCACATATCCGTCTTCGAGCAAGTTCCCTATGGCGCGGGACACTGCCGGCGCGCTAATTCCCAGGTCGCGGGATATTTGGGCGCGGTAAGCGGACGCATGATCGCGCAGGTAATTGAAAATGATAGAAGTATTGATCCGGTTCTGGAGCACTGAATTTGCACAATCAGAGACAATGAGGCTCTTTTGCGGAGCAGTGCCGGCCTTCCCCATTATTCACTCCTATTGGCCATCAATATGTGAAATTTTTTGAGCATGGCATCTGTCATAGCCCCTGCCTCATGGTATATTTCTTTCCGCGATATAATCTGAAAGCAACTCCGTCAGTGGGTCAATTCGGTTTTCCGAGAAACCAAGATAATTGTGACGCCTAAATCCTTCGGCATATTGAAATTTGTCAGAAAGATGCCCCAATTCGGCGGCAGTCGAACGCATGGTGGCGAGATAAGAATTAAGCCCCTGGCTTGCGTCGAGCCATGCCTGTTGGCTCTTATGCATCGAAAGCATTTTCTGTTTCACGTCAATCACGCTGCCGATATCAACAAAAAAATCCGGAAGCACCAACGCATCCATCTGATCGCGAAGGCCATGAGGCTCCGCATGATACAAGGCGATATCTTTCTGGTAGGCGTCGCGGGGAGGATCGGTAATGTAGTTTGGCATACATCGCGTAAATGCCGCCGTCACGCCGAGCCGACAGGCGTTCATATGATCCTCCATATAGTCGTTGGGCGACATCAGAAGGGCTATGTCGGGCCGCACTTCTCTTACTACCGCCGCCATCTTCCGGACCTGACTGTCCACATAAAATACTTCCAGGTCATTCGTGATGCTGTCGTGATACCGCGCTCCCAGAATGGCACAGGAAGCCTGGGTCTCCTCGCGGCGCACTTCGGCCAACTCTTTCGCGCCATAATGAAGCGAACCGCAGTTGCCATTGGCTGTAATCATGACGTGTATTTCACAACCGGCATTTTTCAAAAGCAACAAAGTTCCGGCCATCATAAACTCGATATCATCCGGATGGCATCCAATCGCGAGCACAACCTTACCCATATTTACCTCTCATCGCGTGCGGAATCCAGTTAAAGGACCGGTAACCCGGCAATACAACTAAATCGCACAACGTGTCAAGAAGGCATCTCAGATTCAATTTTCTGTCGAAAAAACAGCCTTGACTATCCCTGTGTCCGCCTCATATGCCTCTTTTAGTTTGCCTGTAGTTTCCAGCCCAAATTGATGTGTTACAAATGAGGCGGCATCAATGCTTCCATTCCTGACGAGTTGGAGACACTGTGGGAAAAATCTTGCCGGCTCAGCCAAGACAGGAACAATCGCATTCTTGTTAAAAATAAGCTTGTCGACATCAATATTAACAGAACTTGTCCCGCCCATCGCGACTCCCAGTACGACGACGGGGGCTCCATAATCAGCCAACGACAGTGCCGTCGGAATAGTCTCCGGCGGCGATGTCACCAGCACTGCGTCTATTTTGCCGGATACACTCTCCTTAACCTCGTCTTTCAGAGTCTTATCCGAAAAATAAAAGACTTCAGCAGCGCCCATCTTCCGCGCGAGTCGCTCACGTGCCGCGTTGCGGGCGTTTCCACGCTGGGAACCAACAATAATTACTTTCCCGGCTCCGGCGTTGCGCGCCATAGCAGCCGACATGATACCCAGCGCACCAAGGCCCATGATTGCGAGATTGCCGGCTGGAATCAGCCGCGTAGCGATCACAGCATTCATGGCAACGGCGAGCGGCTCCGTGAGTGCGGCTGACATTGGGTCAACCCCATTCGCCGGGACGACGAGCGACTCATCAACGAGGATGAATTCACCCATACCGGACTGACCATTCAGCGTACGCTTGTTCTGACAAAGATCGGTCCTTCCATTTTGACAAGGCACACAGCGGCCGCAGAAGGTCACGTCCTCCACGACAACCAAATCGCCCTCGCGCACCAGCGTCACATCAGGACCGACCTTTACGACGCAGGCGGATATTTCGTGGCCTAGCGGCGTATAGACTCCGAACTCCTTAAGTATATGCACGTCGGTGCCGCAGACACCACAAAACAGGACATGCACGAGCACCTGGCTGTTTCCGACATCGGGGATAATATCCTGACATAGCCTAATGTCGAATGTCATTTTGCCTTGCAAATAGCGATTCTTTTCCATATTCACGGCTCAGATCAGTGCATTTCCACCTGGCAGGTACCGATACCGGACCTAAGAAAATTGAACTGGACATTCGGATGGCCCGAAAGCAGCGACATAGGCACCGCCGAATCAGCAATTTTTTTTGAAATCATCAGCGTCGTCAAACGCAGCCCGAATGCATTATCGTGCTTGCCCGCGTGCCAAATCGATACCTTGCCGCATTTCCATGTCTCGTATGGCCCAACAGAAAGGGCCTGTGACGGGACTTCCGAAACGACGCCGCCACCCGAGGTTCTGGCGTTCTGCATGATCGTCATCGGGTGCAGCGTGACCACTCGAGCCCGCAGGGACCGGAATTCCTCCGGCGAAGGGGGATTGTCCTTATAAATTCCTTTTCGCGGCATAGGGTCGTTAAAGGCCCAGTGCTTCACATCTCCCTGTCCTCCCTGCATGACAAGACACGAGGCCTTGTCGTAGGACGCCGTGTACTCGTCGAGGTTGTCCGCCCTGAGAAAATGCAGATTCTCCAACGGCATGCGCAACTTTTTGTCGATCCGCCCGAAACACAGATCCATGTCAGCCTTGCGGAAACTCAACGGATGATCGGGCGACACTTCTTTCCCGTTTAAATACCACTCGTCCATGGCCCAAAAATGAGCGCTGCGGACATCAATTTCAAGATCGTTGATAATACGGGCCACCAATGGAAGCTGCTCAGTTGGACCGATTGGGCCACATATTCCAGTCGGAGCGTTTTCGGTCGACGCCACAAAAGCGCGCACGTATTCGAGCGCTTCTGCCGTATAAAACTCTTCTACCGTGTCATAAAATTTTACCGTAAAACCTGGACGGGAAAGACCCAAAAGATCATCAGCCTCCAGCCGGGCGGCGTCAGAAATCAACTCAGGATCCAGCGTCGTGTAGTCCCACCAGTCCGGGGCAACTTTGCTCAATGGTCTCATCTTGGAACTCCATTTGTTGCTAACATTACGTTAGTAAACATACTAGAACGGCTTTCCATATCTGTCAATAAAAAATCGCATATATTCAAAAGACCTTGCCATTACAGTATTTCCGTGCTTGACGGCATATCAAAATCATTTTAGACTCATTGCCGGATTCCGTTACCGCATGCGGTACAGTGACCAAATTCAGCCAGCCGGTACCGAAGGAAAACCGAAATGACGACTATTCATGGGACCGGATGTTCCCTGATGGATTATCTCTATGTCGACATCGACCTGGCTTCGCCAGCCATCCTTCGCGCAACGTCTCTAAAACCAGGAGACGGCGGCCTTTCCCCTGGCAAGCTTGTTTTTCTTGAAAATCTGGAACGCTTCGTGGGGAGACCTTTCGATGAATTATTGAGAGAGGTCACCGGAGGGAGAAAGCCCGACAAGGCTAACCTCGGAGGACCTTCGGTCGTGTCACTTATAAACGCCGCGCAAATACTGGGCACCGAACGATACAGAGTGGCCTTTTTCGGCGGCCACGGCGACGACGCGACGGCAGGACAACTCCTCGCGATAGTGGCGAAAACGCCACTGGATGTTGCCGGATACCGGACCATAGAGGGAACGACTCCCTGTACGGTAGTATTTTCCGACCCACGTTACGATGGCGGCCACGGGGAGCGTACCTTCGTCAACAATATCGGCGCGGCCTGGAATTATGGGCCTAACGATCTTCCAGACTCATTTTTTGACGCGGATATACTCGCGTTTGGCGGCACCGCTCTGGTTCCGAAAATTCACGACAGCCTCACCATGCTCGCAAAAAAAGGTAAAAGAGCAGGGTCTGCCGTCATAGTAAACACCGTGTACGACAACCGTAGCCAGGCGAAAGACCCTGTAGGCAGATGGAAACTAGGAGAACGCGAAGAGGCCTACGCCGCCATAGATTTGCTCATCGCGGACAAAGAAGAGGCGCTTAGACTGAGCGGAGAATCGGACGTGGAAAAAGCGTTGGCCTATTTCAAGACCAAGGGAACCGGCGCGGCAATTATAACCGACGGTTCGCGGGATATTCGCTTTTATTCTGACGGAAGTCTCTTTGACCGAATCGAGGCAGGGCGTCTGCCGGTGTCGGAAGCAGTCAAGGCGGATATTGCAAATCCAGAAGTCCGGAAAGGCGACACGACCGGCTGCGGCGACAACTTTGCCGGCGGACTAATCGCCTCCGTCGCGGAACAAATGGAAGCCGGAGCGCAAAAGGGTAAATTCGATCTGGTGGAAGCATGTTCCTGGGCTGTGTCCTCCGGTGGATTTACCTGCTTCCACATCGGCGGGACATATCTGGAATCCGCGTTGGGCGAAAAACGTACCAAAATTGCACACTATTATAATCTTTACAGAAAACAAATCGGGAGAAATTGATGAAGACGCTGGTTCAATTTGGCGCCGGGAATATCGGGCGATCCTTTATCGGCCAACTTTTTGCGAGAAATGGCTTCGAGGTTGTGTTTGTCGATGTGGCCGAAACGATAGTCGATCTTCTGAACGAGCGCCACGAGTATCGTCTGGTGATCAAGCGGAATGGACAGGGCGACGAGACTTTATCCATAAAAAACGTCAGGGCTATCAACGCGAATGATACGGCCGCAGTGGCGCAGGCCGTCGCCGGAGCGGACTATGTCGCCACCAGCGTCGGGAAAAACGCTCTGCCCTATATCTTCCCGAATATCGCGGGCGGCATTGCGCTGCGAGAGAAACTGTATCCCGGGAAATGCCTCGATATTATCATCGCCGAGAATATACATAATGGGGCGACATTTTTCCGGGAATCGCTGACGGCACTGCTGCCGGAAGGATTCCCGCTGTCCCGGCGCGTGGGGTTGGTGGAAACATCCATCGGCAAGATGGTGCCCATAATGAAGGCCGAAGAAATTGCCAAAGACCCTCTATGGGTTTTCTCGGAGGAATACAACGAACTTATTGTGGACCGCCGCGGCTTTTTAGGGCCGTTGCCCGAGATCGCGACGCTCAACCCGGTCGAAAATATAAAGGCATATGTGGACAGGAAGCTGTTTATCCACAACATGGGGCACGCGGCGACGGCGTATCTCGGTTATGCCGCCGACCATGACTCGGTTTATATCTGGCAAGCCTTGGAGAATCAGAAAGTATTCGAGCGTGTACGCGGCGCGATGAGTCAGTCGGCGGCCGCTCTCGTCGCGGCCTACCCGGAAGACATGACCGGCGAAGCGCTGGAAGCGCACATCGCTAATTTACTCGACAGATTCAGAAACAGAGCGTTGGGCGACACAATATTCCGGGTAGGCCGCGACCTATACCGGAAGCTGGACCACGAGGATCGACTCGTCGGCGCCGTGCTACTGGCAGCGCGCAATGGCCTCCCCTAC
>Ga0209749_1002695_pt1 | contig 11012 bp, 8 predicted proteins | sample EPASupsiteSAE347_FD_187267 | JGI IMG/M metagenome (GOLD analysis project Ga0209749, IMG submission 187267) | Bioremediated contaminated groundwater from EPA Superfund site, New Mexico - Sample SAE3-47 (SPAdes) (version 2) | ecosystem: Environmental > Aquatic > Deep subsurface > Groundwater >... | reverse complement strand
CAAAAAAAGTCATGAAATAATTTTTTCAATATATTCCTCCTGTCCATGTCAGCCAGGCTTCGCTTTCCACGGAAATCGCCGGCTCACCGCTGATCAGACGGCTGACAGCCGGAATGGCGGATAAATCAACCGCCCTGCTTTCATGGCCCTTCACGAGATAAAATTCGTTTATGGGGGTGGGGGAAGATTGCAGTTTTGTTATGGCGTTGGTCGGGAGGGAGGAAAATCCGGCCGGACCGGCATTGGCGGCAATGCCGCCGACCAACGCCACGGCGGTCCCGTCAAGGTCAGGCTCATCGTCATGGGTGTAGCGTATGTTGTCGGCGCCCGCCTCCCAATCCGATATGAATTTTGCGTCAAGCGAGCCTTGATAAACCTGGCCAAGGGCAAGCGCGCCGGCCGTTGCGCGCGCGGTTGTCATTGTCTGGGTATGAACCCATTCCATTTTATTAAGCAGGATCGTACCGATAATAATCACCATGATGGCGACCAGCGCGATCGTGAATTCAATCATGGCCTGCCCGCCACAATGTGTAACTTTGGGCGCGGCCTGGCCGCGGGAAGAAAGGCAGAAGGCAGAATGTAGAAGGCAGAATGACCGGCGAAAAATGCCGAACGAATCATGACGAATGTTAATTTGTAAAAAACTGACGGTCTGATCCATGGCCTCTGATCTCTGATTTCTTAATTCTGCATTCTGCATTCTACATTTCCTCAATGTCCCCTCCTTGTCCCGCCGCCGGGACCACTGCCCGGGCTGAAGGTTTCGCAGGAATGGGTTGTATCGCTTAGCCATTCAATACCGGTCTGGCGGAAGGCGGGATCTTCCCAGGTAATGAGTTGCTGGCAATACCAGCAATCCGCATCCAGGCCGCCCGGGCCGTTATCAATATAGACCGGTAAATGGTCTTCAATATGTTCGCGCCAGGTCAGGTCGTAAGCGCCCCCGCTTGGCGATGAGGAGGCGTCAACCGGGATCAGGCGGATATCGTGAAAAGCCGGCAGGACGATCTGGTAGGCGTCCGGCCTGATTTGGGTTCCATCGCCGGCCGTTAAATAGCCGAATGGTTTTGCCGCGGCGGTGCATGAAATTTGCCGGTCGGATGAGCCGGGCAGATGCCGCTCGGCAACGGCTTCAATGCGCGCAACCGCATCGGCCCCCGTGTAATCATATTGCGGTTTGACTTGTCTTTCGGGGAAAATTGGGAAGGAAGAATCGTTCATGATCGCCCATTCGCTCCATTTTGAAGAGTCGTATATGAACCATTTGCCCGCGCCCATGGCGGTTACAACCTCATCTTTGATAACCTGCGGGGCAAGATTCCTTTCCACACGCAATTCATTCATTTTGGCGACAGTCAGAGGTCCTCCGGGAAGGGTGGAAATGGTTGTTAATCCGAGGCCGTAGACTTCGCTGTTTTCCGGTTGGGTTTCGGGGATTTGGGGCGGCAAAGCGGGCCACGATTGATAATCGGCATAGGTTTGCAAAAGAGTGGCGGCATGCCAGTAAAACCAGCACCAATCCCGGCCGGCGATGGCATCGTAAAAATTCATGGTCAGAAGAGTATGACCGGCGGAATAATCCGTGTAAAAACAGGTGTTATCCGGGCCAGCCGCCGCGCCGCTGTCCGCGATGGCGCTGAGCATAGCGCCGTATTCATTCCAGCAATCAGCGTATGGTTCGGCGAAAACGGCATTGTAGTCGGCAAGCACGGTTCTGGCGTGAGCGGCGAGGCGTTCGCTGAAAGACGCATTGACATGGATGCCGTTATTTTTGGCGGCCTGTTGGGAGGCCAGAAGACCGATCATTGGTCCGACGTAACACAGCCTGGACTGGGTTTCCGCAATCTGTCGGGCCGCGTTGTCCGCGCCGGCGCTCAGGGCAACGGCTTGCATTATATTCAGGTCGCCGATCAGGTTCAGGGTTATGCCCTGCCAGCGGGCGGCGGCGAGGGCGGCGGCGTCGGCCGCATTCTGCGAGCGTAATTTAAGGTGGATGACGTTGTGCAGGTCAAAATTCCAGACGAGCACAACGGAAAGGAATAAAAGGACCATGAGTAGAAAAATCATGACCTGCCCGCCGCATGAAGAAATGTAGAATTTAGAAGGCAGAATGCAGAATGACGGACGAAAAATACCAAACGAAGCATTATGAGCGCCAAATCGCCAAAATCTGACTCTTCGACCTCCGACCTCTGATTCTTTAATTCTGCATTCTACATTCTGCATTCTGCATTTCCTCAGGGTTCAAGATACAGCGCGGCATGGTTATCCAACTGAAGTTCGGTATTGATTGGGAACGCGTCGGCACTGTAAAACGCTTTGAAAAAAGAGGAAAAATACCTTAAAGGCAGGTTCTGAGAAACGGAAAACTGGAAAAGAAGGCTGTTGGCGTCCGTATAATTCCAATTTATCGTTTCCCAGTCTTCATACTGCAGAATGCCGTCCAGCATATGCCATTCGGCGCCCAGATAGAGCGGAATCCTGCCGCGTTCCATGGCCATTTGGGTAAGCGGTCCGCCGGCAGTTTCGGGAAAAGTCATCTTGCCGGCATTGGGAATGGTCCCGACAAGGACCGATTTCATCACCATGAAATCGTTGAAACCGACCGTCTTGGCGCGGGCGCCGCGGGCGCAGGCATAAGCGGTGATTTCCCTGGCCGAATAAAGCTGGGAAAGCTGAAAAAGACCGGCCAGGATCAGGCAGATGAGCGCAATAACCAGGCAGGATTCAACAAGGGCCTGCCCGCCACAATGTGTAACTTTGGGCGCGGCCAGGCCAGAGCGGGAAGAAATGTGGAATTCAGAATGTAGAATGCGGAATGACGGGCGAAGAATGCCGAACGAAGTATGGCGAGCGCTAAATCGCCACAACTTGACCCCGATCTCAGGTCTCTGATTTCTTAATTCTGCATTCTGCATTTTTCATTCTGCATTTTCTTCAGTTCCCCTGTCCGGATCCCAGGGTTTTCAGATAATCAACGGACTTTGTTTCGGTCGCGGTGTCAACTTCAGACTGGTCACCGCCCAGTTCAGTCACAGCGCCGCCGATCATTTTCCGGATCTGATCGCCGAAAAGGCCGAAAACAGCCAGGGCCGCCAGCGCGATGATGGCAACGATGATGATGTATTCTGTCATGGTCTGCCCGCATTGCTGCGCAAAGCGTTGCGGGCGGGTCTGGCCGGCGCGCGATTTTTTATTTATTTTCAAATGAATATCCCTCCTTTGCTCGCATTTCAATTTGTTGTCAAAATATTTGCCTGCTTGATTTCAGGGATAATCAGAGGCAATTATCGCCAACAGGCGTTCGCCATAATCGCCGAACGTTGTCAGAAAAAGCCCCATGATTACCACCAACGCAATCAATACGCCGGTTGCGATGGCATATTCAACAGTTGCCTGCCCGCAATGGCTACGCCATAGGCGTTGCAGGCGGGTCGGCCCGCCGCAATGTCTGCCCGCGATGCTATCTGCCACCGGCGGGTTGCAGACGGGCGAAGCTTTGGGCGCGGTCTGCCCGTTTCTCCGATTCCAATCGGTTTTCGTCATATCCATTCAAGCTTTTATTTATTGAAATGATTATCACAATGAAAATTCAAAGGCAAGAAGAATTTGGAAACAACTTCACGGCGTGTTTTGTTTTTCAAGCAAATCTTGACATTAGCTCATTGACCGGGCAATAATATAAAAATTTCGGGCGGTTAGCTCAACTGGCAGAGCGCCACCCTTACACGGTGGATGTTACAGGTTCAAATCCTGTACCGCCCATACAGGTGGTTCCCAGCCGCAGGCCAGCCACGGGCTGGTCCGCCTTTGGCGGAAAATCCGGTACCGCCCATGCTTGCCTTGCCCTGTGGGCTGCGCATGATACAGCCATTTGCATAAATTATACAGTTTTGATGAAATTTCAGCCCTCGCGCTCATTCTCGCCCGTCAACCGACGAGCTCCGAGGGATCCGCAGGGCGGATAATCCGCTTTGAGGGCAGAAAATTTCACTAAAATCGCTTACTGCAGTCGGCTAAATGGATACGGGAGATTTAAATTTTGCCGGAGGCAAAATTTATATGAAAGAGTGGCTGATTATTGACGGTTACAATTTGCTTCATCAAATTTCGGCGGGTGCCATGAAAGGCGATATTACCCGCTCGCGCAAAGATCTCCTTCTCAGACTGGAACCGCTGGCGGATATTCTTGCCCGGCGGATAACGGTTGTCTTTGACGGCCAATTTGAAGATGAAGAAGCGCCGGCCAGGCAGAAAGAAAGCGAGATAATCGAAGTCATTTATGCGCCGCCGGCCAGCACCGCCGATAGCGTCATCGAAAGACTCGTTTGGCAGGCAGAACGTCCGGAAAATATTCTCGTGGTAACATCTGACCGTCTTGAACGTGATACGGTCAGCGCCAGCGGCGCCGACACCGTAGCCTCTTCAATCTTTATTTCGATGATTAAAGAACAAACCGGTTATTTAACCGCCAGGATTGATAAAATCAATAAAAGGCATGAAAACATTACTTTGGGTGATTTTTTCCCAAAACAGAAAACGGACTGAAGATTATTTCCTTTATAAGTTATTATTCATAAAGGTGTAACTTGTTTTTTACTACAGATTGTAGTTGTAATTTTTGCAACCGCATGTTATAGTGGTCGGCAAATTGTTAATAAATTGTCAATAACCTGTATAATGGGAAGGCGATATGCATCTTAAAAGCTTGGAATTAGTTGGTTTCAAGAGTTTTGCCGACCGGACTGTTCTTGAATTTGGAGAGGGTGTTTCCGCGATTGTCGGGCCGAATGGCTGCGGTAAAAGCAATGTTTCCGATGCCATCCGTTGGGTGCTTGGCGAACAAAGCGCCCGTCTTCTGCGCGGCGTAAAAATGGAAGATTGTATTTTTAACGGCACCGACACCTTGTCTCCGAAAAACATGGCCGAAGTAAGCTTGACGCTGACTGATTGTGAGCAGGTTTTGGGCACTGACTATCACGAAGTAACCGTAACGCGCCGCGTGTTCCGTTCTGGCGAAGGCCAATATTTTATTAACAAAACCCCCTGTCGGCTGAAAGATATTCAACGGCTTTTCATGGATACCGGCCTGGGATCAAATTCCTATTCAGTAATGGAACAGGGAAAAATTGATCTTATCTTGCGGGCCCGGCCGGAGGACCGCCGGGAAGTGTTTGAAGAAGCAAGCGGTGTCACCAAGTATAAAGCTGACAAACGCGAAGCCTTGCGCAAGCTGGAACAGACCGAAAACAATCTTCTGCGTCTGGCGGATATCATCAAAGAGGTCAAACGCCAGATTATTTCCATTCAGCGCCAGGCCGGCAAAGCCGAACGCTACAAAAAAATGTTTGAACAGATGCGGGTATATGACGTCTATACGGCCCGGGAACGTTTGAAATCAATGGCGGCCGAAATAGCGGCCATGGATGCGCAACACGCCTCCATCGTGGAAAAGAATGAAGCCCTCCAGCATGATATTGAGCAGGTTGAGCTGGACAACAACCGGCTCCAGGAAGAGAGGGAGAAAATCGAGGTCGAAATATCGGAATTACAGCAGGCGGCCATGCAGGTCGAATCGCAAATAAACCAGCTGCGTCAGTCTTTGGAAAACAACAACCAGAGATTGGTCGAACACCAGCGGCTCATTAAAAACAATGCAGATGAAATTGACGCGGCGGCAAGCGAGCTTGATGATGTCCGCAAAGCTCTTGCGCAGGGCGGGGAAAAACTGAAAGAAGCCGAAGTTAAACTCCGGGAAGCCGAGGAAAACCTGAAAATCAAGGGCGGAGAAAATGCGCGGCACGAGGAAGAACTTGATAAAACAAAGAACGCTATCCAGGGGCTTTTGACGGAATCAATGGAACTGGGGGACCAGCTGACCAAATCACAGAACGAGCTTCATCAGCTGGAAAATAACGATCGCGTCAGCGCGAGCCGCCGCGAGCGCCGCGCCGCTGAGCAGGCAAATTTGCGGCTCCTGCTTGAAAAACAGCAGGAGCGTGTGACTGCCGCTGAGAAAACCGTGCAGGAGATGCTGGGCGCCGTGAACGACGCCGAACAGGCGCTTCGGAAACTTGAAGAGGAAGGCAATAAAAACAACGGTCAAATAGAATCCGCCCAGGCGGAAATCAGCCGGCGTGAAAAAGAGATCGCGGCCTTGACGGCGCAGGCTGAAATATTGGGTTCGGACGCCGATCCCGCCCAAAATCCGCAAAAAACCGGCGACGAGCATGAATGCGCGGTTGGCGGGATTGAGCGCGAAAACCTGCTCGGCAGGCTTTATAAGCTGGTTAAAGTCCAGCCTGACTACCGGATTGCGTTTGAAGCCGTCTTGCGTGATTTGCTGGACGCTTTTATTATTAAAGATATTGACGGCGCGCTGAGGATCATCAACGCATCGGATAAGGAAAATAATAACGGTTCCGCAAGCTTTGTTGTCGCCGACATGCCCTTCGTTCCGGCGGCGGCCGTGAATCGGCCGCCGGAATCAATTTGCCTCCTTGAAAAAACAGAATTCCCGGAACAATTCCGCCCTTTGTTCACGCGCTTGCTGCAGAATGTCCATGTGGTTGAATCCGCCGATTTCCTGAAACAGAATGTTGATTCTGCGCTCGTTTGCGTCACAAGAAAAGGCGTCGTTATCCGCGGCTCAGGCGTTCTGCAAATCGGAGCGGGTTTGCCGCCGGAAGAAAGCCCGATTCTCAGGCAACAGCGCTGCGGTGATATCAAAGCGCGTTTATTAACGCAGAAGGAAGAATTTTCCATTGCCCAGGAGGGCTTAAACAGGCTGATTGAAGCTCAAAAAAACCAAAAGGATATTTTTGGTAAAATGCAGGCGGAGCTCAACGCCAGACAACAGGCGCTGGCCGGACAGCAGGGACAGCATTTTGTAATCAAGAGCGAATCCGACAAAACCCGCGACAATCTGGAAACCGTTTCCTGGGAACTGAAAGAAATTGAAAAACAGGGCGATTCAACTGAACGCAAGAGCGAGCTTGTCGCCAAAATGGACGAAATCCGCGCCCGACGGGTTGCGGTGAAACACGAGCTTGAAGAGCTCAACGCCGGGCTTAAAACACTTGAACAGAATCATAAAGAGCTTCAAGCCGAAGTAATGGCCGCCAATGTCGGCGCTGTCCGGCACCGCGAGGAGGTCGGTCATCTTACCCAGATGGGTGCGGCGCAAAAGGAACGCATCGCCCAGCTTGAATCGCTGATAAACAGCCGCCATGACCGTATCCGCGAACACGAGGAATCTATCGCGAATTTGAAAGCGGCGAATGAAGAGGCCGCCAAACGCCTGCCGCTTTTACAGGAACAAAAGACGAAAAATGCCGAACAACACGATCACATCAAGGAAGACCGCGATAAATTGCTGGTTGAATGCAAGAACGCCGATGAAAAATTAAAGCGTTTGCGTTCCGGCTGGGACGCCCAGCGCAATCAACAGAGCGATCTGAATGGAAAAGTCATTGAATTGCGCATGCGGCGCGAACATCTCCTTGAAAGAATCACCGGCGAATATCATCTTACCGAAGAAGCCGTCCTTAATGCGTCCGAGCCGGAATGGGCCGAGGGCGGGAAACCTGCGCCCGAACAGCTCGATGCAATGATTGCCGAGATGCGGGCCAAGATTGAAGCAATGGGCCCGGTCAACACGGGGGCGATTGAAGAACTCCAGCAATTGCAGGAAAGATACGAATTTTTGAGCAAACAGCAGGAAGACCTGGTCAATGCGCGCCAGCAGCTGCTGGATGCAATCAGGAAAATCAACCAGACAACCACCGAAATGTTCGCCAAAACTTTTGCCCAGATAAACGAGAACTTTCAGGCAATGTTCAGCCAGGTGTTTGGAGGGGGGACGGCAAAATTGATTCTGACGGACGAAGGCGATATTCTTGAATGCGGCATTGAAATCTACGCGCGTCCCCCGGGTAAAAAACTGCAGAGCATTTCCCTGCTTTCCGGCGGCGAGAGCACCATGACCGCGGTGGCGCTGTTGTTTTCCATCTTTATGGTCAAGCCAAGCCCGTTCTGCGTCCTGGATGAATTGGACGCCGCTTTGGACGACGCCAATAATCAACGCTTCATCAATGTGTTGAAAGGCTTTTTAAAGGATTCGCAATTTATCATGATTACCCATAATCGCCAGACCATCGCCGCCGCCAATGTTCTTTATGGCGTTACCATGGAAAAGGATAAAATTTCAAAAATCGTCTCCATGCGTTTCAACCAGTCGGGCAAGACCGATCCGGCCGCCGCCCAGACGGAAGAAAACAAGGTCATAATCCAGGCGAAAAATTAATTTGCCCCGTTATTTTGAAGGCTTGCCGCGCGCCCAGCCTCCCAATTGTTTTTTTTATGAGTCAACGGGTGTTAAATCCGTAAGAATGCGGGATTCAACCTTCCCTTATTTTGCGCCGGAAAGCGGAAGGCGAAACTCCGGCCGTCTTGGTAAAAGCCCGGCTGAAACCGTATATATCGTCGAATCCGCACTCGTCGGCAACCTCGCCGACGCTCAGGTCGGAATTGAGAAGCATGCGCGCCGCTTCTTCAATCCGCAGTTTCTTGTGGAGTTGCGCAATCCCGCACCCGAATCGCCGCTTACAAATCCGCTGGGATTTCCTCTCGCTCCAGGAAAGTTTTCCGGCAACATCCGTTATGCTCACGGAACGGCGGCTCCAAGTCTTGAGCAGTTCGACAAGCCGCATTGCCTCCAAATCGTTTTTGCCCTCATCCCTTGACTCGATCAGGCTGATGGTCCAATCCATGAGCGCGTTCAGAGTGCGCAGTCTTGCGCTGTCACCCAGAGGAATCCCCTTCTTCAAATTCTCCTCCCAGGATGCATGGAAACACATGGGGCGGACGGTCGGAACGGGAAACGCCCTCCGCATGGCGTTTAGCAGTCCCAGCTCATCATCCTTGCTTGTGAACTCAATTACGAATTGCCGATGTCCTGCGACGGTCCGCAGTTTGTGCATGTGACCGGGCGGCAGAACATGCACGCTGTTATGTTCAACCATTTCCCACCCCTTTCCGTAATCAACTTTCAATTGCCCTTCCAACACTTGGATGGCTTGGAAATAAGGATGGTTGTGGATATCATATTTATAATCCGCGGCCCATGACATGAAATAATAGGCGCCCCAGGGATTGGTGTTGACCACCATGTTGTGGCACGAATTGATAAATTTTTGGCGTAAATTGCCATTCACAATAAAATCATTCTCGAGTATCCTTGTCGTAAATTCAAGAAAAATCCATGCAAATAACCATAAATAAAAATGAACATGCGCCGGAAATGGGGAAATAACGCGATAGATGAAATGGAAGTTATTGAAAGGACAATCGGAATGAACAAAATAGCGCGCGCAAGAGAGATCGGGATGATGGTTATAATCATGTTGGTTCTCATGACTGCCGTCGTTCATGCTTCGGAAGATGCATCCGCAATTGCCGGCCTTGACCTGAAAACGCATGGGAAGGAAATTCCAGCAACCAATGCCCTGGAAGTGAATGTTCGCGACGGGACAAAAGTGTTCACGCGCGGCACCAATGTTGAGTTTGAATACCGGGTCAATATTGTGGAAACAGCTAAAACCGCCCGGATCGCCTATCAAATTGAAGACCTTTTCAACCGGGAGTTGGTATATAGCAATGAGATTTCAGTTGCCCTGGAAGCGGGCAAGCCATCCGCCGGGACGATTCAATACCCGCTGGCGCAGGTCGGCCAATTCATGGCGCGCTGGACGCTCGGGATTGGTGGAAAAGAGATTAGTGTAAAAGAACTAAAATGCTCGGTGGTCGCGCCCAAGCCTGTTCCCATGGCGGAAGATTCACCTTTCGGGTTTACCCTGCACGCTGCGTTTGCTCCGAAAATAACCGATGAAGCGGGCTGGCGTCAAATCACCGACTCGGGAGTCAAGTGGCTTTACTTTGCCGCCTTGTGGGATGCCGGAGAGAATAGCAAAAAACTGGTTGATTTTATCAATGATCGCGGTTTGAAACTGCAGGCGCTTTTTGAGATGAATCCGAACTCCTGTCCGGAGGCCTATTCAAAAGAACGCCTGGATTTTTATAAAAGTTATAAAACGGAACTCGGTAGAAAATGTGAGCTTCTTCCGATGCCTGACCCGCAAATATACGCCCAGCATTTTTCGGAGGCGGTCGCCGCATTCAAGGGAAAAGTAAAAACCTGGGTTATCTTTGATGAGCGGGATGGAAACTGGGGATATGCGGATAAGGAATTTAAAGAAAGACTCATGGAAGACTATGTAAGCTTGATGAAAGCCGCCTATACCGCGGGCAAGAAAGCGGACCCGGACTGCGCGATAACACTTTGCGGGTTAGCGTGGGTATATCATGGTGATCAATTCCTAAGGGAGTATTTCAAACGGGGAGCTTATACCGACGGGATTATATCTGGTTTCAACGTCTCAGAGATTCGGAAGATTCTGGACGAGTTTGGTCTTAAAAAACAATTTTTGGCGGGTTCAACCGGCGCCGGTGTGCTCATCGCCGAACGGAAGAAAAACCCCATTCTCGCCGAAAGCAAACAGGCGATAGAACTTGCAAAACAGATGGTTTCGGGGCTGAAGGTTGGGTTGGACAGATTGTCTGTTTACGTCTATACGGACCTTGGCGAAGGACCAAGCGAAGGAAGAGTGTCTTTCGGTCTCTGCGAATTCGACGACTTTCCGGCGTCAGTCAGCTCAACCCCCCGTTTTGCCTATCTTGCCTATGCCAACCTGACACGGATATTGGATGGGATGAAGTTTCAAAAGAAGGTTGATTCGTCCAAGGAGTTGAGCCTCTATGCTTTCCGGAAGCCGTCCGGGGACGGAGTCCTGGCGGCGTGGAGCACGGACGGGGAATCCCATATCCTGGATTTCAGCGTGGCGCAGCCGGTCAAAGCGGTGGACCTGTTGGGCGGGGAGACAACCCTGCAACCGTTTGAGGGAAGGATTACTGTGACGGTATCCGGCAATCCGATATATCTCTGCGGCAAA
>Ga0209749_1002694_pt1 | contig 11013 bp, 6 predicted proteins | sample EPASupsiteSAE347_FD_187267 | JGI IMG/M metagenome (GOLD analysis project Ga0209749, IMG submission 187267) | Bioremediated contaminated groundwater from EPA Superfund site, New Mexico - Sample SAE3-47 (SPAdes) (version 2) | ecosystem: Environmental > Aquatic > Deep subsurface > Groundwater >... | reverse complement strand
CCGTGGAGGAAATTCTGCTCTCTACGGCGCTGATGCGGTCGGCGGTGTCATTAACATAATCACAAAATCCGGGCACTATGACGATCAGAAGAAAATCATTTCCGGCTCGATAAAATACACGATCGGTTCGTTCAATTCCGCCTCTTTCGAGAACCAGGTCGGTTTTCACCTGCCGTTTGGTGAATTATCCGGTTCCTACAAATTACTCGAGTCAAAAGGCGATTTCCCATATACCGACTATTATGGTAAGAAGCAGATCCGTCAAAATGCCGGTATCAGTTCACAGGATTATTACCTGAAGTTTTCCATGCCGACCGGTGATTCTCTTTATAATCGTTTGCTCGACCTGTCTTATAAACATTATGCCAGCGAGCGCGGTGCTCCCGGCTCGGTTGATGATTTATACAAATTCGCCACGATGTGGGACAGAACGAATCAGTACAATCTGACTTATTCCGGAAAGATTTTCAATCTTTTCAACGATTATCGCCTCCAAATTTACCGTCATGATAGCTGGAATCAATATTTTAATAACGAGACATTGGTCGCGGTCGATACCAGGTTTACTGTTTTAACCAATGGTCTGGAAGCCCAGATGAAAACCATTTTTATCCCGCAGGTTTCCCTCACTTACGGATTCGGTCTGCGGTCCGATCAAATGGAAGATATCCAGATTGATTCGCTGCATCGACGTCTATCATGGTATGGATTTCTGGTCAATGAATCCAATTTAGGAATCAGCAATAACTTTATCCGATCAGTGGTAATCGTTCCTTCCCTGCGTTATGATCATACTTCCGATTACAGCAGTAAATTATCACCTAAATTCGGAGCGGTCTTTAATTTTGGCAAAGCCTGGCAGACTTCACTGAAATTCAATATTGGTCGCAGTTACCGCGCCCCGACTTTTAACGATCTTTACTGGCCGGCCGATGCCTGGACATGCGGTAATCCCGATCTAAAAGCAGAATCCGGTTGGGATTACGATACCGGGCTCCGTTTCCAGTTCCCGATTCTAAGTGGTCTTTACCTGGAATCGACCTATTTTCACAATCAAATGGATGGATTGATAATCTGGAAGGAAGTCAATGGAATCTGGAGTCCGGAAAATGTCGATAAAGCTCTTATCCAGGGCTTTGAGAACGGCCTAAACTTCAAACCGTTCGGCCAGTTTCTGACAGTATCCGGTAATTACTCTTACCTCGATGCGCGTAATAAAACCCGGCAACCGAATGTCTATAATAAACGACTCGTTTATCGGCCGTGTCATAACGCCAACTTAAATCTTAATTTTTCCTGGTCGCAGCTGACATTGAACTACCAGTATAATTATACAGGCCTGCGCTATATAACCAATGCCAATACCGATTATCTGCCGAAATACCAGACATCGGATATGACATTTTCATACAGGCCGAAATCCGATTCGGTGGATTTATTAATCTCTATCCAACTTAAAAATATTTTTGATGAAAATTATAAAATCGTGGCAAGAATGCCGATTCCCGGACGGGAATATCGGCTGGCAATAAAAATAGGGCTTTAACAAATGTTAACTAAATGGAGGTATGTATGAAAAAGTTGTTCACTCTTGCAGTGTGTGGAATGATGATTTGCCTGTCTTTTATGGCTTGTGAAGACGAGCCTGAAAAACAGGAAACACCGGATGTCGCTACGGCGATATATGTTTTGAATTCCGCGGCGAGAAGTATTTCCGTTATCGACCTGGAAGCCGATACGGTTTACAACAATGTCGCGACTGTCGGAACCTGGCCGAATCAATTGGTCTATCGCGACGGCCTGCTGTATTGTGTCAATTCCGGATCGAACAATATTTCGATTTATGATACTGAAAACAGTTTCACTGCTGCGACGCCAATCGATCTGGGCTCCGGAAACAATCCAACTAACATGGTATTCGTCAATGATAATACCGCTTATGTTGCCTGTTCGGTTTCAAATAAGGTCCTAAAAGTGAATACGGCAACCAAAACTGTTACTACCGAAATTGCGGCAAACGTCGGCACAACCGGGATAATCTATTTGAATAATAAGATTTATGCCTGCAATACTGCATTCAACGGTTCAAACTACACATACGGACAAGGCACCGTCAATGTTATCTCTACGACGACCGATGCCGTAACAAAGACTATCAATGTTTCGACCAATCCTTTTGATTTGCAGGTCGCTTCGGATGGCCTTCTACACGTCGTCTGCGTCGGCAATTATTATGACGTGCCCGGTAAAATTATGATTATTAATCCGGAAACTGATGTATTGGTTGATTCTGTCAGTATCGGCGGTGCCCCAGGTAACATTGCCATTGACAAAACCAACGATATTGCCTACCTCAGTGTTTGGGGTTCCGGTCTGATGTCCTACAATACCGCTACCAAAGCCGTTTTGCACAATTCGACTAATACGATTCTTGGCAAAGGTGGTTCAGGTGTTATCGTCGACACGGATGGAAATGTATATGTGTCTGTCTGGGATGACGACCAGGTTATTAAGCTCGATAAGGACGGTACTGTATTGAATACCTATACGGTCGGAGATAGTCCTTCCGCAATGACTCTGAAACTCGAATAACTGATCTTAAACGGAAAAGGGGGATAATTTTATCCCCCTTTTCTTTGCTTATGGAGAACAGGTATGGATTACGCCGTTAAAGATCTGAGTTTGGCTTCTCAGGGTCAGCAAAAAATTGACTGGGTGGCACGCTGGATGAAGGTCCTCAACTGTATGGCCGAGCGTTTCGAGCCGGATGGAATTTTTAAAGGAAAGCGAATTGCTTTATGCATCCACCTGGAAGCCAAAACCGCTTATCTGGCAACTGTAATTAAGCATCTCGGCGCGGAAGTCTGGATCACCAGTAGTAATCCGCTCTCTACCAAGGATGACGTCTGTGCAGCCCTGGCAAAAAATGGTATTCATGTCTTTGCCAAACATGGCGCCAGTCAGTCTGAATATCACGAATTCATTCATCATATCGTTTCTGCCAAACCGCATACGGTCGTCGATGATGGCGGTGACATTTGCGAATTCCTGCATTCAAACCCCGAATATGCTTCTAATCTAAAAGGTATCTGCGAAGAGACGACTTCCGGCGTCAAGCGCCTTAAGGAACTGGCCGCCGCAAATCGTTTACGCTATCCGGCTGTCGCCATCAACGAAGCCCGTTCGAAGTATCTGTTCGATAACCGTTATGGCACCGGACAATCGACCTGGACTGCAATTACGGCTTTGACAAATATCGCTGTGTGTGGAAAAACCGTCGTAATCGTCGGCTATGGCTGGGTTGGTCGCGGTCTGGCAATCCGGGCCGCCGGATTAGGAGCAAATGTGATCGTGACCGAGATCGACCCCTGGAAAGGCCTCGAGGCAAAAATGGATGGCTTTCGCGTTATGCCAATAATGGACGCCGCCCCGTTGGGTGATTTTTTCATCACCGCCACCGGCGAAGAAAAGGTCATCCGTCCGGAACACATACAGTTAATGAAAGACGGCGCATTTTTATCTAACGCCGGTCATTTTGATTTCGAGATCGATATTCCCGGTTTGCGAAAAATGGCGCGAAGCGTCACGACCGTTCGGAATGAAGTCGAAGAATGTTTGTTACTTAACGAACACCGTCTTTATCTGTTATCTCAGGGCGGCATTATAAATATTGCCGGCGGATTAGGCCATCCGGTTGAAATTCTCGATCTCTCTTTTGCATTGCAACTTTCCTGTCTGCATTATGTTCTCGGAAGTAATCTTACACCCGGCTTCTATTACGTCCCGACTGAAATCGACGAAATGGTCGTTAGGGAACGCTTAAATATCGATGGTTCTGCGATCGATGTTGATATACGTCCAAAAATAAATTTATAAGGAGCAACAATGCTAAACGCGCTAATTGGGTTCTGTGGTATTATATTTATATTATTTTTCGCGTGGCTATTTTCCGATAATAAACGGATCATTAATTGGCGCGTGATTGGCTGGGGACTTGGTTTGCAGATTCTTTTTGCCCTGTTCATTTTTATTGTCCCGGCCGGGTCGAAAATATTTCTATTCTTGAATGATGTCGTTCTGAAAGTTCTGGACAGTGCCACGGCCGGCACAAAATTTGTGTTCGGCAGGCTGGCTTTGGGACCGGGAATGACGGACGAATACGGCCAGACATCGTTAGGTTTCATCATGGCGTTCCAGGCTTTTCCCACTATCATTTTCTTTTCATCCTTGATTGGTTTGCTCTATTATTTCGGGATCATGCAATTCATAATTAAACTTTTTGCCGTGACCTTTACCAAATTAATGCGCATCAGCGGTGCTGAATCGCTGTGTGCCGCATCGAATATTTTTGTTGGAATCGAGTCCGCTGTAACGATCAGACCTTTGATCAAAAAAATGACCCGCTCGGAACTGTGCACGATTTTAACGGCCGGAATGGCGACAGTTTCATCCAGCATGTTAGCCGTTTATATCATGTTTCTGAAGGATAAATTCCCGACTATTGCCGGACATCTGATTTCCGCCTCCATCCTATCCGCACCGGCGGCGATCATAATGTCCAAAATCCTCTGCCCGGAAACCGGTCAGCCTGAGACACTTGGCACAACTATCAAACCGTTTTACGAAAAGGAGAACAATGCCTTCGAAGCGATTATCAATGGAGCCAACGTCGGCGTGAAACTCGTCGTTGGGGTTGTGGCTCTTCTCCTGGCATTTCTGGGGCTTGTCGCACTGCTCGATCAAATTTTGATCTTTATCGGTCGCCCGCTTAACAATCTGGCCGGTATCAATATCGACTGGACCTTAAAAGGCCTGATTGGTTATCTCACTTATCCGTTTACTGTGTTGATGGGCATTCCGTTCTCAGAAGCCGTCCCGATCGCGAAAATCATTGGTTCCCGGACAATCGTAACGGAAGTTACGGCTTTTCAAAACCTTTCAGTTCTGTTGAATTCCGGAGCGGCTATTTCTCCCAGGACGATCGTAATCACGTCCTATGCCCTGACCGGATTCGCGCATGTCGCATCTCTGGCGATTTTCGTTGGAGGAATCGGTGCGATTGCACCGGAACGCCTCAAGGATTTATCAAAATTAGGTTTGCGCGCTTTACTTGCGGCGACACTGGCTTGCTTTTTAACTGCTACAATAGCCGGAATATTTTTCCGGAGCAATTCGATTCTTTTTTAGATAAAATATGTACTCAGAAGACGTTATTAAAATCATTCACGCCATGCCCAAAGTGGAACTGCATCTCCACCTGGAAGGCGCTTTTACACTGGAATCGCTTTACGAACTGATCGGTAAATATGGCGGCGATCCCGACATTCAGGACATCGAAGATCTGAAACATAAATTTGTTTTTACGAGCATAAATCATTTCGTTAAAATCTGGTACTGGAAAAGCCGATTTTATCGTGAACCAGCCGACCTCGAAGACATGGCATTTTCGACAATCCTTAATCTGTCGCGGAAGAATATTGTTTATGCCGAAGTCTTTTTCTCGCCGTGGGATTTCGTAAAACCTGAGATGTCCTTCAATGCAGTGACCGAGGCTATGATTTCCGGCGTTCGCCGGGCTGAGCGGGAATGTCCGATCAGAATCGGCTTGATTGCCGATTTGATTCGCAATCAGGGACATCAGACCGTCGATAAACGCCTGGACGAGATCACTCCGTATCGTAATGATGTCATCGGACTTGGACTGGGTGGTAGTGAGAAGGAATACCCGGCAGAATGGTTCACCAATGCTTTCCAGGAAGGTAAACGGCGCGGCTTTCGCATCGTAGCACATGCCGGTGAGGCCGCAGGTGCGGATTCGATTTGGTCGACATTGAAGAATTTACAGGCCGAACGTATCGGCCACGGCGTGCGATCTTTGGAAGATTTGAAATTAATCGAATACCTCAAATCGAATCAAATTCCGCTCGAGGTTTGCGTCAATAGTAACCTGAAAACTAAGATTTTCCCAAGCCTAAACGATCATCCGGTGCGTCGCCTTTTCGACCAGGGTTTGCTTATCACGATCAATTCGGACGATCCTACTATGTTCGGTATGGATTTGAACGACGAATTCGTCCTGCTATTCAACGAATATAAATTCACCTTGCCGGAAATCCGGCTTTTAACGGAAAATGCTATCCGAGCCAGTTTCGCAGAAAATTCTTTTAAGGCGCAATTGATCCAGACAGTTGAAGAATTCTGGGATCATATCAATTATTCTAACGGAGGTATTGTAAAATGAGTTCGACCATCATGGCGGCCGTTCTGGCAGCCTTATCGGGTTTGAGTTTAGCCGTCATTGGCGTGACTTTTCGCTGGGGACAGTCGAAAAACGTCGTGCCTCTGCACATTTCCACCGCAATCGGATTGGCCGGTGCAATTTTCTTCGCCTTCAAAGTCGATTTCAGCACGATCGGTGCATTGCCCGCATTTATCTACCTGATTGCGATTTTCAACGGGATCGGTCAGCTTGTGACAATGGTATTGACACGAGTAGCCCTGCGCAAAGGCCCGCTCTCGCCGGTCTGGTGTGCCATGAATCTGACTTTCCTGTTCGTGACCGTTTACTCGGCATTCGTCTTTTCCGAAAGCATCAGTCTGATGCAATACCTTGCTCTGGGTGCCGGTATCATCAGTGTCATTTTTGCCTCTTACATCGGTGCTGTAAAAACCGAAGGACATGTAAAACCTGGTGCGAAAGACAAATTGATTTACGGTATTATGCTTATCCTGATCCTGATCGGCAATGCCGTTATTTTCGTCGCGATCAAAGACCTTGGCACCCGCTACATTCCCGGTCAAAATACGACCTGGCTCGGGACATATACAGCTAACATTTATTTCATTTTCTATGTCGTGCTGGCTATCTCGAACGGAACTGTTGCAATTTTCCAGAAAACCAAGCCAACCAGCATCAAACATTTAGTCGGACTTGGTGCGCTGGCCGGAGCCGGTTCCATCTGCGGTATGCTTCTGCTCAGTTTGTGCGCCCAATCCCTGGCAGCAGTCGTCTTTACGGTCAACGGTACGATAATCATCCTCGGTGGAGCCTTGGCGTCGGTAATTTTCTTCGGTGAAAAAATGACCCGCGCCTGGTATGGCACCATCGGTTTCGGTTTGTTGGCCGTTATATTAGCTAATCTGGACAAATTTATCTGAAAGGAAATATTATGCGGCGTTTCAATTCATTTCTATTACTATTAATTTCGTTCTTCCTTCTGACATTTTACAACTGTTCTAATTCCAAACCGAAAATCGTCAGTTGTTCTTCTACCTTAACCGAAATCGTTTATGAGATCGGCGGCGGTGACCAGGTCATCGGTGCTACCAGTTTCTGCTTCTTCCCCGAAAAAGTAATGCAGGATAAGGCTTCCGGCCGGGTTAAGGTCATCGGAGACTTTATCAATATCAATTACGCCCGGATCGATTCGCTCAAACCCGATCTGATTCTGACCGATACGAATATGCAACGCAAGATCGCCGATTCCCTGCGTTCGATGGGTTTTACAGTTTTACACTACGAACCGAAAAGTCTCGATGATGTCTTAGCTTGTATCGTCGACATTGGTAAAAATATCGGCCAGGGAAAGACGGCAAATAAGATTGTCGATGGCATGAAATCCGACATTGCCGCCATCCGCGCTGAAACCGCTGCCCTTCCGAAAACAAAAGTCTACATGGAAATCAATCACATGGGTCCGTGGACGGTCGGCAATGAATCGCCGCTGGAAGACTTGATCGAGATCGCCGGCGGGGAGAATATCTTCGGGGACTCGACGATCGGTGTCTTCGTAACGACTAATGAGGAGATCGTCAAACGCAATCCGGATATCATTCTATCACCGATCTGGCTGGAAGCCGAACTCGGCGGTTGGAAAGGCATCACTCCACTCTATGAAATTTATACTCGACCGGAATACATGAAAACCAACGCGGTCACACACAGTCGCGTGCAATATTACGACTCGGCTCTGTTAAAGCATGAAGGTCCCCGGCAGGTTTTAGCGATTCGTAAACTCGCTTACCTGTTTCATCCGGATAAATTTGAAAATCCGGACGGAACAATCCCGTGGGAATTGGGCTGGATCAAGTAGACAGAAATAAGATTACTGCTTTCCTTCGATAAAAACCTTCGCCTAAAGCGGAGGTTTTTTGTTAAATGCTTTTAGTGAAATAGTCATTCATTGTCATTAGTCGCGAAGCGGGACGTCATTTGTGGTCATTGATTGTAAAGACGTGGCATGGCACGTCTAATAATGTCGCATTCATTAATCTTTCACCTGAACGACGAGGAATCGCAACTGTCTCATACATCCTTACTTGACCAAGCCGATTTCTCGCTACGCTCGAAATGACTATTATACCCAGAATGACTTTCGGGAGAAGGATCGCATCTGTCGAAACGAATGACCAAATTCCAAGCACCAAAACTCCAATATCCAAAACGAAAACGCCTGCGAAAGACGCGAAAGAAATGATATGCGCTATGACGCAGTTGAATATTGCCACGCGCTTCAGCGCGTGGATAAATAAAGGCTGACAATCGGGCTTTAGCCCAATTGGACTAAAGTCCGGAATTAGTCATGGATTAATAATCCACGACCTGAAGGCCGTGGCAATATCCTACCATGCGATTATTATTAATAAAACGCCGTCCGCAGTCATAATATCCAAAAACCGATTTGAAGATACTGGGGATTGTTAAGAAGTTAGTTTAGTCCAGAGTTACGAGTTACAGGTTGCCTTCCACTCGTCACTCGCCTGCCCGAATGTTCCGCGACAACGGAATAGGCGGGCGGGTTTGGTTTACAATCAATGACAATGAATGACGACCTGCTTCGGGCTGAATGGCTATTGAATGACAAAAAATTACTCAACCACCTTCGCCTTTTTATCTTTGGTCTCAGAGTCTGGCTCGGTCTTGGTCGTTTCGGTGGTTTTGGTGTCGGTCACGGCCGGTTTGGCCGGAGCAGGTGTAACCTTTGGCGTTTCCTTCGGCGTCTCCTTTAGCTTTTCCTCAACCTTCTTCCCTTCTGAGTCGTCGGCTTTTTTCACTTCCTGGATTTTCGGTTTATCCGGCTTGACGACCGGTTTTTCGATCGGTTTCTTTTCCGGTTCGCTTATTTGTTTATTCGCCGGGGTCGGTTTAATTAATTTCTGCTCTTCCTGAGTGTCTTTCGGGAACTCGAATTTCTTCGGTGCGTTCCTGCCACGTTGCGCCTGATAGGTGTCATACTTGGTGGCTTTCTGCATAATCCCGATTGATTCTCCGGAAGTCTGAGTTTCACCCTTCACACTACCGGGTAAGTTTGACAATTTTTCGGCTACGGTCAACTCCTGATCGTATTTGGCGATCGCCAGAATCTGTTTTTTCAGGTCGTTACTTTTATATTTACCCGCTGAAGTAGTGACATTTTGTAACTGGCGTTTGAGTTCGGCGCGGGTTTCGGCAATATTCTCCGTCCCGGCGTCGGCCATCACGGACTGGATTTCCTTTGAGGATTGTACGAAGGCAATTCGTCCGCTGACGTACGGATTGCGGTACTGTTCGCGGACATTTTCATCGTTAGTGATCTGAATTTGGATCGGAACACTGGTCGTTACGCGGTCGCCTTTATTAACGACATCGTCATAAGATAATGTCAGGTTGGCCGCCTGCTGAGTATCACCGATCCGACCGGTTACCCGCAACTGATATGTGATCGTATAATGATCGTTGGAGAAAACGTCTCCGAGAGTCACGGCGCTGCGACGTTCTTCCGAATTGAAAGTGAATCCAATAACATTTTCGACTGTGATTCCCGGGGCGGTTTCGAGATCGATCCGGACATTCTGGGCGGCCATGGCCAGCAGGCCGGTCATTTCCCTGGAAAAAATAACGGGAATCTGCTCAGGCGAATCGATGAAATAGTAATTGCCCTTGCCGATGTCGGCCAATCCCTGGAGCATATCTTCATCAAAATCGGCGCCGACACCAAAAGTCGAGATCGTCAAACCATTGGCATTTTTCTCACCGCAGATTTCCCGCAATTTATCAGACCGGGTGATCCCGGTATTGGCCAAACCATCCGATAATAATAAAACCCGGTTCACCTGTCCGGTCTTTAGATTCCTGGCGACTTCGGCATAGCCCTGCAACATTCCGCCGCTCAGGTTGGTCGATCCGCCGGAAGTAATGTCATTAATGGTCGAGATTATTTTACGTTTGTTGGTAATCTTCTGAGCGGGAATCACGGTCTGGACGTTGGTCTCGTAGGTTATCAATGAGATTATATCGTTGTCATCCAGATTATTGACGACGAATTTGGCAGCAGTCTTGACCTGTCCGAGTTTGTCTTCCGAGGCCATACTGCCGCTTTGATCGAGAACCAGGGCAATGTTCAGAGGTATACGTCCCCGGCGCGGCACCTCCTTCGAATAAATATCGACCTGTAAATAAAGCGGCAGGTCACTGCCGTTCAGCCAAAAAGGTTGATCCAGAGCCGTTTCGACCGATAGAGTCCGGTCTTTGAAATAGATCGGCGATTCAATCGTGATTTCCGGATTAATTGGCACCAGTTCACCGGTCAAATTCCGGATAATTTGCTGGGCCAGTTCATCGGTTCCCCGGATAATTTCATCTTCCGACAGCCAATCTTTCATATCGGCCAGAATTATTTTGCCGCTCGCCACATCCACCAGACGGGCATCGATCCGATAAGTGCTGCCTCCAACAATCAGACTGCCTAAAAGGATTGCATTAGCTCCCGCCATTTCCCCGACTTTGGCAGCTTTATTTTCATCGATGATCCCGGACAGTGAAAGCTGCATTTCGTCCAGAATTTCCTGAAGTCGGGCCCGTTCAATAACCGAGATTTTCGGACATAATGCCAGGTCGGTCATCATCACCTGCGGAATTGCCTTCTCAAGATAAATCATATCGTCTCTGCCCGTCAGATTCTGAAAATCAAGCACCGCAATCCGCAGATCGGTTTGAGCCATCAACCGGCTGAATAATAACGCACAGAATAATGC
>Ga0209749_1002691_pt1 | contig 11016 bp, 11 predicted proteins | sample EPASupsiteSAE347_FD_187267 | JGI IMG/M metagenome (GOLD analysis project Ga0209749, IMG submission 187267) | Bioremediated contaminated groundwater from EPA Superfund site, New Mexico - Sample SAE3-47 (SPAdes) (version 2) | ecosystem: Environmental > Aquatic > Deep subsurface > Groundwater >... | reverse complement strand
GATGAATTAAAAATTAATAAGCCTTTTTAAAAAAAAATGAATATAGAAAAATATAAAAAAGACATTGATAAGTTGTGCGAATATGGTGATTTGTTATACTGTGCCTTGGTTTTTGAAAATAATTCAGACGAAAAAGAGAAAATGAGAAAAGAAGCGCCAATTTTATATGAAAAAGTTGATAAACAGGTGGGTAAATTTTCAGAAAAATATCAAATATGGTATTCGGAAGCATTGGAGTGTATACGGCAAATATTGCCGTCTAGATTAGATGATTTTATGACGTACTATAAAGCAGCATCAAAAAGAAAAGACATTGATTTTGAAAATTATACAATTTCTGATTGTTTGCAGGGTTTGCGTGTAACATTCGGGGGCGATGTTAAGGTTGATAGTAGTGCTGCTGTTCCAAAATTCCGACAGCAATTAAAGATTATGGAATCCTTAAAAAATAAATTTGAAAGCTCGCTGTTTGATATCAAGCATTTGATTCAGGCGGATTTTTTTGACAATGAATTAGATGTGTCCAGGGAGTTATTAAAAAAAGGATTTACGCGTGCCGCGGGAGCAATCGCGGGAGTTGTACTTGAGGGTCATTTAAATTTTGTTTGTGAAAATCATGCAGTAAAAATTTCAAAAACTAAACCAACTATTAGTGATTTTAATGACGCATTAAAAGAAGCTAAGATAATTGACGTTGCTAATTGGAGAAGAATTCAATTTTTGGGAGATATAAGAAATAAGTGTGATCATAAGAAAAAAGATGAGCCAAAAAAAGAAGAAATTGAAGACTTGATTGATGGAATAAATAAGACAATGAAAAATATTTTTTAATATGCCGACAAAGACTAAACAATCAGAAGCGCAAAAAATTCCGAAATTAAGATTTTCGGGGTTTTGGGGCGTGTGGGAAAATAAAAAAATAGGGAAAGTTGGGAAAATAACTACCGGCAATACACCACCAACTGCAAATCGTAGGTTTTATGATGGTGATTTTTTATTTGTATCACCTGCGGATATAAATAATAGTCATTATGTTGTGAATACTAAAACTAAATTATCACAGTCTGGGTTTGATTGTTGTAGAAAAATTAGAAAAGGCGCAGTATTGTTTGTTTGTATTGGTTCTACTATTGGTAAAATTGCACAATCTAATGGTGAATGTGCAACAAATCAACAGATTAATGCGATTGAATCTAGCGAGAGCAATTTCGATGATTTTATTTATTTTAGGCTTTTGGTTGACGCAAAAAAAATTAAAATGTTGGCGGGCACTCAGGCTGTCCCACAGATTAATAAGACCGATTTTTCAAATATTAAAACCTTTTTCCCATCACTTCCAGAACAACAAAAAATCGCCAACTTTTTAGGAGTAGTGGATGAGTGGATTGAAAATTTGCGAGCGCAGAAAGAGGCTTTTATGCTTTACAAAAAAGGAGTGATGCAGAAAATATTTTCGCGGGAGGTTCGTTTTGGAGATGCTGATTGGGAGGAGAGAAGATTGGGAGACATATTCGAAAATACCCGTGGACATGTATTGGCAATGTCAATGGTATCGAAAGAAAAAACAGGTAAGTATAAATATCCAGTATATTCATCACAAACAACAAACGACGGTCTTTCTGGATATTACAAAGATTATTTATTCGAAGATTGTATTACATGGACTACCGACGGAGCAAATGCTGGAGATGTGAAATTTAGATCGGGCAAATTTTATTGCACAAATGTTTGTGGTGTTTTGAAGAGTGATAGAGGGTATGCAAATTTATGTGTTGCGGAAATTTTTAATAGTATTGCCAGAAAATATGTGTCCTATGTCGGTAATCCAAAATTGATGAACAATGTTGTTTCCATAATTAAGGTTTTTATTCCCAAGTCAGTCACGGAACAGCAAAAAATTGCAGAGTTTTTAACATCGATCGATAATTTAATAGAATCTAAACAACAACAAATCGCCCAGGCTGAGGAGTGGAAGAGGGGGTTGATGCAGGGGTTGTTTGTATAAGATATGCCAAAGATACAAAAAATTGATTATTTGGAAGAGTTTAAGATAGAATTAGAGAATATTGATAAACTGGAACAAACTCCCATGATAATTAGGGAAATAGCAATTCAGGGGTTGGATAATGCAATTGGAGAAATTATTGCAACTGGTAAAATGGGGCTCACTAAGCAGTCTTTGGAAAATAGTAAACGAGGCTTAGAAAATATTGGAGAACAGTCAATTAAAAACAATTTTAAAATCATATATTCACAAATGTGTATATTGGCTGTTTCAAGTCTAGAGGCAACATTGAAAAAATATTTTGAAGATGCGTTGAGTAATTTTTCAAATATTAATCAGGCAAACAAGGATTTAAAGGAAATAAAAATTTCATTAGCAGAATTGGTTGAAAATAATCTTATATACAGTGGTGAGTTTGGCAAACTAGTTCTTAGTAAGACAAATTTAAGCTTCCAGGATTTAAAATCAATAAAAAGAATATTCTCTGAATATATTTCTTATGATATCAGGTTGGACTCGGAAACAGAAAAACAGATATGTTTTTTTCTTGAAGCTAGACATGTGTTAGTGCACAAAGGAGGAATTGCCGATGAAAAATTTATAAAGTCGACAAATTTATTTGGTGCAAATTTAAAGAATTATGCAGTCGGTGATCGTATTGATGTAGGTATGAATGATTGGCTGAGTATAAAAAATAGTTTTATAGAGTTAGTTGAGCAGTTAGATAAATACAAACCAAAAAATAATATAATTTAGAAATTAAAACAACAATTTGCAAAAATTGAAGAGTTGGCGAAGTGTTTAATGCGGAGGTTGTTTGTATAAAAAAATGGAAACTATTGAAAAACAGAACGATCAAAAAATGATTTCAAAACATGAATTTTTTTTCGAATTACCGTTGTACGATTTTGTTAGCCTAGATAATCTTGAGTTCGAATTTTCTTCCTTCTTTAATGGAGATGTGGATGCTTATAGTCCGGATGGGTTTGATACAACATACCATATCAAAAAAGAGTGGATGGGAAATGATTATTTTGGTTATTATTCAGTTAAATTAACCTGTAGGCGCAAAAATTCTTCGCTAGAGTTTTTTCTCTACAAAAATACTGAGGTGGTGGCTAAGGTTGGTCAATTCCCTTCTTTGGCAGATTTGCAATTTGGAGAAATGGGCAAAAGGTATAATAAAGTATTATCAAAAAATGATTTGCACGATTTAAAAAAGGCAATAGGACTTTCGGCGCATGGTGCCGGTGCTGGGTCATTGGTTTATCTAAGGAGAATTTTCGAAAATATTATATGGGACACATATGGAAAAAATAATGCAAATTTAGAAATTTCAGAGGAAGATTTTAGACAAAAAAGAATGTATGAAAAAGTCACGGTATTAAAAGATTTTTTACCGGAACAGTTGGTAGAAATGAAGGCAGCATATGGAGTTTTAAGTAAAGGAATTCATGAATTGAGTGAAAAAGAATGCTTGGTGTATTTTCCTGTTCTAAAGCTTTCAATCGAGCTAATTCTCGATCAAAAAATAGAGATGGAGATAAAGGAGAATAAAAATAAAAGTGTAAAAGAACAGCTTGAGAATATAGTAAATGATTTAAAATAATATATGACCCACCAATCCGAGCAACAACTAGAAAAAACTTTGATCGAGCAATTAAATCGCTTAGGTTTTGCTAGCGTGACAATTGAAGACAACGACGCACTGATTCATAATTTGCGCGCACAGTTAGAGTTATTCAATCAAACAACATTTTCCGATGCCGAGTTTACTCGTATCTTTAATCATCTAAACAAAGGCGATCGTTTCCAAAAAGCGAAAATATTGCGTGATCGATTCGCGTTAACTCGCGACGATGAAAGCACTTTTTATGTGCGGTTTTTTAACATGGATCAATGGTGTAAGAATGAATACCAAGTTACCAATCAAATCACTCAAGTCGGACGATATGAAAATCGTTACGATGTCACCTTGCTCGTCAATGGCTTGCCATTGGTGCATATCGAGCTCAAACGCCGAGGGGTGGAGATGAAGGAGGCTTTTAATCAGATACAGCGGTATCATAAGCATTCGTTTACGGGGACGCTGTTTGAGTATGTACAAATCTTTGTGATTTCCAATGGTGTGAATACAAAATACTTCTCTAACAATCCGAAGCAGTCATTTGAGCAGACCTTTTATTGGACAGATGCGGACAATCGTAAAATTACCAAACTGGATGAATTTGCTGATGCGTTCTTGGAAAAATGCACTGTGTCGGAGATGATTGCGGAGTATATTGTGCTGGCTGAATCGTTGCAAATTCCGATGACATTGCGACCTTATCAATATTATGCCGTCAAAGAGATTGAAGAGCGCGTGCGTGAATCAGATAAGAATGGTTATATTTGGCATACGACTGGATCAGGTAAAACTTTGACTTCGTTCAAAGCCAGTCAGATATTGGCACAGATGCCAGAGGTGAAGAAAGTTTTGTTTGTGGTGGATCGTAAAGATTTAGATATTCAGACGACTAAAGAATTTAATTCATTTTCTGATGGTTCAGTGGATGGCACTGATAACACGATGAGCTTGGTGAAACAGCTCAAGGACAAGAATCGAAAATTAATCGTGACTACTATCCAGAAGTTAGACATTGCCATAGGCAGAGATGCTTATTTGAAACAATTTGATTATTTGGTTGATGAAAAAGTGGTAATTATTTTTGATGAATGTCATCGTAGTCAATTCGGACAAACACACGGACGAATCAAAAAATTCTTTAAAAAGGCACAACTCTTTGGATTTACAGGCACACCGATATTTGCCGACAACAATGTCGGTGGCGTGACCACGGCGGATGTTTTTGGTGAGTGCTTACATCGTTATATTATCACGCACGCCATCTCTGATGACAATGTGCTTGGTTTTGCTGTCGAGTATGTTGGTAAATACAAACAAAAAGACCCCGATACTTTAGATGCGGATATATTTGCCGAGACATTAGTGGAGGGGATTGATACAAAGGAAATATTGGAAAGCGATGATCGATTGAATAAGATTGCCGACTATGTTTTGGCAGACTGGAAACGAAAAACTAAAAATGGAAAGTTTAACGCACTTTTTGCTGTAACCAATATTGAAGTTTTAAAAAGATATTATACGCTATTTAAAAAGAAGAAAGCTGATGACTTTAAAATAGCTACAATATTTACCTATCAAGCCAATGAGGACGACAGCTCTGACATGTTGGATGTGGATATATTCGCAGGTGAGGGCACAGCTGGCAACAAACACTCACGCGACTTCTTGGAAGATTGTATCAAAGATTATAATAAGACATTTTCAACTAATTTTACCACTGATCGTTTTTATGACTACTACCGTGATTTACAAAAGAGGATCAAGAACAAAGAAGTCGATTTGATATTGGTGGTTAATATGTTTTTGACTGGCTTTGATAGCCCAAGGCTCAATACGCTGTATGTCGATAAAAATTTGCGTTATCATGGTTTGATTCAAGCTTATTCAAGAACAAACAGACTTCTTGATTCTGATAAGCCACATGGTAATATTGTTTCATTTAGAAATCTAAAAGTAGCGACAGATAAAGCTCTGGCACTTTTTGGTGATGAAAATGCTAAAGAAGTGGTATTTAAAAAACCATACGAAGAGCAAAAGAAAGATTTTGAAAATAAGTTGGTAGAGCTAAGAGAGAAAGTCCAAACCTTGAGTTCAATTGATGAGTTGAAGAGTGAGGAAGAAAAGGCTGAGTTCGTAAAATCATTCCGTGATTTATTACGCATCAAGTCATCGCTTGAAACATTCGCGGAGTTTTCATTTAATGATCTTGGTATCTCTGAGCAAGAATTTTACGATTACCAAAGTAAATACTTAGATATCCATGAGGAAAGGAAAAATCACGACAGTGGTGCAGAATCCATCCTTGATCAGATTGACTTTGAATTAGAATTGACCGTGCGTGATGTAATTAATTTTGATTACATTATTCAATTGATTGCTGGCTTGAAAAATATTAGCTCCAAGGCTGTGCGTGAAAAGAAAACCGAAGACATTTTGCGTATCTTTGACCGTGATGTTAAGCTGCGGATGAAAAAGGATTTGATTAGAAAGTTTATCGAAGAAAATCTACCAAAGATTGATAAGTCTGATAATGTCGAAAAAGCCTTCAGCGATTTCTGGGCAAGCGAACGATCGAACTCATTAAAGAATATCGCTCAAGCGGAAAATATTCCAGTTGAGAAAATAGAACAGCTGATTGGCGAATATTTATATACACAACGATTGCCACAAGGACAAGAGATTGTTGATCTACTGCCCAAGGCACCGAGGATTTTAGAACGGCAGGGGATAGTTGACCGCATCAAGGGGGCGATTGAAAATATTGTTGATATGTTTGAGTGGTAAATTTTAAAGAAACTTATATGCCCATATTATTTAAACCTTTATTTGATGCAATAGAAAATAGCTCGGTAAATTTTTTACTAGGTTTTATGCTTGTTGTGTCTATTGGAATATTTCTAAAATATTTAACAAAAAAATAAAAATTCCATGAAAATCACAACAACCAACATCCAAGAACCATACGCTTCCTTTGTTGTCGACGGCCAAAAAACTGTCGAAGGACGTTTGAATCGGGGTAAGTTTGCAGAATTAGCCGTTGGTGATATTGTGGAAATGAACGACGAGCGGACTCCTTTTGAAATCGTGGCGAAGAATGTTTATGCGACGTTTCGCGAGATGTTGGAGGCGGAGGGGATTGCTAATGTTTTGCCGGATACGTTTAGCTTGGAGCGTGGCGTGGAGGTTTATCGTAAGTTTTATAGCGAGGAAGAGGAAAAAGAATTTGGCGTGGTGGCTTTACGGATTAAACGCGTTTAAATGATTAATTTTAATTATTAACCTAAGCTTTATGCAAAACTACAACTGGTATCAACAATTAATAAAACCGACTTGGTCACCACCTTCGTGGCTATTCGGGCCGGTTTGGACGGCGCTTTATGCGGTCATCGCTTTTTCTTTTGGGACGGTCTTTTATCGCGCGTTCGCCGGGAAGTTACCTTGGCCTGTGGCCTTGCCTTTCGTGCTGAATCTTGTCTTTAACTTTGCTTTTACACCGATTCAATTCGGTTTGAAAAATAATTTGTTGGCGGCAATTGATATCTTGCTCGTGCTCGGCACCTTGATCTGGGCACTAGTCGCTATCTATCCGCATTTGCGCTGGGTGGCGCTGGTTAATATTCCTTATTTACTGTGGGTGATGTTTGCGACAGTATTGCAATTGACGATCACTTATTTGAATTGGAAATAAAAATATGATGATAATATTACTATTACTCATCCCGATAATTCTTTTCATTTTTCTTGCCATTGTTTCAAGTCGAGAGGAGAAAAATAAGAAAAGTGACAATGAAGTTGATGATAAAAAAGAAAAATTAATTATTGAGAAAAAAAATGGAAACAATCCAAACGAAACAACCGAATAATCCTCTCCATGGCGTTACCCTCAAGGCCATTCTTGAGGCTTTGGTTGAGAAGTATGGTTGGTGGGAATTGAATAAGCTTATACCAATAAATTGTTTTTTTAGTAATCCGAGTATCAAATCGAGTCTGACTTTTTTGCGTAAAACACCCTGGGCGCGGAAGAAGGTGGAGGATTTATATTTGAATACTTTTGAGGGGAATAAAAAATAATTAAATATTGCTATGAAATTCACGCCCAAAATTCAAAAAGCGATTAAGTTTTTTATCAAGACGCATGAGGTTTATCAGAAGCAGAAGCGGAAGGGAAAAGATATTGCTTATATTCGCACCCGCTGACCGTGGGCTTGATTTTGGCGACGGCTGGTAAACACTGAATAATGCTAAAAACCGTGAAAAATTAGTTTTTTTAAACAATTTTCACGGTTATGAGTTTAAAAACGTGAAAATGTTATCCAAATACACCGTGAATATGTATCATTTTTAGACCATATTCACGGTGTATTGACATTTTGGCGTGAATTTGATACAATTAAGACATAAATTAACGTAATTAAATTATATGTCTATATCAAGAGAAATTAGAGAAAAAATTAATCAATTAAAATTGGACTATGATTCTTTAAAAAAAAATAAAGAATCACTTTTGGATATTTTGTTTGAGGCCGAATTACCTGAGTCAGTTTACAATTCCAATGCAATCGAAAACTCAACATTGACTATTGATGAAACTGAGAAGATTTTGATGGAGATGGAGGTGTCGCGAGATGTGTCCGTGCGAGAGGTTTTTGAGGCCAAGAATTTAGCTCGCGTTTTTGAGTATATAAAAAATAAAATTGATGTAAAATATATTGATAAAGAATTTATTCTTTTAATACACAAGATGTTGATTGGAAATATTGATGATGGTATTGCCGGCAGATATCGCAAACAATATGAATATGTGCGTGTCGGTACGCATATTGCACCAGCCCCAGAACATATTGAAATGATGATCGATTCTATGTTATTGGAGCAGTCTAGTAATCATAGTGATTATTTTCTTGAAAAAATTGCTAGATTTCATCTCGAATTTGAACATATTCATCCATTTTGTGATGGTAATGGCAGAATTGGACGTATGATAATTAATTATCAATTGATGCAATTAGGTTTTCCGCCAATTATAGTTCGTGATAAAGAAAAAAGTATTTATTATAAATCTTTTGGAGAATATCGAAATAGTAATAAAAAGAAAAAGACAATTTTGGAGAAAGTAATTTATCTCTCTCTTTTAGAATCACTACATAAACGAATTGCATATTTGAGGGGCGATGTTATTGTAAATCTTTCGGATTATTCAAAAACTAGTGAAGAGTCTTTACAAGTTTTATTAAATAAAGCGAAAAGACAGACTATCCCTGCATTCCGCGAAAAGAAAGTGTGGAAAATTGGTGTCATTAAAAATAAAAATTAAAGTTTATATAAAAAAATAAGGTTAATTTAACCTTATTTTTTTATTTGGAAAAATTAGTAATTAATCTTTGGCGGTCTCGATAATTTTTCCAGGGTTTAATTTGATTACATTACTAATAGTGTTTAGCTTGGAAACTAAACTATTTTTCGTTTTTTTAATTGGCGCATTAAAGGATGCGAAGATTTCTCTTTTTGTACTGCTGGCATTTTCTGTCGGCAATTTGCCGGTGCGGGGGTCGATAGTGACTTCGACAATGCCTTTCGGTTTAGTGAATTTGGCTATCGGTTTATCGGCTAGGGCTTTTTCCATGAAGTCGTGCCAGATGGGGGCGGCGACGACTGAGCCGTCGGCTTTTTCTTTCATGGGGGAATTGTCGTTGTTGCCGACCCAGACTCCGGTCGCTAATGTTGGCGTGAAGCCAACCGTCCAGGCATCGCGGAATTCTTGGGTGGTGCCGGTTTTCACTGCGACAGGGCGACCTGGTAATTGCAGATTTTTGCCGCGGCCGAATATGAACTGGCGGGCTTTGGTGTCGGAGAGGATATCGCAAATCAGATAGGCAGCTTGAGGGTCGACCGCTTGCGTGCCTTTTTCTCTTTGACGTTCGTACACAACTTTTTTATTTTGATCGACTATCTTCATGATTGGATTGACGGTTTGCTTGATGCCGTTATTGCCGAGCGCGCCGAGTCCGGCGGTGTGTTCGAGGAGGGTGACTTCGGCGCCGCCCAGAGCTAATGATGGACCGAAACGCTTGCGGTCTTCAAGGGTTGTGATGCCGAGCTTTTCGGCCGTGTCGATGACCTTGTCGACGCCTATCGAAACTAGGGCTTTGACGGCAGGCACGTTCAATGAGCCGGCTAGCGCTTTGCGCACCGGTATCGGTCCGTAATTTTTGCCGCTGTAATTTTGCGGGATGTAAGATACTCCATAATTGCTGGCGGCAAAATCAGTCCGGGTGTCCATGAGGATGCTCGCCGGTGTAAGGCCGTTGGTCATGCCGGTGACGTAGACATATGGTTTGAATGATGAGCCTGGCTGTTGGAGGCTGGTTACGACATTGACCGAGCCGTCCTTGGCTTTGAAATAATCGCGACTGCCGACCATGGCGAGAATTTCACCATTGACAGGATTTAGGGAGACCAGGGCGGCATTGCCGGCATTAAATTTCTTTTCATTTTCCATGCCGTGTTTTGAAACGATCTTTTCGGCCTCTTGTTGTAGCTTGTAATCCAGACTGGTATAGATAGCCATCCCGCCGGTGCGTAATTTTTCTTCGCCGTAAATCTTTTTTAAATAATCAATGACATAAAAGACGAAATGTGGCGCTTTGATTTCGACAGGAATACGCATGAACTTTATTTCTCCTTGCGCCAAAGTTTGCCCTGCTTGTTCCTTGGATATATAGCCATTTTCTTCCATGGTCTTGATGACCAGGCGAGTGCGCTTGTGCAGAAGTTTGGCATTTGGTCCGAATGGGGAATAATCGCTGGGGGCTTTGGGCAGGGCGGCAAGATAGGCGGATTCCAAAATGCTCAGGTCTGGCACCTTTTTGCCGAAATATATCTCTGCTGCCGCTACGATTCCATAGGCATTCGAGCCGTAAGGGATATTGTTCAGATACATTTCTAAAATTTGGTCTTTGCTATATATTTTTTCAATCTTAATGGCATACATTATTTCTTTTATTTTCCGGGTATAGGTCACTTCATTATTCAAGAGCAAAGTGCGGGCTAATTGCTGGGTAATCGTGCTGGCGCCTTGCCTGATCTCGCCATAGCGAAAATTAACCAAGGCAGCTCGGGCAATAGCAATCGGTTCGAATCCGAAATGAGAATAGAAATTCTTGTCTTCAATGACTATTGTCGCATCTTTCAGATATTGCGGAATTTCCGCGAGGGAAATTTCGGTTCTTTTTTTGTCGCCATGATATTCATAAAGAAATTCGCCGTTACGATCCAGGATGTAGCTGGAGGCGGATGCGGCGAGCATTTTGTCCGGATTGGGGTCGGGCAGGAGTGAGAGTTGATAGAAAAAAAATGATGGAATTATAATCATCAAACAAAAGGT
>Ga0209749_1002686_pt1 | contig 11037 bp, 9 predicted proteins | sample EPASupsiteSAE347_FD_187267 | JGI IMG/M metagenome (GOLD analysis project Ga0209749, IMG submission 187267) | Bioremediated contaminated groundwater from EPA Superfund site, New Mexico - Sample SAE3-47 (SPAdes) (version 2) | ecosystem: Environmental > Aquatic > Deep subsurface > Groundwater >... | reverse complement strand
GTAACCGAAAACGAGCGGTGCCCCCGAGGGGGTGGCGGCTTCGATGCGGCCCGCGACGGGCGAAAGCAATCCCAGCAGAGTCTTTAGCAAGGTGGATTTTCCCGAACCGTTCGCACCGAGGATTGCGGTGAAGCTGTCGCGGGCGATGGAGAGCGAAATCCCGGACAGCACTGGCCGGCTGTTGTAGCCGATGCTCAGATTATCCAGGGTAATGAGCGCTTCATTCATATATGCTGTCCGTAAGTAAGGTCCGCCGGTACATTGATCGTCCCGGCGGACTCAGCTCTCGATGGTTTATTTTCTCGCCTGTACGGCTGTGACCAACGTCTGCATGATGTAGTCCATCATCTTGATGTATGTTTCCGTATTCGGAACGCCGCCAGGCATGATGGGCAGCACGACCAGGGTGGCCCCCGTCTGTTCCGCGATGCGCTTTGGCACCTTTTCGGGAAACTGAGGCTCGCGCACGACAATGGGAACATGCTCGGTCTTCATTGTGGTGATCAATTCCTCGATGTGGCGCGCGGTCGGATCGATGCCCGGCTTTAGCTCGATTGTTGCGAGGTAGCTCATACCGAAGCGGGCCGCAAGGTATGGCCAGTGCTCGTGGTAGGATACGAACTTTACACCCTTGAGGGCCTGGCCCTCCTTTTCCCACTCGGCAATCTTGGCGTCGAGCCTGGCGAGATAAGCATCGCGGTTACGCGTGAATTCCGACTGATGCTCCGGAGCGAATGCCACGAAGGCGTTGTAGATGTTGCCGATCGCGGTTTTTGCCAAAACAGGGTCGAGCATGTAGTGCGGGTTCCCCTTGGGATGAACGTCACCTGCGGAGCGATCTATTGACGCGGGTGGATCGCGCGGGACAATGCCCTTCGAGCAATCCACGTAGCCTGGCTTGCCGCTCTGGATGCGCGGGTTTTTGCTCGCCTCCAGCAGCGCCGGCAGGAAGGAGTGCTCACACTTCAGCCCAATCAATATCACAAGGTCCGCCTTGTTCAAAATGGGCACGAAGCTCGGCTTCATCGGCACCCCGTGCGTGTCTTCAACGCCCGTTGCCAGGCTTCGAACCTCGACCAGGTCGCCTCCGACAGCGCGCGCAAGGTCCGCCATGTCCGTGAGTGTTGCGACGACGTTGATTTTAGCCGCATGAGCAGGCATCGCTCCGCCCCAAATCAGCCCGATCAGGGTGATGATCGCCGACAAACAGAATAGTTTTGCATTTTTCATATTCAAGATCCTCTCTTCCGGGTTTAACGTGCCTGCCAGCCATGCGCGTGTGAGCCGATGATCCAGGTCCATTGCATATAGACCGCATCATCCGGGCTCAGGCCGGAGATTGCATTGGGCTGGGTGTGCGTGTATTGAAGCCGCAATTGACTCCAATGGCTCGGGCTCCACGTGATGTACGGAGAATAACCGAAGGTCCGGTCCTTGTCGTTCCGAGCGCTCTCTACCCAATCGAACAAGAACCCGGCCGACCATTCCCGATGGAATTTGTAGGTTAGATAGGAGTACAGACCGTAGGATTCGATGGAGCGTTGAAAAACGTCGCTGTCCGTTGGAGCGACGTCGAAGCGATTGTTGCTGAAAAGCACTTCGGTGCCCCAGGTAAGACTCTGGAATTGATTGCTTTGCAGCGGCTTGTAGCTCACCGTGAAGTCAGCTCCCGCCAATCCGCGCTCCCGCTCGGTCAGCGTGCTGCCGTCGGCCTGAACGATCGGATCGCCACGACTCTTCGTCTTTGGGTTCCACAGGCCTGAAATGCCCGTTTCGAACGAGACCTCGGGAGTAAGGTCAAAGTAGGTGGAAGTGCGGCCCCAGAAGTTTAGATTTTTGAATTGACGGAAATTGCCTACATCGTTTGGAGGGTTGTCGCCGCCGAACTGATCGCCAACGCCCAAGGTGAGGCTTACATAATGAGGGATCGGGAGCAGGTAGTTGAGCTGTGCCCCGTCTGTCCTCGATTCGCCGCCAATGTATCCGTCAAGCACCAGCGGACGATTCACGAAGGGCAGCTCGTGATCGTGGAAGTAGGCGAATCGTCCGAATTCGGCGAAAAACCGCCCCGCTTTCAGCTCCAGATTCCATGGCAGCGAAGTCGTTACCAGGGCGGCCTCTTCGACCCCCAAAGTCGCCTCACCGGTAATCGGGTCGGCAGAGGCATTGATCACCGCATAGGCCTTTGCGAACGGATCTATGGATGCGGCCAGGTCCAGCTCCACCGAACGCTGATTCACGTCAAATCCGCCCGGCCGATCGCTGCCAGTAGCCGCTGATCCTTTGCTGCGATAGGAGAAGATCGTCTCGCCGACAAGCCCGATGGCAGGATTGAAGACGCTCGGAATGTCTTTCTGCTGAGCTTTGGAAACTTCATCCACCTTTTCCTTCAGCTCCCGCACCTCCTGTTGCACCCGCTCGGGCGCGGCCGTCTGAGCCGCCGCGGCGGTTGAAGGCTGGGGCTGTTGGCCCCCCGCTTTCAATTGCTCAATCACCTTCCGCTGCTCTTCGATGGTCTGTTCTTGTCTTTTGACGGTTTTTTGAAGAGTTTTCAGCTCCTGGATAGTCCGTTCCTGCTTCTTGAGGGATTCCTCCAGGTTTTGCAGCCGCTCTTCCAAAGTTTGAGCAAACGCTCCGGATGAAAATACCAATAGTGAAACGAGTGCGATCAAGATTTTCATAGCCCCTCCACTTCTTCAGTTCTTTTGATAAAGAGGCTCGGGCAGAGCACAGCTCAAGCCCCTCCCAAAAGAAAACCCCCGGAGGTCGTATCAGGACTGACGACCCGCTCCCGGGAGATGGATAAAATAGTGTTGCTGCTACGGGTAAAGTGGAATCAAGCGAAGTGCGGAGGTGAGCGAGGGGAGAAGCTAAAGCTGAAAAGAGTTGAAATGCGTATACCATCATAGCTCGGGATCAGCATCTCTCCCGAACCTTGGGAGATTGGACCCGCGGCTATTTTGCTGATCCAAAAGCTATGGGAAAGGGTCAGGGCCTGGCATATGGGGCAGGCACCAGGATCGTGATGATGGCTGATTGTATGCTTGCCGAAGGAAAGAACGGGACCGGAAACGGAGGAATTGCATGCTGGGAAGCATCCATCCCGGGAAGACAAAAGAGACGGATGTTCCAGAATGTTATGGGCAATCGGCAGAGCAATTTGTAATAACAGGGAAATAAGGCAGAGCGTCACCGCGCCGAAATGCAGCCCGCGTTGAGGCATTCTGGAAATGTTTAACAGTGCGGAAAGTTGGCTCGGCATACCTGTGCTTACTCCTAAATCCTGCCTTGAACGCACTCGGGAAATCGGAATTTTGACTGCTCCCGTAGTATAAGAGCTCTCGCGATGTCGTCAAAGTGTCCCATGAGCACGAACTTGCTCATAACATAAATCCAGGTCCATGTACACAGTTTGCACCTGATCGTCCAGATGGTGCATCAGGGCGGTGTCTTGGAAGGAACAGAGGGCTATCGAAAAGCAGCTCGAGTTTGCCTATGCCCTTGTTTCACCGAGCTCGACCCCTCTTTCGGCCGACCGTACGGTCCGGTCCTTGCCCCAACTGTAGATCAGTCCGCCGGCCAGTGCCGTAAATGGAGCAACGGTGATCAATCCGAAGCTTCCGACGCAGGTATTGAGGATTTCGGCCGCGACCCAATTCAGGTTGTAAGAGACTGGGGTCAGACCTACACTTTTCACACAGCAGCTTGCTCGAAATGCAAAGGGAGCGCAGGGTGGTGGAAATTGTGGCGGAGGCCGCCATGGAGGCTTTCCATGAAAGCCCTTGGAGGAGAGTGAATGCACCCGTCATGGAATCACATGGCTGCGCTTGCCGGGAAATGGGCTCTTAGAGGTGCTGATCCGTGGCACCTGCTTTTCGACCGGCTGAGGCATCCCAAGCGATTGAAACCATCGGTGACGTGCGTGCACTGCCGGCAGTGAGCCGCGGACAAAAACACCGCCGGATTGACCGGCTTCTAGGAATATGCGCTATCGTGGTCAGGGTGGAGCGAAAGGAAACGCATGAATTGACCTTCTCTATAAACGAGCGCCCGGATTTTGTCACTCAAGCGAATAGTGTAAAGACGTGTCCCTCTCGGTCCCATTTTGGATTGGACAAGCTCCCAATGCAAGCCCTTGTCTCTGTATACTTGAGACCATTGCAGTTTCTTGATCTTGCGAAGGGCGGCAAGAGCTCGTTCTGCGTCCTGTTTCGCAAGACCCAAAAGATTGTCCTGAAAAATAGGATTATTGAGATCAAGTAAGACGTCAGGAGATTCGCCCACTCAGACTCTCCAAATCTGTTTCCTCGGGCGGATTCTCAGCGGCCCATGAAATTGCCTTATCGATCTGCGTCTTTTTGGGCTCGGCATGCATCCAAAGCTCACTATCCGGGATTACCTTAGCGAGCTTGAGGAGCCAGACTCCCTCCTCAATATGTTCTACGAGGACAGTCTGCCCGGCATATTTCTTCCCCAGAGAAATCTGACCGCTTGCTCCGATGACCTTAACTGCTTGAGTATGTTCCACTGCGTCCCTCCGGTAATTGAGTAATTGCATTATGGCATGAATACATGAAGCAATCAAGGAGCCACCATTCACGGCGTCATCCAATGCAATAGAAGAGCATTGGGGCAAACCTGCTATTTTCATTCTTTTCTCTCTTTTCAGGATCGGTGAACGGGTCTTCCGACTCACCACAATTCGCGGAATTCTATGCCGCAGCTTGCGTAGAGCTTTGATCTTCCACCCTCGCTTGTGCCTTTGCATCCACAACCACCACCGTGAGGTCCTTCGCCTTGAGAATCAATCGTTCGACCAGAGTCTTTCCGCCGACCTGGCCGCTCTTGCTCAAAGCATTCAATTGCGTTTCGTAAACTTGTGGACTCACCGCCATGTTGGCTCTCCAACCATGGGTTGCGTACGATACTGGCATCGAAAGAGAGAGCACGGACCCATGATCATCGTTTCGACCGCCCCTTCAGGTTTTCCGGAAGCTGATCGAAACGCTGATCATGGCTGGGTCTTATTGGCCTTCCCTCCGGGAATCGGTGGCTTTCTGTTTCCATCGATTCCGATCATTGCCGCACCCTGGGCTATGATGGCTTTCCAAACTGCTTGCGAAGCTCAAGGTTGACCTCGAGGACGTTAACGAACTTCTCGCCCGCCAATCCAGCCCAAGGCGCCGATGCGTTCTTATGGAGGATCTGCTCGATTTCGATCAGCTTGGTCGGGTCACTGTCGAGATCGACCATGTTGGCCGCTTCCTTGGCCGCCTGCGTTCCCGCGTTCATAGCCAGGGCCACGTCCGCCTGGGCCAGGGCCGGAGCATCGTTGGTGCCGTCCCCCATCATGGCGACCAGCCGCCCGCCCGCCTGCTCCTTGCGGATGTAGGCGAGCTTGGTCTCCGGTGTTGCCTCGGCGAGAAAGTCATCTACTCCCGCCCTCTTGGCAAAGTGTAAAGGCCGAAAGCACCAGAGTAAGGGCGATCTCGTTGGGGCTTCGCTGACGGATGGCGCCCTCGACCAGAGCGATCATTCGGTCGAGGAACGAGTCGCCGGCGCTGCTTGCCAATCAGATCTGTGGCCTGCCGCCGGATGTGGAGGTTTTCCAATCCCTTATTGGGAGGAGGTTTTCTTTTTATTGAAAAATGCAATTCCTCGAGTCCAACCGGTCAAAAGAAGACAAGGCCGGTCCTTGCCCCAACTGTAGATCAGTCCGCCAGCCAGTGCCGTAAATGGAGCAACGGTAATCAATCCAAAGCTTCCGACGCAGGTATTGAGGATTTCGGCCGCTACCAGATTCAGATTGAAGACGTTGGCCAGGGGAATACCCTGCCCCATGAAGAGCATCAGCATGGTGATATAGCTGCCGGAGTAGGCGAGGAGGAGTGTCGTCGTCATGGGTCCGATAACGGCCCGGCCAACCGCCATGCCGGAGGCGATATGCTCGCGGCGTGAGATGGCGGGCTGCTTTAGATAGACCTCATGCATGGAGGCCGATATATCCATGGCGAGGTCCATCACCGCTCCCGCCGAAGCCGTGAAGATGCCGGCAAGAAAGATACCGGTCAAATCGAGAAAGTAGAAACCGGAGTAGAGAAGGGTTTCAGCGAATGGGCGAACCGCTCCGTGTACCTGAAATCCCCTGGCGAAGATGAGCGCAAGGATATAGGTCAGCACAAGTCCCATCATGGACCCCACAAAGCTCACCAGCCCCTTGCGTCCGAGGCCGCCCACCAGCAGGCTTATGGCTCCGATGAGCACGGCGACTACCGCAAGGGCAATGAGGACGGGGTCATAGCCTTTCAAGAAGCAGGGAGCCATGACCTTCCAGATCATCAAGGCTGAAAAAACAAAGGAGAGCAGAGCCTTGAGACCCGTCCAACCCGCTACGGCCACGAGAAGCAGGCCAAAAAGAGCGAAGAGCGTGATCTCAAAACTGATTCTAAACTTTCCGCGCGCAACCGCCCATCCGAGCTTCCCATCCTTATGAGCGTATTCAACCAATATGGTCTCTCCTGGCGCATAGACCTCATCGAGCTCCAGCTTGCCGGTCAGGAGGTTCGTGACGGTAAGCTCCCGGCCCTTGAAAGAACCGTCCAGAAGCTCCACCTGAAGGCTTTGGGTGCCCGTCTTTACGATGAGTGCCCGCTCGATATTGTTGTTATCAATGGAGAGAATCCTGCCTCGAGCGTGATAGCTATCCTGCGGCAGGCGGTTTTCAAAGCCTGTCGGCAAGAAAATGAGGCCGACGCATACGAGGGCGAAGAGGATTGTGAGAATGAAATTTCGATCTTTGTAAGGAATTCTTAATTTCAAGGATTTTCTCGCTTTCGTGTCGGTTTCCGGATCAAAGCAAAAAAGGCAACATCCCCTTTTTCAAGAGGTGCTGCCCCGTTAGCCCAACGATGCGGCGGGTGCTCTTATTAATTGGCCAGGTGAACCAGCATGGCATTGGCGAGACTCTTGGCTATGGTGGTGTTGTCGTAGAAACCGGCGAAAGCTTCCGAGCCGGCGCCCGTGGCGAAAACCGGTACGGGAACGCCCGTGTGGGAATAGCTTGTCCAGCCGATTCCCGCATGTTGATCGAGAACATGGGTCAAGGTGATGCTCAAAGGAGTATAGCCGCCATAGAGCAGGTAATCCCTGTCCGGGTCAACTGCGGCTGCGCCCATGGTTCTATCGTAGGCGGCTTCGAGATCTTCCTTCTCGTATGCCTTGAGCGTATCGAAATCGAGACCGAAGCTTTGCTGGATCATCTGCTTCATCGTGGCGTCGATATCGACATGGGGCTGTCCATTGGCTTTGTAGGCCGCAATGTCTTTATCGAGCTCCATGTAGGACTTGTTCTGACCCTGAAGAACTTCGAAGTGAGTGTCGTATTTGGTGCCCGCCCATCCCAGAGTCATACCGCCGGTTTCATGGTCCGCGGTTACGACAATGAGTGTATCATTGGGGTGTTGGTTATAAAAGTCGAGAGCCACGCGAACGGCATTGCTGAGGGCGATCGTATCATCGATAGAAGCACGCGCGTCGTTGGCGTGGCAGGCCCAGTCGATTTTTCCGCCTTCAACCATCATGAAAAAGCCGTTGGGATTATCGAGAAGCTGGATTCCCTTGTTGGTGAACTGAGCGAGGGAGATGTGGTCGGTCATGCCGGCTTGGTGCTTGCGGTCGAGCTCGTAGTAAAGGGCCTTATCCGCGTCTAGGATGGGATTGATGGCAATCGCCTTTTTGCCGGGCTTGAGGGCGTTGAAGGCAGCCCTTGTATCCGCCCATACAAAGCCGTTGGCGACGGCCGCATCCTTTACGGAAGGCTGGCTGCCGTTCTTTCCATTCATCTCCTTTACGCCGCCGCCGCCGAAATAATCGAAATCGCTATTGGCCATCGTCATGGCGATTGCATAGTAGTTGCTGCGACTCGGCTGATTGGCATAGAAGACCGCGGGAGTTGCATGGTCGATCGATACGCTCGAAACGATACCGACCTTCATGCCCTTCCTTTTGGCCAGTGTGGCGATGCTCGTGTAGGGCGTCGTTCCGGTGGGGTCCATGGAAATAATTCCGGAGTTGGTCTTCTTGCCGGTGGCAAGGGCGGTTCCGGCATCCGCCGAATCAGGAATGTAAGAGCTGTGGCCGAAGGTCGTGGCCATGCCATGGACGGGCAGGGTGCTCATGCTCAGCCTGGTGCGAGAAGGAACACCGGGAGGAACCGGAGCTTTGAGCTCGGAAAGATAGACTTCAGCGGAGTTGACCTGGGACGACGCCATACCGTCACCGATGAAGAAGAATACATACTTTGGATAAGAAGAGGCCGCATTTGCCGGGATGAACGTTACGACAACGGCCAGGATGGATACCGCAGCCGCGAGGCTGCTCCTTAAAATGGTGCGTTTTACTGCCTTCATTGATTCAATGCCTCCTGTGTTTGTTAATCTCCTATAGAACTATCCCCAGTCTGACGAAGCTCTTCACTGCACTCCGCTTATAGCGCAGCTCTGTTACGTCCATGTTTCGGTCATGTATATTTTGAGTGAAATTTTGGGCTATCCGCCTTATGCGGGTAGCCCTTCTTGCTATACGGTACGCATCCGAGCCGAGACACCGACTACTCTTCCTTAAAAAACTCGGGATAGAGCTTTTTTGCGCAAACAGGGCAGATGCTGTGGCTGAACTCCGCCTCGGAATGGTCACGAATATAGGCCTCGATTTGCTGCCAATAGCCCTTGTCATCCCTAATCTTCTTGCAATTGGCGCAAATAGGCAGGAATCCGCTCAACAACTTCACTTTGGAAAGCGCGTCCCGGAGCTCTCCGATCAGCTTTTCTTTCTCTATCTCCGCCAATTTGCGCTCGGTAATATCTTCAAAGATACCCACTGCGCCGATAAGCTCGCCATCCTCCGTGGTCATCCTCTGAAAGAGAGCCCTTACTCTGCTTGGCTTATCTCCGCAGACCGAGATATAGTCACCCTGGAAATGGCCGGTCTTGCCTTGCAGGGCTGCAAATACCGCGTCGCGGTATTGTTGATCGCGCAACTGCGATAGCAGGTGAAACCCGATAATCTGCTCCTTCGGAGCACCTATGATATCTGCAAACTTGTCATTGCAGTTCGTAATTCGGCTTGTCTTGTCGAAGTGTATTATTCCCAGTGGAGCATTATCAAAGACCATTCGGTAGCGCTCCTCGCTATCGCTCAGACGCGCCTCGGCCCGCTTGCGCTCGGTGATCTCCCACGCCACATCCGCCAGATATGAGATGGCGTCTATGTCCTTGTCGTCGTAGTCGACGGGTTTATTCCCAACGCCAAGGATGGCCACTATCCGGTCCGATCTCATGATGGGTACAACGAGCTCCCGAATGACTGCGGCATGTCCTTCCGGCAAACCTTTGCGATGCGACAATGCGGAGTAATCATTATGGATCACCGGTCTTTTTTCATGTACACAGTCCACCCATACCCCCGCCTGGTCTATACTGTAGTGCAGCCCTTTGCCTTTCGCCTTACAGAAGTGCTTCGTTGTCTGCGTGGACCAGGCCTGGAGGGAAAGGGTTTTCTGATCGCTCTCCACAAAGTGATAAAAACCGATGGGACTGTTGCTCAAAGCGCAGGCTTCATCCACGGTCTTTTGGAGCAGCTCCGCTAGAGTGTGCGAAGCGGCGAAGTCAAATAGCCTCAGACGTATGCGGATCAATTCCTCCGCCCGCTTGCGCTCGGTGATGTCGGTCAGCGTTCCCACAAGACCCAGGACCTCGCCTTCCGAATCCTTGTAGACGGATTTGTTGAGGATGACGGTTCGCCGATCTCCCCCCCTCGCCACAAGCTCCACCATTAGGGGCTGCCCGCCGTCCTCGAGCAATGCTCGATTATTTTTCACTATTTGCTCCGCATACTCGCGCTCGAACAAATCATACGGGGTTTTGCCATGCATGGATGCGCTCTGCACCCCGAGAAACCCGAGGCAGGCATCGTTGCACCACTCATAATCTCCCGCCTTGCTCGTGAGGACTACCGGTATGGGGATCTCATTCATGATATACTCGAATCGTCTCAATTCCCTGTCGGCCTTCAGCGTCTCCTCCGCCTGCTTGCGGGTCACGAGGGTCCAGACTCCCTGGGAGTAGAGCTCGAGCTGATCAATATCCTTTTGTACGTATTCTCCCTGCTTGTTCGCCACCGCAACCACCGCTACGATGGATTCTCCCTGGAAGACGGGGATGGCTAGAAAAGTATGCAGAGGCACATGCCCCTCGGGACACCCCCTTTTCAGGGGATGAGGAGCCAGCATGTCATTAACGACAATCGGTTTTCCCTGTCGTATCGCCTCGCCCCAGATGCCGGTGCACTCTAGCTCGTAGGTTGTCGGTTTCTTTTCCGTCCTGCAAATGTCCATGACATTTTGGGACCAGGCGTGAAGTGTCAAGAGCCTGGCGCTTTCGTTATAGAAACAAATGAAGGCGATTGCGCTGCCGGTCAGTAGACGAATTTCATCCAGGGCATAGTCGAGAATATCGGGAATCGGCTCTTCCGACAAACGGTACAAACGGATGAGAGCCTTGATAGGTCCTTCGGAGCCCTGTGCGCAACAATCCACGGCCCTTTTGCGCTCGGCTTCTATTTGCTCCAGGTCGTCAATCCTCTGTCTGCGCGCGGCTTCCAGTTCAAGGATGAGCTGATCTTTCGTCTTTTCGGTATCTGGCATGGAGGTCTCCGTTGTGCCTGGCCCGAGGCTCCCATAAAGGAAAGCGGCACGGCCATGGTGCCGGGTAAAGCTCTGTTTACCAGAGCCTGTTTACTGAGTAGTTATCGAATGCTGAATCGGCACTCACGAGCGGAATGTTCTCCACCATTGCCTGAGCAATCAGCAGGAGATCGAACGGGTCCCGGTGATGGAACGGCAGTGTCAACACGGCAGCGGCGTGAGATAGCTCAATACCTAGATCACCGCACCGTAAGTTCGTCCCTCCCTCGTTCCAACGCTCCCATGGGTGGCCCGGGCAACTTGTTGCCCGGGTGCGAAGCACAAGAGGTATTCCT
>Ga0209749_1002685_pt1 | contig 11041 bp, 9 predicted proteins | sample EPASupsiteSAE347_FD_187267 | JGI IMG/M metagenome (GOLD analysis project Ga0209749, IMG submission 187267) | Bioremediated contaminated groundwater from EPA Superfund site, New Mexico - Sample SAE3-47 (SPAdes) (version 2) | ecosystem: Environmental > Aquatic > Deep subsurface > Groundwater >... | reverse complement strand
GCCCGGGTCGAGGGAAAAGACAGCGATAACGACGGCTACCACGTACGTCTCGACAGCGGCGAGCTTCTTTCCGCCCAACGCGCCGGCGGCTGCCTCCTGGTCCCCGAGACGGGCGACGAGGTCCTCATCGCCGACAACGGCGGGCGGGCCTTTATCCTCAGCGTCCTTACCCGGGAAGGAGACACGGGCAGGATCGCCCTGCCCGGCACCAGCGCTATTGAAGGAGATGAAATCACCTTCACCGCCGGCCGGGGCATCGCCGTGGAGGCCCCCCGGATCTCTCTTGCCGGCATCCTGGGAGAAGTAAGATTTAAGGGGCTTTCCCTCCTCTCCCAGTGGTGCGACGCCCGGATCGGCAAGATCACCACGGCGGCAGAGATCTGGGACCGCGTCGTCGGCCGCCTCACCGAACGGATCCGGGACAGCTACCGCCGGATCGAAAACACGGAACAGACCACGGCGGGTCGGATCAGGACCGTCGTGAAGGGACGTTTCTCCCTATCGTCAAAAAACGCCGCCCTCACGGCGGAAGAGGAAGTCAAGGTGGACGGGAAGAAAATCCATCTCGGGTAAAGGAGGAAGAACGATGTTTGCCGCTACGATTGAGAAGGGACAGGTCATGGCCATGCCCGACGTCTGCCAGACTCCGGCCCCGCCGGGTCCGCCCGTGCCGATACCCTATCCCAATATCGGTATGACCCAGATGGGCAATCCGACGGCAAAGAAGGTCATGATCAACGGCGCCCCCGCCCTGACCAAGGCGTCGAAGATCCAGCCGACCAACGGCGATCAGGCCGGGGTCAATCAGGGCGTCGTTTCGGGAAAGATCATGGGACCGGCGGAATTTATCATGGGCAGTACGAAGGTGAAGATCGAGGGCAACCCGGCGGTCTTCATGGGGAACCCCACCAAGCAGAACGACGGCAACGCCATGGGCTCCCATCTCCAGCCGAGCCAGAACAAGGTCATGATCATGAGCTGACCGATCCGCATCGGTTACGGGCACCAGTTCCCCTCAATTCGGGGAAAGAGTTGAAAAGCGGGAACTTAGAGCTCCGCATAACCGGATGGCAATGGAGCGGCGCGGAATTGCCTGGTCCGGTGGATTGACGGGGTATTTGTTCTTTTTTAATATTCCCAAATAAATTGAACCGACCTTTTTCATGGCTTCTCTGGGGGGGTATCCATCATACTCATGTGCTTTGGCTCGTGACATCCAACGTGAAGCAGAAGCACGAGACCAGGAGTTAACTGAATGAGGGACTGTGTATTATCCAGTGCTTCAAATAGAGATTTCCTTGTTAGGGTTGATTTCACTTCAATAATTGCAATGACTCCCTCAAGGAGGTATATCCCCATGCCTGATTGAATTTCAAATGTCGGAAATCTTGAGTCATAAACGATGATGTCAATCTGTCTTGATTTCTTCCCTTCAAAATCAACCACCTTGCCGGAACCGATATGGACTATGGGGGGCAAGATGGATCGACCTCACTCGTTTAACGATAAACTCGCGAGCGGAACCCACTAAACTCGAATGCTCCAGTAACCCGGCCTGCTCTGCCTCATGGCCCAAAGTAATCTCGAAATGATCAAACCATTCTTGGACGCTGTCAATTTCTTTATTCAAGAAGCCTCCTTGGCTTATGAATAATACAAAAAGTGCTACCTATGTACCCAGAATAATTTGTTACCCACCTCCCCGTTCGGTCACGTGGGCCTAATGTTACGTCTCGCCATGAATTCCTTCTCCATTTCGAAAAATGGTTTAGGTGACCAGCATCCTTTGTAGCCTTATCCGTTCGCCATCAACTTTGAACCTATATAGAAAAGTGTTCTTTGTATTGTTCTTAAAATGCAGTCCCAGCATTTGTGCAGTTTTCTGATCGGTTGCTCGGTTCTCGTCGAAGTTAAACCCTGAGACCGCTCCAGTTATATAATCAGGAATTCTTGTTATTTCTTCGTACCATTCGTCGGAGTTGGAATTCGATGACGTGAAACTAAAGTTTATGTTCTTCTTTGTTACGTCGATCAGCGAAATTTGGAATAGATCTCTAATGAGGTTCTTGCCGATCTCGTTTGTACTATCTCTGTCAGAAAACCAGATCAAGGATGACAAATTTGTCTCACGGCAAATCACGCTACCCACATACCCACCAAGCAGAGAGATCAAGAACATTGCTGAGATTATTCGAAGTTTTTTGCCCTTTTCCAACAGACCTTCCACAATCATAAGGTTCTTAGTTATCTTGTTTAGCCGAGGTATGGTTGCAGGTTCGGTTGTTCGCCAGTGATCAATGTAGACACGCAGTACCTCAACATAATCACGTATTGCCTCTTTTGCTTCAAGAACTGTGTCCCAAATGAAGTGTTTCTTGTTTTCGAAAATGAAAACAATGTTGATGAGAGGCAATAGGTTCATCAGTGTTACAAAGTCAGTATTGATGCTTCTTGTATTCTTGATATCTTTTGGGGCAACCGCTTTGATTGCACTCTGAAGCTCAAGAATGTACGGACAAGAAGGCATCGCCGTAAAAGTAATGACTTTATTGGGTTTGTCATCTCCGAAGTAATAATCACTCAATAGAAACCACTTCTCCTCGCCCTTTGTGGCTGAAAAATAGAATCTACGCATGTCCTGAATGCTGCTTTTGTAAAATACCTCATCGAGAAGAATGCTGAGTGGAGATATGCGGTCGTCGGTATTCATGCTCAGCTTTTCCGCTAACGCCGGGCGTCAGCGGGATTCAGGAGCCGTTTCCTACCGATCCGCTGCATGTCCGGCGTTGGCTCTGTCATTTCTTAATTCCTCAAGTCCTCGTTGGATAATCTCGTGAAGCAGTTTTATCCTACTCGCAATTTTCTCTTTTGATTCTGTCTTTATATTTTCGTCAAGGCAGCGCTGTTTGACCAAATCGGCGAGCCGAGCAATGTCAACCGGAAGAAAGACAGGGTTGTGAAGTAGTTCTTCGTGGCAGTCGTAACAAAAGACCGTTGTCTGACCTTCAACACCCCAAGGGCATTCCTCAAATACTTTGTCTCTCTGCGTTCCACGGCGATTGTTGGAACGGCCGAAAAATCGCTCAGCTACAAAATGGTGCTTTGATGCATGAGAACGACCTTCGACAGTCGGAAGAGCATATGTGCCCCCAGTTCTGTGAAGCTCACACCCGCAGATCGCACATCTTTCAGCCATTTTCGTCCCTAAACCAATGGGGAGCTAAGCGGTGGCACGAGCCCACAGGCGTGCGGAGCAGGTCATGCATGTGAAGTGACAACCGCTTCAGCAATTTGTTGGCACCGCGCGAATCGCACGCAAGTGCAATAATTTATCTTTGTAGTAATCACCACAGATATCAATAATCAACGCACCAATATAAGAAGAGTGGCAGCTTTGCTCCACATTGCCGCCGCAGGCAGCGCAGCGGCAACAATTGATTAACGAAAAAAGCCTCAAGTCGCCGGAATTGGAGTATTAATTACTTTATTTTCAAAGAAGTTACAAGTGATGGAGGTTAATAGACATCGGATGGCCCTTCATTAACAACAGGGGTTGTTATCGCGGTGCCTTGTGGTAGCCCGCCCGGATCGCCGCCGCTTCGGAATCAAATTCGACGCGGTGGTAGGCCTCGATGTGACGGTAATATTTCATCCCCGGCAAGTGATACCGCTTGCTGTCCCGATTCCCGATGACCTTCTCTTTCCTGACGACCGGGGCGACAGCCGCCTTTTGCGGGGCTTCGGCCTTGATCTTATCCGTTTTGGCTGCTCTGTCCCGGAGGGGATGGAAATAAAAGAGCAGCCCGCTGAAAATCACAAACATGACTACCAGGACGCCCACACTGAGAAAGAAAAGGCGGTACTTGCGAAAAAAACCGGTTTCCTTCTCCGAGGAAACAATCGTCGGCGGCAGCACATATGACGGGGCGACCACGGGAGGCGGCTCAGGGAACTCAGGGGGCCCCAGATCATCAATGATTTCGGGCAGACACGTTTCTTCGATTACTTCGGGTAAGCAGTGTCGGGCAGGCTGCAACTCGAAACGTTTCAGGACTTCCTGTTCATCCATGAGGAGATAACGGCAATAGCTCTTCAGATAATCGGGGATGGCTTTTTTATCCGGGAAGGCATCATAGTTATCGGCTTCCAGCGCCGCCAGGAACGGCGAACTGATCTTCGTAGCCTTCGCGATGGCTGTCAGCTTGATCTCCCGGGCTTCCCGCTCTCTCCGCAGGTAGGCCCCCAGCGTCTCTCTCTCTTTCTTATCCATAGCCGTCATCCCCGATATCTTTTCATAACACACCCCCCGGTCCTTGACAATATGAATGTCCTTTTTCCTTGACACCTCGCCATCCGTTCATTATCCTTCTCCCCGAGGAATGATAAAATCATGGTAAAGCGTTTGTCTCTATTACTTATCTTTATGATCTGTTTCCTGGCGGGCTGTGGCCCGGATAAGGTTGTCGTCAAGACCGACAACAAACAATTGTCCCGGGATTACAAGATCCATGACGAAATCCTCCCTGTCGACCCCGGCGTCTTTCCCGATAGTCAACCCTGGCAGACCGTAAACGCCAATCTGAGAAGAAAAGTATATTTCAACGACCGGCAGACTATGGTCCTCAATGAGGCGACCAAAACAAGCACGGGCAAGGACGTGGGCACCCAGTATCATTATCACGAGCTTTCCGGATATGTGCTCAGCGGCAATCTGCTGATCAGGATCGACAAGAACGTCCAGAATGTCGGTCCGGGAGGGGTCTTTATCATCCCCTCCAATGTCCATTACGCCGTTCTTCCCCTCGACGGAAAGGTCTCCTACCTAGAGATATTCACCCCCACCCGGGATGACCTTCGCAGCCCTCCCGTTATCTCGCGTTTCGACGAAAACGACGTGAAGAGCGTCATCTACAAGTGGTACGCCTATCTGGACAAGCTGGCCGGTGTGAACAATTACCTGCCCTTGCTGGCAAACAAGGGACTGGTCATGAGCTTGCCCGGAACGGTCATCCGCTCTCAGGATGATTTCAAGAACTGGTATGCGGGGATGCTCAAGAAGACCAAAACCAATATGAGCAAGGCTAAAGACATAACCGTCACCATAGATAAATCGGGCAATTTTATTGCGGAATTCACCGTGTCCTGGGAATCCGTTACCTCCCTTGATGAAAAAAGGACTTATAACTCCCGGCAAAAATGGACCCTTGTTGATCAGGGCGGGGCGACTCCCGTCATTCTGGGTACGGATTACAAAGAAATCAGCAACATCATACCGTGACGACGGCTGACGGCGACGATTCCCCGAAACCAAGCATTTGCCTGTTAAAAAAATGAGAAATTTTAACCCGTAGCATTAGAGGAGAATGAACGATGTCAGAACGAGGAAAACGCACCGTCATTTTATCTTTGGTGGGAGTATTGGCAATTTTCACCCTGACCTTTCTCAGTCCGACCGCGGTCAACGCCCATGCTCCGCAAAAAGTCCTGCCGGCCTACGATGGAGCGACGAAGACGCTGAGCGTCACTATCACCCATACGCGCTTCTCGGAGGGCCACTACATCAACAAGGTTGAAATCAAGAAGAACGGGAAGATCGTCGCCGCCCAGGAATACAAAGGCCAGCCGTCGGAAACCTTTACCTATACCTACAAGGTTGATGCCGTCAACGGCGACATCTTTGAAGTCAAGACCTCATGCAACAAGTTCGGTTCCACCTCCGCAACAATTACCGTTGGGAAGGGGCCAAGCAAAACACCCGGATAAGCGAGGATATTTCCTCCAGTAAAGAGGGAACGGAAATGTATCCCTTCTATAGCCATGTCTTTTTCATGACTGCGGGATTACTGATAATGACCGCTGTAGTCGGTGTCGCCAGATTTCTGCGGCGGAAGCGCTGGTGGCTGAAGATTCATCGTCCCGCCGGCATCGCCGCGGCCGTGTGCCTCGGCGCCGGATTTGCGGCGGCAGCCGTCATGATTTCCCAATCCGGAGACGGACATTTCAAGGTTCCCCATGCATGGTTAGGTCTGGCAACATTTATTTGTGTGCTTGTCGCACCGACTCTGGGGCATCTTCAATTTAAAATTCGCTCGAAGATACAGCAGCTCCGTCTCTGGCACCGCCGAACCGGATACGCCGCCCTCCTCCTGGCCCTGCTATCCGCCCTGTCGGGACTGGTGGTCGCCGGGATCGTTTAAATCAATAAGGAGAAAGGAGTCTTATGACGACACAACCCTTGACGGCCGCAGATGTCCTCGCCAAATACCGCAACGGTGAAAATTTGACCGATCTGGACCTGACCGGTCTCGATTTTACCGGCCAGGATCTGGCCGGTGCCGATTTTACCGGTTCGACCCTCACCCGGGCCGCCTTCCGGAAGACCAGGCTGGCCAAGGCATCCCTCCAGAATGCCGTCCTGACAGAAACAGATTTTACCGGAGCCGACCTGACCGATGCGCTGCTGGGCGGCGCCCAGGCCGTCTCCGCCCGGTTTATCCGCGCCAACCTCACCCAAGCTAATTTAACACAGGGAAACTTTACGGAAGCCGACTTTACGGAGGCTGACCTGACCGGGGCGGTCCTCGCCGGCGCTGTTTTCGCCAGGGCCCGTTTCGTCGATGCCAAGGCGGTGAAGGTGGGCGCCCCGCAGACCGTCTTTTCCGGGGCCGACCTCACCGACGCGGACTTCACCGAGTCCGACCTGACCGATGCGGACCTGAGTGCCACGGCCCTTTCCTACACGACCTTTTTGAAGGCGAAGGGGGACGGGGCCAGTTTTTGCGGGGCCCGGGGCGAAAAGACCACCTTCGGCCAGTCCTCCCTGAAGGGATCACGGGCGGATCGGGAGACGATGATCATCGACGGGAGGTTCAACATGGTGGACCTTACGGGGGCAAAGTGGAAAGAGGCCAAGCTGCCCCGGGCGCAGATGGTGGCGGCCGTCCTGGACGGGGCGGATCTTGCCGGCACCGACCTGACGGGGGGTATCATCCTCTCGACCAGCGCCAAGGAGACCAGCTTCCAGGAGGCCAACCTCAGCGAGGCCAACCTCACGCAGATCGACCTCGCCGGGGGATCGCTCCGTAGGGCCGACCTCACGCGCACGGATCTGAAAATGTCCAACCTGGCGGGGGTGGATTTTTTTGAGGCTAAAGTAGTAAAGACGAACCTCACGGGGGCGAACCTCGACGGGACGCTCTTGGCCGCCTCATCGGAAGGTTAAAGCCGGCAAAGACGGAGATCAGTCCCCGGCATGTTTGTTCGCAATCCCACGAAAACAGGACAAGCCGGAGAGGGAAAACCAAATCGGATAGCTTAGAGAGAGGTCATCATGGAACAATCGGAAAACTACTATCTTTTCACCGTTCCCGCAATCGACACGGATGAGAACGGTAAACCGAAGACGGAATCAACCTTTCGCGTCTTGCAGTTCGCCGGCCACGAGGAGCTGTCCCGGCCCTTCGCCTTCCGGATCAATCTCACGGCCAAAGAGGAAAACATCTCTGACCTGATCCTCAAGGAGGCAACCTTCACCATTCATTTCGGTGAACAGTCCTCGACCTACCACGGAATCATCAGCCATTTTGACCAACTGCGCAAGATTGACGACAATTACTACTATCAGGCCCGCCTGATGCCGAAGTGGTATCTCCTCTCCCTATACAAGATGTCCGACATCTATCTCAATCAGAGCCTCCCTACAATCATCGACACCGTTTTCACCCAGGCGGGATTCACTGCCAACGATTACCGGCTCGACCTCACAGGAGACTACAGTCCGCCTGCAGCGGAAGGAGATCCATACAATCGCTGGTCCTACGTCTGCCAGTACGAAGAGACATGCCTCGCTTTCCTCTCCCGCCTCATGGAGCGGGAAGGCCTCTATTACTACTTCGACCAACAGGGAGACCCCGACCCTGAAAAGGGACGCCCTCCGGGACAGATGGTAATCACCGACCACAAAATCAGCCATAGGCAGTCGGCCCACCAACTTTTCTACAAGGCCCCGGGAACGCCTTCCACAGGCTCCGACGACACCCTGATCCAGGATATCGTCTTTCAACAGCGCCTCCTGCCCAAGCAGGTGATCATGAAGAATTATGATTACGAACAAGCATCCCAGGCGGTCATGGAGGCCACAGCTTTCGTATCGAGTCTCGGCCTGGAAGACAAGAATCTTGTCGGGGATGTGCATATCTTCGGAGAGAATTTCAGCACCCAGCAAGAAGGACAGACCCTGGCGAAGATCCGGGCGGAAGAACTCCTCTGCAAAGGAAAGACCTTTACCGGTTTCGGCACGGCCGTGCCCCTGGTCACGGGAGAACTGAAGCACCTGACCCATGACAGCGTTCGCTTTACGGGCTGGTATCTCGTTACGGAGGTCCGCCATGAAGGTCAGCAAAGCCTCTTCGGCGCCGCCGGCATGGGGGCCGGCAGCGACAAAGGCTTTTCCTACAAGAACGATTTCACCTTCATTAGGGACAGCGACCAATTCCGCCCCCGGCGGGTCACGGCGAAACCGAAAATCCAGGGAACCCTAACGGCCTTCATCGACAGCGGGGGAAGCGGCCAGTACGCCGATCTCGACCATATGGGACGTTATCTGGTGACCCTCCCTTTCGCCCTGACGCCGAGAGCGGCCGGCAAGGCCTCCACGCGCATCCGCATGGCGACCCCTTATGCCGCCAAGGCGGGCGCCGCCTACGGCATGCACCTCCCTCTCCATAAAGGGGCGGAAGTGCTGCTTAGTTTCCGGGACGGCGACCCCGATCTGCCGATCATCTCCGGCGCGGCTTTCAACTCTCTTAGCGCCAACCCGGTAACTTCATTGGGGACGGGCGATCAGGGTGTTTACGCGTCGGAGAACCTTGTCATCGAATCGGCAGGGGGCAACAAGATCGTCATGGACGATACCAAGGATGCGGAGTCCATCCTTCTTCACAGCCCCTATCCGGACGGCAAGGGCAGCAACATGTATATAGGTAAAAACGAGGAAGGGGAACCTGCTTTCAGCTTCAAGGCCTCGGGAAACAAGTACGAGGTCATTGTCGGGCAGGAGAACGACCTCGTCATGGGCTCCCTGAACATCGGTGTCGTCGGCTCCCTGTTTGAGGGGGTCCTGGGCATGGCCAACGAGCTGCATATAGCCACCTCTACGAACGCCACCCTCGGCGGGACCACGGAGTTGAAAGTGGGACCGGTCTTTGAATACAAAAAATTCAGTCACGAAGAAATCAGCGAGAAATCATCGTTGCTGGGCCATGAAGAGGTCGAAATCGCCGCCGGTTCCAACCCGATAGCGAAGACACTCATACAGACAGTGGCAACGATAACAGCCGGGGTCTGTGCCGCGGCGGGGGCGATCATGGGTGCCGCGGCGGGAGAAGCGGCGGGCGCCCTCGACCCGGAGGGAACACACCCGGTACGGGAAGGGGTCGTAGCCGAAACATGCATTGCCATAGGAGTCGGTCTTCAGATCGCCGCCTTGGCAATATTGAAGAAGCTGTCGAAGGAAATGGCCAATCCGGCATCCAAGCTGACGATGAATGCTCAGGGAATCACCATGTCCACCCTGCCGACAGCCACCAAAGGTATCGTTATCGGCACGAATCCGGATCCACTTGATGTTGTTGATCATACACCCATATCAGGAATCAAAATGACTCCCGACGGCATGGTTACCGTTTATAACAATACTGTAGGTATGGTAATGATTGAGTTAAATACAAATGGCATCTGCATTGACAGAAGCGGCGGCGGTACCGTTCTGGTCACGGTAGATGGCGTAACTGTGTCCTCGGTTACCGGTAACAAGGTCGAGATCACCAACGATCAGGTGGTCATCGAGAAGACGGGCGGGGGTACGCTGACCCTGGATACCGGGGCCAAACTGGCGCAGGGCACCGCTTCCATAGAACTGACGGGAAATCAGATAAAACTTGTCGGCCAGGGCATCAACGCCGCGGGAGGCGCTCTCAGCATCGACGCCGCGGGCATGGTAAAGATCGGCGCTTGACCGGCCCTAAGGAAAGTAGACATGAAAATCATCAAACCGGACAATCTGGCGCTCGTCTTCAAGTCTTTTGTTTGGGAAAAACAGTGTTTCCTGTCCCTTGGGGCTTGCGCCTTTTTCCGCCTCGAAACCAATATCCCGGAGCGCCTGCTGCCCGATCAGGACATGTGGCCCGTGATCCAAGATGCGCTGGCTAAGGGCGAAGTCTTCGACTTTGCCCATCCCAAGATCCGGGGGGAGTTTCTCGTCTACGGGTCCTGCTTCGCCGCCCGGCCCGTGCCGGCCCTGGAGGCGGCGGTCCGGATCGGCGGCCGGTCCAAAAGGCTGGCGGTCTTCGGGAACCGCTGGTGGCAGGCGGGGGGGATTCCCGGGACACCGGAGTCTTTCCAGCGTGTACCCATCAAATACAATTACGCCTACGGCGGCCCCGCCTATCTCCCGAACCCCCTGGGCAAAGGTCACGAGGCGGATGCCACGGGCCGGCAGCCCCTACCGAACATCCAGGACCCCGCCCGGCTCATGGGCAGCCCCAAAGAAACGCCGCCGGTGGCGGGCCTGACGGCCTATCCCCTGACCTGGCCGCAGCGGACAAAGCACCTCGGGAGATTCGACGGCAACTGGCTCGTGGAGAGCTGGCCCCATTTCCCGGCGGACACCAACCTGGAATTCTTCAACACTGCCCCGGAAGATCAGCGCCTGGAAGGTTTTTTTAAGGGGGACGAAGCCATCGAGATCCTCCACATGCACCCCCGGCAGGAACGGATTGTCTCCACCCTGCCCGCCCTCCGGGCCCGTCTCTTTGTCCGGCAGAGCGAAGGGGGGAAAGAGATTTTCAAGGAGGTCCCGGCCCGGGCGGAGACGGTGTGGCTCTTCCCCGACCGGGAATGCGGCATCGTCCTCTACCGAGGCGCCGTCGCCGTGGCGGACGAGGAATTTGAGGACATCATCCATGTCCTCGCCGCCTGGGAGGCACTCGGGGAACCGGCCCGTTCCGTAGCGGAGTACCAGGTGGCCCTTGAGGAACGGCTC
>Ga0209749_1002683_pt1 | contig 11051 bp, 13 predicted proteins | sample EPASupsiteSAE347_FD_187267 | JGI IMG/M metagenome (GOLD analysis project Ga0209749, IMG submission 187267) | Bioremediated contaminated groundwater from EPA Superfund site, New Mexico - Sample SAE3-47 (SPAdes) (version 2) | ecosystem: Environmental > Aquatic > Deep subsurface > Groundwater >... | reverse complement strand
CGCGAAGCCACGCAGGATCAGCACTACCTTGGGGCAGGAGTAGTGTGTGCCTGCCCAGACCGTGCCCGTGAACAGGTTGAACACGGCCCTGCAGGTCCGGCACCGGTAGTCAACCACTGGCGCTCGACGTCACAGCGCACAACCAGAGTGCTCTCATATGCCGCCCAGCGGACCACCTGCTCTGTATCGGGATTTTTCCTGGCCAGCCGCGCGATGCGCCTTCCCGCGTAGGCAAGAGCTCCCGGCATCCAGCCCACTTCCATGCGCGGGAGCGGCTGGAGCGGTTCGGCTTTTCCCTTGGTATCCTCGATCACCGATTCCTCGGGGAGCCCCGCGCTCAGAGCTGCGGTTTTAATGATTTGCATGGCCAGCTCGGTCACCTCAAAATCCTTTCGGCTGATTCCCGAAAAGGGGACAGAAAAGGGGACAGGCTGCTTTTCCTGCTTTCGCGGAAAAGCAGGAAAAGCAGCCTGTCCCCTTTTCGATTGAATTAGACATGGAAGCCCGCCGCCACGAAATCATGGATAAGCCCTCGAGCTTCCTTGATATCCTCTTCCGAGATCCCAATAGAGGGCCGCGCGGGCATCGTCACCTTCTTCGTTTGCACCCACTTGCCGCCCACCTTGAACTTGAGCGCCGCGGCCGACTTCGGCTCGATATCGCCCCCAAATTGATGTATGGCATAGCGCTCGTCATTGGACCCGCACGCAACCTGCGTAGGAATGGCCTCATAGCCGACCGAGTTTCGCATGATGCCTGTATCGAGGAGCGTTTGCCCTCCCTCCTCGGCGGCGCGCACTGATTTTTTCCACTGCTCTCCATCAGGGCCGACGCCCTTTTTGAAGCGCTCGTGCACCGAGGATACGAGCAGCTCCCCGATGCCCTCGGCCAGGAGCTGCGTCTGGGCCATATGACTGATCGCCGCCCCGACCACCCGCTCGATCACGTCGAGATTTGATGTAAAAGATGCGCCGGCCATCAGAATTTCCTCCATACATCCGGCCCGAAGAGTGGAGCAGGAGCCGCGACCCGTATTCCGCCCGCTTCGGAGAGCTCCGTTGCCGGGGGCTCCAGTCCATAGCCGGGCTTGCCTTGCCGGATGGCCTCAAGATCCCTCATGGCCTGCTTGTATTGCGACTGGAGCGGGATCCATTCGTTTTGCGACATGGCCTCGGTTTTCATGAGAGAGGTGATCTCGGCGATCAGCCTGTAGCAGACCAGCACCCCGCAGATGCGCTTGAGCGTCGGGGGCTCGAGCGCCAGGGGAAGCCGGTAGTTGGGCCGAAGAGCATCGTCGATCTCGGAGCTCACCTGGTCGATATGCCGTTGAGTGCTGCCCGGGTTGAGCTCCTCTATCTTTTCGAGGTATGCCTCATGGAGCGTGTCCTTGAGGTCCGAGGCCGCGCAGTAAGCCATTTAAGCCCCCCCTCCGAGCACTGTCGCCCAGCAAAAGGACTTTATGACGGGTACAGGGAAAGGCTTGCTCTCGCACACCAGTAGCCACCCGGAAGGCTCGTCTCGCTTGATCGGTTTTACGAAAAGCGGCATGGCCACCAGGTTGGAATCCAGATCGTCCAGGGCGCAAAAGAAAAGGGGTCGGTCGGAGAGCTTTGTTCCCATCACCATCTTGTCGGCGGCCACCACGGGAGCGTAGGCTCCCGTTCTCGGGTTCTGGTATTCCTCCGCTCGCAGCTTGATTACGAAGCCGGCAACGTTGATGGCGCTCTCCGCGATTTGCACGATGAACTGAGCGGTTGACTGAAACCCTTCGGCCAGGGCGAGGAGCTGATTGAACGCGTCCTCTCCTGCCCATATTTCAATCGATCCACCATACCCTGCTTTCTGGAGCACCTTTTTCATGCCGAGACAGCACTTGTGCACATCCCGGATTCCAGCCCCTTGCGCATCAAAGAATGTTGTCGGCTCGAACTGGCTCGGAGTGCCAAAATCCACCTCATAGGTATCCCAGCCGCCGTTTTCGAGCTGTACGGGCCAGGAGATCTTTCCGGCAATACTCTGAGAGGCAACCGCTTCCGACGTTGCGCGCACGTCCAGCCGAAACCCCTCGGTCTGCCTCGAGGCCCATCCATCGCGGTCTTCGGGCTTTAAGAGCTTCAAGTTGTTTAGCGCCTGGCCGGTTACGCCGACGCTGAGGCGGATCGGCATGGGCTCGATGAAATTGAACGCCAGGTCGTTTCCCCCGATATTTACCGCCGCCGAACCTCGCCGAACCATCGGCCGAGCTTTCGCGATCCGAATGATCTCCTCGATCCCGAGGAGGGGAAAGCTATGCTGCGGCCGGGCAGGGAAGAAGGTATCGAGCACCGGTGTCTCGAGGGGCGGCAGGGCCTTGAGCTGCCTTGCAATTGCATCGCGGGAGAAAAGCCCCCGCAGATTCACTTCGTAAACCATTTGATTTCTCCCGAATTCTTGGGGTTGTTATATTCGCCGTTCCCGCACTCCATTCCCCCCCCGTCATTCCCGCATGCTTTTGGCGGGAATCCAGCCCAGCGCCATGCTCGCTGGATTCCCGCCAAAAGCATGCGGGAATGACGGGGAAGTGTTGGCTCACTCAAACAGCATAAATGCCGATCTCTTCGAGCTTCCTCTGAACCTCTTCGCTCGGAGTGGAAGGGCTGGTCGTGCCAACCTTGAGACCGCCACAGCGAACGGCGCCGTGTTTCACAACATTTCCCGAGGTGTCCTTCGAAGTATCCACTTTCGATTCCAGCACCGCACATACCCTGTTCCGGGCGCTCGCAAGGACGTCCGCATCGGGCAGGGGAGCGACGGCAAAAGTCACCTCGATATGCCCGGATTCTTCCTCATAGCTCCCATATCCACCCGCGCTTCCAGCGAGGCGCCCATCGCCCTGGTCCGAAAAGCTCTCCACTCCATCGCTCACGGAAACGGAGCCGCGCTCGATTGGAGCATTGGGCATCGTGCCCGTAAATGACCTGGCGGGCGCGGTGTGGGCGTAGCTCGCCGTAAGGTTCGTGGCATTGTCGGCGGCCGTCCCAAGGGATAAAAACCAGTAGCCGGCGGCATGATCGACATGCCCCAAAATACCGGTCCCGCTCAAGCGGCCCGAGGCATCGCTTGCTATGGCGACAGGCGCCGCCCCGACTGTTACGCTCATCGAAACCGATCCGGGCTCGATGTTTCCGTGAGCAAGCACGCCCTGAAATACTTTCGCGGTTCCGTCGCCGGCGCCGATCACCTCGTTGCTCACCTCGGTAGCCGCGGCCCCGCCCGCACCCAGGACATGATCGGCCGTCTCTGCGTAGGGCACCAAGCCGGTGGTCGAGCGGGCCAAAAGAAGGCCGGTTGGAAGTATTCCCTGATTTACCTTGAAAGCCGCCGACGTCACGACCGCCGGGTGGCCGGGCGAGAGAATCCCCTCTTCAGCGTATGTAAACGTCCCCATCAAACCATTGATCATCATCGCCTCCATGTGAAACCGTTACCGCGGAGAAAAGGGGACAGGCTGCTTTTCCTGCTTTTCCGCGAAAGCAGGAAAAGCAGCCTGTCCCCTTTTCTCCCCTAAACGCACTAAACGCACTTGGTAAGCCCCTGATAGAGCCCCTGATTCGCGGCGGAGCTACCGGCACCCGCGCCACTTCCGTCTTCGGGAGCCGTAAATTCATGGAAGAGATTGTGCTTCCCTCGTGCTTCCAGAAATTCAAAGAAGTGCTGCTGCAAGGGCTTTTTCCCTTCTCCCGCCGCAAATTCGATTTCCGTGGCGCCGTCCAGGGCTTCGGCAAAGGCGATGAACCGAGCTTTTTCCGCGGGGAGAAGAATCGCTTTTTCCTTGCTTGCATAGTCGTCGGCGCGGGCTTCGAGCTCGGCACGCTTCCGGGAGTGCTCAGCCGCCGTAAAGCTGCTTTCGGCCTTATCCGCCCGCTTGTTTGCCTCCACTACCTTGCCTTCGGCTTCCTCTCGCTTTCTTTTTTCTTCTTCCAGTTGCTTTTGCGCCTCTTCCAACGTCATCTCTTTTCCTTCCCATGTAATCCCGGCTTCTTTCGCCGTTGAAAAGTCCACCTCGATTTCGCTAAATTCTCCCCCAGCCTCGAAAGCTCCGATCTCCTTAAGGCCCTCCACGGCGGGCGCCGCAGCCCCCAGAAGCCCTACGTGGCAAAGGCGTCCGTCCTTGAAAACCCGTATGCTGCGCTTCTTGTATAAGCCCTTCCCGACCAGGTCCTTGACCGCGTCGGGGACCTGCTTAAAGCTCGCAAGGAGCAGGTCTCCATCCCTTTTGAGCTGCTCGACCCAGCCGAAAGCCGGGTCATTGTCCTTGGGGTGGCCAAAAACCAGCGGAGCTTCGTGCCTTGCCGGCTCGTAGCTCTTAACCATGTGATCAATGTCCGAGCGGGTCCAGGTACGGGTGCGGCCCGCGCTGTCCGTATGCTCTCCGGCCCTGAAGATTTCGATCCAGTTCATTGACACTCTCTTTTTCCGGCGCTAGACTATGTTTACCGGCAGGCGCGAGGACTCGAAAGCCGGCATGGCGAGTCGGGTTCAAGATGCGGATGCTTTCGCATCGAAAGCCAATGATGGGGGTTGCCGTCCATCCACGCCTGTCACAGCTTCACATACCGGCTGTCCTTCAAAATATTCTTCGCCTGCACAACACCCGTCGTAACGATCCGGTTGGCCACTCCCTTGCCGACAGTTCGGTCCAATCTTATGACCACCTTGCACCAGTGCTCCTCTTCAAGCCTCACCCAGGTCATGAGGATCGCGGGATCCTCCTTGTCGAGATACCACGCGCCCTCGCCGAATTTTTCCGGGATCGAGGCGATTTCCTCGGCGCTGAGAGCCGTTCCCCGAATCCTTTTGGCTTCGGCCGACATGTGAAGGATTGCCCGGTCATCGATGGTCACAAGGGAAAGGCGCGGCTGCTTTTCAAGCTTTGCAAGCACTCTTGGGGGCAAGTTTCCGACAGGATAGAGCTCTCCCCGCTCCTGGCGGCTCCTTAAAACACTCTCCGCCCAGTCCTTGTAGCCCTCGATTCCACCCTCTTTTTTCGCCCAGACCAGTGCCTCGAGCTCTTCCAAGCTATCCTGGCCCAGGTGCTTTTTCAGGCGCATCCAGCAGGGGCTTTGCGCAAAATCCGCCCAGTCGTCCGGGCAGGAGCGCTCCAGCAGCTTATCGAGGAAGGCCTGCTTGTAGTTTGCCGGATATAGGCTCAAGTCGGGCTTGTAGTGCTCTTTTGCCGCGTTTGCCTCGAAGCCCCGGTCCGGCATGAGCAGGACGGCAGGCAGCTTCGTCCCGTCCGGCAACCTTGGCTCGATAAGCTTCCCGTAAGGGTTTTCCTTCTCGACCTTCAGGCCCCTGGCTTCCACCTGTCTCGCCGAGAGAGTGTTAACGCCGCAGCGGCACCGAAATCCGTTTGGCGGGTAAAACGTGTCCCAAAAAGGCGCATCCGCCTCGAAGACCATCCCGTCCAGAGCACGGTGAGTCGGCCTGGTGCGGCCGTCGTTTATGGCATCGTATTGCCAATAGGGCCGAAGAGACTTCACCCGCTGCATCTGGCTCCAGCGCCCGACGTTGTAGGCCGTCTGGATGTTGGTTCGGAAAATGTTATCGACGCGCCAGGCGGACTCGCCGGTCCAGCCTTTAGCCTTTATTACATCCGCGATTTCGGCCTTCCAGGAGTTAAACGAGAGGCCCTCGTCGAGGACTTTGGCCAGGGAGCGATGAATATCGAGGAACATATCCATCGAAGAGACGCCGGAGACGCTGAAGGCGTTAGCCCGTGCCGCCTCGGCCAAATCATAGAACTCTCGCGAGGGCATGGGGACCTTGGCCTTCCAATAGTCTTGAGCCTCCCGCATTGGGAGGGCTATGGCTTTAACGGCCATTCGCGGCCTCCCGTCTCACGGTGAACCGGCCATAGATATCGGCCGCGAGCAGGGCTTGAGCGAGCACATCATCAAAGCCGCTCCCGAGGAGCTTTTGAAAGGCTTCATGAAAGGCTTCCATGAGCTCATCCGGAGAGCTTGAAGACTCGATAATCGAGAGTATCCCCGCCTTGACTCCGTCCATCGCCTTGATTCCTGTCGGCAGCACTGAATCGACCAGGGCCTCGATAGCCTCTTGCTCCGGTGTAAACCTTCCCCCGCCAGCAAATTCAGCTTCAGCCTCGTTATCCGCCGAGCCCGCCTTTTCGCCCACCCCCTTCGCCCCCGGGTCCACGACATCTATTTCGTCCTCCGCGTAACCGTAGCGCCGCACAAAGTAGATTTTTTTGAACGTGAGACCGCATTCCTTAAGGGTCTTATCGAGCTCGGAGCGCTCCTTTTTTGTTTCCCCGGGCTCCAGGAGCGAGAAAACGGGAGAAATGGTCCCCGGTGCGTTAACCCGGGTATAGAGCCAGGCGATTTCATCCAGGGCTGTTTTGGCCAAAACGGCATCGGCGATCCTGGCATCGTCCAGGGACTCTCGGTGAGTCTCGCTTGCGGCCCGCGATCCCCCCTTATCATTGAGCTCGGCGGTAAGGGTTTGGAGCATCAAGACTTTGGATATCGCGGCATCGGCAAGCTTTATTAGCTGCGGGTGCACATCTCCGGCCTTGCCGGAGGACTCGGCGATCGTGACATCGCTCCCCTGCTTTACGACCGAAACGGCATACTGCACCATCGCCGCGAGACGCTGGAGCATCTTGTCGGGATCTTCCCCGGCTCCGGCTTTCCCGATCACCCAGGGGGAGCCGAATCTTTCGGCGAAGGTCACGAAAAATTGCCATCCCGCCCTCTTGAAGGCAACGGGCCACAGGCAGCGGCTCAAGAGCCGCAGCCCATAAGGGTTTTCGTAGGTTGGAAAGTGGCGCGCCACGGCGAATTTTCCAAAGGGAACCGGCTCCTCGATCCCACCCGCCCGGAAGAGGAGCTCTCCTCGATCACCGAAGCCAAACCATCTGCGAGGCTTTGGCACGAGATCCAGGATGCGCATGCGCGCTCCCTCGCTGCCCCAGATGATTTCAATGGGCGTGTTGCCCCAATACGGAGCATCGAGGATCTGCGAGAGCAAATTGAAGAGGTCGATATCTTCGATATCCCTCTTCATTTCCTCGCAGACTCTCACGGCATCCGCCGTTGGCGCCCGGCCGGCTATGGCTCCGGGATCGAGAACGCAGGCCCTTCCCAAAGTGCCGAGCTTTCGCTGCTGCATGGCCATGCACACCTGGTCGTCGGCCGTGAGATCGTCCAGGACGCTCACGCTGTCCCCGCTCTTTCGGAGCACGGGATCCGGGTCCGGAAGAGCCCCAAGCCAGCCCGAGACCTCCATTGCCGAGGATCGAGTGGCGATCTCGGAGAGGAGTGCTTCCCGGTCAGGATTTGAAAAATCGACGTATTCACTTTCGTTTATCCAGAGTCCCGGCATATCAGGCATACCCCCGAAGCATTCCGGTAGTTTGAAGCGGTCTTCCGCACACCACCTCGAATTTTCCGCCAACCGGCTGCAAGCTTGCAAAGTAGCCAAGAGCCAGCGCGATGGCCGCATCCCCGTGACGCTTGATCTTTCCATCCTTCACGTCTTTTTGATGCGCCTTGGGAAGCTTGATGATGCCATCGATATTCGCAAGCATCCGTAGATCGTTTCGCACGTCCTCATCCCGCGGAAGATCCAGCATCTGATCGTGAAAGGCTGACTGAAAGGGGACCATATTGACTCGATACCAGGGGTCGTTGAGCATCACCATGACAATGGCGTCATGCCCGTACCGGTCGGCAGTATACTCGGCCAGGGTGGAGCCGGAGCCGGAGGCATCCATTGCGCCTTTAGCGAAGTTGGGCAAATGGTCTATCATGTGCCACAGGATCTGTTCCTGCTCGCGCGTGGGGACATTGTGAAGCTCGATGAGGAAGGATGCCTTCCGAACCAGATCGGGCTCTATCGACAGGGGGGCGTTCACGCTCAAATCGGCATACCGGCCAAAATCGCTTCCGAATACGTGTTGGCGCTTCCTATCCAGGAGATCCAGCGCGGGATTCAAATTTTGCCTGATCCAGTCTTCCGTCCAGGAGGTCCTGTAGCGCTCGCCTTTTTGCGAAAATTCCGGCTCGAGCTTGAGGCGCAGGATCGGCCGGACTTCTTTCATGCAGGATTCAATCAGGATAGTTGGAATTGCCACTCCGGAGCCCTCTCGAGGCACGGCATCGAGCTCCTCACGCATGGCTCCAAGATTTGCCCCGTAAGATTTTCGAATCTTTTGATACCATGCCTCTTTTCCTTCAGGGCTCGGCGGCCAGCCTCTCATGAGGCACACTCGCTCATAGAGTCCATTTTTTACGGCATCGTCGAAGGTAATGTGATGCACCTTGAAGGGCTGTCGGCCGGCCAGACTGTCGAGCACCAACTGGTTAAAGGCATTTCGCGCGCCATTGTGAGTGCTGATTATCCGGATCTTGCCGCCCCAGATAAGAAGCGCCAGGCAGGCATCGATCACGCCCTGGACATCCTGGTGGAACCCGGCCTCGTCTATGACGACGATCCCCTGCAGACCGCGAATGCCGGCGGGCCGGGAAGAGAGGGCCATAATGCGAAGACCCGAGGAAAATCTGATACGGTAAGCCGTAATATCCTTACTGCTCCCATCCGGTTGGATATCGGCAAAGAGTATCTCTTCGATGGAGCTCACCTGCGTGCGAAGGATTGTGGCTAAAACTTTCGAAAAATGCGCGCAATAGCCTATGAACTCCAGGCCCTTCTCTTTCGTATCTCCAACATAGAAGACATTGTCTCCACCCTCGCTTCGCCGGGTAGCCGCGGTAATCGTATCATCGAGAGCTTCAGCGAAAGTAATCCCCGTGCGACGGCCTTTTTCCGCGAGCTTCAAGTCCGCCTTATCCTCGATCCAATCCTTTTGGTGATCCATCAGGATGCCTTCCGCCAGGGGATCGAAGCTCTCGGGTATAACCCGCACCGTTGAAGGAAGCTCGGTCGGATCCACTATGCGGATCACATCGCCCGGCAGCGTATCAGCCATTCGCCCCTCCCGCCGGCTTTCGGACTCCGAGAACGTTTTCCCTGATCCATTTGGCCATCTCGGCGCTCATTCCAGGCTCCCGGCTTTCCGTGGATTCCGGCTCGACCTTGTCCGCCTCGCCAGGCTGTCCCGCGGGCGAAGACTCGGGCTGCAGCTTGCCGCGCATGGAAGCAAGAAATTCCATGCCCTTGGCGATATCCTTGATGCTTGCCAGACTGACCTGCATGGGAGTGCTCAAGATCATGTTGCATTTCATCTGGAGCGCCTCCTCGAGGGCGGAAACCATGTCTTCCTCGGTCTTGATCTCTCGGGCGGCCTCAGGCTCGGGAGGTGTCGTGGCTTGTTTGGCTGCCGCCCATTGAGCGGTCTTGATGGCCATCTCCTGGAGCCTTGCAACGGCATGGGCATCGTTTGGGTCCAGGCTCGCGAGAAGCTTTTTTCCGTAAGCGGCGCGGGTAAGGATGTCGTCGATGGGGATAGAGCTCATGGCCTGGCGCACCTGCTCGCGCTTATCGCGCCAGCCATAGAGATCCGACCACCTTAGGAGAGTCGAGCGCGCCACTCCGGTCAAGGTCGCCACCTGGTCGAAGGTGTGCCCCCCGGTGCAGTACAAGTCCTCGGCCTTTTGGACGACCTCCATCGAATATTCCTGGCCCATTAGCGCCGCCCCGCAAGCTCTCTATATTGCGCGATATGCTCGATGCAGATCTTGAGCTCGGTATTGCAGAGTGTTGCAAGCTCGTCGGCCTGCTGAAGGATGCGATCCACCGGAAGCTTTTCCGGCTCGACCGTTGGGTCGAGATCGTTTCTCATTTCCCGAACCAGTCTCTGTGCCCGGAGCCGGTAATCGCGCAGCTCCTCCTTGGCCATTCCAAGCTTTCCTTCGTACTTCAGTTGCTCCTCGGTCATGACTGCGGCCCTTTCGCTGCCTTTTCGATACGATTTAGGGGACAAAACAGATTGTTTTCGATGCACACCGTCATCCGGCTCAGCCGTTCCGCCAGCATGGCCTGCGCGGCCAGGTTTTTTTCGAAGACATCGAGAACCTGTTGCTGGAGCTCCTGACTCCGTTTGACCAGCGAGGCATTATTGAGATAGTCCTGCCTCATTTCCGTCATGCTTTGATTGATCATCAGCTCGATTTTGTGAAAATGCTCCCGGTCCTGCTCCCGGCTCTTGTGGTGCGAGCGCTCCGAGAGATACCAGATCAGTATCGCGATCCCCCCCGGACCGAAAGCCACGGCGGCATCGATGACGTATTTCAGCATGACGTTTTCCATCACTTAGCTCCTAGCCGCGCGGCTCGAAATCTCCCTATCAGGCCTTTCCAATGGCCCGCGTCGCCTTGATCCGCCCATAGATCGCCATCACCCCGCCGGCGGCGCTCCCAAGAGCGATACAAACATCCACCAAAGAGCCCTGGATCTCGGGATCTACCATATGTCCCAGGGAGCCGACCACGCCGGCGCCGGCTGCAATGACGCCGCCCCAGATCGCTCTTGACTGCCACCAGCTCTTTCCTTCTTCCTCCATGTCTTCCACTCCTTTCATTTCACGTAGCGAGTAAAGTTTTCGATAAACTCCATCTCGGACCCCTTGCCGAGACGGGTGTTGTAGTGCTTCTTCCAGTAGCGGGCCATGCCGGGTATGTCCCCGACTACGGGCAGCGCCTTCGGTACCCTCAGAGGTCCCAAACTGCGATTCCCGCGCCGCCGTCCCAAGAAGAAGCTGGACGGCCGAGGGAGAATCCAGGTTAAGCGCCTGGATCGTGCGCTGAATCAGGGATTCGAATTGCCTTTTATCGAGCATGGACGATCTCCCTTTGGGCAAGGCGGGGGCCGGGCGGTTATCGTCAAAAAAGGATCGATTCCACCCGGACACCCCTTCGGGGTTGACTGGGAAAAAGGGGCTGGGGAGAAGGTGAGGGGATCAGCAGCGAGAGGAGTCGGAATTTGAGGTCGCATATCCCAGCCGTTCTTTGCCCGCTCTCTCGGGCGCTATCGCGTCGCCTTGGGTATTCGGCGTTGCGTTCAAGAGTGGCTTGAATTCTCAAGGGAAA
>Ga0209749_1002682_pt1 | contig 11054 bp, 10 predicted proteins | sample EPASupsiteSAE347_FD_187267 | JGI IMG/M metagenome (GOLD analysis project Ga0209749, IMG submission 187267) | Bioremediated contaminated groundwater from EPA Superfund site, New Mexico - Sample SAE3-47 (SPAdes) (version 2) | ecosystem: Environmental > Aquatic > Deep subsurface > Groundwater >... | reverse complement strand
GTGAAGGCGTTGGAGTAGGGGTGGGGGTGTTGTTTATTACTAAAAAGTCTCCCTGATTGCTCGTAAGGCCGAATGAAGTGATCACGACAGAACAGTGGCCTGACGAAATAGAAGGAATGCGTGTAATAATTCTAGTGTCACTCCAGGAATCGACGATACTGGCGGCAACGCTTCCAAAAGTTATTGTTGAGTTTCTTTGAGTTGACCCGAAATTTGAGCCATAGATGGTTATGCTGGTTCCAACAATCCCGGAACTAGGAGAAACAAGAGATATTGTCGGGCTCTGATGAAGGACACTAATATTTACGGAATTACTCATTGCCCCATTTATCCGCACTGCAACAGGGCCGGAATCGGCATCGGAGGGGATGCGACATTGGATGTTTTCCGGATTCCAAGAAATGATATTACTAGCGGGGACACTATTAAAATTTATGGAACTCGTTCCTTGAGTTTGTCCAAAAAACGCGCCAGTAATTGTAACTGTCGTGTTGGCATATCCACTGGATGGAGTGACTTTATTAATGAGAGGGGCTGTCCTTGGCTCAGTCAATGCAACATACTTTTCAATTTCACATTCTCCATAACCAATTCGAAAGTAGCCCTCTTCGCCCCAGCCCAGACCCCAGGAATTTTTGACGATCCAGCAATTATGATTATCATCCCATCCCACGATGATAATGGCATGATAGCCGGCCAACTTACCAGTTACATGCTTATAAATACCACCATTGTAATAGAAATAATCCTCGTAAACGGCCATTCCTGCGGAGACAGGACCATGCTGATAGACCGCCTGTTTGATATTTTCTCTGCTTTGATTCAACCATTGCCAGGATGAAATTTTATATTTTGCCAATTGATCTGCATTACAGCTATGACGAGGGATTTGGTCATAGGGACAAAATTCTTCTGGAACAGTTCCCCCGTCTCTTAATAGATTCAAGGCGTCCTGGAAATTCCACCCATAGTTCGGTCGCCCAGGGTAAGGCTCTCGTCCACCTGTATAAAAAAGATGCCATTCAGAAATATCAGGCTGTCCAGATGGATAGTCTTCCGTAATCTTTATTTGTGCTTCCAATACTCCGCAAACGTCAAACGCAACACATGTTCCATAGGGATTCTGATCTCTAACCGCTGTCATCCAATTCATTCCATTTTTATTTGTCCAACTGAAGTAGGAGGGGATAATTTCCTTATATTGGAGACTTGCTCTTTCCTTATTTCCAATCTTTGGAAGTTCTCTGAGGCCACAAAGGTTTTGCTGTGCATCGGAAGGTAAAAGAGAAACCGGATTTGCCCCGGCCTGCCATTGAGCGCCTTGCGCCTGAATGGCGTTATTTATTTCATTGACACCAAAGGAAGAAGAAGGAGTCGGGCTCGGATTCTGGTTCGGGACAACGGAGTTTGATGTTCCACCTCCGCCGCAGCCGACGATGAGGACAATCAATAGGAGTATGAGGACACTGAAATTCCCAAGTCGCCCGTTTTTCATGCGGCACCTCCGGATGCGATGAATTTATTAAAGTTTCAGTGGATCTCCCCTTTGATTTTTGTCTTTGTGGCGGAAGTCACGCGGATCCGAAACCTTTTGAGGAATTTTGAGGATTCAAGATCTTTTGCCAGATATTTTGCGCTGTCGGTGTCAATGGCCACCTCGATATAGTCTATTCCCGATACATAATCGGATCGGGCCACCCCCCTCATTCCTTGGAGGCGATTGAGGGAATCCTCGAAATCTTGGGCCTGGCTGATGCTTTTGAAGCCGCTGATGACGACTTGCACATTTCTGGTGGAAGATGCCGGGAGAAGGATGATCTTCTTAATTAAATCGGTGGCAACAACTTCTCCGGCGTTTTTCAGAGATTCTTTACTGCCAAGTTCTTCAGTTGCCTCCATTCCACTTCTCACGGCGCTGGTTGCGCTAAGCGTCTCAGCTGTTTCAACGGCGACAGCCTTGGCTTCCACCCTGGCTCGGCAGACATGCATGGTAAATCTCGGTCCTCCGCCCTCATCCAATGTCTGGGTGCCGGCAAGCTGACTGAAAGCCTCTCCGTAGATCATGATGTCAAAGCCGTAGCGCTTGCCGAGCGCATAGGCCGCTTGCTTATTACCCCTACGGATTGCGTCCATTACTTCGGAATAGCGGATTTCTTTCGAATACTTCTGATCCACGACATAGAAGCCGGCTTCGACCAGCTTTCGGATAATCTCGGTTTCTGCAGCCGGATCGGGAATTCTGGGACGGGCGATATGTGTCTCCGGCATGACGACCATGATTTTCCACTGACGGCACAGGCCGAGGGAGACCAGCTTTTTCCGCAAAGGGATCAGACTGATTAGGGCTCTGATTTTTACGGAATACATAGAGTCGTTTTGATTTTCATCCAGAACATCGTCACAGAGTGCAAATCCTTCCGATTTGGCGTAGATTTCATCCTTGATTACCTGGGAATTTTTTACAACAGTCTGGGATTTGATCATAACGCCGAGAACCTTCTCAATTGCCGTGCGGAGGGCGTCATGTGTGGCTCTCTCTCTGGCCCTTCCGATGTCATTGTCAATGATAGCCGCCTGGCCGGTTGCCTCCACGGCGCGAGTGATATTTTCCCCGCCGTCCTCTGGCGCGTCGCTGTCTTCATCCTGGGCGAAGACGATAGGAGAGGATAGAAAAAATAAAAGGAAAAGAAAGACTGGCAGCCATCTTCTGATCATCTTTTTTTCTCCTGTTCAGGATTTTGGCAGAAGGACTTCGGATTTTAATTTTTCCCAGAATTGCCGGACAATCTCGTCCTTGGCCTTAGTCAGGAATTCCGGCGGCACCTGGTTTTCGCTATTGGGCTGTTGAAGGTAAGGCGCCGATGAGTTTTCGCCTGTTGAAACCTCGGTTCGCTGATTTTTTACAATTTCATCCTTAACGTCCGCATTAAAATTTTGGCTCCAGACAATAAGTCCATCCTTGACAAAAGTACAGGTTACTCCAAGGTAAATGCTTGGAGTCTGCATGAGCTTGCAGTCCCATTCAATACGGCGATTGCTGACTTGCTCATCATATTCTCTTTTAACGCGATTTTTTCTATCTTCCCAGTCCCTATAATCCCTGTCATATTTTGGTTTATCATATTCTTCCCAATTTTTATGTGCTTTTTGGAATTCTTCATCTGTTTTATACTTAGCTTTTGCGGTAGGAAAAGGATCGAAAATCCAGTCATCTCTCTTTGGCTCATCGGGCCTTGCTGGTTCTGTTTCATTGAACTTAAACTCTAACATCTTAGGTGTCAATCTTACCGAAGTCCACTTGTAATCTGTTGTCGCCGTGTAACTTGTTATTTGCCCGAAAAAGAATGCGTCGCCGCGGGCTTTTATTTGTAAATCAACAAGCTTTTTAGGATCAGCCCGATTCATAAAGACATCCACAAGCAGTTTCCTGGTGTATTTATCCCGGAAGAATTCGTTAATAATGCTAAAATATCCCTGGAATTTGGGGTTGAACCCATTGGTCAGTTCGGCATCAAAGCTCTCCTGCAGGGCAGGCGTTTTATCCTTATCGAAGAGGACGGTGATGATTCTCTTCCACTTCCTGAGATCGGGCACGTCCCCCATGTAGTTTTCTACTTTCCCATAGGGAAATTTACCGGCCAGATCCTTCAGGCAGTCGGACGTAGGCGCCACTTCAACAATAATTGATTTCCCATTACTTTTATCCGTCTTGTTAACGAGTTTAGTGGCTTCTTTGCACTTCCAGATATCTCTTGGCAGGTGGGCAAGCAAATCTTTGGGAAGAAAAGTTTTGGGCAGTTTTAAATTACTGTTGATGATGAAAATTTCTTCGCTATCGTTTAACTGGTCCTTGAGGTTGAGGTATTTATCGATATCGTAAAGGTCATAAGCTGCATTTGGCGAGCCCTTGAAGAAAACCTCAACAGCCCCTTTATCATTAGTGAAGACGACAGAGAGAGAGGTATCTCGCGTGTAGAAATCTGCATTTTTGAGAGCGTTTACTCCCTGATCTTTGAGGCGATTCCAGAGATTAAGAACTTCCTCCTTGATAAACTTGTCGCGCGGGCAACTAATGAGGATGTCAAAATAACGGAGATCTTTATTTTCACGAGGTCTTTGCTTCCAAGTCACCATCACCTGATTTTCCTGATATGGAATTGAAGGCATCCGGGTTATCAGGTCGGGGGGCATATCTTTAGTGGCCAGCTTGCTTCTGTCAATTAAATAAACGACGTTAGCCTTGTCAAAAGAGGCAACAACGCCGGCCACATTTTTTATTGGAACATACTTGAAGCTGGTAATATCCGGACCCCAGGTATAGATATCCCTGATAATAGTCGGCTCTTCCGTCGTCACCACGTAAGTGGGACAGCCGTTGAAACAATTGGGAAATTTGGGCGGTTGCCCCGGCGGAGCGCACCCGAACAAGCTGATAAGTAAAAATAAAGCCCACCCCATGACAAACGTTTTCACCCAATTCGCTCTTGTTTTCTGGTTTTTCATTTTTCTCCCCTTTCTAAACAACATAATTATAAAAATTTTAAGAAAGGAATAAGGGAATAAATAAACAGATTTTCCGGCTAACAGCTCCCTTCGAGGAAGTTGAACCAACTAAAGGAACCCGGAGTTTTATTATTCGGCAACTATTGGTTTATTCCTTCTCTGTCGGAAAAGGGCTATCATTTTCCATAAAGAGGAGTGGAAGCTTTGGAAGAACTGCGGAAAGTCATTGGAAAACGGATAAGAAAGGCGCGGGAGAAGCTGCATCTAACACAGGAAAAGCTGGCGGAAGAGGTGGATGTCACCAGCAGTTTTATTGGGATGCTGGAGCGAGGCGAAAAATCTCCGAGTGTCGAAGTCCTTGAGAAGGTTGCACTGGCCCTCGGCGTTTCAGTCGGGCATTTAACCAGCCGGGAGCCGGAAGAGGAACTGAAGAAAAGCTCGCAGATAAAGAGCAAGCTGGTTCAGAAAATTCACCAACTCGACTCGGAGCAGGTCGAAACCATCGCTTATGTCGCGGAAGCCCTGGGACGGTATAAACCTCGGCCTAAAAAATGAACTATTGAGGCATTATTCTCCCTATAAGAGGCAGAACCTTATCACGCTCCTTTGCATCCAGCACCAGGAAGACCCCGCGGAAATTGTCAAAGCGCTTCTTATCAGAGAAGGGGCTCAGGAAGATGCCGTTTTTTTCGATTGAATAACCTCTGAACTGCTTCAAAGAAAGCGTCCGTTTATAAAGAAAGCGCCGGATGGTGAGACTATCTTCCGAGAAGATATAGGTGGAGGGAAAGAAGAAGGCGGAGAGGCTGAAGAAGAGAAAGACCCCGGCGGCCAGAGCGGCCGGGAGGGATTGGCCGAAGGCCAGGTAAAAAGCCAGCATGACAAACGCAATGCTCACGGCCGCCATGATTGAACGCGTCAGATTGCGCCTGAGAGGATGGACGACGAATTCATCCATCGCTCTTATCCGGAATGAAAGAGGCGCAGGAGGGCCGCCAGGGTCATTTTGACGGCTTCCCACCACTCGTTTTTAAAGAAGAGAATTCTCCCGATGAGGAGCGAGACGCGGGCCATTACGGTGTATCCGAAGGCCGCGCCGAAGGCGATCATGAGCGCCCAGATACCCACCCTAGAGGCGCCTCCGAAGAAACCCCGGTGTTCCATCGAGAAGAAGAAATAGATAAGCCCGCAGCAGACCCCGATGACGACAAGCCAGTTAAAGACGGTACGGCTTAAGTCCACCGCGGAGGTGAATGAGAAGAGTTGAAGGGACGCGATTTTTAACTGGACCAGATGGGGAGGTGCTTTAACCCAGAGAGGCAGGATGGTGGCCTCTATCTGCTTTAAGATCTGGGCCTGCATGGAGTAGACGATGTTGATGCCGGCGGTGACCCCCACTATGAAGGCCAGGGGCCAGCGGCTGATCCAGCCGATCTTGGGAAACAGCCTGGAGAGCATGAGAATTCCCAGGACGGCGGGGATGAGGTAGAGGCATTCCTTAGTGAAGATGCGTCCCGAGACGGCGGACGAGAAGGCCGTCGCCAGGCGGTCGAGGAGATTCGGCTTGAGCACGTTCCAGAAATCCACCGACATCATATATCCGGCGGAGACCCCGACGTAGAGGTGCTCCGCGAACTTGTAGAAGGGATTGTCCCGGTATAGAAAACTGAAGATGAAGAGTGTCAGGAACCCTGCAATCCAAAGCCCGATGACCTGGGAGGCGGAGAGCGTTTCCATCAGGCGCCTCCGCTTCTTTTTTTCTTTTTCCTGGTGGCAAAAAAAACGAGGTTGGAGAGCAGGATCAGGCCCGCGATGAGGAAGTGCGTCACGCCCTGGGCGTCCATGGCCAGGCAGGCCTCTTCGGGTTGCCCGATTAGCGTCTCGTATTCAGCGGCACCCTTGAGCCCTCCCATGAGGCCCAGCAACTGGCCGGAGTTGATGTAGGGGTAGAGCTGGGATGCGATGACCGCGGTGCAGCCCCCGGCCACCGGGCGGTGGCACTGGGCCTGGGCGATGGTGATCCAGTCCGTAAGGCCCGGGAAGCCTCCGCTGAAGCTGAGGATGAGGTCGAAGTCCCGGAGGGTGCGGATTCCCGAGAGAATGGGAAATTCTTCAATAGGGGTTCCGGCGGCGTCACGGGGGCATATAGTCTGGATTCCCTTGCTTAAGGCCAGGATGGCCATCTCATTTCCGGGCTTGTATCCCAGGTCGAGGTAGTCCCGGCCGTATTCTTTACCGCACTCTTTCCCGACTCTCTTCAATAGATCGCTGGCCAGGGCGGCGCCCTCCGGCCAGATGGTGAGTCCCACGACGCGAAGGCCGCGGCGGAAGGCCTGGCGCATGACGGCGGCCGCCATCGGCGCGCACTCGATGCGGGTGGAGGGGCCGTAGTCGAATGATATGAGGATATTTTTGCCGGGGGAAAGCTTCTCAATAAAATTGTAGATATTTTTCACCGGCTGGGAGGGTTTGATCCCGATGTTGAGCGGGAAGAAGAGGGGTATACCCGCCGCGGCCAGGACCAGGAGGAAGATGACTTTCCGGTCGAGATTAAGCAGGCGCCAGAACATCAGTCGCCTCCCAGGTAAGAGCGCTCGATGCCCAGCAGAATTTTAAGGGACATCGAAATGAGTCCCAGGGAGGCCCCCAGGATGATGGCCCGCTGTCCGGCCGCATTAAAGCCGTTCATTATCCAGTCGTCAATCAGGATGTTAAGTGAAATCCCCTTAAGAAACGGGAGGTGGCTCCAGAGCGCCTGTCCGAGCGGCACCTGCCCGATCATCACGATGAGAGCGGCGATGAGGAGAAGGGTGGCCTCCATTGTCTTGGCCTTGAAGGCCCGGAAGGCGGCCGAGGCGATGAAGAAAGCCAGGAGGGCGAACATGGTGGCCGAGAGAGGAGTGAAGACGTAGTTAAAAATGTAGCGGAAGAGGCTGCCTTCATTAATGCCACCGAAAAGGCCCGCCGCGAGCGTTCCGAAGAGGCCGACAAGGAGGACCGCATTGTATCCCCAGCCGGGAGCCGACTTGGCGATTTTGGAGAAGTTGACGACCACCAGGCTGGCCCCTCCCAGGATGTAGGCAAAGGCAAAGATGATGAGGAACCAGTTAAGAAAAAGGTCGCCCAGGGGCGGGACGGTTGCGTGTTCCAGGCGGGGAAGGAAAAACTGGATGATCATGGTGATGCCGGCGATGAAGGTGATGAAAATGGGAAGTTGTCGTTTCATGCCGTCATGCTCCTAAGTCCTGAAGACGGCGCGAATGGTTTCTTCAAGGCCGCTCCACCCGAATATTTGGGATAAAGTTATGAGGAGGCATGAAAGCAGAATGGCACCCAGGATAATCGCCTTTCCTGCGTCCTGCCCCTTGAGGCTGCCTACCTGGACGGGATCGCGCGAGAGGCAGGCCGAGGCGGCGTAGAGCTCCTCCCCGATCAGGGTGTAGTCGCAGGCCGCCACGAAGAAGGGAAGCTGGGAGGCCTCGGCGGTACCGGCTATCTGAATGGCGCCGGTGGAATGGCCGGTTTCAGCCAGGATGAGGGATTCAGCGTAAAAAGGGCCCATGAAAAAAATGGCCGCCGGTTTTTCGCGGATCATGAGGCCGTCCACCCCGGCCACGTATCCGAACTGATCGTCGGAGAGGTAGCGGATGTTGTCCCGCACGAAGTCATCCGCCTTGCCTACCCTGATATAGGACTCCCGGACCACCTCCTGGGCCGTGGACATGACCACCGAGCGGCAGCACGGGCACAGGAGCGGCGTTTCGTATTCGGCGGTCTTCTCCGCCACGTGCCCCAGGATAGAGAGGGCGGCCAGGGTCTGGATGTTGTCCACGTCCTGAAGGCCCGGCACATAGAGCACCGGGCGGCCCATCTCGGTGGCTCTTCCCACGGCCTCATCAATGGCCGAAAGTCCGGCAATTTTCCTGATAAACAGACTCCGGTGCCTGGCGTGGAAGATGAACCAGGCTATGAGGGCGGTAAAAAGAAAAATTCCGATGAAATTGTTGAGTTTATCGAGATTGAACCACGCCATTTGACTCTGGCTCAGATCCACGGCTTTTCCTCCAGGTATCTTCCCTCTATTCGTCCCGTCATTTCGTATTCCTCTCGATTCGGCCGTCCTGGAGCACGAGGACCCGGTGGGCGATATCCCGCAGGATTTCGTCATGTGAGACGAAGAGGATTGTCTGGCCCAGGGTTTTGTTTGATTCCCGGATCAGGGTGGCAAATTCCCCGGCGGTCCGGGAGTCAAGAAGTCCGGTCGGCTCATCGGCCAGCACGATCCGGGGGCGGGTGACAAGAGCCCGGGCAATGGAGACACGCTGAAGTTCCCCTCCCGAGAGCTGGCCTGGATAGAAGTGAACTCTCTTGTCGAGTCCCAGCCGGCAAAGTTCGTTCAAAGCCCGTGCCTTCCGATCTTTAAGGGGAATTTTCGAATATTTCAGAGGAAGCGCCACGTTCTCGAGAGCGGTCATATGAGAGATGAGGTTGAATGGGCTGAAGATGAAGCCGAATCCCCTCCTCCGGATGAAGGGCAGTTCTCGTTCCGAAAGCGAAGTCAGCTCCTTATCTTCCAGAAATATTTTTCCGCCGGTCGGGCGGTCCAGGCACCCCAGGAGATTGAGGAGAGTCGTCTTTCCACTTCCTGAGCGGCCCCAGATGCAGAGAACCTCGCCTTCCTTCACCTCGAAGGAAATTCCGTCGAGCGCCCGGACTTCCACCGTTCCCATTCGGTAGATCCTGGTGAGTCCCTCAGTCCTGATCAGGGAGCTCACGCCTATCCCACGCGCAGTCGCAGGTTGTCAATAAGGCGGGCTTTCCCGACATGGGCCGCAACGGCAATCATGACGTCCCCCTTGAGTTCGATGACTTCCTCGAGAGTTTTGGCATCGACGACTTCGACGTACTCCCACGCAACCTGCGGGTGGCTGGACATGATCCTCTTGATTTCAGAGATGATGACCGGAGCGGAAAATTCCCCCCGGCGGATGAGATCCCTGGCATGCGCCAGGGCTTTATAGATGAAGGAGGCCGCCTGCCTCTCCTTGGCGTTCAGGTAGCTGTTGCGCGAGCTTAAGGCCAGCCCGTCCGCCTCCCTGACCGTGGGAACGGAGACCACCGCGACGGGGAAGTTCAGGTCCCGGATCATCGTTTCCAGAATGAGCAATTGCTGGGCATCTTTTTCCCCCAGGAAAAGCTCGTCCGGCTGGATGAGGTTAAGGAACTTGGCGATGACGGTGCAGACACCCCGAAAATGTCCCGGCCTTTCAGCCCCGCAGAGCACCTCGGAAAGTTTTGGCACCTCGACGAAGCTCAGAAAATCCGGGGGATATATCTCCTCGGCCTCGGGAAGAAATATGACGTCGGCCCCGGCCCACTCAGCCAGTTGCTGGTCTCTTTCAAGATCTTTTGGATAGGCGGAAAAATCTTCATTTCTGCCGAACTGCATGGGGTTGACGAAGATGCTGACAACGACGGCTCCGCAGCCGGCACGGGCTCTCTTGATCAGCTCCAGGTGGCCCTTATGGAGAAAGCCCATAGTGGGGACAAATCCGATTTTCTTCCGCTGGGCTTTCTTGGCGGCAACCCATTCCCGCATTTCCTGGATTGTTACCAGAATCTCCATATCTTTATCACCTTTTTTTATTCAGGCCTCTCCGGGCCAATCACTGTATTTACTCCTCTAGTTTCTTCCAAAGCGAGAGTTTTTCCTTTTAAGTCTTCACGTTGGATACTACCGTGCGATCAGGAAAAAAATCTCGCGGCATATTGACAACTCAATAAAATTTAAGTATGATAGAGCCATCCTAAATAAGGGGGAAAAGATGGATAAGATTAATGTCTCTCAGCCTTTTGAATCCCCGAAAGTTCCCGGCGTCTCCAGGCAGACGGAATCAGCTCCCCAGGCATTCTCCAATGACATTGTTTCCGTAGGAAAAAAAAGAGAAGATCTCAAGCTGATTTTAGATCCCAAGAAAGCCATTTTGGACTCCTCGCGGAGTGATAAAGAAGTTCTCAATTCAATGATTTCAGAGATCGTCCCCAAGGGCGAAGGGCAGGTCGCGGAATTAAAGCTGAAGCCTTTTGAAAAGCTGAATGAACCGATCATGAAGCCGCGCGAGGAAGGCTTCGATTCAAGGAATATTTACAACATGGCCACCATCCGGGAGCACGGAATCACCACCATGATCTACCGGGGGGAGGACAAAAACGAGCCGGCGGGCCAGTGTACCGGCAGGCTCGGCCTGGCCACCAGCAAGGACGGGGTTAACTTCGACAGGGAAAAAGAGCCCATCATTGTTCCCGAGCACGATTACGAAAAAAAGGGCATCGAGGATCCCCGCCTGGTGAAGGTCAATGACACCTACTACCTCACCTACACCGCCTACGACGGCGACAAGGCCCGGCTGTGCCTGGCCACTTCAAAGGACATGCGTGATTGGGAAAAGCATGGCCCTCTCTTTCCCGATTTCCCGGCGACCGGCAACTGGACCAAGTCGGGCGCCATCCTTCCCGAGAAGGTGAAGGACGGGCTCTACAAGGACCGATAC